>Ga0070741_10014522_pt1 | contig 13599 bp, 16 predicted proteins | sample Coa_R1_4_FD_66440 | JGI IMG/M metagenome (GOLD analysis project Ga0070741, IMG submission 66440) | Surface soil microbial communities from Centralia Pennsylvania, which are recovering from an underground coalmine fire - Coalmine... | ecosystem: Environmental > Terrestrial > Soil > Unclassified ... | reverse complement strand
GCGCGCGATCGCGAGGCCGAGGCCGCTGCCCGAGTCGCTGCGCTGGAAGCGCTCGAAGAGCCGCGGCAGGCGCTCGGCCTCGATCCCTGGCCCGCTGTCGCTCACCGTGATCGCGGAGCCGGCGCTGCTGCGCTGGACCTGGAGCTTGACCTGCGCGCCGCGGGGGCTGACGCGAACGGCGTTGTCGACCAGGTTGGCGACCGCCTCCCGCAGAAGGTCCTTGTCCGCGCTGACGCTCGCCGTGGCGCCCGGCTCGGCGACCAGGCCCACGCCCGATGTCGCGGCCTGGGCCGTGTAGGCTCGCACCACGTCCGCCGTCAGCTCCGCCAGGTCGACCAGCTCTTTGCGCAGCGGGACGTCCTCGTCGGCGTGGGCGAGCGCGCGGAGCCTGCTCAGCATTCTCTTCATCCGCTCGGCCTCGGCCACGCTGTCCGCCACGGCGTCGCCTGCGGCGCCCCCGCGCCCGGAGCGGCTGAGGATGGAGAGGTTGGTCATGATCGTGGCCAGAGGGGTCGCGACCTGGTGCGAGACATCGGTCAGGAACCGGCGCTGGGCGCTGAGGACGCCGGCCAGCTGGTCGTTGGCGCGGGCCTGTGCCTCGATCGCGAGGTTCATCCGGTAGATCAGGGGCAGCACGATCAGCGGCAGCGGCGCCGCGACGGGCGTGTCGACGGCGAGCACGGCGATGCTGACCGCGGCCGCGGCAAGCGCGATCGAGGCGGGCCATGTCGCGCCGGCAACCTGCTTCCACAGGGTCCAGTAGGGCGTTCCCGAGTGGAGGGCCGCCGGCAACACGGCGACGGCCAGGTTGACGGTGATGTACAGCACGCCTGCCGCGGTGGCCCGAAGCTCCTGCCCGACCACGTCCATTTCCCGGCCGACCGGGCCGACGAGGGCGGCGATCGAGGATGCGATCAGCGTGTTGCCGGTGTTCAACGCCATCTCGGCCGGCGTGCGCCGGTTCACGGCCGCAACCGCCAGCACGCTCAGCGCGGCCGTGGCCGGACCTACTCCTGGGGGCAGGAGCAGGGCCGCGACGAGGCAGGGGAGTGCGCCCAGGTTCACCTTCTGCTCCGGACCGATCTTCACCGGGTAGCGCTCGGCCAGGAAGACGCCGGCGAGGCATCCCGGCACGAGCGCCCAGCGCCACGTGGCCGGGGTGCTGAACCCGCCGGTGGCCGCGATCGCGGCCATCACCAGGCCCAGGGCCGGGACGCCTACGACGACCGCCTTCAGCGACGGCGGGAAGGCTTCGAACGTCCTCACGCGATCAGCTGGTCGGGACGTCCAGGTCGGTCGTGATGTCCTCGCCGCCTTCGGCGCTCGCGCTGGTGGAAACCTGGTAACGGTTCTCGGTCGAGACGATGGTCGTGCGCGAGATCGCCTCGGGTACGTAGGTGGTGATCCTGATCTGGGTCCCGCCGTGCCCGTCGGGGACGGCGGTGGCGCTCTCCCTGATGTCCTGCACGATCGACCCGCTCCCCGGAGGCAGGTAGACGGTGTTGTTGACCGTCAGGTTGTGGCCGGCCGGTGTTGTCACCTGGATCGGCGGATCCGTGTAGCACCAGACGACGTTGGCCGATGCACCCGCCTCCCCCACGACGAAGAGCGACGCCGCTCCCAGCACGCCGACCACGACACCCCTTTTGCTCATCTCTCCCTCACTCCGGGCTGAATCTGTAGCCGAGACCGCGAACCGTCTGGATCAGGCGCGGCCCGCCGGAGGCCTCGAGCTTCTGGCGGATCCGCGAGATGTGGACCTCGAGCGAGTTCGACTCGGGGCCGGTGGTCACCGCCCACACGGCCTCGGCCAGCTGGGCGTACGTGACGAGCTGTCCGGCGCTGCGCATCAAGGCGGCGAGGATTCTGAACTCGATCCCGGTCAAGCCGAGCTGGCGTCCGTCGCGAGTCGCGCGTCCCTCGCTCAGGTCGACCACCACGTCCGCCGAGGAGATCCGGGCCCCGCCTTTCCCGCGATGGCGGCGGATCACCGCCTCGATTCGGGCGAGCAGCTCTTCGAACGCGAAAGGCTTGGAGACGTAGTCGTCCGCTCCCATCTTCAGCCCGGCGATCCGATCGCTGATCGAGGAGCGCGCGCTCATGCCCACGAGCGCCGCGTCGGTCTCGGCGCGAAAGGACTCGAACAGCTCCGGGCCGTCGTTGTCGGGGAGCATGAGGTCGAGCAGCACCACGTCCGGGTTCCACTGGCGCACGAGCTCCAGGCCGCGGCCGGCCGAGTCGACCGTGCGCACCGTATAGCCTTCCTCCCCCAGCCCGGTGGCGACGGCGCGTGCAAGGCGCCGGTCGTCCTCCACGAGGGCGATCTTCCACTTGATGCTCATGCCGACGGGATTCTCCCACGTAACCGGCCGTGATCTCGACATTTGGGACGTAACCGCCACGGTAATGGGCGCGTTCGTAACCACCGTGGGCGAAATGGCATGAGAAGGCTGCCCGCGCCGGCGGCCCGCTTCATCGCCGTCCTCGCCGCCCTTGCCGCCCTGGGCTTCCCAGTAGTCGCCACGCTCTGGGTCGCCACGCCGTCGGCCGGCGACATCCAGGAGCGTGCTGCCTCGATCACGAAGGCGCGCGGGACGGTGCTCCTGGCGCCCACGGACGTTCCCCGGCAGCTGGCCGAAGCGGTCGTCGCGACGGAGGACGAGCGGTTCTACTCCCACCACGGGATCGACTCGCTTGGCCTGGGGCGGGCGGTTCTGTACGACGTCGTCCAGGTCTGCCTCTGCCAGGGCGGCTCGACGATCACAGAGCAGCTCGTCAAGGAGGTGTACCTCGGCGGGTCCGACCGGGGTTGGAACAAGCTTGCGGACATGATGCTGGCGCTCAAGGCCGAGCGGGTGATAGGCAAGCCTGTGATCATGGCCGACTACCTGAGCCTGATCACGACCGGCTACGGCCGCTTCGGCGTCACCGACGCCGCCTGCGCTTACTTCAGGGCGCCCCTCGGGCGGCTGACGCTCGGCCAGTACGCGCTCCTGGCGGGGGTGACGCAGGCGCCTTCCCTCTACGACCCGACGATCAACCCGACCGCCGCGGCGCAGCGGCGTGCGCAGGTGCTCGCGGCGATGGCGGCGGACCATGACATCACGATCCAGCAAGAGGCCGCAGCCAACGCCGAGCCGGTGCTGGATCGCGGCCCCGACCGGCCGGGCTGCTAGGAACCGCTCCGCAGCTGAGGTCGGACGGGTCAGGCCGTCGGCGTGGCGCCCGGACGGCGACGAGCGATGAGCAGTCGCAGCGCGAGCGCTCCGACCAGGGCGAGGGCGACGCTGATCGCAACCGCGGTCAGATCCCGCGGCCGCGTGTACTGGTCGTTGACGATGCACAGCAGGCTGCTTCCATCCGGGGCCACGCACGCGGCCGGCCACAGGCGGAAGACGATTTGCCACACACCGAGGTAGAGGAGCGGCGCGGCGATCAGCGCCATCATCAAGGTCTGCGCCCAACCGCCGCCGGCCACGTAGCTCGCGGGCCGGGCCCGATCGCCCCGGCGCGACCGGCCGGATGTGCGCTGTTTACTCATGTCGTCGACTTATACGACAGTTCTGCGGCGGTTACTAGTGGCAGACGCAGTGAGTTAGGCGTGCTCCACGAGGGGATGCCGGAGGCAAACTAGCGGCATGTCGGGATGGCTGGGGCCAGGTGGGTAAATCTGACCCTCCCGAGCCGCAGGAGCGGCACCAGCTGGGATGATGGATCAGCCACGTCTTAGCCGACCAGCAGGCTTCAAGAAGGTCTGGGCCATGTCGCGGCGGGTGGTGGGTGGAATCGCGGCTGCCGTTCTTTCTGCTGCCGCAGTCCTCTATGCGCCGATTGGCATCGGGACCGAATCACCCGGCGGAATGGCGGCGCGAACTCATGTTGTGTTGTTCGTTCTCGCGATTTCTGCGGTGTCCGCGTGGCTGATCACGATCTCTCCGCACCCCACCAGCGTTCGGTTCTTAACCGGCGTTTCGGCTGGATTCAATTTGATCTGGATGTTCAGCTTTGCCGGTCCACCGGTGGTGCTGGCCAGTGTTGTGGCGGTGCTGGTTGCGGTGGTTGGCGTCCCGCGTCGCGTTGGCCTCACGACGAGCCTGCTGGCCGTGCTGGGCGTGAGCTGCGGTCTAATTCTCCTGCGCGTTACCGAACCTTCCGGCGAACACATCTTCGGATGATGGGGACGATTCATTCACCCGAACGATGCGGCGCGGCGGGATGGCGATGAATAGCCAGCCTCCCGAGCAGCCGGAGGGGCGGTAGCAGGGATGATCCACCGATGCTGATCGGCTCGTCGGGTGCCTTCGATACGGCTATCCCCGCAGAAGAGTGCGGTCGGCGGCTTAACGCTGACCGCTCAGCGATGTCTTATGTCGGACACGCGGATGGCGCGGGATTTGAGCTTTCCGTCTACGGCAGGAATGCAATAAGGGTTCGTGGAAGGTTCACGCCCTTGGCGGTCGGCAGTCGAGTCAGCTACCGCATCGAGCTGATCCCATGGATGCTGTGGGCGCTCGCAGCGTCGTATGCGGTTGGGATTCCGATATTCGCAATGCTCGTGAACCGTGGGCTGCTGCCATCATCGGTGCTGATCTGGTTGGTTCTGCTCACCGCGATTGGCCTGTCCATCAACGCCTGGTTTTCGGAACGGCAGGCACAGCGTCTGCAAGATTACGTGACGAGGATTTTCGTGCCAGCTACACGAACCGGCGATGCGGCGCGGCGGGATGGGGTGATCTCGTGACCCTGTCCCGAGCCGTCATCTTCTCGGACGACGAAAAGCACGAGCTACTCGGGCTGCTGCATTTTCTCCACGAATCGACAACGGATGCGCACAACACCCAACAGGAACTCGATTCTCATAGTCGGCTTGTGGAATGCGAGAGAAGAATCGCAGGCGCATATGGGCTCGACCCGGACAAGCTCTCGATCAGCTTCGGCCGCGATAGAGCAGGCAACTGGCACGTGAATGCAACCTACCCGCTGACACGTGATGAGGAGCAGCGCGTTCGGGGCTTGGGTTGACAGGCGGCGATGCGCCGCAGCGGGATCGGCATCCCGTGACAAAGACTCGTTGGACTCGCTGATGTGAGCGATGGCAGAACCCTGGCGATCACAGGTGCGGTCTGCTTCGTGCTGGGAGCAATCGTCCTGGGCTATGCGGTGGCGCTCGATTCGTCCACGCGCGAGTTCAGGTCCGCGGCGTTGTGCAACCCAGGAGTCGAGGACGCCAATTGTTTGCAGCGTCGGGCCATTCAGATCACTGATACCGGAGCTGGCCGCTTTGGAGGAGTGAGCACCGTTGATTTTCTCGACAGTGGCACCCCGCATGAATCACATTTGGGCTTCGGGCGTTACGACACATCCGTGTTGGAACCAGGTGCATCCGGGACGGTCACCCTTTGGCACGGCCAGTACACCAACCTCGATATCGCCGGAGTCGATTTCCTGACGGACCAGAACCCCGTCGCTTCGCAAGCCGTGTGGATACTTTTCGGGGTCATCGGAATCGGCTTCGCACTGATTCTGTGGGCGGCAGCACTGGCGTGGAACGTGATGTACAGGCCACGCGATGCCGCTCCGAATTGATCGCTTAGGAGTACTTAAGCGTGCTTGGTGAGGTCCGGTCGGCCGGCTAGCTCATCCAGGCCATCGGCGAGGTCGCGTCGAAGCCGAGGTTGGTCGTCACCTCGATCGGCTTGACGGGTGCCGGCGTGGGCACCGCCGAGGCCGATGCGGAGGGCAGAGGGCTGTTGTGCGGGCCGCCAGGGGTCGGTGTCGGTGTGGGGACCGGGCTCGGGGCGGGAGGCGCGTAGGCGTCCTTGGGCAGCCACCACAGCTGGAACGGGCCGTCCGGAAGGTTCGGCGCCAGGTAGGCGATGCCCGATCCGTCCGGGGCCCAGGTGGGCTGCGCGACCTGCTGGTCCGTCACGACGTTGTGACGCGGTCCCAGGCTCGAGCCGTTCCACGAGGCGATCGTCAGGTAAGAGACCTGCTTCTCGTAGGTGCAGATCATCGCGACTTCGGTGCCGTCGGGCGACATGGCCGGGCTGCGGCAGTCCTCCCCCGGGTCGGTCAGCGCGCGACCAGCCGAATAGGCCCTGTTCGAGAACCACAGGCGGCCGACCAGCCTGTTGTCGGGCCCGAAGTCGTACTTGGTGTAGATCACGCCCGTCTTGACGGGGACCGGCTGGATGTCGCCGCCGGTGTAATCGGCGGAGTTGGTCCAGAGCTTGCCCTGCCGGATCGAGCCGTTCAGGGGCATGGCCCAGATCGAGAAGACGACGTCGTAGCCGTACTTCGGCTGGTCGTACGACATCCAGACCGTCTGTCCGTCGGGGCCGAGGCGCGGATAGAACGACCAGTGGTTGGAGCTCGGGTCCCTCATCCCCACCCGTGACGAGTTGCTCGTCACCTGCCGTATGGGCGTGCCGTAGCGATTCAGAACGTAGACGTCCGAGTAGTAGCCGTTGTACTTCACCGCCAGCAGGTTGCTGCCGTCGGGAAACGCCGACGGCTGCGACCAGCCGGCCTCGGGTGTCAGCTGATGGAAGCGGCCGGCGCTGAGACGGTATATGGCGCCGGATTGAGCGATGTACAGCGTGCCGGGAAGCACGAGCGCCTGCGCACGCGGGGTCGCCGCGGTCGGCTTCTCGGGCGGCGCGGCCACCCTCGACTGCTTGCCGCCGAGATACAGGTAGGTGGAGGTCCCGGCGACGACCATCACGACGGCAAGGGCGGCGGCAAGGAAGAAGCGCTGGATCATGGGAAGTACCTGTGGACCAGCGGCAGGATCAGGCCCCACTCCGCGATCAGGCTGCCGCCCGGCGCGCCGCCGTGTGTGTACGGCGGCAGCAGGAGCACCTGCTGGATGGAATCCGGGTTGTCGAAGCTCGAGGCCAGCGGCAGCATCTCGGTCACGCGCGTGACGCTGATGCTCGTCTTGAGCTCGCCGCCGATCGCCGAGGCGATCACTGGAATGTCCTCCGGCGCAAGCTGCTTTGCCTTCTGCCGGATCGCGAGCAGCACCTGCTGCTGTCTCTGCGAGCGGCCGAAGTCGCTCTGCAGGTCACCGTGACGCGACCGCACGTACTGCATGGCATGGATCCCGTCGAGGTGCTGCGGACCGGGCAAGACCGCGATTCGCTCATACCCGTACGGCGCGTTGGAGAACACGTCCTGTGGATAGAAGTCGTCGAGCACCGGGTTGCTCGTCACGACGTCGATTCCGCCGATCGCGTCGATCACCTTGATGAGTCCCAGCAGCCCGACCCAGATGTAGTCGTCGACGTGAACACCGAAGTCCTGCTCCACAGTCGCGATCGCCGCGCCAGGGCCGCCATACGAATACGCCCCGTCGATCTTTCCCTGCCCGCCGGTCGACAGCGGCACGTACAGGTCGCGCGGGATCGACAGCATGATCACCTTCTTCTGCGAAGGGATCACGCGCACCAGGATCATCGATTGCGTCAGCACGTGGTCGGAGCTGAACTTGGAGTCGTCGTCGGAGCCCAGCAGCAGCACCGTGAAGGCCCCGGTGACGGCCGCGACAGGGGTCGAGGTCGGGGTCGGCGAACCCGTGAACAGGTCCGTGGGCGAAGGCGTCGCGACGTGCACGACCTGCCCGGTCGCCTCGATCGCCGTCGAAGCGGCGGGGATGAAGTAGGCGAGCCCGCCCGACACCACGGCGAGTGCCACGGCGAGCGCGGTAAGGAGAAGGCTTTGCGAAGGGCTCAGGCGCCGGCGAGAGGCTCTGGCGCGGTGCCCCGGCTTGATACCGAGTGGCAAGGACTTGGATTCTACCGCCGGGCGCGGTATCCGTTTGTAAGCGGGATGTTAATGACTCTGAAGGTGTGGCTACCGATGGAGTGCGAGCTGAACGGCTTTGACGACCAGCAGGGCCACCGCGACGACTAGATAGCCGCTGAGGACCAGGACCGCGACACGCCGGCCGAGCGACCACTTCGCCTGCTGCAGCAGAGAGAGGGCCGGCATGCGCCAGTTCTCCTTCTCGGCGGTGGACATCTTCTCGATCCGCGCCGGGTTGCGCAGGATGAGGAACGACGCGACCAGCACCGCCGCCAGAACGACGGCGCTGAGGATCTCGACCAGGGCCAGCACGTTCAGCGACGGCAGGATCGTGGTCACGACGAGGATCATCGACAGCTCGAGAAGGATGCTCACGATCAGCGTGGCGAAGATGTTCAGCCAGGGCCTGTTCATCCACGGGCCCAGGACCTCGGGATCGTTGCACAGCAAGACAAGGAACACGGACGCGCTGGGCAGGAGGATCCCGGCCAGTGCCTGGACGGCGGTCGTGATGAGACCGAGGATCTGGTCGTTCGCCAGCAGCACCACGATCGCGGCAAACACCACGGTCGCGGCGTACGCGCCGTAGAAGAGCTTGGCGTCGCGGAATCCGCGGTGCAGCGAGTGGCGCAGGCCGAAGATGTCGCCGAACGCGTAAGAGGTCGCCAGCGTCACCGCGGAAGCCCCGACGATCGAAGCGTCGAACAACAGGAGCGCGAAGATCGCGCCCACCAACGGACCCACGTGCTTCGTCAGTCCTAGGGCGACCAGCTTGGCGTTGACGAACTGGCCGGCATCAGGCGTCCCGCCGAAAGCGGCCGCGGTCGACATCATGATCGCGGCGGCGCCGATCACGACCACCACCGAGCCGATCACCGTGTCCGCCTTCTCATAGGCGAACCAGCGCGGCGTGATGCGCTTGTCGATGACGTTCGACTGCTGGAAGAACAGCTGCCACGGCGCCACGGTCGTGCCGACGATGGCGATGATCAGCAGCGCGGCGTTCGCGCTGAAGCCTCCCTGGATTCCGGGGATCACGAAACCCTGGACCGCTCCCGTGGGCGACGGGTGGCTGAGGATCGCAAGCGGGAGCACCAGCAGGCTCAGACCCAGGAACACGAACATCGCCCGCTCCCAGCGCCGGAAGTTGCCGGTGACGGTGATCCCGATCAGGATCGCCGCCGCTATGGGCACGACGAACCGGCGGTCGAGGCCGAAGTATTCGGCCGACAGCTTGATCCCGATGAACTCCGTCATGATCGTGAGGACGTTGAGGATGAAAAGGTCTCCGACCGAGAACCATCCCCAGAACCTGCCGAACCGCTCCTTGATCAACCTCGCGTGTCCGACACCAGTCACCGCGCCCAGGCGCACGACCATCTCCTGGTTGACGATCAGGACGGGGATCAGGAGGAGCAGAGTCCAGAGCAGCGAGTAGCCGTAGTTCTGGCCCGCCTGCGCATAGGTCGACACGCCGCCCGCATCGTTGTCGCCGACCATGACGATGATTCCCGGACCGAGGATGGCGAGCAGCGTGAGGACCCGCTGCCGCCACGTCTTGCGCGGGGCGACGTCGCTGAGGCGAATCGTGCCGAACGCGCCGTGGATGTCGCCGGTGTGCATCTCGTCGAGCACGGCCGACGTAGGCTTCAAGCGCGAGTCCTTCTTTTTCGGCTCGCGCTCGGCCACAGGTGTTTAGACCCCCGAGCTCGCTTCGGCGCGGTTGCGCCAGTCTTCTGGGACGAGAGCTTCGATCACGTCGTCGGCGGAGATCGCGCCGATCAGGTTGCCGCCCTGGTCGACCACCGCAAGCGCGGTCAGGTTGTAGTCGGCCATCATCAGGGTCACGTCGGCGAAGTCCGCGTTGCCGTGCACGGCACAGCGGCTCAGCTCGAGATCTTCGATCTTTCGCGAGTGGTCCGTGCGGACGAGCTGCATCAACGTCGCGGTGCCCACGAACCGGCCGTCCTGCTCGGTCACGAACACCGTGTTGAGGAGCTGGTGCGGAGACTTGTCATCGGTTCGGACCGCTTCCAGCGCCATGTCGACAGTGGACCCTCGCACCACCCAGACGTAGTCCGGGCTCATCATGCCTCCGGCCGTGCTCGGGTGGTACTGCAGCAGCTTGCGGAGCTTGTGCTGCTGGTGAGGCGTGAGCAGGTCGAAGACCGGCTTTCGGCGGTCCTGGTCCAGCTCGCCCAGGAGGTCCGCCGCGTCGTCGGGGGCCATGCGCTCCAGCAGGCTCGCGGCCTCCTCGTCGCTGCGCGACCTCAAGAACTCGACCTGGTGCTCGGGGTCGAGCTCCTCGAAGACGTCGGCCGTGAGCTCGACGTCGGACTCGACGGCCTTGATGATCTCCTCGCCCTCTTCGTGCGACGCGCCCTCGACGATGTCCGCGATCTGGGCCGGGTGCAGGCGGCGCAGCCTCTGCAGCGGCATGAGCAGCTTGGCGGTGGGGACGTGGCCGACGAACGGCTGGACGTCCTTCCAGTCGAGCACCGCATGCCGGCGCAGGTCCGGCCTCCCCCGCCTCGGCACGAGGCGGCGAAGCATCGCCTGGGGGCTGCGGTCGATGCCGGCGAGATGCCATCCGTCCTCGCCGGGACTCAGCACCAGGTCGTGGGCCTGGACGATGCGGCCTCGAACCATGTCGACGAGGTGACGGCCCAGCACGTCCGCCGCCAGCAGCACCTCTCCAGGCCTCCGCTGAAACGGCTGCGTCTGAAGGGTGTGCGTGTTGAGGCGGACCGCCCCGGCTTCGAGTTTCTGGATCAGCTCCTTGCCGACGAACACGTCCTGCGCGCCGACGCGCACCTTGAGGCCGGTGACCGGCGGGTAGCTGCCGTCGGCGAGCTTGACGATGAAATCCTCGATGCGGCCCACCTCCGTGCCGTCCGGGTTCAGCACCGGACTCTTCAGAAGCTGAGTCACCATCAGCCGCCGTTTCTCCATGTGATGCTTGTGCTCCACGCTGCCGTCAGGACCTCGGTCGGTCATGTCATCTCCTCCACCCCGACTGTTCGCGCTCATTATCCGCCGTGTCGCCCCCGTTCCCTTCGCGCGCCTCTTCGATCGCTTCGCGTGCTTCCGGCACGATCCAGATGAGCAGCGCGAGCGCCGCGACGTACTGCACCCACCACCACCCGAGCGCCATCGAGGCGCCGAGCCCGACCAGCGTCACCGCGGCAAGAAACGCGCAGCTCACGCTCTCGGCCGCGTCGGCCCTGAGCGCCGCGCTCCCAAGGACCGTGTTGACGCGGATCTTGCGCCATGCGAGAAACGGCATGATCGCTATCGCGGCCGCGCTGACTGCAAGGCCCACGACCGAACCTTCGGGCCTGAGCCCCAGGACGATGCCGGCCACTGAGCTTGCCGCGACGTAGACGCACAGCAGCACGAGCAGAAGCGCGGCGACACGCGTCGTTGTCAGCTCGAGTCGCTCGAGCGCCTCTGTTCGGCCCGATCCGGCCTCGACGAGCAGAAGGCGCATCACGACGAAAGCGCTCAGCAGCTCGATCACGGAGTCGGCCCCAAAAGCGGTGAGCAGGACGCTGCGCGCGGCGACGCCCGCACCGATCGCGGCAGCGCCCTCGACAGCCATCCAGACGAGGCTCGCCGCTTCGAGGCGGATGCCGCGGCGGAGGGCAACCCTACGTTCGAGCTCACTCATCAATCGATGTCAAGGCCCGCTTCAACTACGCAGACATCTCTTAACCCGGTTGTCGGGAAGCGGGTATGGCCTCGCGCCCTCCCGTTCCTTTTCTGTAGGAGGTGACGACACATATTGAGTAGTTCTGCCGTAATCCTGTTGATAGTGGGAATTGTGGTCGTCCTTGTTGTCGTTGGAATCGCCGTGAGCATGTCGCGCAAGTCGCGCATGCGAGCGCTGCCCGACGAATCGAAGATGCGCTATGCCGAATCGTGGCGGCAGATCGAGACGAGGTTCATACAGGACCCGTCGGGAGCGGTGCGGGAGGCCGACCAGCTTGCCGTGTCGGTCCTGCGCGAGCGCGGCGCCAAGATGGAGGACGAGCGCCATCTTCCTGACGACCTCATGCACGCGCGCGCGGCGACCGGCGTTGACGCGAACGCGGGCGACACCGAGGGGCAGCGCAAGGCGATGCTGCACTACAAGCACATCGTCGACGACGCAGTCGGTGACACATCGCGCACGCCGGCCGAAACACAGCGGCGGGAGGTGGCTTGATGGCGGACGAACGTCAGTACAACCCCGATCCTGAGATGCGGTCGGGCACCATGCCGGCCGGCAGCGACCAGGTCTCGGACCAACCGGTGCGCGACCGGCGCGACGACCCGCCCGCCGACATGCCGGTGAGGACGGAGGTCGTGGACAACCGCACCACGCGCGACATGAATCGCGAAGACATGCCGACGATGGGCTCCAACATGGGCGGCGACTGGACAGTCCCCGAGATGGATCAATTCCGGCAGCGCTTCGACGAGCTCCAGGCGGAGTTCATCCAGGAGCCGCGTACCGCCGTGCAGAAGGCGGAGACCCTGGTCGATGAGGCGATCAAACGGATGATGGTCACGTACCAGGAGCGGCTGCGCCGCATCCATGGCGAGACCGACGGGACGTCCGACACAGAGAAGCTACGTCTGACGATGATGCGTTACCGCGAGTTCATGGACTCGCTGGCTGAGAAGCGGGCGGCGTAGCCAGCGGAAGGGGGCCGGCATCGCACCGGCCCTCTTCACCTTTTGGCTCAGCCGAGCTGCTTCGCCATCATGATGTTGGTGGGCTCGTAGCCGAGCTTCTCGTACAGTGGCCGCGCCGCCGAGTTGTGGCCGAACACGTGCAGCCTGATCTGCCGCAAGCCCATGCGACGCGCCGCGTCCTCCAGGTTCGTCATGGCCTGTTCCGCGTAACCTCGCCGTCGGTATTCGGGATAGATCTCGACGTTGTAGATGAAGGCTGTCGGGACAGGCGACTGCTGAGCCTCGATCCATAGCACCCCGACCGGTTTGTGGTCCGACGCGCGCGTGATCGACCACAGCTGATGGTTGGGAGTCGCCAGGCCCTGCGGGAGCAGCCGCTCGTGCTCCTGGCGGCTGCGCTCGGCCGACTCCTCCCTGGTCCACCGGCCGGATGCGGCCGTCTCGCTCGCGTAGGTCGCGATCGCCACCGGCAGCCAGGCCTCGAACTCCGCCTGGGTCATGGGCACGAGGTCGATCCTGTCCAAATGCGCCTCGATTCTAGGCGCCGAATCAGCACTGATGACACGGCGCCCGGGCGAGCGTATGGTGGTGGCAGGGCGGGGATCGAGACAGCGACGCCGTGGGCCGAAACCCGGGCAACGGGTGGAGGGGAAGCGCCGCCCGCCACAATCCCCAACCCCTCTGGCCGCCGTTCGTCACGAGCGATCGGCGGTCAGCCCTTTCGGGACCAAAGTCCTACCCCGAGCCGCGACGATCCCATTGCGCACGCCGGTCCAATCGACGAGCCTTTGGTGGCCCGCTGTCGTCGGCACAGGCAACAGGTCCGCCTGCTTCTGTCGAGACGGCGGGCTACAACCCCAGATCCCCCTCTCCCCTTAGGGGAGAGGGTCGGGGAGAGGGGCGTGAACACCAGATCCCCCTCTCCCCCTAGGGGAGAGGGCTGGGGTGAGGGGCGTGAACACCAGATCCCCCTCTCCCCTTAGGTGAGAGGGCCGTGAACACCAGATCCCCCTCTCCCCCTAGGGGAGAGGGCCGGGGACAGGGGCGTGAACACCAGATCCCCCTCTCCCCTTAGGGGAGAGGGTCGGGGAGAGGGGCGTGAACACCAGATCC
>Ga0070741_10014521_pt1 | contig 13600 bp, 12 predicted proteins | sample Coa_R1_4_FD_66440 | JGI IMG/M metagenome (GOLD analysis project Ga0070741, IMG submission 66440) | Surface soil microbial communities from Centralia Pennsylvania, which are recovering from an underground coalmine fire - Coalmine... | ecosystem: Environmental > Terrestrial > Soil > Unclassified ... | reverse complement strand
CCGGCGAGATAGACGTAGTTGCGCAGCCCGACGAAGCGCTCGGGATAGCCGACGAGCTTGTCCGTGAAGGACAGCCACACCGCGCGGTAGATCGGGTAGATGATCAGGCCGACGACGAGAACGAGCAGTGGCAGCAGCAGGAGCACCGCGGTGCGGGTGTCCCGCTGCCGCCGCCGCACCGTGCTACGCCAGGCTCTCGTAGATCTCCTTGATCTTCTTGTCTTCCCACTCGACCGCCTGGTCGACCGTCCACTTGTCCACGATGACCTTGGCGGGCGCGTCCGTCAGCACGTTGCTGGCCTGCACCTCGGCGGCGGCGGCCGTCACCGGACCCGGCCAGCCGGTGGCCACGAACCACTCGGTGGCCCGGCCGAATGTCCGATAGTTCTCGTTCTTGTTGAAGTACTCCTTGGAGGCGGCGCGCGCCTTGTCGAGCACGGGCGTGAACTGGCCGTAGGAGTCGTTCATCACGCGGACGGTTTCCTCGGGCGACAGCAGGTGCGCGATGAGGCTCATGGCCGCCTCGGGATCCTTGGCCGTCTTGAACACGCCGAAGCTCATGCAGATCGCGTGCATGCGGCGGCCGTCGGGTCCCGCCGGGTGCGGCAGCGCCAGGTGGTTGGCCAGCGCCTCCTCCCGCGCCTTGCGCTCCTTGGCGTCGGTCGCCTTCGCCACCGCGTTCTCCATGGCGAACGTGATCGACGGGCCGTTCGACGTCTGCGCGATGTTCTTGGCGATGAAGTTCTCGTTGTTGCCGGAGCCCGTCCACGTCAGCGTGTCGGCGGGCTGCACGCCTTCCTTGTAGATGTCGGTGGCCCACTTCATGACCTGCTGCATCTTCGGCGTGCGGATCGACTGGTACTTGCCGTCCCTGGTGGCCCAGCCCACGCCATGCGAGTACATCAGGCTTTGCATGACGCCGTAGCCGTCGGCCGTGCGGTTCCAGCTCTGGCCCATGCCGTAGAAGTTGTCCTTGGGCCGGTTCAGCGCGGCGGCGGCGGCCTTGGCCTCGTCGAACGTGCCCGGCAGCTTCACCTTGCTCTTCTCGAACACGTCGCGCCAGACGTACCAGAAGGCCGGCATGATGTACCACGGCAGCGCGTATGTCTTGCCGCCGATGACGGTGACGGGCGCCACGTTCGCCGGCGCCTTGCCGACGTCCCCCTCGACCTGGTGGGCGAACGACGAGAGATCCAGCAGCTGGCCCATGCCGGCGAAGCGCGCGGGCGCGCCCGTCTCCAGCTGGCCGACGTCCGGCGTGTTCTTGTTCTCGATGGCGGCCACGTACTTGGTCTGCACGTCCTCGAAGGTGAAGTACTCGACGGTGACCTGGGCGCCGTGCTTCTGCGCCCAGCGCTGGGCGGCCGCCTCGATGGCCTTGTTCGTCGGCTCCACGTAGGTCTTCAGGATCCACAGCCGGAGGCTGGTGCCCTTCTTCACGGCGGGCGCGGCCACGCCGGGAAGCGCGAGCGCGGCCGACGCGCCGGCGGCGCCCGCCAGGAAATGACGTCGGGTGAGGCGTGCGTCGCGCATGCTCGCTCCTCCTGAAGGATTGGCTCGATTTCGGATCGCTCCGAGAGTGGCGGGAGTATCGGGCGCGGTGGCGGCGACTGTCAAGCCAGTCGCGTGGCCCGCGCGCGATCTCAGCGCATCATGCTCGGCAGCCAGAGAGCGAGCCAGGGGAAGGCGACGAGGATCGCGAGCCGGATGATGTCGGCGACCATGAACGGGATGACGCCGCTGAACACGGTGCTGGTGGTGACGTGCGGCAGCAGCGTGCGCAGCACGAACATGTTCATGCCGACCGGCGGGCTGATCAGGCCGATCTCCACCACGCACACGATGATGATGCCGAACCAGACGGGATCGAAGCCGAGGTGGACGATCACCGGGAAGAAGACGGGAATCGTGAGCAGGATCATCGAGAGCTCTTCCATCGCCGTCCCGAGCACGACGTAGATCGCACAGATGGCGGCCACGACCATGGTCGGGCTGAGGTTGAAGCGCGTGACCCAGGCCTTGAGGTCGTTGGGCATCGTCGTGATGTTGATGAACTCCGAGAAGATGAGCGCGCCGATCAGGATCATGAACAGCATGGCCGTGGTGCGCGCGCTCTCCAGCAGCGCGTCGTAGAGCGTGCGCCACGTGAGCGCACGCCGCGCCAGGGCGAAGACCATGGCGCCGAAGGCGCCCATGGCGGCGCCCTCGGTCGCGGTGAACATGCCGGCGTAGATGCCGCCCATGACGAAGAGGAACAGCGCCGCCACCGCCCAGACGTCCTTGAGCGCGCGCAGCCGCACCGCCCACGAGGACCGCTCGCCCGGCGGGCCGGAGGCGGGGTCGCGCCAGGTCATGTAGCGAACGGCCCCGCAGAGCAGGATGGCGCCGACGATGCCGGGCAGGATGCCGGCGGCGAACAGCTTGCCGATGTTCGTCTCGGTGAAGACGCCGTAGATGACCATGATCGTCGAGGGCGGGATCATGATGCCCAGCGTGCCGCCGCCGGCGATGACGCCGGCCGCCAGGCGGTCCGAGTACCGGAAGCGCTTCATCGACGGGTAGGCGACCTTGGCGAAGGTGGCCGCCGTCGCGATCGAGGATCCGCAGATCCCGCCAAAGGCGGCCGACGCCCAGACGGTGGCCATGGCCAGGCCGCCCCGCAGGTGGCCGATGAACGCGTAGGCCGCATGGAACAGCTCCTGCGACATGCCGGCCCGCGTGACGAAGTTCCCCATGAGGATGAAGAGCGGCACCACCGACAGCGTGTAGTTGCGCCCCGTCTCGTAGAGCTTGGTCTGCGTCATCGCGAAGGCGACCGCCCAGTTCCAGTCGCGCATGTAGGCGTAGCCGACGAAGCCGACGATGGCCATCGCGAACGAGATGGGGATGCGAAGCGCGCACAGCACCATCATGAGCGTCAGGCCGACCAGGCCCTCGATCACCGGCGCTCCACCATCTTGTAGAGATGGATGACGCCGGCCAGCGCGAGCGCCAGCGCCATGAAGTACACGAACGGGCCGTACAGGATGCGCAGCACGTCGGTGGCGTCGCCGTACGCGCGAATGCGATCGGCCTTGAGCCAGGTCAGCCAGGCGAGCAGGAACATCAGCCCCGCGTTCACGAGCTCCACGCCGCCCTCGAGCGCGCGCAGCGAGCGCCGGCCGAGGAGGCGGTCGATGAAGTCCATCACCGCGTGCTCGCCCGTGAACGACACGAGCGGCAGCCCGGCGAAGATGAGGACGAGCAGCATGAGCTCGGTCACCTCGAAGGCGCCGCGCAGCGGCCGGTTGAAGAGATACCGGGCGACCACGTCGACCGTGGTGAGGAGCATCATCGCGAGCAGGATCGCGGAGGCGGCGACGCCGAGGAGCGACTCGACGCGCCGCTTCCACCGCGCCTGGGGCACGCTCACTTGCCGGCGGCGACCTTCTTCAGCTCCTCGCGGAACTCCGCCAGCACCCGGGCGCCGTCCACCCCCTTGGCGCTCGCCTTCTTGATCCAGTCGTCCACGATCGGCGCCGACCGCTTGCGCACCTCGGCCACGAACTCGGGGTTCGCGGTGACGATCTTCACGCCGGACTTCTTCAGCGCCTCCATGCCCTTCTGATCGGCGTCGTCCCACGACTTGCCGGCCAGGCGCGCGAGGTGCTCACCGGAGACCTTCTCGATCGCCTCCTGATCCTGCTTCGGCAGCTTGTTCCACTTGTCCTCGTTCATGAAGAAGCCGAAGGCGGAGCTGTACATGCCGCCCGGAAACAGCGTGGCCTGCTCCAGCACCGTCTCGAGCTTGAAGGAGATGATCGACTCGAGGGGAAAGAAGACGCCGTCGGCCACGCCCGAGCTGAGCAGCTCGTAGGACTCCGGCGCCGGCTTCACGAACGCGGAGGCGCCAAGCGCCTTGGCCACGGCCTCGGCGATGCCGCCGCCCGTGCGAATCTTCATCCCCTGCACGTCGGCGATGCCCGCCACCGGCCTCTTGGTGAACATGTGACCGGGGCCGTGGGTGAAGACGCCAAGCAGCTTGACCCCCTTGTACTCGCCGACCTGGTGGAAGTGCTTCCAGTAGATCCGCGAGTACGCCACCGAGTTGATCAGCGCCGTCTCGCCGCTGCCGGGCAGCTCCGGCATGAGCGGCAGCACGTGGCGCGCCGGCGTGTAGCTGGCGGTCACGAACGACACGTCGACGAGTCCGTCGCGCACGGCATCGAAGGTGCCGGGCGGCGCGGAGGGATGCTTGGGCAGCATCTGCAGCTTCACGCGGCCGCTCGTGGCCTTCTCGACCTCGGACGCCCAGCCCTGGAGCACCGTGCTCGTGAGATGGTGTTGCGGTGAGACCCACGACGACATCGTGAGCGTCGTCTGCGCGTGCGCGCTGGACGCCGCGGCGAGCAGCGCGGTCAGCACCGCCGCGAGCAGCGCGTGCTTCGGCTTGGACATGATGCCTCCCCGGCGAGAATCTGGATCGGTGCGGCGGAGTATAGCAGGCGGCGCTCAGCCGGCGTACGTCCGCGGGTCGAGCACGTCGCGCAGGGCGTCGCCGACGAGGTTCACCGAGAACACGACGACGAAGATGGCCACCCCGGGCAGCAGGACGACGTGCGGGCTGAGCACCACGAACTGGCGGCCGGTAGCCAGCATGCTGCCCCAGTCTGCCGTCGGCGGCTGCGTGCCGAGCCCGAGGAAGGACAGCCCGGCCGTGGCCAGGATCTTGGCGCCGATGTCGAGGCTGAAGGTGACGAGCACCGGCGACACGAACTGCGGCAGCACGTGACGCCGGAGGATGGTCGCGTCGCTGCTGCCGAGCGCGCGCGCCGCCTCCACGAACTCCAGCTGCTTGACCGACAGCACGACGCCGCGCACGAGCCGCGTGTAGAGGGGAAAGCCGACGACGGCGATGGCCAGCATCGCGTTGCGCAGACCGGGCCCCAGCCCGGCCACGATGGCGATCGCCAGGAGGATGTAGGGGAACGCCATGAGCACGTCGGTGGCGCGCATGATCACCGTCTCGACGACGCCCGTGTAGTAGCCGCCGACCACGCCGAGCACGACCCCGAGCAGCATGGCGGCGGCGGCGGTGGCGATGCCGGCCAGCAGCGACACGCGCGCGCCCCACACCAGGCGTGAGACGAGATCACGGCCGAACTCGTCGGTGCCGAGCAGATGCCCGGGCGTGAGCGGCGGCCGCAGCCGGCTCCGCGTGTCGACGGCGTCGGGATCGGTCAGCGGCAGGTGCGGCGCGAGCGCGGCGGTGCCCACGATGGCGATCAGCACCAGCGCGCCGGCGACCGCGAGCGGGTAGCGGCGCAGCCGCCTACTCATAGCGGATGCGCGGGTCGATCCACGCGTAGAGCAGGTCCACGGCAAGGTTGACGAGCACGAACGACACCGCGATGACGAGCACGCAGCCCTGCACGAGCGGGAAGTCGCGGGCGAGGATGCCCTGGACCATCAGCGTGCCGACCCCCGGCCAGGCGAACACCGCCTCCGTCAGCACCGCGCCGCCGAGCAGGTAGCCGGCCTGGACACCGACGACGGTCACGATCGGGATGAGCGCGTTGCGAAGACCGTGGCGCGCGATCACCAGCCGCTCGACGAGTCCCTTGGCGCGCGCGGTGCGGATGTAGTCCTGGCCGAGCACCTCGAGCATCGTGCTTCGCGTGAGCCGCGCGATGATCGTCACCGACGCGGCCGCCAGCGTGACCGCCGGCAGCGCCAGGTGCGCGAGCAGATCGCGCGCGTCGCCGCCGCCGTACGGCGCCCACATGCCGGACGCGGGCAGCCAGCCGAGCTGCAGGGAAAAGATCACCATCAGCACGATGCCGAGCCAGAAGACGGGCATGCTGGCGCCGAAGAGCGAGGCGACGGCGCTGAGCCGGTCGAGCCACGAGTGTGGCCGGCTGGCTGCCAGCACGCCGAGCAGCACGCCGCCGGTGGTGGAGATCACCAGGGCCGTGCCGGTCAGGAGCAGCGTGGCGCGGAATCGCTCCAGCACGTCGGGCAAGACGGCCCGGCGCATCCACAGCGAGCGCCCCAGGTCGCCGCGCGCGACGCGACCCATCCAGCGGACGTACTGGACGGGCAGCGGCTGCGTGAGGCCCAGGTCCGCGCGCAGCCGCGCCAGGTCCTCGCTGGTCGCCGCCGAGCCGAGCATGATCTCGGCGGGATCGCCGGGAGACAGGTGGAGGACCATGAAGACGACGACCGAGACGCCGACGAGGACGGGCACCGCGAGCAGTAGCCGGCGTGCGAGGTAGCGTCTCACGCGAGCATCTTACCCGCGAGGTAATTGCGCCGGTCCCGCCGGCGGTGCACAGTGACACGCATGCGGATCGGCTTCGCGGGCACCTTTGCGTCGAGCCTGGTCGAGCGCGTGCAGAGCCACCTGTCGATCGCGTGCGATGTCGTCGTCGCCGACGAGACGGGCATCGTGGCCAAGCTCGGCGACCTCGACGTGCTGATCACGCTCGGCTTCACGCGCGAGATGGGCGCCGCCGCGCGCCGTCTGCGGCTCGTCCAGGTGCCGGGCGCGGGGCTGGACCGCATCGACCGCGCGGCGATCCCGGCGGGCGCCTGGCTCGCCAACGCCTATGGCCACGAGGTCGGCATCGCCGAGTACGTCATGGGCGTCATGCTGGCGTGGACGCGCGACCTGGGCCGCCTGGATGAGGCGCTCCACCGCGGTGAGTGGCTGAGCCAGTGGGCGGTCGGCGCGCCGGCGCCGCCCGTGTGGCCGGAGCTCGCCGGCAAGACGCTCGGCATCCTCGGCTATGGCCGCATCGGTCGCGAGCTGGCGCGCCGGGCGCGCGCGTTCGACATGTCCGTGCTCGCCATCCGGCGCAACCTGGCCGAGCGGGATGGCATCGTCGAGCTCTTCGGCCCCGACGCGCTCCCCGCCGTCCTCGCCGCCGCGGACTATCTTGTCGTCACCCTGCCGCTCGACGCCCGGACGCGCGGGCTCCTCGGCGCGCGCGAGCTGGCGCTGATGAAGCGCACTGCGCTGCTGGTCAACGTGGCGCGCGCGGAGGTCGTCGACGAGGCCGCGCTCTACGCCGCGCTCGCGGCGCGCACGATCGCGGGCGCCGCGCTCGACGTCTGGTACCGGTATCCGACGGCGCCCGGGCCGACCTTCCCGGGACGGCGGGCGTTCCACGAGCTGCCGAACGTCCTGATGACCCCGCACGTCTCGGGCTGGACCGAGGGCATGCTGCAGGCGCGGGCGGCGCTCATCGCCGCCAACGTGGCGCGCGTCGCGCGCGGTGAGCCGCCGGTCAATCTCGTCGCGCCGGTCGGAGGACCGTCCTGACGTCGTTCACGATCAGCTCCGGCACGAGGAAGCCGGTGCTGTAGACGTTGCGAAGGCGACCGGCGGTGTCGAGCAGGAAGACCTTCAGCACGTGCCGGTAGCGGCCCGTGAACCGGCCGTGCGCGTCGTATTCCGGGGTGCGGTCCTGGCCGTACGCGCGCAGCATGGCGTCGAGCACGCGCGGTGACGGCGCCGCCAGGAAGCGCCACATCGCCGGATCGGCGTCATGAGCGCGCGCGTACCGCGCCAGCTGCGCCGGCGTGTCGCGGGCGACGTCGAAGCTGATCGTGAGCAGCATCACGTGCCCCTCGAGTCCTTCCGCGCGCACCCGTTCCTGGACGCGTCGGAGCGCCGCGCTCGCGAGCGGGCAACCGAGCCGGTCGGCGCACGCCGTGTAGACGAAGCTCACGATGCCGACCTTCCCGCGCATGAGCGACGCGGTGCTGATCGTCCGGCCGTCGGCGTCGCGCAGCGCGAGCGCGGGCACGGTCCCGAGGACGGGCAGCTCGTAGGTGCCGGGCGCGGGCGGGACGAAGCTCGGCGCGAACGCCCCCTTGAGGAACTCGTCCTCGACGACGGGGGCGTCGTGGGCGGCCACCGGGCCGACGGCGGCGCACACGCACAGCAGAGCGAGCGGCAGGAGCCGCCCGCCCCGCCCCCGGCTCATCGCGTGTCGGCGGGCCGGCGCGCCAGGCGATCGACGGGCGCGCGCTCGGCACGCGGGCCGAAGGAGCGCGCGCCGAAGTTCATGATGTGAGCGCGGCCGACGCCGCTGAAGTCGGTGGTGAACTTCTCCACCAGCTGGCCGCCTTCCCACGCGAAGCCCTTCAGCCAATGGTCGCCCGGCTTGTCCCAGTTCGACAGCAGCGAGCTCGTGGAGTACACGCGCTGGCCGTCCCACGACGTCGACACCATGTTCGCCTGCTCGCCGAGCTTCACCTGGTGGATCAGCTTGGCCTCGAACGGATTGGACACGTCGTAGACGCGAAGGACGCCGTCACCGTACGAGTTCACGTAGACCTTGCTGTCGTCGGGCGCGATGCTGATGTCGACCGGAATCGTGTTGCCGATCTCGGCCACGTTTTTGGTGGCCCAGGTGCCGTCGTCCTGACGGTGGATCAGCACGAGCTGGCCGGTCAGCGCCGTCGCGGTGAACGCGTAGTGGTGGTTGGGCTGGAGTGCCCAGCGCAGCTCGAGCGGCGCGCCCGGCACCCGCAGGATCTGCAGCGGCTTCCGCGCGTGGAAGTCCCAGACGACGACCGAGTCGCCGAACTGCTTCATGGCGTCGGCGTCCTTGAGGAGCTCGCCGATGTTGCGCATGTAGTTCTTCTTGCCGGCGAACGAGGAGGTCAGCATCCGGTTCAGGTTGACGTTCACGCGCACGTCGTAGCCGTACGGCGCCTCGGCCGGCATCCAGATGGTGCGGATGAACTTGCCGTCGTTCGTGTACTCCGCCATGCCGGTGCGGCCGCCGAAATCCTTGTTGTTGGAGAGCGCCGTGATGAGCATGCGGCCGGGCAGGGGATAGAACGTGTGCGGGCCGACGAGACCGCCCGTGTCCTTCTCGAACGTCTTGAGCGTCTTCACCAGCTTCGGCTTGGCCGGATCGGCGGCGACGTCGAAGATGAAGATCTGGCTCGTGTCCAGGCCGCCTGCCCACAGCTGCCGCCGATCATCGGTGAACCCGGCGTGGTGCGCCTCGTGGCGTCCGGGCACCGGCGCGCGGTGGATGATCTTGCCATAGGTGGCCGACTTCGGATTCGTGTCGACGGTGACCAGGCTGTCATTGCCGTCGGCCACGCCCGGGACGCCGAGCGTCCACACGTAGATGAAGTCCTCCTGGCCGGTGATCTTCGGGATGAACGGCGACTGGCACGTCTCGTCGGCGGCGGCCGGAGCGGCAGCCAGCCATCCGAGAATGGTCAGGCCGAGCCAGAGGTGTCTCATGATCGTCCTCCTCGGGGCTGGGATGCTCACTTCACGGAGATGGTTTCCACCCGGAGGTCGAAGCTCGGGTGCAGCCTGAAGCCCTGGACGCGCCGGGCCAGCGCGGCGATCTGGATCTCGTGGTCCACGAAGATCCACGGGGCATCGTCGACCAGGATCCGCTGCGCCTCCTTATATAAGGATGCGCGACGTCCCTGGTCGGTGGTGAGCCGAGCCTGCTGGAGCAGGTCGTCGAACCGCGCGTTCTTGTACAGGGCGCGGTTCGGGCCGTTCGGCGTCCACTGGCTGGAGTGGAGCAGCGGGTAGAGGACCATGTCCGGATCCTCCGTGCCCGCCATCCACGACAGCGCGAACAGCTCCTGCTCCTTGCTGCGCAGCTTGGCGAGAAACGCGCCCCACTCCATGGTCTGCAGCGTCACGTTGACGCCGACGGCCTTGAGATTCGACTGCATCACCGTCGACATCGCCACCGGTGACTGCATGCCCGAGCCCGACTCGGGCACCCACAGCGTGGTCGCGAAGCCGTTCGGATATCCCGCCTCGGCCAGCAGCTTCTTCGCCCGCTCGGGGTCATGCGGATACGCCTTGAGGGCGGGATCGGCGGCCCAGGTGCTCGGCAGCACGGGACCGCGCGACGGCGCGCCGGTGCCCTTCAGCACGTCGCGGACGATGGCCTCCTTGTCGACGGCGTAGTTGAGCGCCTGTCGCACGCGCTTGTCGTCGAACGGCTTCTTCTGGTTGTTGATGCCCAGGTACCAGACGTGCGCGCCGGTCTGCTTGAGGACGGCGACCTTGCCGCCGCTCTCGAGCTGACCCACGTAGTCGGGCGGGACGCCGACGATGAGGTCGAGGCTGCCGGTGAGCAGCTCGGTGAGGCGCGCCTGGTCCTCCACGATGGGCCGGTAGATGACGCGGTCGAGCTTCACCGGAAACTTCCAGTACGCCGGGTTCTTCTCGAGGACGACGCGCTGGCCGCGGTCCCACGACACGAACTTGAACGGTCCGGTGCCCACCGGATGCAGCGGGAAGTCGGGACCCGCCTTCATCACGGCGGTGGGGCTCACGATGGAGGCCGCGCCGGCGGTGAGGATGGCGAGGAACGACGCGCGCGGCTCCTTCAGCAAGAAGGCCACGCGCTCGTCGCTCAGGGCTTCCACGGCCTTGACGTTGCCGAAGAAGAAGTTCGCGAACGGATACTTGCCGAGCTTGTACGCGGGATGGTCGGGATTGATCTGGCGCTCGATGGAGAACTTCACCGCCTGGGCGTTGAGCGGGGTGCCGTCGTGGAACGTCACGCCCGGGCGCAGCCGGAACGTGTACTGCAGACCGTCCTTCGAGATCGTCCATGACTCGGCCAGGCCGGGCACGAGCTGGGTGCTCTCCTCCGGGAAGGTGACGAGCGTCTCCACCACGCGGCGACCCACGCGCGCCGAGTTGAGATCGGTCACCTGGGCGGGATCGAGGTTCACCGGCTCGGCGACCAGGCCGACCACGAGCGTGCCCGGCGGCTGTGCCGCGGCGGGCCCGGCCAGCGCCAGGATCAGGACGAGCAGCAACGCCATCATCGTCGCCTCCGGAAAGAAAAGTCGGCCGCGTCGCCGGAGTATAGCAGCGCGGGTCAGCGCACGAGGCCGGCGCGGCGCGGCAGCAGCAGCGTGATCTCCGGAAACAGGATGAGCAGCAGCAGCCCGACCACGAGCGAGAGCAGATACGGCCAGTAGGCCCGAAAGTGCTGGCCGGCCGTGATGTTGGCGAACCGCAGCGCCATGAGCAGCCCCACGCCGATGGGCGGCAGGAACAGGCCGATGCCGACGGCGGCGGTGAGCACGATGTTGAAGTGGATCGGGTGAATGCCGATCTGCTTGGCAATCGGGAAGACGACCGGCACCAGGACGACCGCTGCCGGCAACCCCTCCAGCACCATGCCGAACAGGATGACGATCACCGACACCGCGAACAGGAACAGCCACGGCGTGCTCTCCAGCGGGCGCAGCATCGCGCCGAGCAGCACCGGCACGCCGAGCATGCCCATCAGGAACTGGTAGACGCTGGCGACCGCGAGCAGGAAGACCACCGCGCCGGTCAGCAGCGCGCTCTCGTACACGAGCTTCACCATCTCGCGGAGCGAGACGTTGCGGTAATAGAGCAGCGCCGCCGCGACCGCATAGGCGGCGACGAGCGCCCCCGCTTCCGTCGCCGTGAACACGCCGAAGTAGAACCCGAGCACGATGACGATCGGCACCACGAGCGGCACCAGCGAGCCGCGGAGCGCGGCGCCGAAGCTGGCCCACGTCGGGCGCCGGTCCTTCGGCCACTGAAGGCGATGCGCCACGCCGAACACGACGGCCATCAGGCAGAGTGCCGTCACCGCGGCCGGCAGGAAGCCGCCGAGGAAGATGCCGACCACGGAGGTGTCGGTCACCTGGCCGAGCACGATCATGAAGATCGCGGGCGGGACCAGGATGCCCATGGCGCTGGCGGAGGCGACGAGCGAGACGGCGTGCTCGGGCTTGTAGCCCGCACGGAGCATCGGCGGCGTCAGCATGGACCCGATGGCCGAGACGTCGGCGATCGTCGAGCCGGAGATGCCGGAGAAGAAGTACTCCGCGAGCACCACCGACATGCCCAGGCCACCGCGCACCCAGCCGATGAGCGCGCGCGCCAGGTCGACCAGGGCGTACGACATCCCGCAGCGCTCCATCAGGTTGCCGGCGAACACGAAGGTCGGGATGGCCAGCAGCACCCAGCTCTGCGAGCCCGCGACCAGGCTCGAGGGCAGCTTCTGGAGCGAGAAGTCGCCGACGACGAGCCCCGCGAAGCCGGCGATGCCGAGCGCGAACACGATCGGCAGCGAGAGCACCGTGAGGACGATGAACGTGACGACGACGGTCGCGATCAGCATGCGATCACGCCAGGTGCCCGGGGGAGCCGCCGCCGTCGGCGCTGAGCGTCTCCGCCAGCGCGGCCAGACTGTAGACGACCATCAGCACGCCGCCGACGACGGCGGAGAGGTACAGCCAGCGGAGATTGAGGTTGAGCGCCGGCGAGTACGACTGGCTGTTCAGCTCGCTGACCTGCCAGCCATAGATCGCCAGCAGGCCGCCGAACGCGACCAGGAGCACGGAGTGCGCCGCGGTGATCGCGCGCCGCCACCGGGGCGACAGCCGCTCGGTCACGATGTGAACGGCGAAGTGCGTGCCGCGGCGGATGCCGATGGCGGCCGCGATGAACGTCAGCCAGGCCAGCGAGTACTCGCCGATCTCCTCCACCCAGAAGAACCGGATCGACGGCAGATCGAACGTGGCCGAGACCCAGGTCATCACGTAGCGGAGAAAGACGCCGGCCAGCATGTCGACCATGGCCACGAGCATCAGGACGGTGATCGCGACGTGCGGCAGCCAGGCGACGGCGCGGAGAGCGGGCTTCACCGCCCGGCAACGTAGCCGCTGCCCCGGATCTTGTCAAACCGCGCTTGACAAGTGTCGGCGATCACGGCAACGTCGCCCCCCAACGGGAGGCGTTCATGAGCCGAGTGAAGCGCAGCGCTGCGTGCATCGCCGTCGTCGCGTGTCTCGTCGTCGTCGCCAGCCGGGAGCCCGCGCCGGGGCAGTCCAAGCCCGCCGCGCGCAAGCTCGACCTCGCGCACATCCTGCCGCCGCCCGAGTCGGGCGCCATCGGCTTCAAGTACCTCGCGGAGGAGGTCACCAGGCGGTCGAACGGCACGCTCGACGTCCGCTTCCACGGCGGCACCCTGCTCGGCAAGGAGCTCGAGATCATGGACGCCGTGAAGTCCGGCAACATCGCGCTCGGCACGCCGGTGGGCGCCGCGTGCACGGTGTTTCCGGAGATGTGCGTGTTCCTGACGCCGTACCTCGTGCGCGACTACAACCACGCGTACTCGATGTTCAACGGCGAGATCGGCAAGAGCCTCGACGAGACGTTCCAGAAAAAGTACAAGGTCAAGATCGTCTACTTCTACGATTACGGGTTCCGCCACTTCTGGAACAACCGCAAGCCGATCAACACGCCGGAGGATCTCAAGGGCCTCAAGCTGCGCGTGCAGCAGGGTCGCGTGTTCGCCGACACCGTCAACGGTCTCGGCGCCAGCGCCGTCCCCATGCCGTGGGGTGAGGTGGTGGCGGCGGCGCAGCAGGGCGTCATCGACGGCGCCGATCTGCCGATCTACAACATCAACGCGCTGAAGGTGTACGAGGTCTCGAAGTACGTCTCCATGACGTTCCACAACTACGGGCCCACCCTGCTCGTCATGAACCTGAACATCTGGAACAGCCTCACGCCCGAGCAGCAGAAGCTCTTCATGGAGGTCGGCCGGGAGGCGCAGAAAAAGGT
>Ga0070741_10014520_pt1 | contig 13601 bp, 7 predicted proteins | sample Coa_R1_4_FD_66440 | JGI IMG/M metagenome (GOLD analysis project Ga0070741, IMG submission 66440) | Surface soil microbial communities from Centralia Pennsylvania, which are recovering from an underground coalmine fire - Coalmine... | ecosystem: Environmental > Terrestrial > Soil > Unclassified ... | reverse complement strand
CGCCGACGTTGGCGCCCTGGTGGCAGGACACGCAGCCGAAATCCTTGAACTTGCGGTAGCCCGCTTTCTCGGCTGCATCGATCGCGCCTTCGTCGCCGCGCAGCCAGCGGTCGAAGCGCGAGTTGGTCGCGACCAGCGAGCGCTCGAATTCGGCGATCGCGTTCTTGACGTTCTCGCGCGAGACGCCGTCCGCATAGATCGCCGCAAAAGCCGCGCTGTACCCCGGCGAGCGATTGAGGCGGACCAGCACGTCCGGCCACGCTGCGCCCATTTCAGCGCTCGCCTGGAGCGGACCGTCGACCTGCGCCTCCAGCGATGCCGCGCGACCGTCCCAGAATTCGCGGAAGTTGAGCGCACTGTTGAAGACGCTCGGCGCGTTGATCGCGCCTTCGGCGCCGCCGACGCCGATCGAATGGCGGCGATGGTCGGTGCCGCCCTGGTCGAGACCGTGACAGCTCGCGCAGGCGATCTTGCCGTCGCGCGACAGTGAAGGGTCGGAGAACAGCTTGCTGCCCAGCGCGACCTTGCGCGGATCGAGCCCGCTCGGCGCGGGCACCGGGCGGATCGGCTCGTCGGTCCGTGCGGCATTGTTGCCGTACGCCGGTGCCACCGCGAGGAGGCAAAGGATCAGCAGCAGCTCAAGCCGCGCAGGTTTCACGTCGTGTCTCCGTCGTGGGCTGCAGCGGCAGCTCCAGGGTGAAGGTGGCGCCGGTCCCCGGGCCATCGCTGTGCGCGTAGAGCCGGCCGCCCATCTCGCGCGCGGTGATCGCGCCGCTGTGCAAGCCGAAACCGTGGCCGTCCTTGCGCGTGGTGAAGCCGTGACTGAACAGCTTCGCCAGGTTCGCCGGCGTGATGCCGACGCCGTTGTCGCGCACCGAGATGACAAGACGATCGTCGCTGCGCGCGACCTTCAGCACGATGCGTCCGTCGCTGCCACCCGCGGCTTCGCACGCCTGCTCGGCGTTGCGGATGAGATTGACGAGGATCTGGATGACGTTGTGCCGGCACAGCGTGAGCGGCGGCACCGGCGCGAAGTCCCGCTCGATCGCGATGCCGCGCTTGGTCAGGCTCTCCGCGTTCATGCGCAGGCTGTCTTCGACCAGATCGGCGATGGCGATGGTCTCGGTCGCGCCGCCCATCTTGGCATAGCCCTGCTGCATCGCCACGATCTCCTTGATGTGGTTGACGTGCTTGCGCAGCGTCTCCAGCTCCCGGAGCGTGGCTTCCTGATCGGCGACGAGGTGATCGGACAGCTGCGCGAGATACGACGGCAGCGTGCGGCCGCGCACGTCTTCGGTGATGAAGTGCGCGAGATCGCTTTCGTGCGAGCGCAGCAGCGCCACCACCTTGGGCAAGCCGGACGTGCGCGACTTGCGCAGGCTCTCCGCCATCAATCCGGTCGAGACGTTGACGCTGTTGAGCACGTTGCCGACGTTGTGCAGCACGCTGGTCGCGACTTCCGCCATGCCCGCCTGCCGCGACGCCACCACGAGCCGCGCCTGCGCATCCTGGAGCTGCGATTCGGCCTTCTTGCGCTTGCTGATGTCCTGCACCTGCGCGATGAAGTTCACCGGGCGCAGCTCGGCGTCGCGCACCAGCGTGACGCTGACGCGCGTCCAGATCACATGCCCGTCCTTGTGCCGATACCGTTTCTCGAAGTCGGCCGCGGTGACGGCGCCGGCGATCAGCTTGCGCATCCACTCCACGCTGTCGCCACCGTCGTCGGGATGCGTGATGTCGACGACCGCTCGGCCGGCGATCTCGTCGCACTCGTAGCCCAGCAGCCGGGCGAACGCCCGATTCACCTTGATCAGGACGCCTTCGGGGGTCGCCAGCGCAACACCGATCGAGGCCTGCTCGAATGCGGCGACGAAGCGCTGCTCGCTCTCCTTCACCGCGGCTTCGGCATCCCGCCGGCGCATCATCATCTCGTTGAACGCGCGGGCCAGCGCGCCGAGCTCGTCGGTACCGAACGGCGCGATCGGTTGCGACAGATCGCCGGAAGCGACCCTCGCCGCGCCGGCGCTCAGCGCGCTCAGCGCCAGCCGCACGTGACGCGAGATGCGCGCCGACAGCCAAAGCCCCGCCGACAACAGCAGCGCGGCACCGGCGAGCGTCATGATCAACATCGCCTCGCGCACCAACCGCGCGGTGTCGCGCAGCGACTCATGGAACACGTCTTCGCGCGAGCTCAGGTGACGGTCGAGTGCGCTGATCCGCTCGAAGATCTCCGCTTCGCGCGCCGGGGCGATGCGCTGGTCGCCGCTGCTGCCATGCAGCTCGTCGGCCAGCGCGATCAATTCGTCGGTGTCGGCATCGGTCGATGCCCAGGCCGCGACCGTGGTCTTCATCGGCTCGAGCTCGCGGAACTGCCGGTACATGAAGATCGCGATGCCGAGATCGCGCGGGTCGACCCCGGTGGCCAGCAGGCGCTGGTCGACGAAGGCGCGATCGAACTGCGGCTTGTCCATCTCCGCACGCGCTTCGCGAATGCCCAGGGGGATCGCGAAGTGGCGCTCCGCGTCGCGGTAGTCGGCTTCGTCGTTGGTGATGTGGTAGCGCAACAGCGACGACACGCCCTGATCCTGCGCGTGCATCCAGACGCGCCCGCCTTCGACGTAAGCGGCGACGCCGCGCGCGGCCACGTCGTTGAGCACGACGAAACCGAGCAGCGCGAGGACGATCGCCGTGAACGCCAACGCGAGCGCGGCGAGCTTCCAGGCGATCGGGCGGTCGGCGAGGCGCATCAGAACAGGACCTCGGAAGGCGCCTTCGGGCGCGCGGTCTGATCGGCGCTCGGCGGCGCGTGCGCTTCCGAAGCCGGCGCGTCGGCCGGCAGCTCCAGCGTGAAGCTCGCGCCCTTGCCGGGGCCGTCGCTCGAAGCCCACAGTGCGCCGCCCATCTCCTTCGCCGCCAGCGCGCCGCTGTGCAGGCCGAAGCCATGGCCATCCTTCCGCGTGGTGAAGCCGTGATTGAAGATGCGGGTGAGGTTCTCGGCCGGAATGCCGACCCCGTTGTCCGAGACGGAAATCCGCACGCGATCGCCGTCGCGGCAGATGGCGAGCGTGATGCGCCCATCCGAGCGTCCGGACTCGTCGCACGCGTACTTCGCGTTGCGGATCAGGTTGACGAGAATCTGCAGGACCTTGTGCTTCTCGATGTTGATCGGCGGCACGTCCGCGTACTCGCGCACCAGGGCGACGCCGTGACGGCGCAGCGCGGCGTCGTTCATGCGCAGGCTGTCCTCGACCAGATCGGCGACCTTCACGATCTCGCGCACGCCGGACATCTTCGCGTAGCTCTGCTGCATGCTGACGATGTCCTTGATGTGGTCGATGTTGCCGAGCAGGAGCTGCAGCTCGCGGGCCATGGCTTCCTGCTCCGCAGTGAGGTGCGCCGACAGCTGAGCGAGATAGCCGGGGAGCTGGCGGCCCCGCGGATCGCTGCTCATGAACTCGCCGATGTCTTCCTGGTGCTGCTGCAGCAGCGCGGCCGCCTTGGCGAACGCGCCCAGGCGCGACTTCTTGACGTTCTCGATGGCGAGGTTGGCCGACACGTTGACGCTGTTGAGCACGTTGCCGACGTTGTGCAGCACGTTGGTCGCGACCTCGGCCATGCCGCCGCGGCGAGACGCCTCGAGCAGCTCGCGATGGGTGCGCTCGAGCTCTTCCTCCGCGCGCTTGCGCTCGGTGATGTCGCGCAGCGTGATGACGATGCCCTGCACGGCGGGATCGCCCAGCAGGTTCTTGGCGATGCCCTCGGTGGAGCACCACGAGCCGTCGCGACGCCGATAACGGCGCAGCGACGTGAAGACCTTGCCGGGCTGTGCCATCAGCTGCGCGAACTCGGCATTGAGGGCTGCGAGCTCCTCGGGATGCACGAACTCCTGGAACGAGCGGCCGACGATCTCCGACTGCTCGAAGTCGCTCACCTTCTTGATCGCCGGGCTCACGTAGAGCGCGCGGCCGCTCGCATCGGCGAGGAACAGGATGTCGGAGGTGTTCTCGATCAATGCGCGGAAGCGGATCTCGCTGGCGCGCAACGCGCCTTCGGCGCGCCGGCGCTCGGTGACGTCCTCCATCGCGCCGATCATGCGCACCGCCCTGCCTTCCTCGTCGCGGACGATGAAGCCGCGATCGAAGATCGTCGCGTAGTTGCCGTCGTAGCGGCGGAAGCGGTACTCGCTGGACCACAGCTGATGCCCGCCGTCGAGCATCTGATGCAAGCCGTCGATCACGCGCTTGACGTCTTCGGGATGGATGCCGTCCTGCCAGAATTGCAGCGTCGCGTGATGATCCGACGGATAGCCGAGCACGGCCTGCAGGTTCTCGTTCCACCAGATCGCGTCGGTCGACAGGTCCCAGTCCCAGATGATGTTCGTGGTCATGCGCGCCACGATCTCGAAGCGGCGATTGGCGGCGCGCATCGCGGCCTGCGAGCGCTCGCGCTCGGTGATCTGCTGCTGGAGCTCCCGCGTGCGCTCGTCGACGCGCTGCTCCAAGCCCGCCTGCGCACGCTGCAGCGCCTGGTCGCGCACCTGGATCTCGCCGAGCATCTCGTTGAAGCCGTCGATGAGGCGGCCGAGCTCGTCGTCAGACTGCTTGCTGGCGCGCAGTGCGTAGTTGCGCGTCACGCGCCCCTCGCGCACCACGCACGACAGCTGCGAGATCGGTCCGGTGATCGGGGCCAGCATGCCGCCGGACAACAAGTAAACGACGGCTGCCGCGCCGCCCAGCACGCCGAGCGTCACGCCGATGAATCGCCACAGGCGCTCGGTGATCTCGGACAGCTCGGCCCGCACGTGCACCACACCCGCGCGCTCGCCGGCGAGCTCGATGTTGCGGAAGACATCCACCGTGTCGTGGCGGAACGAATACCCTTCCGGCTCCGGTGGTGGCGGCGCATAGTCGAATCCCTCGCCGGCCCTGCGATAGACCGCGAAGACCTTGCCGTTGCGATCGTAGATCGCGGCGCCGATGACGTCGCGATCGCCGTGCAGCGACGCGAGCGTCTGTCCGGCGGAAGCCGGGTCGTTGAACGACAGCGCTGCACTGGAGTTCTCGCCGAGGATGCCGGCGGTGGTGAGCAGCTCCTCGGCGAGCGCAGCGCGATCCGAGACCTGCTCGTAGCTCACGAACGCGATGCACGCGATCAGCAGCGCCGCGCCGCCGACGGCCATCGTGATCAGGCGCAGCTTGCGGCGGATCGGCAGTCGACGCAGGAAAAGGAGCGGCACGTCAGGGATCCCGGTGCACCGCGAGCTTCTGCAGCTGCGCGCTGATCTTCAGCCCGACCCGCTCCGCCGGCTCGGTGTTCACGGCGAAGCGAACCTTGTCGTCGTCGAGGACGAAGGTGATCGCAGCGCCCTTGCTCTCGCTTTCCGGCGTTTCGCCGACGGTGAGCACCGGCAGACCGGTGGTCACCGTCTTCATTCCGGCGTACTTGCCGTCGTACGCAGCGCACACGAACGCCACTTGCACCGTGCGCGCCTCTTCGGCGGAGAACAGCCGCCTGACTTCGATGTGATGGCCGTTGACCTCGCGGCCCTTGACGACCTCGCTCAGCGTCGTGGTGAAGCTGTCGTCGCAGAAGGCGCCCAGGACGAGCGGCGCTCCCGCGGCGAGCGCCTGCTGCGGCCACTCGACGAACTTCGTGAAGTTGTAGAGATACGCCGCCTTGATCTCGTACTCGCGCGAGGCGTGCACGCTGTCCGCGCGCGCGGCGCCGCTCGCCAGCAGCCCCAGCGAGATCAGCGCGAAGCAGGTGCCCAGGCGGCGCATCAGAAGCGCCCCACGAGCTTGACGTAGAAGCCGCGGCGCACTTGCGTCGCGGCGTCGTACGGCGGAATCGCGGCTTGCTCGGCGTGGTCGATCAGGTTCTGACCCACGAGCGAAACGTCCCAGCGAGCGGAGGCGTGCCATGCAAGGCGGACATCGCCGGTGACGTAAGCCGGAACGCCGGCGATGCGGTCCACGAAGCGCACGTCGCCGTCGAGCGTCCAGCGCGTCGCCAGATCGTACGAAGAGCGCACGTTCGCCTGATGCCGCGGCGACGACGACTCGGCGCCGGTCGGGTCGGCGCTGTGGCCGGCCCCGTGCAGATCCGTGTAGAGCATCGCGTAGGCGGCGGTGACGCGCCAACGGTCCGTCGGCGACGCGGTGATCGCGACTTCGCCGCCGGCCGTGTGGCCATTGGCGATGTTGGTCCACGGCAGCTCCGCCATGCCGAACGGCTGGCCGGGCTCGAAGATCGTCGGGACCGGATTGATGCCGATCACGCGCAGGTAATGGTTGTAGAACGAGGCGACGTCGACGTGCACGCGATCGGTTGCCTGGATCCGATAGCCGAGCTCATAGGCCCACAGCACTTCCGACTTGAGCGAAGGATTGCCCGAAAGCGTCGGGACGTAGGTGTCGCCGCCCGGTCCCTGGAACGGCGCGCCGTAGAAGACGTCGACCGCGTCGCGGCCTTCGATCACGTCGGGCGTTCGCACCGCGCGCGAGATCGCGCTCCACAGGCTCTGCCCCTCGCTCGGCTTGAACACCGCACGCACGCTCGGCTGGATCTCGATGCCGGTGAAATCGTTGTGCTCGAGCTTGATCCCGGCGGTGAGCGTCAGGCGATCGGGCACGACGTGGAAATCGTCCTGCACGAAGCCGCTGAACAGCTGCAGCGCGAGGCGATGATCGAGGACGTTGGCGATCGCGAGCTTCTGGTCGATGGCGACGTCGATGTGACGATAGCCCGCGCCCCAGATGACGTCGTTGCGCTCGCCGAGACCGAACGTGTTCTGGAAGCTGGCGTCCAGCGTGTCCTGCGTGCTGCGCGTGGTGTCGTTGCGCCAGGTGCGATCGAAGTAGACCTGCGCTTCCACGCCGGAGCGTGCGGAGAAGCTGCGCGTCCAGCGCGCGAGCGTGTTGGCGTCGTAAGCGTGACTTTGCGAGTCGTCGAGATTCGACAGCACGGCGTCGGTGCGCCAGGTGAGCTGGTCGCCGCCCGCCGTGTAGTGATCCAGCCGAAATCCCGCCCGGCCGCCCTGCCAGTTGTCGGCGGCGGGACCGCCCGTGGTCAGCTTGCCCTCGGCGTCGCGGCGATAGCCGCCGAACACGCGATAGAACGTGCGCTCGCCGATGCGACCGCCGTAGCGCCCGCCCGAAACCGTCTCGTGCACGTCGCCCACGGCCACCGAGGCGACGCTGCCCTGGCTGTCGCGCGCGCTGCGGGTGACGATGTTGATCACGCCATTCACCGCGTTGGCGCCCCAGATCGTGGCGCCGGGCCCGCGGATGACTTCGATGCGGTCGACGTCGATCAGCATCATCTGCTGGAGATCCCAGTAGACGCCGGCGAACAGCGGCGTGTAGATCGCGCGCCCGTCGACCAGCACGAGCAGCTTGTTCGCATACAGGTTGTTGAAGCCGCGGGCCGAGATCGCCCAGTGGCTCGCGTTGATCGTGCCGACGTCCATGCCGGGCACGAAGCGCAGCGCGTCCGCAACCGTGGTCGCGCCGAGCCGCTGCAGCTCGTCGTTGCTCAGCACGGTGATCGCCGATGCAACGTCGGCCAGCTTCTGCTCGCGCTTGGAGACCGAGGTCACCGACACGCTCATGAGCTGCTCGATCGACAGATCGGCGAGCGAGTCATCGCCGGCCGCCGACACGCTGGCAGCGCAGCCGAGCCACAGCGCGAGTGCGAACGAAAGCCGTCGCGATCTCATTTGACCGCACCGCCGAATCGATAGGAGACGTCGGCTCGCAGATTGCGGCCGTACTGCAGGACGACGTCCTGCGCGAATTCCTCGGCGCCGGCGTAGCCATAGCGGCGATCGAGCAGGTTCTGCACGCCGGCCGAGATTTCGAAGCGATCGTCGAAGGGATGCGAGACGAGGTTCAGGTTGACGATGACGAAGCTGCCGTAGCGCGCGCCGCTCAGCGTCCGGATCGCGCCGTGATACTGCAGCTCGAGCGCGGACGAGAGCCGCTCGCCGAGCATCGGCACCTGCAGATCGAGCTTGGCCAGGTGACGCGGTGAATTGCCGAGCTCATGGCCTTCGGCATCGCGCGTGCGCTGCAAGGCGTAGCTCGCCCAACCATGGACGCCGCTGTCGTACTTCCCCTCGACCTCGAACTCCAAGCCGGTTGCGCGGGTGCTGTCGGCGTTGTCGAAATAAATGGAGCCGTCGTCGGTGGCCCGCTGCGAGATCAGCTGGCGGATGTCGTAGCGATACGCCGACAGGGTGGCGCGATGACGCCGATCGAAATAGTGCTCGGCGACGAGCTCGTAGGTGCGGATCTTTTCGGGTGAGAGCCGGGGCCGCTCCCCTTGCGCGGAGTAGTAGCGCTGCTCGTACAGATTGGGCGCACGGAAGGCTTGCCCATAGAGAGCCTTGAAGGTCGTGCCCTCCTGCGCCGCGTAGATCAGGCCGAGCCGCGGATTCGTCGTGGTGCCGAAAGACTGCGGGTAATGGTCGAGACGGACGCCCGCGTTCAGTCGCAGCCGTTCGGAGAGCTTGAAGTCTCCCTGCGCGTAGAAGGCGAGCGTGCGGCTGCGGCGGTCGTCATCCAGATAGAACGACGGCAGCGACGTCTCGTCGTAGTTCCACTGGTGCGCCTTGAGGTTCTCGCGATACTCGGTGCCGAGCACGATCGTATGGCGATCGAACAGGCGTCCCGTGAACTGCCATTCGGTGCCGGCCCAGGCGCCTTCGGCTTCGTCCTTGAACACGACACGCTGCGGCGGATCGCCGGGCGCGGCGTAGTTGCTCGGATAGTCGCCGTTGTACGCCCAGTAGCCGTAGAACGCACGCGCGGCGACGCGCCAGTCGGCGGAGAGCGCATGCTCGTACTTGAGATCGAAGAAGCTGCGTCGATCCGTGGTCTGCTCGCCGCCGTTGAACATCCCGCCGAACGACGCCGTCGGGACCTGCTTGTTGCGCGACGTCAGCCATCCGGACAGCGAGAAGTCGCCGACGTGCACGCGACCCGACAAAGCGAACGCCTTCTCGCCGTCGGTGTTCCGCGCGACGCCGTCGTCGCTCGCGCGCGGGTCGCTGCTGATGCGCTGATCGAACTCCGGGTAGTAGATGTTGCGCTCGCCGGCGCTCCTGGTGAACATCGTCGAGACGTAAGCGTCGCGGTCCGCGCCGAAGCGCATCCCATGCGTCACGCTCTCCCGATAGGTCCCGAAGCTGCCGGCGCCGGCGCTGACGCGCGTGCCGTCGAGCTTGTCGGCCGACTTGGTGATGACGTTGATGACGCCGAAGAACGCGCTGCTGCCGTAGATCGACGAGCTCGGCCCGCGGATGAACTCGACCCGCTCGATCAGGTTGACGTCGATGACGGCTTCGCCGCCGACGTAGGCGCCGTCGTAGATGTTGTCGTTCATCCGGTGACCGTCGATCAGCACGAGCACGCGGCTGTTGTAATCGCCCGGGCGCAGGAAGCCGCGCACGCCGACGTAGGAATAGTTGCGGTCGTCCGACACATAAACGCCGCGGATGCTGCGCAGGATCTCCGCGAGCGTCCGATAGCCGAACTTGCGGATGTCGTCGGCGCTGACGATGCTCACTGACGCCGGCGCCTGGGTGACGCTCTGCTCGTACTTCGACGCGCTGTAGACCTTCTCGACCCGCAGATCCATCAGCTGCTCGATCGACAGATCCCCCAGACGCGAAGCGCCGTCGTCGGCGTGCACGCACGCTGCCGCGAGCGCGAGCCCGGGGCCGATGATGAAACGCAGGAATCCCGCGACGCGCATGTAGCGTTCGTGTCCAGTGTTTTGTGATTGCTCCTCGGACGCAATCATCGGCGACCGCTGCCGTCCGAGGTATACGGACTATCTGCAATGCCTATGGATAATTCTTATCGGTCGCGATGCCATGGATCTCAGGCATCCGCGTGTCGCGCATCATCGGCAGGTCGAGTCGAAAGCTCGCGCCGAGTCCCGTGCCGGCGCTGGTCGCCTTCAGGCTGCCGCCCATTTCGCGGGCCGCGAGCGCGCCGCTGTGCAAGCCGAAGCCGTGGCCGTCCTTCCGCGTGGTGAAGCCGTGGTTGAAGATCCTGGCGAGGTTCTCGGGCGCGATGCCGATGCCGTTGTCGGCGACGACGAGCTGCACGTGATCGCCGCGCTGGCGGATCTGCACGACCACCTGCCGGCCGGCGGAACGGCCCTCGACGCAGGCGAAGATGGCGTTGCGGATGAGGTTGATCAGGATCTGCAGCAGCTTGTGCTTCTGCACGCTGATCTCGGGCACGGCCTCGAAATCGCGCACGACTTCGATCTGATCGCGAACCAGCGCCGCCGAGTTGAGTCGCAGACTGTCGTTCACGAGCTCCGCGACTTTCACCACCTCGACGATGCCCGAGAGCTTCGCCGCGTCCTGCTGCATGGTGACGATCTGCTTGATGTGGTCGATGTTCTCGCGCAGATGCTCGAGCTCCTGGATGGTGGCTTGCCGGTCGGCGCGCAGGCTGCCGGCGAGTTGCTCGAGGTAGGGCACGAGCGCGCGGCCCTGGCTGTGCTCGAAGAACGCTGCGAGGTCGTCGCGGCGCGATTGCAGCAAGGCGACGACGCGCTCGAGATCGGACGCCCTGCACGTCTTGATCGCATCGATGACCACGCTGCAGGACACATTGACGCTGTTGAGCACATTGCCGACGTTGTGCAGGACGTTGGTCGCGACCTCCGCCATTCCCGCCATGCGCGAGGCTTCGATGAGCCGCTCGTTGGCGCGCTTGAGCTCCTGCTCGGCGAGCCGGCGCTGCGTGATGTCGCGAACCGCCGCGGCGATTCCGCGCGCGCCGCCGACGTCGATCGGCGCGAGGCTGATCTCGACCGGGAACTCGGAGCCGTCCTTGCGACGCCCCGTGAGCGGCATCGCCTGCCCCATCGACCCGAAGGCGGCGTCCGGAAACAGCAGATCGATGGAGCGTCCCATCAGCTCGTGGCGCCCGTAGCCGAAGGTCTTCTCCGCCTGCGCGTTGACGAGCTCGATGCCACCGCGCTCGCCGACCACCATCATCGCCTCCGGTGCCGACTCGAGCAGCGACCGGAAGCGCTTCTCCGATTCGCGCAGCTCGGCGTCGCTGCGCTTGCGGTCGGTGATGTCGTGGCCGGTGGCGTAGAAGCCGCTGCCGTTCTCCAGCGGCGTGGCGCTCCAGGCGAACGCGCGATAGCTGCCGTCCGCACAGCGCAGCCGGCACTCGACGCCGCTGATGACTCCGCCGCGCGCGAGGTCGCGCACCGCGTTGGCGATGACGCCGCGATCGGCGGGGTGCGCGGCTTCGATGAACGGCTGGGCCAGCAGCGTTGCGCGCGGGATTCCGAGCACCGTCTCCCACGCGGGATTGAGGCGGCGGAAATAGCCGTCGAAGCCGGCGGAGCCCAAGAGATCGAGCGACTGGTTGAAGAAGCGATCGCTCTCCGCCTCCAGCGCCTGCCCTCGCCGCGCGAGCCGCGCGTCGAGGATCGACACCGTCAGCATCGTCGCGAAGAACGTCAGGCTGCAGAAACCCACCGCGGCCGCGAGCCACTTGTGGTCGATCGACGCGGAATCGCCGAGGCAATACGTGTCCGGTGCGAACACCGCGGCGGCCATCGCGGTGAAGTGCATGCCCCAGATCGCGACGCCCATCACGAGCGCGCTCGCCGACTTCTTCCAGAACGCCGTGAGGATGGTGTCCGACTTGAGCTGGAACGAGATCCACATCGCCGCGATCGACGCAGCGACGGCGATCGCGATCGACAGCAAGAACAGGCCGTGGTGGTAGGTCGGCGCCGGGTAGACCTGCAGGGCCGCCATGCCGGTGTAGTGCATCAGCGCAACGCCGGAGCCCATGATCAGGCCGGCGACGAGCAGCCGCACGAGCGTCAGCGATCCGCGGCTGATCGTGTGCAGCGCGATGCCCGACGCGCCGATGGCGAACAGCATCGACAGGAAGGTGACGGGCACGCTGTACGGCACCGGGATCGGCAGGCTGAAGGCGAGCATGCCGACGAAGTGCATCGACCAGATCCCGATGCCCATCGCGCAGGCGCCGCCGATCAGCCAGTACTTCGCGTACGGGCCGCCACGCGTCGCCGACACGCGCGCAGCCATGTCCAGCGCGACGTACGACGCCATCACCGCGACCAGGTAGGAAAGCGCGACGATCCAGCTGTTGTAATGCGCGATCATCCGTTCGCTCCTGCCGACGAGCACCTCATCGGCAGGAAGCTGCGGGGCGAGAGGACTCGATGCGATGCGCGTCGTGGGAATTAGTTACCGGCGGGGTCGTCTTTGGGGTTAGAGTTCGCGACCGTCATCGCAAGGAGCCGCCGTGAGCCGCCGCCGCACCGTCCGCTGCGCATGGCCCGTTGCCGCACTGTTCGTCGCGACCGCGCACGCGGGGCCGGGCGGATCCGTCGGTGTGGCGAGCGAGTACGTGTATCGCGGCGTCTCGCAGACGAGCGGCGATCCCTCCGCTCAGATCGACCTGCACTACTACGCACAGCAGAACTGGTACGCAGGTCTGTGGGCCGCGAGCGTGCGACGCGGCGACGATCGCACCACGGCCGAGCTCAATGCGTATCTGGGCTACAACTTCGCGATCGCCGCCGACTGGAACGGCAGCCTGTCGTTCGTGCATTACGACTATCCGTGGAATCGCCCCCGCCGCAGCTACGCCTACGACGAGCTCACCGGCACGCTCGCGTACGCGGATCGCGTCTTCCTGAGCGTCGCGGCATCACCCGACACGTCGTTCGAGCGCACGTACGATCGCAGCACCCGCAGCGCCGCTTTCGCCTACGACCTGGCGCTGCATCAGCCGATCTGGCGCGGCTGGTCTGCGGACGCGGGCGTCGGCTACTACGACGTGCGGCGCCAGCTCGATGCGGGATACCTCTATTACAGCGCGGGATTGGGCTACCGCTGGCGATCCTTGCAGCTGCAGCTCCTCTATATCGGCACCAATGCCAGCGCCAAGCGCTTGTTCTACGAGAACGCAGCGCACGAATGGACGCTCGCCGCCCTCTGGCGCTTTTAATGTCGGAGGGGCGTAACCTTTTGGCGGTTCCGCGGCACCTACGGCGAGGAGTGCCATGAACCGACCATCGCCCGTCACCGACAACGCCCGAGAGCATGACCTGCTTCGCCGGATCGCCGCGTCCGATCGCGCCGCGTTCGAAATCCTGTACGGCGACTATCACCGCCGCCTCGCGCGCTTCCTCACCCGGCTCACGCGCCGCGAAGACCTGATCGAGGAAGTGATCAACGACACGCTGTGGATCGTCTGGCAGAAAGCCGGCGAGTTCCGCGGCAGCTCGCTGGTGTCGACCTGGATCATGGGCATCGCCTACCGCTGCACGCTGAAGTCGCTGCGTCGCGCTGGTGGCGCCAACGAAGAGCCGATCACCGACACTTATGCCGATCCGTCGATCGAACAGAAGGTCGAGGCGCAGGAGCGTCGCGAATGGATCGCAAGCGGCTTGAAGCATCTGCCGCTCGAGCAGCGCACGACGCTGGAGCTCGCCTATTTCCTCGGGCATTCGCTCGAGGAGATCGCGGCGATCATGGACTGCCCGGTGTCGACCGTGAAGGCGCGGATGTTCCATGCGCGCGT
>Ga0070741_10014519_pt1 | contig 13601 bp, 6 predicted proteins | sample Coa_R1_4_FD_66440 | JGI IMG/M metagenome (GOLD analysis project Ga0070741, IMG submission 66440) | Surface soil microbial communities from Centralia Pennsylvania, which are recovering from an underground coalmine fire - Coalmine... | ecosystem: Environmental > Terrestrial > Soil > Unclassified ... | reverse complement strand
CGAGCTGCAGCTTCGACGGCGACTGCGCCGCGAACGACTACTGTAGCGGCGGCGTGTGCGCGCCCAAGATCGCGGTCGGCGGAAGCTGCGGCAGCGCCGGCTCGTGTCAGAGCGGCTTCTGCGTGAGCGGCGTCTGCTGCTCGACGGCGTGCAACGGCGGCGGCTGCAATCGCTGCGATCTCACGCGCGGCACCTGCACCATCGCGCCGTCGGGAAACAGCGGCAATCCGTCGTGCGCGCCGTACGCGTGCAACGGCATCGCCGCGTCGTGCCCGACCACCTGCTCGAGCGACGCCAACTGCTCGTCGGGAAACTACTGCGTGACCAACGCGTGCACACCCAAGCTCGCGAACGGCGGCGCGTGCACGCAGGCGCGGCAGTGCTCGTCGGGATTCTGCGTCGACGGAGTCTGCTGCAACAGCGCGTGCAACGGCCAGTGCCAGGCGTGCAATCTGCCGGCGAACAGCGGCGTCTGCTCGCCGGTGACGGGCGCGCCGGTCGCTCCGCGCGGCGCGTGCGCCGGCGACGGATCGGCGTGCAACGGATCGTGCGACGGCGCGAACGTCTCGAGCTGCAGCTATCCGAACGCCGCGACCGGGTGCCGCGCCGCCACGTGCTCAAACGGCGTCGCCACCGCCGCCGCGAGCTGCAACGGCAGCGGCTCGTGCCCGGCGCCGGTGACCACCAACTGCGGCGCGTACGTCTGCGGCGCGACGGCGTGCAAGACGTTCTGCCTCGCGACGTCCGACTGCATCGCCGCCGATTACTGCAACGGCACGGCCTGCGCGCCACGCGTCCCGAACGGCTCGGCATGCTCGCGCCCCGAGCAGTGCCAGAGCAACTACTGCATCGACGGCGTGTGCTGCAACAGCGCGTGCACCGGCCAGTGCCAGGCGTGCAACCTCACGCCAGGCACCTGCACGACGGTGACCGGCGCGCCCGTCGGCAGCCGGCCGAGCTGCGGCGGCACCGGGTTGTGCGCCGGCCGCTGCGACGGCTCGAGCGCCACGCAGTGCACCTTTCCGGGTTCTGCGACAAATTGCCGTAGCGCCTCGTGCGCGGGCGGCACCGCCACGCTGGCCGCGACCTGCGACGGCGCGGGAAATTGTCCGGCGGCGCAGACCGTCGCCTGCAGCCCGTACGCGTGCGGCGCCACCGCGTGCAAGTCGACGTGCTCCGCCGACACCGACTGCGCGTCCGGCGACTACTGCGCGAGCGGCGCGTGCGCGCCGAAGCTCGCGCTGGGCTCGACCTGCGCCGGCGCCAACCAGTGTGTCGCTGGCAACTGCGTCGACGGCGTGTGCTGCAACAGCGCGTGCAACGGCCAGTGCCAGGCGTGCAACCTGCCGGGCGCGGTCGGCACGTGCTCGTTCGTGAGCGGCGCGCCCGTCGGTGGGCGGACGGCGTGTACCGGATCGGGGACGTGCGGCGGGACGTGCAGCGGCGCGTCCGCGGCGTGCGTGTATCCGTCGGCGGCGACCAGCTGCCGCGCGGCCGCCTGCGCCGGCGGCGTCGAGACGTTCGCCGCGTCCTGCGACGGCGCCGGGCACTGCCCGGCGGCGACGACGCAGAGCTGCGGCGCGTACGTGTGCGGCGCCACCGCGTGCCGGACGTCGTGCGCGACCGACGGGGACTGCATCGGCGGCGACTACTGCGCGAGCGGGACGTGCAGCGGCAAATTGACGCTCGGCGCGGCGTGCGGCAGCGGCAACCAGTGCCAGTCGGGCAACTGCGTCGACGGCGTGTGCTGCAACAGCGCGTGCAACGGGCAGTGCCAGGCGTGCAATCTGCCGGCGCAGCTCGGCAACTGCTCGACGGTGAGCGGCGCGCCCGTCGGCGCGCGGCCGGCGTGCGTCGGCGCGGGCACGACGTGCGGCGGCGCTTGCGACGGCATCAACGCCAGCGTGTGCGCCTACCCGGGCGCGACGTCGAGCTGCCGCGGCGCGAGCTGCGCCGGCGGCGTCGAGACCTTCGCCGCTTCGTGCGACGGCGCCGGCCACTGCCCGGCGGCGGCGACGCAGAGCTGCGGGCCCTACGCGTGCGGTGCCACCGCGTGCAAAACCGGCTGCGCCGGCGACGGCGACTGCGTGAGCGGCGACTACTGCGCGAGCGGCGCGTGCGCAGCCAAACAGTCGAACGGCGCCTCGTGCGGCGGCGCGAACCAGTGCGCATCGGGCAACTGCGTCGACGGCGTGTGCTGCAACCAGGCGTGCGGCGGCCAGTGCGAAGCGTGCAACCTCGCCGGCGCGATCGGCGTGTGCTCGCCGGTGAGCGGCGCCCCCGTCGGGAGCCGGCCCGCGTGCACCGGCGCGGGCACGTCCTGCGGCGGAACCTGCGACGGAGTCGGCACCGCCACGTGCGCGTATCCGAGCGCGGCCACCGCGTGCCGCGCCGCGAGCTGCGCCGGCGGCGTCGAGACCGCGGCCGCGTCGTGCGACGGCGCCGGCCACTGCCCCGCGCCGGCGACGCTCGCCTGCGCGCCGTACCTGTGCGGCGGCGCTTCCTGCAAAACGACCTGCGCGGCCGACGCGGACTGCATCGCGGGCGGGTACTGCTCGGGCGGCGCGTGCACCGGCAAATTGCCGCTCGGCGCCGCGTGCTCGACGGGCAATCAGTGCGGCTCGAGCAACTGCGTCGACGGCGTGTGCTGCGACGGCGCGTGCAACGGCCAGTGCCAGGCGTGCAACCTGCCCGCGTCGCTCGGCACGTGCGCGACGGTGACCGGCGCGCCCGTCGGGACGCGCGCCGCGTGCGCGGGCGCCGGCACGACTTGCGGCGGCGCCTGCGACGGGGCGAACCCGAGCGCGTGCCGCTATCCGAGCGCCGCGCAGTCGTGCCGCAACCCGACCTGCGCCGGCGGCGTGGCCACCGCGGGCGCGTCGTGCGACGGCGCCGGCCACTGCCCCGCGCCGGTGACGCAGATCTGCGCGCCGCTCGTCTGCGGCACCACCGCGTGCCTTGGCAATTGCGGCGGCGACGCGGATTGCGTGGCGGGCGACTTCTGCAACAGCTTCGGTCAGTGCGCGCCCAAGCAGTCGCTCGGCTCGACGTGCGGCGGCGCGAGCCAGTGCGCTTCGGGCCAGTGCGTCGACGGCGTGTGCTGCGATCTCGCGTGCGACGGCCAGTGCCAGGCGTGCAATCTTCCCGGCGCGCTCGGCACCTGCTCGACGGTGACCGGCTCGCCCGTCGGGACGCGCGCGGCGTGCGCCGGCTCCGGCACGGCGTGCGGCGGCGCCTGCGACGGGGCGAATCCGCTCGCTTGCGCCTTCCCGCCGTCCTCGACGCTGTGCGCCCCCGCCTCGTGCGCCGGCAACGTGGCGCAGGCCGCCGCCTTCTGCGACGGCGCCGGAAGCTGCGCCCCCGGCATGCTCTCGAGCTGCGGCTTCGCCGGCTGCAACGGCGCGGTGTGCGCCACGCCTCCGCCCGACGGCGGCGCGGACGCGGGCGCGAACGGCGGCGACGGCGGCGCGCACCCCGGCGACGGCGGCTCGTCCCCGCTCGACGGCGGCAAGCCGATCGATCACGGCCTCGACGGCGGCAGCGGCCGCGCGCCGAGCGGCGGCTGCTCGTCGGCCGGCCGCGCGCCCGGTCGCGGCGGATTCCTGCTCGCGCTCGGGCTGCTCGCGCTGCTGTTCACGCGACGGAAATTGACGTGAGTGGCGAAGTTGCGGAAAGCTGCTCTCATGCAGCCGCTCAGCCGCGCCGGCCTCCTCGTCTGCTGCGCGTCCGTCGCCGGCTGCTTCAGCGTGCCGAACGAGTTCATCTGCCAGCACGATACCGAGTGCGCGCTCGCCGGCGTGACCACGCGCTGCGAGCTTTCGACCGGAGGCCACTGTAGCGCGCAGCAGACGGACTGCCCGAGCGGCTATCGCTACCTCGACAACGCCGGCCCGTACGCCGGGCTCTGCGTCGATTCCGGCGACGGCGGCGCGCTCGACGGCCCGCCCGCCGGCGACGGTCCGGCCTCCCTCGACGGCGGCGGCGATGGCGGCGGTGGGTCCTGCCCGCGCCCGTACCTGATGATCGCCGTCGAAGATCAAACCACGCCGCAGGCGAACGAGATCGGCCGGGTGTTGCGCTTTTCGCTCGATGCCGCCGGCGCCTTGCACTCGTGCACGACGCTCGACGGCTCTGGCTCGCTCGGCGGCCTGCCGCAGGCGGTCACCTTCGTTCCGCCGCGCTTCGTCGCCGTCGCCGCGCGCGACGCGACCTACGTCCTCGACGCCGACTCCGATCAGATCCAGTGGTCGTATCCGGTGCCCGGCATCGGCGGCACCACCGTGGCGATGGACATCGTCCCGCTCGTCGAGCCGACCAGCGGCGAGACGCGCATCGCGGTCGGCTTCTCGAACGGCTCGCCGACGATCGATCAGCTCTATCTCTACCGCGACGCGGTCACGACGCCGACCATCTGGGACGTCAACTCCGGCCTGGGCCTCGCGCTCAGCCTCGGCGGCATCACGCAGCAGCAGCCGCCCACGTCCAATTTCTGGGCGCTCAACGACGGCTACCAGGAGTCGATCGGCGACAACCCGTTCACCAAGGTCAAGACGCCGTACATCCCGGCGTTCGGCGGCTCCGATCAGATCACCACCATCTACGAGCTCGACGTGAGCGGCGTGCGTCGCACCGTCTGGGTCGACTCCACGGCCAACGGCCTGTTCCACGCCGACGACAGCGGCGGCGGCGCTCCGACGGTCCTCGGCCCCACGAAATGCACCGGCGGAGTCACGTGCACGTTCCGCCACGCGGTCCCCGATCCGACGACCGACGGCGCGTCCTTCGTCTTGTGCGCCGAGCCCTCGAGCACGTTCAACGACGCCAAGGTCGAGCGCCTCACCAGCACCGGCGCGTGCACCGTGCTCTACGACGGCAAGAGCGCGCTCGACGTCGACAAGCGCATGACCCATCTCGCCGTCGCCATGCCGTGAGTTGACTTGCACGGATCGCGGTGACAGGCTGCCGCTCGTCGCTGCATGCCCGAGCTTCCCGACATCGTCGTGTACATCGAGCGGCTGTCGGAGCGCGTGGCCGGCGAGCGTCTCGAGGCGGTGCGGCTCGCCAGCCCGTTCCTGCTCCGCACCGTCGAGCCGCCGCTCGGCGAGGTGGCCGGCAAACGCGTCCTCGGATTGCGACGCATGGGCAAGCGGATCGTCTTCGAGCTCGAGGACGATCTGTTCGTGATCCTCCACCTGATGGTCGCCGGCCGTCTGCGCTGGCTCGAGCGCGGCGCGAAGATCCCGGGGCGCGTCGGCCTGGCGGCGTTCGATTTCTCGTCGGGAACGCTGGTGCTCACCGAAGCCAGCTCGAAGAAGCGCGCCTCGCTGCACCTGGCGCGCGGCGCCGACGGGCTGCGCGCCTTCGAGCGCGGCGGGCTCGAGGTGCTCGACGCCGATCTGCCGGCCTTCCGCGCCGCGCTCACCGGCGAGAACCACACGCTCAAGCGCGCGCTCACCGATCCGCGGCTGCTGAGCGGCATCGGCAACGCCTACTCCGACGAGATCCTGCACCGCGCGCGACTGTCGCCGGTGCGGCTGTCGCAGCAGCTCGGCGACGAAGAGATCGCGCGGCTGTATCACGCCACGCGGCAGATCCTGACCGAGTGGACCGAGCGGCTGCGCCGGCAGTCCGACGGCGGCTTCCCCGAAAAGGTGACCGCGTTTCGCCCGGAGATGGCGGTGCACGGCCGCTATCGTCTGCCGTGTCCGGTGTGCGGCTCGCCGGTGCAGCGCATCCGCTACGCGGAGAACGAGACCAACTACTGCGCCGTGTGCCAGACCGGCGGAAAGCTGCTCGCCGATCGCGCGCTCTCGCGGCTGCTGCACGGCGACTGGCCGCGCACGCTCGAAGAGCTCGAGGAGCGCAAGGCCGAGCGCCGCGAGCCCGCGCCCGCCGCGCCCGCGTCCAAAGCGCCGGCGCCGCAACCCAAGACACCGGCGTCCAAGCCGCGCCGCCCGACGCGCAATCGCTAGCGCGAAGCGCGCCGCAAGCGATCGCGGATCGCGTGGCCCAGCCCGCGCTCGACGGTGCAGGGCTCGGCGAACAGCAGCGACGCCGCCGACTCGTCGAGCGCGCGCAGCCCCGCGAACAGGTTGCGCGCCGCCTCCTCGAGATTCCCCGTCGCGCTGAGCACGCGCGCCTCGACCTCGCGGCCGGTCGCGCGCGCGAAGCTCGCCGCCCGCTCCGCCGCGTCGCCCGACTGCGCCAGCAGCCCGACGCGCGCCGGCAGCTCGAGCCCGCGCAACGACGCGTCGCCGGGATCCCCCGCCGGCCCGCCGAGCAGGATCAGCCGCTTCGCCGGCGCGTAGTGGCCGGCGAGCATCCCCGGCGACGGCGGGGCGCCTTCCACCGGCGCGCGCGTGAGGATCGGCCGCGCGCCGGTAACGCGTTCGAGCTCCTCGATCGGCGTTCCACCCGGCCGCAAGAGCCGCAGCTCGCCGCCGGGCGCGATCGCCACCACCGTCGACTCCACGCCGATCGCGCACGGTCCCCCGTCGAGGATCAGCGCCAGCGCATCGCCGAGCTCCGCCTCCACGTCGCGCGCCGACGTCGGGCTGATGCGCCCGAAGCGGTTCGCGCTCGGCGCGGCCAGCGGCGTCTCGCGCTCGGCGAGCAGCGCCAGCGCCACCGGGTGGTGCGGCACGCGCACCGCCACCGTCGGCAAACCGCTGGTCACGAGATCGGGTACGCGCGCGTGGCGCGGCAGCACCAGCGTGAGCGGTCCGGGCCAGAACGCGCGCATCAACGCTTCGGCGCGCGCGCGCGCGGTCGCGTCGAGCGCCGCCGCGTCGATCACCTCGCGCGCCGCCAGCACGTCGATCGCGCTCTGCGCCGGCGGAATCGGCGCGACGTGGACGATCAATGGATCGAACGTCGGCCGCTCCTTGGCCGCGAAGATGCGCGCCACCGCCGTCGCATTGAACGCGTCGCCGGCCAGCCCATACACGGTCTCCGTCGGCAGGCCCACGAGCTCGCCGCGCGCCAGCAGCTCGGCGGCGCGCCGCAAATTCTCCGTCGTGGGCGGGACGATCATGCGCCCCAGCTCTAGCACACCTGCGGCGCACGCTCACGGGCTCACCGTCCCGCGCCGCGCCAGCTTGCCCCAGCCGAGCGGCACGCCGTCGAGCACGCGCGCGAGCGAGCGCGCCATCACCCCGAGCAGGATCGGGCGATAGACGAGCCGCGCGACCAGCAGCCAGCGCACGAGCGAGAGGCCGGAGCGCCGTCCCGAGCGCCGCTCGAACCAGCACGCCGCGACCGCTTGCACCAGCTCCGCCCCGAGCAGGATCGCCGACGCCTCGAGGGCCGGCCGCCAGTTGCCCGCGGCCGCGGCCACCAGCAGCGAGACGAGCGCCATCGGCGTCAGCAGCGGCACCACGATCTGAAACAGGATCATCGACGGCAACACCACCCGCCCGAACGCTCCCGCCCGCCGCTCGACGAGCGCGCGTCGATGCTTCCACAGCGCCTGCAACACGCCGAAGCTCCAGCGCACCCGCTGCTTGACGAGCGCGCGCAGCGTCGTCGGCGCTTCGGTGCGCGCGCGCGCCTCGGGCGCATACACGACGCGCCATCCCGCGCGGCACAACGCCATCGCCAGGTCGGCGTCCTCGGCCAACGTCTCCGACGAGAAACCGCCGAGCGCCGCCACCGCCGAGCGCCGCCACGCGCCGACCGCGCCGGGCACGACCGGGAGCGCCGCGAGCGCGTCCCACGCGCGCCGCTCGAGCTCCTGCTGCACCAGGTACTCGAGCGCCTGGCAGCGGGTGAGCGCGTTCTCGAGGTTGCCGACCTCCGCGGTGCCGGCCACCGCGGCGACGCGCGGATCGACGAACGGCTCGATCAGCCGCCGCACCGTCTCGGGCGCGAAGAGCGTATCGCCGTCGAGCGCCACCACCACCTCGCCGTCGGCCGCCGCGAATCCGGTGCGCAGCGCCGCCGACTTGCCGCCGTTCGGCTGCACGATCACGCGCACGCGCGCATCGTGCCGGAACTCGGCCGCCACCCACGCGCCTGTCGCGTCGGTCGAGCCGTCGTCGACGACGATCACCCGCACCGGCACGTCGCTGGCCAGCACCGACTCGACGGTGCGCGCGATCACCGCCCGCTCGTTGAACGCCGGGATCACCACGCTCACCGTCGGCAACTCTCCGAACGTGCGGCGGCGCCGGCGGCGCTCCGCGAGCGCGGCGCCGAGCACCACCAGGATCGATCGCAGGCCGACGATCACGAGGCCGATCGCCAGGCACACGCCCGCGCCGCCGATCATCGCCGAGCCGCCGCCGAACACCGCGCGGTCGCTCGCCGCCGCCGCCAGCGAACGCTCGACGGCCGGCGGCATCACCTCGTCGCGCGTGCGGCCGACGAGCCGGCTGAGCGGCACGATCTCGAGCCCGTGGCGATCGAGTCCGTCGAGGATCGCCGGAAGCGCCGCCAACGTCGTCGAGCGATCGCCGCCGCCGTCGTGCAGCAGGATCACGCCGCCGCCCTCGGCTTCGTCGAGCACGCGCTCGGCCAGCTCCTCGGCGGAGTGCGGCTCCCAATCGCGCGGATCGACGTCCGCGTCCACCACCAGGTAGCCGAGCGATCCGGCGCGCGCGAACGCGGCGGCGCCCGCGGCGGTGCGCGGCTCGATGTCGACCAGCGACGGCGGACGATACAAGAGCGGGCGCCGTCCGATGAGCGCCTCGACCAGCCGCGAGGTGGCTTCGAGCTCGACGCGCAGCCGCGTGTCGCTCACCCGATCGACGTCCGGATGCGTGAACGTGTGGTTGCCGATCTCGAAGCCGGCATCGAACGCGCGCCGCACGATCGCCGGCTCGCGCGCGACGTTGGCGCCGATGACGAAGAACGTCGCGGGGACGTGGTGGGCGCTCAGGAGTTCGAGGATCGCGGGCGTGAACCGCGGGTCGGGCCCGTCGTCGAAGGTGAGCGCGACCTTGCCCGGCACGATGCCCGCGCGCCGTACCAGGTACGGCGAAGGCGATCGCTCCCAGCGCTCGCCGGTCACGCGTCCATCCTCGACGGTGATCGCGCGCCGTCCCGCCTCCGGCGCCAGCGACAGCGACAGGAACGGCCCATCGCCGAGGTTCTGGACGCCGTCGTCGGGCGGCACCTCGTCGAGCGCGCCGCGCGGAGGCACGCCGCGCGCGCGCAACACGTCCCAGATGCCCGGGTCCTCGCCGCCGAGCCGCCACAGCGCCACCGCGCCCGCGTGCCGCCGCGCCGCGATCTGAAGTTGATCGGCGAGCGTCGCCGCGTCGGTCATCCACACCTCGTGCGCGCCGTCCTCGTCGGAGTAGTGAAACCGCAAGTTCCCCGTCGCGCGATCCCACAGCGGCGCGACGTGCGCCTCCTTGGCCGCCGCGTGCGCGTCGACGAACGACAGCGGATCGGCCGGCTCCTCCCCGATCCAGTCGTATCCATAGATCGCCAGCCCCGCGGTGAGGCGGCCGGGCGCGAGCACGCCGGCGGCGCCCAGCGCGTCGTCGACGAAGCGGCTCGACGCGATCGCGCCCGGCGGATCGTCCTCGTCGTGCTCGTCGTACGCCATCACCACCACGCGATCCGCGGCGCGGCCGAGACGCGCCAGCGTCGCCCCGTCGAGAAACGCCGGTACGTCGACCGCCACCTCGAGCCCGCGCGGCTTGAAACGCGCCGCCACGCGCTCGACCAACCGCGCGACGATCCGCCAATCGGAATCGTCGAGCTCTTCGAGATCGAGGTGCACGCCGGCGAGCTCGTGATCGGCGCACGCGCGCTCGAGCGCGGACGCCAGCCGCGTCGCCGCCGCCGGATCGCGGCCGAGCGCGCGCACGCGATCGGGACGCCAGGTGCCTGCGCGCTCGTCGAGGTTCTGCACCAGCACCGCCACCGGCAGCCCGTGCGAGCGCGCCACGTCGAGCAGCGCCGGATCCACACGATCGACGATCGCGCCGCGCTCTCCTATTAATAGGCCGGTCGCCGCGACCGAGGTGAGCGCGTCCGCGTGGCGATCGAGCGAGACCAGCGCGCCGCTCGCCGATGGATCGACGAACGCGATCACGTCGAGCGATCGACTGGCGCCGCCGTTTTCAGCGGGCGGCGCGACGCGCGCAGGAGCGGCGATTCGTCCGGTAATCGGACGTCGTCCGCGTAATGGACCGCGTCTGGACGCCGCGAGCGCTTTCCGCGGCGAGGGCAACGACGGCGCTTCGCGATTTTCCGCGCGCAGGCCGCGCGCGAAAAACGCCGCCGTTCCGACGGTGAAGAGCAGGAGAAACGCGAGGCACGCCCGCACGATGCGCGCGCGACGCAGAGTCGGATCGATGAGCACGGTAGTCATGACCGCGAGCGCAAAGCACGCCGCGGGCCACTCTTCGCCGCGCGCTGGCCCGCAACGTGCTGAGCGAACGAGTCGATGCGTTTCGTCGCGATCGTTTTTGCGTTGGCGTGCGCGCTACCGCTCCGCGCGCGCGCGTTCGAGGTCACGAGCGATCTCTCGATCGGTCCCGGCTTCCTTTATCGAACGACCGACGTGGAGGGAGAGCTATGCGGCGGGCGGCTGGCGCTCGGCGGCGGCTATACGATGGTGAGCGACTTTCACGACGTGCGCTTCGGGGGGCAGGCGATGATCGCGGCGCGCGGCTCGTGGCTGTCCGGGACGCTGGCCGGATCGTGGGGACCGAGCCAGCAGGGCCGCGGTTGGGCGACGCTGGCGCCGTCGGGCGCGCTGCACTTCGAGCACGGACGGGTCACGCTCGACGGAGAATTCGAGATCACGCTGCGGCGCGCCGACGCGAAGACGCGGCGGTCGATCGTGTCGATCGATCAGCTGCAGCTGCGCGCGCAGGTGGCGATCCTCGTCGACGCGCGCTGGCGGGCCGAGCTGACCGGGCTGCGATCGTTCTACGATCCCGATCTCGCCGATCGCGGGCTCACGCGCGCGGACGCCGGGCTTATGGTCAGCGTGGCCGGCCGTCCGGAGCGTTGGGCGATCGACGGGCGCGTCGGGCGATCGCTGCCGAAGAAGCTGGGCGTAGAGGGTGGGCTGGGTTGGGTGATCTACGCCGACGGCCGCGGCAGCGCGCTCACGCCGCGCGTGGCGATCCGCGCCGGGCCGTGGCGCGGATTCTCCGTCGAGACTTCGGGCGAGGTGATCGTCGGCGTGGAGCGCGCGGCGCGCGATCCGGTGCGCGGGCTGGCTGGCCTCAAGCTGAGCTACGAGCGGTGAGAGGCGAGCGGATCAGCGGCGGACGAACTTGTAGATCGTGCCTTCGAGCGAGACCAGGTACAGCTCGCCCGACGCGTCCTCGGCGAACGTGGAGAGCTGCGCCAGCTTGAACGACGGATCGAGCGCCGGCCGCCACTCCCACGAGTCCTCGACGTGGCCGCCGCGGAAACGAAAGCTGCGCACAATGGCGGTGCAGAAGTCGGTGTAGAAGTAGAGACCGTCGAGCTCCGGGATCGCCGGGCCTCGATAGACGTAGCCGCCGGTGATCGAGCAGCCCGTCTTGTGGCTGTACTCGAGCACCGGCGCCACCAGGCCGGGTTTGGAGCAGAAGGAGCCGCGAAAGCAATGCAGGCCTTCGACCAGGTTCCAACCGAAGTTCTGACCGCCGAGCGTGCCGGCGGGGACCACGTCGACCTCTTCCCACTTGTCCTGGCCGACGTCGGCAATGTAGAGGTCGCCGGTCTTGCGATCGAACGAGAAGCGCCACGGGTTGCGCAGGCCGATGGCGACGACCTCGGGCGCGGGATGCTCGGCGTCGACGTCGAGGCGCAACAGCTTGGCGAGCAGCGTCTTCGGGTTCTGCCCGTTGTAGTTGGGATCGCCGTGGAAGCCGCCGTCGCCGGGACCGAGGTAGAGCTTGCCGTCGGGCCCGAACAGGAGCTCGCCGCCGTTGTGGTTCGAATACGTGGAGTGCTTGATGGTGAGCAGCTCGCGCTCGCTCGCCGGATCGACGCGCGCCGCGCCGGCCGGCAGGCGCAGCTCGGCGAGGTGGATGTCGCCCGCGCGATCATTGTAGTAGATGAAGAGGCGGCGGTTCTCGGTGAACTTGGGATGGAACGCGAGGCCGAGGAGGCCCTGCTCGTTGCCGCGCGACAGGCGCGCGGCGATGTCGAGGATCGGCTGGTCGTCGACGCGGCCGTCGGCGTGCAGGACTCGGATGCGGCCGCGCTGCTCGACGACGAACAGCCGCGACTCGGGATCGCCCGGCGGAAACGCGATCGCGACCGGGCGCTCGAGCCCCTTGGCGAACTCGACCAGCGCGACGTGTTTGGCGATCGACGCGGGCGGCGGCGGCGGAACCGGATCGGCGGCGCGCGCGACCGTCGCGAGCGACAGCACGAGCGCGGCCGCGAGCCGCGACGGCGAGCGAACGGACATGCGCACACTATGCGGGCCGCGCGGCCGCGAGGGAAGAGGAGCGTGACATGGGCCTGGTGAGCGATCTGGCCGAGCAGCTTTGGACCGGCGCGCGCTCGACGGTGGAGCAGAGCCCGTTCGCGCCCGTCCCGGCGATCGAGGAGGTGGCGGAGCGCGCGGCGTTCGTGTCGAGCTTCGCCAACGTGACCGCGGTCGACACCGACGATGGGCTGGTGCTGATCGACGCGGGCGGGTTTCTCGTCGGGGCGAGCGTGTTCGGCATGCTGCGCACGTGGTCGGCGCGCCGGCTGAACGCGGCGGTGTACACGCACGGGCACGTCGATCACGTGTTCGGCGTCGAGCGCTTCGACGCCGAGTCGCGCGAGCGCGGCTGGCCGAAGGTGCGCGTGCTGGCGCACGAGGGCGTGCCGGCGCGCTTCGAGCGCTATCGGCTGACGGGCGGCTACAACGCGTGCATCAACTCGCGCCAGTTCGGGATCGCGGTGAAGTGGCCCGAGCAGTTTCGTTTCCCCGACGAGACCTATCGCGCCGAGACGCGGCTCGACGTCGGCGGCGAGCGCTTCGAGCTGCACCCGGCGCGCGGCGAGACCGACGATCACACGTGGGTGTGGTTGCCGCGGCGCAAGCTGTTGTGCACCGGCGACCTGTTCATCTGGGCGACGCCGAACGCGGGCAATCCGCAGAAGGTGCAGCGCTACCCGCGCGAGTGGGCGCAGGCGCTACGGCAGATGGCGGCGCTCGGCGCGGAGGTGCTGTGTCCCGGGCACGGGCTGCCGATCTTCGGCGCGGCGCGCATCCGCCAGGCGCTCGACGACACCGCCGAGCTGCTGGAGATCCTCGTCGAGGAGACGCTCGCGCGCATGAACGCCGGCCTGGCGCTCGACGTCATCCTGCGCGAGGTGAAGGCGCCCGAGCGGCTGCTCGAACGGCCGTACCTGCGGCCGATCTACGATGATCCGGAGTTCATCGTGCGCAACGTGTGGCGGCAGTTCGGCGGCTGGTGGGACGGCAATCCGGCGCGGCTCAAGCCGCCGCCCGACGGGAAATTGGCCGGCGAGGTGGCGGCGCTGGCGGGCGGCGCGGCGCGGCTCATCGAGCGGGCGCAGGCGATCGCGGACGCGGGGGACCTGGCGCTCGCGTGCCAGCTCGCCGAATGGGCGGCGCAGGCGGCGCCGAACGATGCGGCAATGTGCCGCACCCGCGCCGCGCTCTACCGCCGGCGCGCGGGCGA
>Ga0070741_10014518_pt1 | contig 13601 bp, 11 predicted proteins | sample Coa_R1_4_FD_66440 | JGI IMG/M metagenome (GOLD analysis project Ga0070741, IMG submission 66440) | Surface soil microbial communities from Centralia Pennsylvania, which are recovering from an underground coalmine fire - Coalmine... | ecosystem: Environmental > Terrestrial > Soil > Unclassified ... | reverse complement strand
GGGGGCGTCACGGCTTCGACGGAGATGCTTGCGGCCAAGAGGCATGCCGGGGTGCACACACCCGTAATCGCGTGCAAAATGATAATTGCCAATCAACAGATGGCATACGCAGCCTAATTAGTTAGGCAGCCGTCCCAGGAGGCTTTGCTCGCGGGCCTCCGAAGGACGTCGCACAGCGAGCTGCTCTTCCCTTCTACGTCTGGGAGGGGAGGCTAAGACCACAGGCTAGCGGAACGCGTTTCTTGTCGGTTCTGAGCGCGGGCCGCGAACGTCCCAGGGTAATGCCTGGGGCATGAACCCGACTAAGCATGTAGTTCTCTTGACCAGTAACATTTTCGGACGCGGGTTCGACTCCCGCCGCCTCCACCAAAACTATCCTCAACCCTTCGAATATTTTGCAGCCCTTCGCAAAACCTCGCACACACGCTGGCGCACGCTTGTGCCATTTGTTTGAAGCAAGCAGGTCTATTCCCAGGTGATGTACAACCCGCGGGCAGGCTCGACCTATCCAAACTTTTGTTATGCTGCATGTTTGGCTCCCGTTGCGGAGCCTTGTGTCAATATGCTAAAGATTGCTGAGATGCTGCGACAGACGAATCCGCGTGAACCCGCGCGCAAACGCTGGTGCACGGCCATGATCCTTGTGGCCGTGTGTGCCTTGACCCTCAGCGTTGCTACTCGCTATGGGTCGCCGGCAGCTTCGGATAACACCGTAACAGTCGTACAAAAGCACTCGTCCTGGGAGCCGGGGCTGCAGCGCCTGCTGAATAATGCAGCGACCTGGATGCCCCCAATTGTGATTGCCGCTGTGCTGTACGACCTGGGCTGTTATCCGCATGTCGCACCCTCCAGCCCGCCCGTTTTGAATGTTTTGCTCGAAAAGAATTTGTACAACCGCCCGCCTCCCTTTCCTCTTTCCTCCTTCTCGTAGGTCCACGCTCGAAGCTCCGAGCCGCGCCTGATTCACTCATCTGGTAGTCGCTCCGTGGCCGCTTGACCGTATGGGCGCGCAACTGGAGCGCGAACCGGCTGCAGCCCAGGCGAATGGACGGCAGCTTCTGTGGCTTACCTCAAATTGACATGCTGTTCGGCGCTGGAATGACCGCTTGCCGAAGGGAAAAGTGCCGCATGGACAAGGTACCGCCGTTAAGTAAGCCAGAGCTGAATGCTCTCCGCCAGTTCGATACCTGCATGATTGCGAACGCGATTGAGACATTCAACGTTCGATTGCGCAATACGGGATTTACCGATGGGAAAATTCGCTGCATGTTTCCCGAGATGCCGCCCATGGTCGGCTATGCCGTAACCGCGCGCCTGCGCACAGGCGACCCGCCGATTGTCGGAGGTTCTTTTCACGACTGGGGAGATCTTTGGAATCGCATCGTGGAATCGCCCGCTCCGCGCATCCTCGTGCTCGAAGACCTGGATCACAAACCCGGACGCGGAGCCTTCGTGGGGAACATGCATGCGGCCATTCTCAGAGCACTGGGTTGCACCGGCTATCTGACTAATGGCGCAGTACGAGAGTTGCCTTCGGTCCGGTCGATGGGGATGCAGCTGTTTGCCGGCAGCGTTGCAGTTTCGCATGCATACGCGCACATCTTCGACCTCGGAGTTCCCGTGACGGTAGATGGCTTGGAAGTTCAAACCGGCAGTTTGCTGCATGGGGATCAGCATGGGGTGGTGACTATTCCGGCCGAGATTGCTGGCGAGCTCCCGCATGTCGCCGCGAGACTGCAACGCTCCGAGCGCGAGGTGATCGAGTTTTGCCGATCCGGCAGTTTCTCAATCGCGCAACTCGGTGAGCGCATGCAGCGGGCGCGCTAGCAGGACGCGCATACATTTTCCATGAACCTGAAGAATATTGACGCAACGCAGACAAGGCTGGTGAAAGAAGAAATGACTCCGACCCTGAATGGATCCAACATCACACGGCGTCTCTGGAGCGGGCCGGTTTGCGCTGCCCTCTCCGCTCTCGCCGTAATGTTTCTTACCCTCTCGGCGCCTTCTTGTTCCAGCAATAGCGAGAAGCGTGTGCAAGCCAGCGATCCCACGCTGAGCGTCGGCGTGGCCAAGGTAGTCAAGAAATCTCTTGGCCGCGACATCACGCTCTCCTCTGAACTGGTCCCTTTTCAGGAGATCGACGTATATGCCAAGGAAGCCGGCTATGTGAAGAAGTTGCTGGTGGACTACGGCAGCCATGTGAAAGCCGGCCAAGTCATGGCCGTTCTGGAAATTCCTGAGTTACAGGCGCAACTGCAGGAAGATCAGGCCGAGATTACGAACGCCAGGAATCAGGTCACCCGCGCCCAGCACGAACTTTCCCGCTATCAGGCCCAGTACAAGGCCCTGCATCTGCAATATACGCGACTCAGTGGAGTGTTCCAGAGCCAGCCTGGCATTGTGGCCCAGCAGGAGGTCGACGATGCGCAAGGAAAAGACCTGGCAGCGTCTTCGCAAGTGGATGCCGGGCAGGCCGCTCTGGAATCAGCACAGAGCCAACTGGCGGTGGCCAAGGGGAAACTCGCCCGCGATCAAACTCTGTTCGATTATTCCAATATCACGGCCCCTTTCTCCGGGGTGGTCACGCAACGCTATGCCAATCTCGGAACGCTGGTGCAGGCGGGTACGAACTCCAGCACGCAGGTGCTGCCCATCGTAAAGCTCTCGCAGGACGATCTGTTTCGGCTCGTCATTCCGGTTCCGGAATCTTACGTCCGGTTTATCCGCGTGGGTGATCGTGTGAATGTTCGCGTTCCGTCATTGAATCGCACCTTCGCCGGCAAGGTGGCGCGTTTCTCGGTCGACGTACAGGAATCTACCCGCACCATGCACACCGAAGTAGATGTGCGAAATCCCAATCACCTGCTGGTGCCTGGCTTGTATGCCGAGGCGGATCTGACCCTCGAGCACAAAGAGGACATTCCCGCGATTCCTTTGCAGTCGCTCAATCACGAGGGAGACAAGACTTCGGTCTTAGTGGTGAACGGCAACAACGAACTGGAAGATCGGCCAATAACACTGGGCATTCAGACCGCCAATGATGTCGAGGTGGTTGCCGGGTTACAGGAGGGCGAGCGGGTGGTGGTAAGCGATCGCGCCGGGCTGAAACGTGGGGAGAAGGTTGCGCCCCAGGGGGTGCAAGTCATGCAGTATCACGAGAGCAATCAGGAATAGAACGCTGGCTGAATAAAACTTTTGCAGAGATGGTCGAATAAATGTCTGGCTTCTCAATTCGTAACCCATATTTCATCGTGGTGATCTGTCTGGCACTGATGGTCATCGGCGTGACCAGCCTGGTCCGCATGCCGGTCGACTTGTTTCCAGCCATCAATCTACCCGAAGTCGTGGTGGCGACCTTCTACTCGGGGATGCCGCCACAGGATATCGAGACCGATATCACCGACCCGCTGGAGCGATTTTTCACGCTGGCCAGCGGCATCGATCACATGGAGTCCCGCTCGCTGCTGGGGGTCAGCATCATCAAGGTGTATTTCCAACCCGGCACGAACCCTGACGCCGATGTCACGCAGTTGTCGAATCTCGCGCTGGCCGATCTGAAACGCCTGCCGCCAGGCACTCTTCCGCCCGTCGTCCTCAAGTTCGACGCATCCAGCCTCCCGGTCTGTCTGGTGACCTTGAAGGGCGAAGGGCTGAACCAGACGCAGCTTCACGATATTGGACAGTTCACCATCCGCAATCAAATCGCGGTCGTGAAAGGAGCGGAGATTCCTCCACCATTTGGAGGGAAATATCGCCAGATCATGGTGTACGTGGACCCGTACAAACTGGCCTCGCGGCAGTTGAGCCCGATGGACGTCGTGGGCGCCGTGAACAATTCGAACCTTATCCTGCCGGCGGGCGACGTCAAGATGGGACCTTTCGATTACTACGTTTATTCCAACAGCCTGGTCGACACCATGGAGCAACTGGGCAAGATCCCGGTCAAGACGGTTGGAAATTCGTGGGTCTCGGTGAATGATCTCGGCAAGGCCGAGGACGCAAATCAGATCCAGTACAACCTGGTCCGGGTGGACGGGCAAAGGTCGGTCTACCTGCCGATCATGAAGCAAGGCGGCGACACCAATACGATCCAGGTGGTGCGCGGGATCCGCGAGGCAATCGGCCATCTCTTTGACATCCCCAGACAATTAAAGGCGGCGGTAGTGTTTGACCAGTCCGCGTTCGTGAAAGAAGCGATCAAGACGCTGCTCCATGAAGGCCTGATCGGGCTGCTCCTGACCAGCCTGATGATTTTGATCTTCCTGGGGAGCGTGCGCTCGACCTCGGCCGTGTTCCTGTCGATTCCGTTGTCAGCACTGGCGACTTTCGTAGTGCTCTACATGATGGACAGCACCATCAACACCATGATCCTGGGCGGATTGGCGTTGGCCTTCTCGCGCATCATCGATAACTCGGTGATCTCGCTCGAGAACATTTACCGCCACCTGGAAATGGGCGCGGAACCGATGAAGGCAGCGGAGATCGGCGGGGCAGAAGTCAGCCTGGCCGTCCTGGCAGCAACGCTGACAACCGTGGTCGTCTTCTTCCCAGTAACCTTCCTGTATGGCGTCAGCAAGTTCCTGTTCAGCGCGCTGGCGCTCGCGGTCGTGATTTCCCTTTTCGCTTCCTACCTGGTGGCCATGACCGTGATTCCGCTGTTCTGCGCGCGCTTTTTGAAGGCGGTGCCGCACGCCGCAGAGCACGGACACGAAGCGGAATATGAAATTGAGCCAACCACTCCGGCGGGCCGTTCCTGGTGGGACCGCTTCACCGCTGGGTTCAACCGCGCGTTCAACCGCATGCTCGACTTCTACGAAGTCTGGGTGCGGCGGGCAGTGAAGCGCCCGCCGCTCACGGTGGCGATACTGAGCGGCGCGTTCCTTGCGAGCGTCGCCATCTATCCCCTGCTGGGCCTGGCCTTCTTCCCACAGACCGATGCCGGCCAGTTCACGATCAACCTCAAAGTCCCCACGGGCACGCGCCTTGAAGTTACCGAACAATACGTAGCCAGGATCGAGGATTTGATCCGGCACGACATCAACCCGGACGACCTGAGGATGGTGGTTTCCAACCTTGGGGTCGTGCCGGATTTCTCCGCCCTGTATACCACCAATGCCGGGCCCTACACCGCCACCATTCAGGTCGCGCTGCAGGATGATCACCGCCAGAGCAGCTTCTGGTACATGGAACAGGTGCAGAAGCACATGAGCAGCCAATTTCCCGATATTCGCGCGTTCTTCTCCAGCGGATCGATGGTGGACGCGGTGCTGAATATGGGGATGCCGGCGCCGATCGATATCCAGGTGAGCAGCCCGCACATGGGCCAGAATTATGCCGTGGCGCAGGATTTGGCCAGTCAGATTCGCGCTCTGCCCGGCGTGGGCGAAGTCTACATTCCGCAGGATCTCAATTATCCCGCGCTGCGGCTGGATGTGGACCGGGTGCACGCCGCCGAGTTAGGGCTGACCCAGAAAGATGCCGTGGACAACGTGATTACCGCGCTGAATTCCAACTCGATGATTGCCCCCAACTACTGGGTGGACCACAAGACGGGCAACGACTACTACCTCACGGTACAGTACTTCGAAAAGGGACGTGCCGCGATCCACGACTTTACCGACCTGACCAATATTCCGATCCGCGCTCCCCATCTGAAGGAACCGACCACCCTGGACACCGTGGTAAAGCTGGAAGAAATCCAGACTCCCACCGAAGTCGATCACTACCAGATCCAGCGCGTGACCGACGTCTACGTGACGCCTGCGGGAGAGGACATGGGAAAGGTTTCGAATCAGGTCGCGAAGGTAATTTCCAGTCTCAAAGCACCCGAGAACGTCCGCATCAACATGCGCGGCATGGTACAGGGCATGAACGCGTCATTCCGCAGCTTTGCCATTGGATTGTCGCTCTCCGTCGTCCTGCTGTACCTCATCCTGGTCGCGCAGTTCAAGTCGTTCAAGGATCCCGTGCTCATCATGCTCGCGATTCCTATGGGCTTCATCGGTGTGCTCATCATTCTGCCCCTGACGGGGACGACGCTGAACGTGATGTCGCTGATGGGCGTGTTGATGCTGGTGGGCATCTCCGCATCGAACAGCATCCTGATCGTGGAGTTCACGCATCGGCTGGAAGAACAAGGAAAGTCTATTCAGGAGGCGGTGATCACGTCCTGCCGGGTACGTTTGCGGCCAATCTTGATGACCTCCTTGGCAACCATCATCGGCATGGTGCCCATGGCATTGAAGCTGGGAACCGGCAGCGAGCAGTATGCCCCCCTGGCGCGCGCCATCATCGGCGGGCTCACGGTGTCGGTCGTGCTGACCGTGTTCATCGTGCCTGCCGCTTACTTGCTGGTATATGGCAAGGGGAATCAGCGGGCAACAACTTCTCCCGTGGAGACCGGCGAATGAAGCAGTGCACGAAATGGCTTGTATCCCGCGAGGTGCTCGTCTTTATCTTTTTTGTTGCCCTCATGAGCCCGTCAGGGAATGCCCAGAAGCGGGCGGAGCTGCCGTCGGCTCCGCAGCGTCTGTCGAATTCCGCGCCTGCTGCGAGCTCCTTCTTTGCGCCAAGGGCCGGCATTGCTCTGCCAACCACGGCAGAGCCGCAAGAGAATGTTTCTGCCAATGCGCAAACGGCTCCCGGCGGGCCAACTCCCGGCGCTCCAATGCGCTTAACCCGCAGAGATGCCGAGCGTCTTGCGATCAAGAACAATCCAAGGATCAGCGTGGGCCGTCTGCTCGCTCTTGCGCAACATGAGGTCTATCGGGAAACGAGGTCGGCCGAGCTTCCCACCTTTGCTGCGGCGATTACAGCGGTAAACGCAAACGAGGGGAGCCGGGTGGGAGCGGGAGCGCTCAATGCCCCCCGCCTGCTCGAACATGCCGGAGCCGGCGTGACGCTGAGCCAACTGATCACTGACTTTGGCCGCACCAGCAGCCTGGTAGCCGCCGCAAAGCTTCGTGAAAAGGCGCAGGATGCCAATGCGCTGGCCACCATCGAAGACATCGTGATGGCCACAGACCAGGCTTTTTACAATGCCCTGCAGAGCCAGGCCCTGCTTAAAGTTGCCCAGCAAACCGTGTCGACCCGCCAGTCCGTCGAGAACCAGATCAGCGAGCTGGCCAAGAACAACTTGAAATCCAATCTCGACCTGACCTTTGCGGACGTCAACCTGTCGCAGGCAAAGTTGCTGCAACTCGATGCGCAAAACAACCTCGATTCGAGCAGGGCAGCGCTGGCGGCGGTGCTAGGCTTCGACCGTCAAATCACGTTCGAATTGAACGAAGAGGACGTCGAACCACCGCCGCCACCTGCCGACCTGGATGGACTCATCCGCGCCGCTTTCCAGCAGCGCCCTGACCTGCAGGCTATGAACTACGAAGAGCAGGCCGCCGGGAGATTCCGCCGTGCGCAGCGCGGCCAGCTTTTTCCCACGATCAGTGCGCTGGGCATCGCGGGCGCGACGCCGGTTCGTCCCGACTGCTTTGGCGGCTGCTTTCCCAATTACTTCACATCCAGCTGGTATGGTGCGATTGGAGTGAATGCAAGTATTCCGGTTTTCAATGGATTTCTGTACAGCGCCGAGGCTGCGGAGGCGAAATATCGGGCGCAGGCCGCCGCGGAGAATACGCGTGACCTGCGGGACCGCGTTGCGCGCGACGTTCGCAGCGCCTGGCTGGCAGCCAATACTGCGTTTCAACGGGTAGGAGTCGCGGCGGAACTGGCCAAACAAGCTGACCTCAGTCTCAGCCTGGCCCAAAGCCGGTATCACCTTGGACTCGGCTCGATTGTCGAACTCAGCCAGGCCCAACTGCAGCAGACCGACGCCGCCATCGGGCACGTCAATGCCCAGTATCAGTACCGTATGGCGCTCTCGACACTGAACTTCGAAATCGGAATGCAGCCCTGACAAATAGCGCACCCGGCGTGCCGCTGGTCTTCGAGTCTGCTTTGAAGATCTCTATTGTCCAATGGCCTGCGGCGCCCCGGTGAACTTTCTCTGGTAAACTGCCGCGCATGAACTCTTCCAGCCGTCGACAGTTTCTTGCTCAATGCGCCGCTGCGGCGGCAGGAGCTCATCTCTTACCCCAGGTTACATGGGCAGCGTCTTCAGGGCCTTCCATCAACTTTCCCAGTGATCCGAGGGACCGGGTGGCAGTTGCGGCGTACCCTTTTCGCGAATTCATTGTGGGATGGAAGGGGTGGGATGGCAAGACTCCGAGCCAGGTTCCCCGGGAGCAGCAGATGGAGTTGAAGGACTTCGCGGCCCATGTCGTAGAGAAATTTAACGTGCATCACATCGAGCCCTGGAGTCCGATTTTTCCTTCCACGGATCCGAAGTATCTGGAGCAATTGCACGCTGCTACCGCAAAGGCGGGGGTTTCGGTGGTCGACATTGCCGTCGATGGCGGGTACAGCCAGTACTCGAAGGAGGCAACGGTACGGGAAAAGGCCGTCAAGGCGACCAACCAGTGGATTGATGTGGCGGTTGCGCTCGGTTCGCCCAGCATTCGCACTCACATCGACGCGGCGAAGGATTCGAAGCCCGACGTCGGGCGCGCCGCCGATAGCCTGGCGCGCGCGGCCGAGTACGGCGCGAAGAAGAACGTGGTAGTCCACCTGGAAAATGACAATCCCGTCAGCGAGGACCCTTTCTTTATCGTGCAGATCATTGAAAAGGTAAACAGCCCGTGGCTGCGGGCTTTGCCGGATTTTGGAAATTCACTTGCGGCGCATGACGTGGAGTTCCAGGACCGGGCCATGGAGGCCATGTTCGCGCACGCCTACGGGATCTGCCATGTCAAGGATGGCGAGCCTGACGAACACGGCGAGCCCACTCACGTCGACATGGCAAAAACCTTCGGTATTCTTAAGAAGCACGGCTACAAGGGATACTGCTCGATCGAGTACGACGCTCCGGGTGATCCGTACAAGCCCACAGCCGAAATGGTCGAACAGACGATCAAGTTCCTGGCTTAAAGGGGTGCAGGCTCTTTTGTCGAGGGTTAGAGGAACCTATGGCGGGACAAGGAATTCACCGGCGGGAAGTCTTACGAATCCTGGGTACGGCTGCAGCGGCGGCACACTTTCCGGGCTTCAGCAAATGGGGATTTGCCTGCGGGCACATCGGAAACGCGGCGCTGCAGATCAAGCCTGCACACTATCAACCCCAGTTCTTCACGGCACCCGAATACGCGGACGTGGAGCGACTGGCCGAAATCATCATTCCCAGCGATGCGACTCCCGGCGCCAAAGAAGCGGGCGTGGCGGAGTTCATCGATTTCATGGTCGCCCATACCGACGAAGTGCAATACCCTTTCCGCATGGGTCTCGCGTGGTTGAATGCGCGGGCTGGGCAGATCAATGGCAAGCCTTTCAGCGAACTCACGGCTGAGCAGCAGAATGCCCTTCTCGTGCCGCTGGGCTTCAAAGACAAGGCGCGTCCCGGCGAAGAAGACGGGAGACGATTCTTCGCCTTGATGCGCGAGTACACCGTCACCGGGTTTTACACCAGCGAGATCGGCTACAAGGAACTGGACAATCCTGCGCTGAAGTTCTATTCGGAGTCGCCGCAGTGTCCGCACAAGGACGATCCCGAGCACAAGCATCTTTCCAGCACAAATTCCTGAAGCGCGGGGAACACCGGGCATGGCAAAAAAAGTCTACGACGTCATCGTGATTGGAACCGGGGCCGGCGGCGGCATGGCCATCAAAACGCTGTGTGAAGCGGGTCTGAAGGTCTGCGCTCTGAATTCCGGGCGGAGGCTCGACCCGGAAAAGGATTTCCGCTTTCACCGCATGCCCTGGGACATGAAGTTTCGCGGCCTGGACGATCCCAAACACCGCGCGCAGTCTTTCGGCTACATGGACAACGAATATACCAAGGCCGCGTGGGATCACGAGATTCCGTTCACAGTCGCCCCGGGCACGCAATGGATGTGGCCGCGGGCCAGCGCCGTGGGAGGAAAGACGAATTTCTGGGGACGTAGTTCGGCGCGGTTCGGGGACATCGATTTCAAAGCTGCTTCCCTCGACGGCAATGACGTGGATTGGCCGGTCACCTATGCGGAGATTGATCCGTTCTACACGCGAGTGGAAAAGATGATCGGCGTGGCGAGCACGGTGCAGAACCGGCCCAGCAATCCCGATGGAACCTACCTGCCTCCGTTCAACTTTCGCTGCCTGGACTTCATTCTGGAGTCAGCCTGCAAGAAGCTGGGAGTGCCCTATCTGCCGGACCGTTGCGCGCAACTGACCCGGCCTCACGAGGGACATCCTGCCTGCCACTATTGCGGCGAGTGCACGACCGGATGCGATGTGGGCGCTTTCTTCTCGTCTCCATATTTCTTGTTGCCGAAGGCGGAAGCAACCAGGAACCTGGAATTACGCACCGATGCCCTCGCGAAAAACGTGCTGGTGGACGAAAACGGGCAAGCGGCCGGGGTCGCTTACATGGACCGCAAGACCAGGCAGGAGGTCGAGGTCTACGGGCGCGCGGTGGTGGTGGCGGCGGGGTGCATCGAATCCTCGCGCATCATGCTGAACTCGAAATCGCGGCACTGGCCGAACGGCATTGCGAATTCCAGCGGGCAACTGGGGCGCAATCTTTGCGATCACCTGTACGGGGATTCGGCGCGGGGATATTTGCCGCAGTTGATGGGACAGCCCAGTTTCCCCGACCACGTAGCCGACAGCACGATCGCATGGATGCCGCGCTGGCAGAATCTGAATAATCCGCGGGAGGAGAAGTTCATCCGTGGATATGCCGTGTACCCCGACGGCGGTTGTCGGGAGTTCCCTTACTACGCCAATGAACTCGACGGATTCGGGTCGTCCTTCAAGCGCGAGATCAAGCGCCGCTATCCCGCGCCGGTGAGCTTTGGCATTCAAGCTCCTACCCTGCGCTCAGATTCGAACTACATGGACCTGGATCCTGAAGTGAAAGATCCTTACGGAAGTCCGGTCGCGCGCATGCACTTCGAATGGGATGAGAATGTCCTGAAGATGTGGGAACACTCCAAGGAGATTTGTGCGGAGATCATACGCGCGGCCGGAGGAGAGTTCGTTGGCTCAGCCGATGCCCCGCAGATTCCAGGCTGGAGCCTGCATGAGGTTGGCACCTGCCGGATGGGAAACGATCCAAAGAAGTTTGTGACTAACCGTTTTGGTCAGGCACACGACGTGCCCAACCTGTACGTCTGCGATGCCAGTGTCTTCCTGAATTGCACCGATAAAACAACCACCATCAGCATCATGGCCTTTACGCTGCGAACGTCGGAACATCTGATCGAGAACTTCCGCCAGGGCACGCATAAGACGGCATGAGCCCTTGCCCGTACGTTTGTCGGGTAAGGAATCACCACCGTGTTGCTGGCGGCTGAGCGTCTGCTGGTGGTACTCTGCGGAACGAATTTAAATCCATTTTCGAGGAAACTCATGAAACTACGCCGAATCGCCGCAGGCCTCGTTCTGCTGATCTTTTGCACGCTAGCTGGGGCCGCGGATCGGAAATATATCGTGAAACCACGCGGCGCCGACGCCAAGCCCTTGCCGTTCAGCGACGGCGTCCTGGTGGGCAACACGTTGTACATTGCCGGCCACATCGGGCTCGATCCGAAGACCGGACAGGCCCCCGCCGATGCCGAGCAAGAGGCTCGCCTGGTGATGGATGGCGTGAAGCAGACGGTCGAACTGGCCGGCCTGACCATGGATGACATCGTTTCCGTCCAGGTCTTTTGCACCGATCTGAAGTACTACGAAACCTTCAACAATGTATACAAAACGTATTTCCATGGAGACTATCCTGCCCGCGCGTTTGTCGGAGCGGGCAGCCTGTTGCGCAACGGGAAGTACGAAGTGTTGGGAATCGCGATCAAGAAGTAGTCAGGGAGCCGGGGATTGTTCGTGTTTTATTCGCCTCCGCAACGGCTCTTATGGTAGATCTATAAGCGATGCGGAAGGCTATTCATCACCTGAAGAAGTGCGATCCGGTGCTGCGCGCCATCATCGAGCGGGTGGGGCCATACAAGATGGAGTACGGCCTGGCGGATTTCTCCAGCCTCGCCGAGGCGCTGGTGTACCAGCAACTCAATGGCAGGGCGGCGGCGACGATCTTCAAGCGTCTTGCCGCCCTGGCGGGAGATCCGGTTACGCCCCAGGGAATACTCAAGTTGTCCGACGAGCAACTTCGCAGCGCAGGATTATCGAAGCAGAAATCCGCTTACCTGAAAGACCTTGCGACCAAGACCGCGGCGGGAGTTCTGGATTTTTCCCGACTTCCGGACCTATCCGATGAAGAGGTGATCCAGCATCTCACTCAAGTCAAGGGCATAGGCCCGTGGACCGCGCACATGTTTCTGATGTTCTCGTTGCGCCGCCCAAACGTGCTGCCCACCGGGGATTACGGCGTGCAGATGGCGCTGAAAAAACATTATCGAAAACGCAAGCTGCCGAAGCCCAGAGAGATGGAAAAGATCGCGCGCGCGTGGGAGCCGTACCGCAGCGTGGCTTGCTGGTATATGTGGCGCAGCCTGGACATCAAGACACCTTGACGGCGGAGGTAGAGCGCATGGGGAACGGGCTGCCCCTGTGATCCCCCGTGCCCTCTGTGGTTAAATGGTGTTGCATGGCGGAGATGAAAATTCGTGTGCTGGTAGCCAAGCCCGGCCTCGATGGCCACGATCGCGGCGCCAAGGTGATCGCGCGCGCATTGCGCGATGCGGGAATGGAAGTAATTTACACCGGCCTGCGCCAGACTCCCGAGATGATAGTCACGGCTGCGCTTCAGGAAGACGTGCAGGTCATCGGGCTTTCCATACTGTCGGGTGCGCACAACGCAATTGTTCCGCGGGTCATTGACCTTCTCCGCCAAAACAAAATGGATGATGTGTGCCTGCTGGTGGGTGGAATTATTCCCGATCAGGATATCGAGGCACTCAAGAAGGCAGGCGTAGCCGCAATCTTCCAGCCCGGCACCCCCATGGACGAAATCATCCAGTTCATCCGCACGCACGTCAAGGGGCCGGGCGTTCCGGCGGCCGGGTAATGTCTCAGGTGGGCGCGACGCGCGCCAGGAATATCCTCTCCGCGACCGTGGGGCCGGCTCCCTGGTATTGGGAGACGTTTCCGTCGTTTCGCTCTCAGTCCGGGCAGCGATTCTTGTGGACTCATCACGGCACCGAGGGTCCGGTGGCTCACCTGGTCACACTCGCCTCTGAGCCTGAACCCGGAAAGATCCGGTTGGCTCTGAATACTTATTGCCGCCCGTTTCTGACGGAATCGAACCGCCTTGGCATCTGGTGCCCGGAAGGAAGAAGTATCCGGCTCGCATGTTTCGATCCTGAGCAGCTGAAAGCTTTTGACCTGGCGGAAGTGGCAGGATGGTTCAAGCAATCCTCGGATCGCATCTATGCGGCGACAGCCCCGGTCGCCGATTTCGAGACTCCGCTGGCCCTGGGCTCGGGTACGCACAAGATCAATGTGCCGCTAGAACTGCGCGCGGTCGACGAGATCATCGTGCCCACAAGTTACAAGGCGATGTCGAATGACGACCCGGCATTTGCGCTTTTCATTTTCTACCTGCAGGCGGGCCTGGT
>Ga0070741_10014517_pt1 | contig 13603 bp, 16 predicted proteins | sample Coa_R1_4_FD_66440 | JGI IMG/M metagenome (GOLD analysis project Ga0070741, IMG submission 66440) | Surface soil microbial communities from Centralia Pennsylvania, which are recovering from an underground coalmine fire - Coalmine... | ecosystem: Environmental > Terrestrial > Soil > Unclassified ... | reverse complement strand
GACCGCTAGCGCGATCTTGTTGTCGAGCACCCATTGCAGCCCCGGCCTGATCGTCTCGAACCCCGTGCGCATCGTCCCGATGATTGACTCCAGCGTCGGCCGCGCGCGCTCAAACGCGGCGATAAGCTCGCTGATCGCCTGCACGACTTTTACCGAGAACAATTCGGCGAAGCGCTGGATGTCGTCCTGGTGCCCGGCAAGGAAGCCCGCCAGTTTGGTCGCGAGCACGGTCAGTACCGGGATCAGCGCCATCCCGATGGTCTCCCGGACGTTCCCCAGTTGCGTGTTGAGGATCGCCATCTTGCCAGCGAATGTGTCGCCGGCGGCCCGCGCCGAGCCGCCGAACTCGCGTTGCAGTTCGTCGAGGATCAGGTTCTGCGCCTTCGCCGTCTGCCCGGTGTCGACGAGCGCCTTGATCACCTTCTGCTGGTCGTCCGAGAAGTTCACGCCGGCGCGCCGCAATGCCGTAATGCCGTTCACCGGGTCTTGCAACGCCTTGCCGACCTGGACCGCGCTTGACTGCAGGTCTTGCCCTAACGCCTGGCTTATATCGAGCACCAGTTCCGTCGTCCGTGGGAAAATGTCCTTGTTGATCGCGGTGAACGTCAGCAGCACGTTCTGCGCCGACTGGATCACCTCATCGTCGAATGGCGTCACGAGGGACAGGTTCGTTGCCAGTTTCGCGACCTGGTCGGCGCTGACGCCGGCGGTGCCCCCCGTCGATTTGATCACCGCCTCAGTCTGCGCGGCGATCTGCTGCGACTGCATCGCATCTTTGATGAAGCCGCGCGCGGCGACCGCTACGGCTCCGAGCCCCGCTGCGCCGATGACGCCCGCCATCTTGAGGCCGGTGCCGATCTTGTCCGCTACTCCCTGCGCGGAAAAGCTTACCTTCGCGAGCACGCGGGATGCTTCATCGCGCGCCTTGATCAAGATCGCCAGCTCAGCGACGTTCAGCATCGCGTTTCGCCTTCGCGGCCTCCGCCGCCATCACGTCGATGTAGTCCTGCACGACGTACGCCGGCACCTCCTGCAATTCGCTCCATGACACGCCCATGCGGTCGCACAGGGCGATCTCCGTCAGCTCGTGGGGCCAGCGCCCTCGGCCAGGCCCGAAGTGGGCGGCGAGTCGCTGGCGAATGCTTTTCTCTCGTCAGCGCTCCGCAGCGAGAACGCGAGGATCGCGTCGAATACCCATGCCGCCGTCTGCTCGTCGAGGTCGCGCACCGCCTCCTCGTCGATTGGCTCCGAGTACGTCCAGGAGGTGATCCCGCAGCGCAACACCGTTACCCGGTCGTAGCGGTTTTCCGGCTTCTCGGCCTCCGCTTTCGCCGCTTCCCGCTCCTCCGCCGTCTGCTGCGGGACGGGGATGCCGGTGAGCTTCCCCGCGCGGTCGAGCACGCGGTCGAGCCGCGCATCCTCGGCCATCGTCAGGTGATGGTGCGAGAGCTTGCGGATCGTGACCTGGTGCCCGGGCTCGTGGGGGATATCGAGCGTCTGGGTGAGGTTGCGGGTGAGCACGGTGCCTCCGAAATGCAAAGCGCGCCGGCGGATATCGCCGGCACGCTCAGAGGCACGCTCACGAGGGCTTACGCCAACCGTACGACCCGCGGCGGCGCCTTGTCAAGGCTGCGCAAGCGCACGACGCCGCGGCGCACGATGACGCGCAGCAGTGGCCGCGCGGTGCAGCGCCGGCTGTGGCACCGCACTTCGAGCCAGCCGCTCCCCCGCAAGTCCGCCGTCAGCACCGGCGTCCGGCACATCGGGCATTCGATCACCGTCACGACTACACCCAGGCGGAGTTCTGGTTCGTGATGACCGCCTTCAATCCAAGCGACTGCGCCGAGTCGTACGCCGAGACCAGCTCCAGCGTGGCGGTGTCGTTGCCATCGCGGTCGCCCGACTGGTCGAACTGCGCGTCCTTGAACCGGAAGACACCGTCGAACTGGACGATGTGGTTCGCGTCCGACGTCATCTTGATGCGCACGTACTGGAGGCTCCGCGCCGCTGCCTTCGCGCGCAGGCCGTTGATCTGCGCGTTCCATTCGACCTGCAGCGTCAGGGCGTAGCCCTGGCGCTTCACCGAATGCCCGCTGAAACTCCGGTCGGCGCGCCCGTCCTGGAAGAACTTCGGCTGATAGACGCCCTCGTACGACAGCTCCCACGAGATGAGGTCTCCGGCGAGCTGCGTCCCGCCGAGCCCCGCGAAGGTGTTGTCGATGAACATCTGCACATCCGCCGCCGAGACGAAGTTCACGTTCGGGACGGCGATAGCCGCCGTCAGCGTCTGCGCGGTGTCCGCCGGCCGGCCGATCCAGTTGCTCTCGAACTTGACCATCTCGCCGATCGCCGCGCTGATCTTCCAATCCCGGCAGAGGGCGTAGTTCACGACCTCGTCCCACGTCGTGGAGCCGTCAGTCAGCCGCCGCTCGAAGGTGAATGACTTGGCCAGCGGGTCAGCGGCGAAGGATGGCACGTAGGTGTAGACGTAGGGCCCGGCGCCGGTCGGCGCGACGCCGCCGTCGATCGTCGCCTCGAGCAGGTAGAGGATCTGCTCGTACGTCAGCTCGCCCGAGAACTTGACGTTCGCCGCGCGGTGCACGACCTGGTCGGTCGTCGGATGGTCGAGCATGATGCCGATCTGCGGGCTCGGCATCACGACGGTCTCGTCCGGCGCGATCTCCAGCTCGCCGACGAGGCGGTTAGTAGCGGCAAGATCCGTGCCGTACGACGCCTCGCGCGCCGCCTGGTAGATGCGAAGGTCCTTGACTCCGGTCGCCATTGGTTAGCCCTCCTGCTCCGTCGGCGCCTTGCCCTTGCTCGCCGCCTGGTAAATGCGCGATGCGGCGACGTCCGCGCGTTGCGCCTCGGTCAGCGTCGCGAGGTCGTCGTCCGTCAGGTCGCGCGCCGGGACCCCCGGCAGGAACTCCCGCCGCTCCTGCCCCTCATCCCCCTCGACCATCCCGACGTACTTGTACCGCACCGTCATGTTCATCCCTCCAGTCGCTTTACGACGCCGCCGCGAAGGCGTCATCCACCAGCACGCGCAGCGAGAAGGTCGCGGCGATGTATTCCACGTCATTCAATGCGAATGGGTCATACGTGACGCTCTCGATGCGCCCGACCGCGCCACTGAGCCCGAGCCGGATCTTGCCGCCGAACGCATCGAGCACCGCCTGCACCCACAGCCGGCGCTCCCGCACGCTGTATTTCTGGTCCGTGGGTGCGAAGAGCAAGTGCATATCGATCAGGTGTTCGATATGGCGGTGACTGCCCGAGAGCTGCACGTTCTGGATGCCCGTCTCGATGTTCACGAACACGGGGAACGCGGCGACCGACGCCGGCGGCTCATCGAAGGCCTGCAGGTCATGCAGGCCGCCACCCGGGATCGCAATGGCCTGTTGCATCGTCACGAGCGCGTCCATGATGTCCTGGATCTGCGCCGTCATCGCGCCTCCCGCAACACATAGGGATAGAGCAGCTCCACGACGTCCGGATCGACCTGTTTGTAGACCTCGAATTGGCCAACTACGGGGTTCGCGATCACGTTCGAGTACGACGTCTGGCGGCGCGCCCAGAGCCGTCCGGCGATGATCAGCGCCGCTTCGCGCACCTCGGGCACGTAGGTGTACCGATAGAGCGTGGTGGGCGATGCGTGGGCCGTGGCGGTCGTCCCGTTCACCCCCCGATCCACTATGAACGATGCGCCGGAGCCGCTGCGCACGTAGAGCTGTTCGCTTTGGATCCGTAACGTCTGGCCCGGCGCGACGGCGTCGTTGACGTTGATGAGCATCGACGTGCCGGTGGCATCGCCGAAATCCGTCTGTGCGCCCGTATCTTCGACCGCCTCCGTATAGCCCCACGTGCCTGTGATCTCCAGAAGGCGCGGGGTGCGCTGGAAGACCGCCCGCTGCCCGTTCCAGGCGTCGAGCCGGATCGCCGTCGCCGGGAGCGCGTCCGGATCGCGATAGCCGTGGCGCAGCAGGAAATAATCCGTCGCCGCGGCGAGCGTCAGCTCGAACGTCCTGTCCATATCCTCGTCGAGCTTTACGGAGGTCGCCCCGAGGAGGTCGGGCAACAGCAGCAGGCTGCAACCGTTCCCGTCGAAATGGCGGGTCGCCACCTCGGCGTAGAACGTGCGACGGCAGTGGTCATCCACGCGGCGCGATGCCGCCTCCAGGACGCGGAGCACATCCGTCTGGTCAGTCGCGTCGAGTGCCTGGTTGTTCAGGAACCGCGCGCGAAACATCGTGATGTCCGCGTACAGATTCGGCACCTACGCCTCCGCCGGCGCGTCTTCCTCGCGCTCCACCGCCGCTTTGAGGCCGTCGATGAACTCCCGTTTCGCCTCCGGGATGTATTCGCCGATGGCCTGCGCGAAGAACGGGTTGGGACGCTGGCGCCGGTCGCCGAACTCGTAGATCCGCAGGTAGAACCCCGGACGCCCCTTGTAGGACACCTTCGCCCAGGCGCTGCGCGCTGTGCTCCTGACGGTCACCTTCACCGCGCGCTGCGCCCTGCCCGTGCGCCGCGGCGTCGCCGGCTTGAGCCGCCGGGCGATCTTCGTCGCCGTCGCCCGCAACGGCCGCCGCATCGCCCGCCGCTGCAGCTTCCCCGGCAGGGCGTCGAGACGGCGCTGGAGTCTGTCGATGCCTTCGAGCTGGACTTCGATCATTTCTCCTCGAAGGCAGGGACGCCGGGCGGACGCAGGGATGCCCGCCCGGCGTGGCTGCGCTACTCGGCGTCTGTGGGCTCGACGTCCGCGGGCTCGGCGTCTGCCGCGTCCGGCGCGCCCTCTACCGGCACCGGCTTGATCGTCTCCGTCACGGCGGTCTCGCTGTCACGGCGCTCCGTGTAGCAGAGCACGCCCTCGATCTCATGCCTCGCGCTGTATTCCCATGCCATCGGTTGCTCCTTCCCGTGCGGCTTAGCCGACGACTTCGTCGACGGTGGTCTTGTGCGTGCCCGGCTGGTAGCGGGCGTCGAGGCCGAAGACGCAGGCCGCGATGAGTGACGCAGCCGTGCCCACGGTCACCGAGAGGCGGACGTGAGTGAACGCGTTGTTCACGTCGAGCTCGTCCGCGCGGCAGTTCACGAGCACCTGCTTGTTGTCGTCCGACCCGGCCTTCGTGAGCTGCGTGATCGACTTGCCGGTGATGTCCTTCGCGCCCGTGCCCGAGCTGTCCTGCGCTTGCTGGAGCTTCGCATCGACGGTCGCCGACGCGCCCAGCGCGCCGACCATCAGCATGGCGAGGATGCTGTCGTAGGTTGACATCGGCACCCAGCCGGTCGTTACCGTCGCCGCGCCCTGCGACACCGGGTCGAGCACGGCCTGGACGATCGCCCGGTTGGACGGCTTCGTGTTCGGGTTGCTCATGGTTCCTTTCCTCCACCCCCAGGCGGGGCTATGCGCCCCGTCCGGGCGTCATCCCTAGTTCAGGGCGATGAAGTGGCTCCGCGTCTGGGAACCCTTCGCCGGCGAGACCGCCGCCGACAGCATCGGCTCCCCGCCGAACCGGAAGATCCACCGGAACGCCTGGATGTTGTAGTCGAAGAACAGGTGGATCGACGTGTCGAACTGCGCGTCGCTCGACTGCTGGGTCGCGTAGTAGCCGCCGAGGTCGACGAGCTGGAGGTCGCCCTTCGTGCCGAGGGTCTGCGCGTGGTCGGTCAGCACCACGGGCTTGCCGAGCAGGAACCCGCCCGGTGCGCCCGCGAACCCGGCCTGCGGCGGGAACCAGACGTTGTTCTGGCCCGAGGTCATGGCGTAGAGCTGCGGGATCGTCGCCGGGTTAGCGAACCAGACCACGTTCCGCGAGCCACCCTGCATGAGCAGCCGCGAGAACATCCCCAGCACGTCGGCCGTGGCGATCTGGTTCGCGACCGCGCGGTTCACACTGACGAGGCACGCCGCGTTCATCCAGCCCAGCGGCTGCCCGGCGCCGTCGCCGAACATGATCGCCTCGCTGATTTTCCAGCGGATCGCCTCTGCGGCCCCCCGCGTCAGGCGGTCGTTCAGCCGCGGCGCGTCGCGCAGGAGCTCGCCCGTCGCGAGCACGAACGCGTAGAGCTCGTGGAGCCGCACCTGCCGGAGCTTGGTCGCGACCTTGCTCGCCGTCAGCTGCGCGCCCTCGGCCCGCCAGCTCGCCTGAATGCCGGCCGTGCCCCATGGCGTCGATTCGTCCGCCAGCAGCTCGACGGCGTTGCTGTTCGTCTGCTCCGGGGAGATGCGCCCGAGGATATCCGGGTCGTCGAAGACGAGGTCCCAGATCTCCTGCCGGAAGGCGGGTGGCACCATGTACCCCTCGTCCGCGCCCGATTCCTGCAGATAGCCGCTCGGCGCCGCCATCAGGCGCTGGAGCCGCTCGCTCCGCACGCCGCCCGGCGCGCAGGCGTTGCGCACATCGACCGCGAACGCCGCGAGGTTCTGATAGCCGAAGCGCTCCTCGCCGTCCGGCACCTGCGGGCGCGCCGCCTCCTGGTTCGCGTCGGGGTGCGACGGCAGCGCCCGCGCCGCATCCTCGATGACGCGCTCACGCTCGATCTCCCGCCCGAGCGCCGTGAGACGCTCGGCGATCGCGCTGTAGCGCGTGTCCTGTTCCGCCGTGAGGTCTTCCAGCGCGCGCAGGCCCTCCGCCTCGGCGATCAGGTCGGCGCGCTCTTGGGTCAGTGCCTGGTAGCGGCTCGGCATGGTGCGATTCCTCCGTCCCTGCGGGGCGCCGGAAACGCAACGAAACCGCGCTCCGCGCACCGCAACAACTGCGGTACAGGAAGCACGGTCTCTTCGGAGCCGTCTTCACTGTGTCGTCGTGCGCGCTCCGGTCTCATCGGAGCCATCGCGCGCGCGACCGATTGGATTCGACGCTATTCTAGCGCGCCCCTCCCGGAGCTTGTCAACTCATCGCCCGCGCGAGCTGGATCGCCCGGTCCGCCTGCGCGCGCGCCGTCCGCCCCGATGGCGCAGCCCCCAGCCTGTCGAGGACGTCGGGAAGCGTCGCGATGCGGTCGGCCATCCCGAGCCGCACCGCATCCTGCGCCAGCACGACGCGCCCCTCGCCCATCCCCGACCGCACGTCGGCGGCCTTCACCCCGCGGCCGCGCGCCACCGCGCCGACGAACATGGCGTAGGTGTCATCCACGAGCTGCTGGATCGCCCCCTGCGCCTCTTCCGAGAGCGGCTCGAACTCGTTGCCTTCCGTCTTGTACCGACCGGCGCTGATCAGCGTCACCTTGACGCCCATCGACTCCGCCAGCTGTGAGATGTCTTCGTGCATCGCAAAGACGCCGATCGAGCCGAGCATCGAGGACGGCGAGGCGACGACCTCGCTGGCCTGGGAGCCGACCCAGTAGGCCGCGCTCGCCATCAGCGATGACGCCACCGCGACCACCGGCTTGGCGCCCCGGGCCTTGTAGACGGCGTCCGCGAGCTCCGGCACGCCAAACGTCTCGCCACCCGGCGAATCGATGGCGAGGACGATCGCCCGCACCGAGCTGTCGGCTGCCGCGCGCCGCACTGCCTCAGCGATGGCGTCGGTGCCGGCCAGCCCGAGGAGGGAGCCGAGCAGCGAGGCGCGCTGCACCATGATGCCGGCGATCGGGATCACGGCGATACTGCCTTCCTGCCGCGTGCTGGGCGCTGCGACGGCGTACTCGACCGGCTTACCGGCGCGCGCCCGCTCGATAAACCCCTGGAGCACGCCGGGCACGATCGCCCAGGTGCCGTACAGGTCAGGCGCAGTCAGGAATGTCCGCATCTTCGGCCTCCCCCAGGATCAGGCGCGCCAGTGCGCTCGATGCCTCTGGCTCCCAATCAGCCATCGCCGCCACGCCTTCACGGCCCAGCTGTTCCACCCTGGCCCGAGCATACCGCACCGCTGCTTCCTGCTCGATGCCGGCGGCGGCGAGGTCGTCGGCGGCCAGCTTGCCGTAAAACTCGTCCAGCCATGCATGCCAGCCCTGGCCATCTGCCGCATAGCGCACCGCCGCCTTGCGCACCGCCGCCTCCTCCTTGCGGACGATCCGCGCCGCAACCTGGAGGGCGAGCATGCGGGCGCGCGCAGTCTGCGCTGTCCGCGTGGCCCCCACCTGGGTCATGTTGAGCGGCGCCAGCATACTGTCGAGCTCCGGGCGCGGGTCCATGTTCTCGAGCTCGCGGATTTCGGCCCGGCTCATCCATGGCGCGTTCCCGCCGGCAGCGATCTGGTAGGCCTGGAAGCGGCTCAGCGTATCACCGCGCATTAGCCCTTCGAAGAGGAACTCAGCGTAGTACGTCTGCGGCGCGAGGATCAGGTCGCGCGATACGACCTGCTCGAACCGCACCGCCCACGGACGCAGCGTATCCGTCACGTGCTCGATCGCCTGCTGCTCGATGTTCGAGAACGTCGCCTTGTCGAGGATGCCGATTTTGTGCGGCTGCATCCGGAAAAACCGCGCGACCTCCTCGGCCTGGAAGCGCCGGGTCTCCAGGAACTGCGCGTCCTCGCTCGTCATCCCGACCTGCTTCCAGTCCATGCCCTCCGTGAGCACGGCGGTGCTGTGCGCATTACTCAACCCGGCATATTTGGTGTGCCAGGTCGCGCGGAGGCGCTCGATCGCCTCGTCACTGAGTTTGCCAGGATGCAGCAGCGCACCTCGCGGTGAGGCGTCCTGCGAGAACACCCGCGCGCCATAGGATTCCGCCGCGAGCGACACACCCACGGCCTCGCGCATCACCTCGATGATCGACATCCCGGTCAGGCCATCCCGCGACCGCCGCCGGAGGTGGAAGATTTCGTTCTGGTTGAACGGGAACTCCTGCCCGTCCTTCTGGCGCACCCAGTAGCGGAGCGGCGCATTTGGCGCGCCTGAGACGCGCTCCACGCGCACGCGGTCCGGATGGATCGGGACGAGCTGGTCTGCGAAGCCGCGCGGGCCGGGTAGGATATGCGCGTAGGCGTTTCCCCGCAGGGCACAGAACGCGAACATCATCTCGCGGAATTCGAAGCTGGTCTGCCAGTTGTTAGGGCGGGTCGCAAGGACGCCATAGAGCGGATGCTCCGGCGCGCGCCGGCGGCCGCCGTTGGGCAGCCGCTGATAGACGACCAGCGGCAAGCTCGCGAGGGTCTCAGCGATCACGTTCACGCACGCGAACACAGCCGATACGCCCTCAGCGGCGTCGGCATCCACCTTGACGCCGCTTGAGCTGGTGAGCCCGAGTGGCGTGTACCAGTAATCGTCGAGCGGTCCGCGCGGCTCCTGCGCGAGCATCCTGCTCACGATGCCCATCACTCACCGCCCTTTCGCCGCACGAGCTCCAGCAGCGGCGGCAAGAGGGCGAGCGCCAGCAGCATGGAACCGACGAAGATCAGCGCAGCCGCGCCCGTCGCGAGCTGCCAGATGCCCACGGCAGTTGTCAGGAGCCCAGCCCCCGTTGCGGCATCACGCAAATCGACCGCTGCCCGAAGCCGGCTCAAATGAAGACCAGCCCGTGATCTTCGTACGACGAGCGCGTCTCGCCCTGGTAGAAGGCCGCCCGCCCGCCGGCCATCACGGTGGCGACCATACCGTCAATGCGCCCGTTTGATTTCGCCTTGTCCGGCTTGATATTGCCCGCAGCATCCTGCACCACGGCGACGTTGGAAGCGTTGTAACGGAGGACAGGGTGCCCCCCGTGGTCGAGGCCGCGCACCATGACGCGCCGTTCCAGCTCCTTGCTCGGAGCGCTCATCGAGGCGAACCCCTGCCCGAACGGCACGACGGTTATCCCGTCGCCCATGAGCTGCGTCTGGAGCTGCGTACTGTTCCAGCGGTCGATCGCCAGCTCACGCAAATTATACGCGGTTGCGACGTCATCGCGAATAGTCGCCCGCACGACGTCGTAATCGACGACGTTTCCCTCAGTCGGGGTGAGGAACCCGAACCGCGCCCAGAGGCTGTAGGGCACCCGGTCGCGCGTCTCGTGCGCGCGCAAGGTCTCTTCCGGCAGCCAGTATCGCAACAAGACCTTCACTGGCTCGCCTGGTTCTATCGGCGGGAACCAGAGCGCCAGCGCTGTGAGGTCGGTCGTCGCCGACATATCCAGCCCGGCGAAGCACTCCCGCCCTCGCAGATCCGTTTCCATCGCGTCGATATATGCCCGGACGGCCTGTAGGTCGTGGGGCTGGACGGGCGTGCAGGCGTCCCATGCATCCATATCGAGCCAGCGGTTCGCCTGTTCCGTCCAGACACAGAAATTGAGCCGCAAGACGATGTTCAATTTCGACGGCATCCCGCGCGCTTCGTTCACCTGCTCCCGCAGGTACTTCCGGGGCAGGATCGTATCGAGGCCCGGGTTGGCCTTCGGCCAGACCGCCTCGTCTGTCCAGTCGTCGCCCTCATCGAGCCCGCAGACGTAGGCGAACCATTCGTCGTTCTGGACCGCGCCGCTCAACACCTGTTCCGAGTAGACGTGGTGCTGGTAGCAGACCGAGTTCCGGTCATAGCCGGAGTTCGTGATCTCGAAAATCAGCGCCTGCCGGCGGTTCTTCGTCCCCGCGCGCATCTTGTCGACCACCATGCCGTCCGGGTGCTCATGAATCTCGTCGATCAGCGCCATGTGCACGCGCTTGCCGTCGAGCGCCCGCGCCTCCGCCGAGATCGCCCGGAAGAAGGACTGCATCGCCGGATAGGCGATGTTGTTCACGGTGAAGTCGAACTTCGCGCTGAGCGACGGCGAGGCGTGGGCCATCTTTTCAGCGTCTGAAAAGAGGATTTTCGCCTGGTCGCGCGTGACGGCGGCGGCGTAAATCTCGGCCCCCGGCTCGCCGTCCGCGGCCATCCCCAGCAGCCCCGTCCCGGCAGCGAGTGGCGTCTTACCGTTGCCCTTCCCGGTCTCGATGTAAGCGGTCCTGAACCGTCGATAGCCGTCCGGCCCCTTCCAACCGAAGAGCGACCCGATGATGAATTGCTGGAACGGCTGGAGGATGAACGGCTGCCCGGCGAATTCGCCCTCGGCGAGGCGCAGGACAGTGGGGAAGAAGTCGAGCGCGAACTGTGCCGCGTCGTCGTCGAACCGTAACCCGCGGTCGTTGTTGAGGTCGCGTAGGTGCCGCTCGCAGCTCAACCGCACGAGCCGCCCCGCGACGATATCCCCCTCTACCACGCGCTCGGCGTACTCCGTAACGGCGGAGGTCACCCACCCCTCCGCTTTAGCAATTCCTCGAGCGGATCGGCCTCTTTCGGCTTCTCCGCCTTCACGCGCACGCGGGCGGACGGTGACATCCCGAACTCCACGCCCAGCCTCGTGATCTGCTCGATCGCCTTGTTCATAATCTGGAGGTACGGCGACTGCACCAGGAAACCCTTCGGCGTCTCGACAACCGGCCCCTCCCTGGCCAGCATCTCCTCGGCCTCGACGAGCCGCCCCCATGCCGAGCAGTACGCCGCGAACATCGCCATGTCGAGATGGCTCATCAGCCCGGCGCGCTCCAGCTCCCGGCCAGCGCGCTCCCACTCGGCCCTCGCACGCTCCGAAAGATGCTCCGGCGGCGGCGGCAGGGCCGCATCCGGCCTCGGCGCATCCTCGGGCAGCGGCCGCCGGCCCGGGTTCCCCCGCAGCTCCCGCAGCGCGATCGGCGTCGGCTTCCTACCTGGCCTCATCTCCCCAAACCCCCAAACTCAGAATTGCGACCGGGCACGTGACACCAGCGCGCCGCTCGCGGGGCCTCAGGCCGTAGAGATTTGACCCCCCCTACCCCATCGCCCGTCCTCTCTGGCCGTCTTGGACGAGTGGTGATAGCGGCAGAGGGCTTGTAGGTTCGCGCGGTCATGCGTCCCGCCTCGGCGGAGCGGGATAATGTGATCCACCTGCGTGCTTGGGGCGCCGCACATTCGGCACCACGGTTCTTGTCGCAAGACTTCGAGGCGGATTCTGCGCCATTCGCCGCCATAACCCTGACGAGTCGAACTGCCCCGCGGGTGGAGGGCATAGTAGGCGCGTTGTCGAGCGCGGCGATGCTCCGCGCATCCGGGACGGCCGCACGTCGTGCAGGGAGCGGCTGGAGAGTATGGCATACCGTGATTCTATCGAAAGTTCCGCTGCGACGGGGTTGACAGAGACCGCCTTCCATGAGACCATCAGGCTTGGCTCACTCCCCCCCTCTCTCCCTATACACAACATACTCTCTCTCTCTCTCTCATGCCGATCTCGCCGCCGCCGCCGCCGCGCCCGCGAACGGCGCGCTAGCCGCCACGCTCAGCGGTATCCGCCTGACCACGAATCGCTTCCAACAGCATGTGCCCGATCAGCACCATCGTCCGCAGTACGTCTGTGTTGTGCTTGCTGTAGATTTGTGGGAAGAGAACCATATTGCCCGTCGGCGTGGAAGCGCAGATATGGCACAGCCACCCACCATCACCCGCGTCATAGTACGTGAGCTCCGCCGTCGGCCAGCGGCAGAACTCGCAGGCTTCCGGCTTCTCTTCCACTCGTCCGCTCTCCGTCGTCATGTCGGACGGCTCAGCGCACGCGGCATGCCGTATCGTTCGCGATTGCGCATCACGGCGTTCACGTACGCCCACGTGGCGCGCTCGGCGCTCGGATACTCGGGGTACGGCGCGCTCATGCTGTAGATCGCGTCGTCATCGCAGTCCCACGAGTTCTCGCCCTTTCCGGCGAATTGCGGTACCGCCGCGCCCTCCGGCACGTCGATCTGCCAGTATTCGCTCGTGCGTGTCCGGATGCGGTTTCTTCGTCGTGCGCTGCCAGCGCGAGATGAGCAATGTGTATGCCGTTGACGGAGTGATCGCTGTTCCCCACGACCCACTTCGTGTCGAACAGGATGCCGATGGTGAGCCACACGCCCCACCAGACACCGGCGCTGAGCCTGACGCCACCGCAGTAGCCCTCTCCCCACTCGATGTTGGCCCAGAGCCACGGCAGCTTCCCGAACTGCAGGTTGGCCTCGAAGCCGCCCCAGAGCGACAACCAGTGTCGCTTCAAGCCGTCCCGGCGATAACGAACGATGCTCACGACAACACCCCCTAGATCACGTGCAACCGCGCCCACCGTCGGCGCGCACCCGCCCGCCAGACGTACCAGGCGTACTCGCTGAAATCCGTCGCCCCGCGCCCCGTGAAGCTCGGCCGCGCGCTCAGCACGTAGACGTCGCACGGCATCGCCGCGCGCCACAGCCCCCGCCGTTGCTGCGAGCCGAGGAAGCCGAGCCGGAGCAGCAGCACCAGGTGCCCGCCGCGCGCCAGCAGCGCCCGGCCGTTCCGGATGAACGCCTCCGCGTGGCTGAACGGCGGGTTCGTCAGCACCAGGTCGTACGCCGCCCGCGACGCCGGCAGCAGGAAGTCGACGCGCCGCACCGCATCGTGCCTCGGCGCCACGTCCTGGGCATCGATCGTCGCCTCCGGCCACGCCGCGCGCAGCGCCGGCAGGAGCGCCCCGCCGCCCGCGGCCGGCTCCAGGATCCGCGCCGGCGCCGGCACCGTCGGCGCCCATGCCTCGAGGAAGCGCCCCGCCGCGGCCGCCGGCGTCCGGTAGTAGTCCAGCGCCTCGCGCCCGCCCGCAGGCGGCGCCTCCATGCCCGGCAGCGGCGCCGCGGTCACGGTCACGCCGGCACCGCTTCGTCGAAGAGCG
>Ga0070741_10014516_pt1 | contig 13604 bp, 11 predicted proteins | sample Coa_R1_4_FD_66440 | JGI IMG/M metagenome (GOLD analysis project Ga0070741, IMG submission 66440) | Surface soil microbial communities from Centralia Pennsylvania, which are recovering from an underground coalmine fire - Coalmine... | ecosystem: Environmental > Terrestrial > Soil > Unclassified ... | reverse complement strand
GCGCTGGTACCGCGTGCACGGCATCGTCGGGACGCCCCGGCCGGTGCAACGGCCGTCGCCCCCGATCCTCGTCGGCGGCGGCGGTCAGCGGATGCTCGGCCTGGCCGCACGCGAGGCCGACGTGGTGAGCGTCGTGACCGCGAACGCGAACCGCCGGGCCGGCGCGGGGCTCGGCCGGGACGCGACCCTGGATCGCACGCGCGTCAAGGTCGAGTGGGTACGCGACGCCGCGGGTGACCGCTTCCCCGACCTCGTGCTGAACACGCGCGTCTCGATCGTCGCGATCGCACCCGACGCGCGGGATGTCGTGGCGCGCGTCGCGCCCGCGCACGACCTCACGCCCGACGAGCTTCTCGCGTCACCTCACGTGCTCGCGGGCACCCGCGACGAGGTCGTCGAGCGGCTCGAGCAGTTGCGGGACGAGCTCGGGTTCTCGTCGTTCACCGTGAGCCAGGGCGCGATGGAGGACCTCGCCCCGGTCGTCGAGGCCCTGACCGGCCGCTGAGGCCCGGCTTCGCGCGCCGACCCACCATTCTCTGAACGATCCGCGTCGACCGCCGACGCGGATCGTTCAGAGAACGGGCTGGCGGGCGGTTGCGGCGAGCTGTTGCTTGTCGACCTTGCCGACGGGCGTCAGCGGCAGTGCGTCGACGACGCACACGCGGCGGGGCACCTTGTAGCCGGCGAGCCGTTCCTTCGCCCAGGCGAGGAGCGCGGCCTCGTCGGCCTCGGCGCCCGGCGCGGGCACGACGAACGCGCACGGCACCTCGCCCAGACGCTCGTCGGGGACGCCGACGACGGCGGCCTGCGCGACCGTCTCGTGCTCCTCGAGCGCGCGCTCGATCTCGGCGGGCGACGTGTTGAACCCGCCGACGATGATCATGTCCTTGATGCGGTCGACGATCCGCAGGTTGCCGGCCTCGTCGACCCAGCCGACGTCGCCGGTCGAGAGCCAGCCGTCGGCTGACACGACTTCGTGCGTCGCCTCGGCGTCGTCGAGGTAGCCGGTCATGGTCCCGGGACCGCGCACGACGATCTGGCCGCGGGTGCGGGGCGGGACCGGGTTCCCGCCGTCGTCGACGATGCGCAGCTCGACGCCGTCGATCGCGCGACCCGAGCTCTCGGCGACGAGGTCGAGCGGGTCGTCGGCGCGGGTGATCGTGCAGACGCCCGTCGTCTCGGTGAGCCCGTAGCCGGCGTGGACGTGCGCGACGCCGAGCGTCGTCACCATGCGGCGCAGCAGCGCCGGCGGGATCACCGCCGAGCCGGTGATCCCGACCCGCAGCGACCGCGGCGGAGCCGCGCCCGCGTCGACCGCGTCGAGCAGCGACGAGAACATCGTCGGCGGACCCTGCAGGACCGTGGCCTCCTCGGTGCGGACGAGCTCGAGCAGCTCCCCCGCGTCGAAGCGCGCGACCGGGTACGACGCCGCGCCCGCGGTGAGCGCGGCGAGCGAGCCGGTCTTGTGGCCGCCGATGTGCGCCATCGGGCTGACGATCGGGTAGCGGTCGGCGGTCGTCAGCCCGACGATCTGCGCCCACGCGGCGGTGGTCAAGACCATCGCCGCGTGGCGCAGGAGCGCGCCCTTGGGCCGGCCCGTCGTGCCCGACGTGAACTGCACGTGGCTGACGTCGTCGGGGCGGACGGCGGCCATCCGCGCGTCCACGAGCGCGCTGGACGGCAGGTCCGCACGCCTGGTGACGGCGGCCCACGCGAGTCCGCCGGCCGGCGGCGCCCCGAAGGCGACGACCCGCCCGTCCCACCGGCCACGCGCCGCCTCGGCGGCCGGGCCGGCCATGGGCGTCCCGAGGAACTCGTCCGGCACGAACCACACGGCGCAACGGGCGCGTACGACGAGATCGAGCACCTCGTGCAGCCGCCAGCGCGTGTTCAGCGGGACGAGCTGGGCGCCGATCGCCACCGTCGCCAGCGACGCGACGACCCACTCGACGGAGTTCGGCGCCCACAGCGCGACGCGTGCGCCCGAATCGACGCCGAGGTCGAGCAGCGCGCGTGCGCCGACCCGGACCCGTTCGAGCAGGTCGCCGTACGAGACGCGTTCCGCGGCTTGGGAGACGAGCGCGGTCCCGTCGCGGTGCTCCGCACAGGTGCGTTCGAGACGACCGGGGATCGTCAGCTCGTTCGCGACGGGGGTCACGGGCCCACCGTATTCTGTTGTCGTGAGCGAAGTTCAGGATGCCGCGACCTCGTTCGTCGTCGAGCGGTTCAACTCGATGCTCGAGGCCGACGGCGCCCGCATCGACGTCGTGGGAACCGAGGGCGACACGTTGACGGTGCGCTATGTCGCGGGCGCTGCGGGCGGGTGCGAGGCGTGCGTGCTCGATCCCGACGACCTCGAGTCGCTCGTCGGCGAGGCACTCCAGCGCCAGGGATCTCCCCTCCGTCGCGTGACCGTGCTCCGCTGACCGCGACGGACTAGCGCGGGTCGCGCCGGAGCGCGCCGCGGACGAAGCGGGCCTCGGCTTCGGCGACGACCTGGCCGTCGACCCGGCACTCGGCCCGCGCGATCACCGACCGGCCGAGGTCCTGCTCGATCCAGCCCTCGAAGTGCAGCTCGGCGCCGACCGGCGTCGGCCGGCGGAAGCGCACGGTCAGCTCGGCGGTCGCGCCGTCGACGCCGGCGTCGCGCTGCAGCACGGCGAGCACCTCGTCGAACAGCGCGGCCAGCCAGCCGCCGTGGACCAGGCGCGGCGGCCCCTCGTGGAGGGCACCGAGCCGCGCCGTCGCCGCGACCGCGCCCGGTCGGACCGCGTCGCCGAAGCGGAGGGGTGGCGCGACCGGGTTGGCGACGCCGCGCAACGGCCCGAGCTCGTCGTGGTACGCGCGCGAGCGCTCGCGCCGTTGCGCCTCGGCCGCGGCATCTCCGGCGTCGACCGCCGTCTCGTAGGGCCGTGCCCGCCGCGGCGCCGTCGTCAGCCGCACGCCGACGGCGCGCAGGTCCTCGGCGATCGTCTGCAGCAGCTCGACGGGCGGGTCGCGGTCGGCGAGGAGCTCGGCCAGCCGGCGCAGCTCGGCACCGACCTCGCGCGTCGCGTCGCGCGCGAGGTCGCCCTCGGCCACGGCTTCGCTACGCCGCGACGCCGACGACGAGCGGCAGGTTGCTGAGCCCGCGGACGTTCGTGAGGACGTGCCGGACGGCGCGCGTCCCGTCGATGTCGAAGTCGGGGAAGCGTGCGAGCAGCTCCTCGAACGCGACCCGAACCTCGAGCCGGGCGAGATGCGCTCCGAGGCAGACGTGGATCCCGAACCCGAACGTCACGGGATGCTGCACGACCCGGTGGATGTCGAACAGCTCGGGTTCCTCGTAGACACGCTCGTCGTGGGTCGCCGAGCCGGTGATGAGCATCACGCGCACGCCCGCCGGGATCGTGACCCCGTGCAGCTCGACCTCGCAGGCCGTCGTGCGTCCCTGCAGCTGCGAGGGGGGTTCCCAGCGGAGCATCTCCTCGACGGCGCCCTTCATCAGCGACGGGTCGGCGACGAGCTCGCGGCGCTGGTCGGGATACCAGGCGAGCGCGATGACGCCACTCGGGATGAGCTTGGCGACCGTCTCGTGCCCGGCGGCGCCGAGCTCGAGGAAGCGGTACGCGATCTCCTCGTCGTCGAGGGTCCGGGTCCCGCCGTCGTCGTCGGTGACCGCCGTCTCGATGAGCAGCGAGATCACGTCGTCGCGCGGCCGGCGCCGCCGGTCCTGCACGAGCCCGAGGTAGAGCTGCATCAGCTCGACGCTCGCGTTCTGGACGGCTTCGGCCTGCTTCGGGTCGTCGAGGTTCTCGCGGCTGAGGACCTGGTTGCTCAGGTCGTGGATCGCGGCCCGGTACTCCTCGGGGATCCCGAGCAGCTCGCTGATGACCGAGAGCGGGAGCTGCACGGAGAAGTCGGCGACGGCGTCGAACTCACCGGCGTCACGGAACGGGTCGAGCAGGGCCGCGCACCGGTCGCGGATGAACGGCTCGAGGTCGGCGATCCGGCGGGGCGTGAACACGCGCCCGACGATCTTGCGGTGCCACGTGTGCTCGGGCGGGTCCTTCACGATGAGGAACGGCGAGTCCTTCTCGTAGCCCTCGATCGTCACACCGCCGCTGCTGACGAAACGCGCCGGGTCGTTGTGCGCAGCCGCGACGTCCGCGTGGCGCGAGAGCGCCCAGAACCCGAGCTCGTCGTTCCGGTAGACGGGCGCCTCGTCGCGCAGCTGCTTGTAGATGGGGTACGGGTTGTGCGCCGTCTCCCACAGGTACGGGTTGAACTCGACCATCAGACCAGCCGCGTCCGCGGCACGGATCGCAACGATCCCACGTCGAGCTCGCGCACCGCGGGCACGGGGTCGGGATCCTCGAACAGGACGTGGTCGCCCAGGTCGCTCGGGCGGCCGGTGCCGTCGACCACCCACCACGACGCCTCGAGCGCGATGCCGTGCGGGTCGGTGAAGTAGATCGACCGGATGAACCCGTGGTCGACGACCTCGGTGACCTCCGATCCCGCGGAAAGCAACCGCTTGCGGAGCATCTCGAGCGCGTGCTCGTCGGGCACGTTGAACGAGAGGTGGTCGAACTGGATCGGGCGGTCGCTCGGGGCGCCCGCCGGCTTGGCGAAGGTCTCGGCGCCCTTCACCTCGAAGAACGCGATCGTGTTCTGCTCGCCGATCTGGAAGAAGTAGTGGCGCATGGGCCCGGCCATGGTCGTCGCCACCAGTCGCATGCCGAGGACGCCCGCGTAGAAGCGGACGGTCTCGTCCATGTCGGGCGTGATCATCGCCAGGTGGTTCACGCCGCGCCAGCGCGGCGGCTCGGGGAGCTGCGCCAGGACGTCGTCGTTCGCGGTCATGCCGGCCTCCTCCGGGCTGCGGTCTACCAGGGCTTCACGTCTTCGCCCGCGAACGCGATCGAGACGCTGTCCGCGGGAACCTGCTCGAGTGGGACGGCCACCTCGTCGACACGCGGCCCGACCCGCGCGGCGACGGTCGCGAGGGCCTCCATGTCGAAGCCGTAGACGTGGGCGGCGTTGCCGCCCACCATGGCCGCGACCTCGTCGGCCGGCACGCCGGCGAAGGTGTGGCGCAGCGCCTCGGTCGTGTACGGATACGTGCCTTCGACGTGCGGGTAGTCCTGGCCCCACATGATCTTGTCGACGCCGATCTCGCGACGCAGCGCGCACTCCCCGGGCCGGAAGAAGCTGGCGCCGGCGAAGCACTGCCGCGCCCACGCCTCCGACGGCGTGAGGGTGACCTCGCCGACCAGCTGCCCGCCGAAGTGCGCCTCGGCCGCTCCTGCCGTGGCGAAGCGGGCGAACTGGTGGTCGAGCATCTTCAGCACCGACGGCACCCAGCCGGCCGACTGCTCGGTGAGGACGAGCTTCAGGCCCGGGTGGCGGTCGAAGACCCCACCGAAGGCCAGGTGCCAGAAGACGCGGTGCGAGAACCAGCCGAGCTCGACCATCCAGACGGCCATCGACGCCGGGTACTCGCCGTAGTCGGGCGCGGACTGCCCGCTGTGGTTGTTGAGCGGCATGTCGAGCTCCTCGCACACCGCCCAGATCGGCCCGTAGTCGGGCGCGTACAGCGGCGGGAGGCCGGCGTCGGGCGGCACCCCCGGGAGCAGCACGCCTCCGAACAGGCCGGCGTCGCGCGCCCAGCGGATCTCGGCGACGGCGGCGTCGACGTCGTTGAGGAAGATCTGCGCCATCCCGGCGCGGCGGCCGGGCGCGTCCGCGCAGAAGTCGGCCATCCAGCGGTTGTGCGCGCGCAGGCCGGCCCAGCGCAGCTCGAGCTCGTCCGGCGTCGGGGGCCGCGCGACCAGATTGCCCCGCGGGAAGAACGGCGGCACCGTGTTCGGGAAGAGCACCTCGGCGACGACCCCGTCCGACTCGAGCTCGGCCAGCCGCCGCGGCGAGTCCCAGTTGCGGTAGGCGGTGTCGCCGCGCAGGTCCGCGAAGGGGTTCACGTAGGTCGGCGCCCACGCGTCGAAGTCGTCGTGGTAGCGCGACTCGAGGTAGGGCCGGTAGTCGAGCAGGTCGGCGCCCGCGTGGCCGTCGGCCGAGATGACGACGTACCGCTCGCCGACGACCGGCGTCCCGCCGGCAACGCTGCTCACGCGAGCTCGGCCTTCCACCACTGGGCGGCGGCGACGTCGGCCGGGTCGCTGCGCCGCGCCGGATCCTGCCCGAGGTCGGTGGGCGTCGGCCCGATGCGGTCGGCGATCCCGCGCAGCGTCGCGACGTCGAAGCCGTAGACCCGCGCCGCCGTCGCGCCGAACAGCTGCTCGCAGTCGTCGACCGGCACCGACGCGAAGTCGCGTCGCAGCCGTTCGGCGGTGTGGGGCCACGTGCCTTCCGGGTGGGGGTAGTCGGTCCCCCACATCGCGACGTCGCAGCCGATGACGTGCCGACGCCGGATCTCCTCGGCCGACATCGTCGACGCGCCGATGAAGAGGTTGGTCCCGAAGTACTCCGACGGCAGCGTCGACAGCTTGCCGGTCATCAGCGCGGCCATCTTCTTCGTCGTGTGGCCGCCGCCCATGTAGACGTCCCACTTCCACTTCAGGTCCTGGGCCCAGAACGCGCCGGCCTCGGTGACGACGTACTTCAGGTCGGGGAACCGCTCGAACACGCCGGAGAAGAGGAGGTGCCACATCGGGCGCACCGCCCACCAGTAGACCTCGGCCAGGTAGATGCCGATGTGGTCGCCGTACTCGTCGCGCGGCGCCTCACCCGAGTGCGTGTGCACCGGGAGGCCGTTCGCGGCACATGCAGCCCAGAAGTCGTCGTAGGAGCGTTCGTGGTACGCGGGACGGTCGTGCCACATCGTCGGGATCATCACACCGCGGAGCCCGTGCTCGGCCGCCCACTCGACCTCGGCGACGCCGCGTTGCACGTCGTGGGTGACGGGCACGAGCGCGACGCCGGCCCGGTGGGCCGGGCTCGCGGCGACGAGGTCGGCGAGGAACCGGTTGTGCGCCCGGGCACCGGCGAAGGCGAGCTCGGGATCGGCGATCGCGCCGGCCGACAGCCCGGCACCGAACGGCGGCGACTCCATGCCCGTGATGGCGTCCGCGTCGGGGAAGATCACCTCGCCGGCGACGCCGTCGGCGTCGAGCTCCTTGTCGCGCTGGTCGCTGTCGAACGCGCCCCGGAGCCCCTCCTCGTTCGTCGACTCCCAGTCGTGGATGTAGTCGTAGTTGAGCGCGAGGGCCTGGCTGCGGTTCGCCGCCCGCTCCGCCAGGAAGTCGTCGAAGGCGTCGAGATACCGCGGATCGAGGTAGGGGCGGTACTCCTCGCAGGGCAGGCCGGCGTGGCAGTCCGAGGAGATGATCAGGTAGCGCTCGTTCACGTCGACCTCCTCGCTCCGTCCTCCACTCTGGCACACCGAACTGGAATCCGGCTCCAGGTCGGGACGCCGGTCACGCCGGTGTGACGGCTCCGGTGGGTGGGATCGTCCCCGCGTTGCCGGGCGTGCAGCGGGCCGCGCCGCTCGCCAGCGCCGACGCGGGAAGCGTGGGAGGTTCGAGGAACGCGGGACGAGTCCTGAGGTCGAGGCAGTCGAGCAGGGCGTCCGCGTTCGCGTCTCGATAGGTCAGCGCCGGCAGGTTCCACTTCGTCTCGACGAGCTTCAGCACCGACGTGTGGTCGTGCACGGCGTGGGACACGTATCGGCGCCGGGCATACGGCGACACGACGACGGCCGGGACGCGGAAGCCGTACCGGTCGAAGGCGCCGGGCTCGTCGGGCGGGACGCGGATCTCCGGCGCGATCGGGTCGGGCGGGATCGCACGGGGCGGCGGGACGTGGTCGTAGTACCCGCCGTGCTCGTCGTAGCACCACACGAGGAGGGTCTTGGGCCACGCGGGCCCCGCCATCACGGCGCGGATCACCCGCTCGGCGAACGCTTCGCCGACGTGAACGTCCTGGGGGTTCTCCTCCGACTCGACGGCGAAGTCGGGGTCGACGAGCGCGAACGCGGGGAGCGATCCCGCGGCGGCGTCGGCGAAGAACTGGTCGATGCGGGCGAGGCGCGCCGCGTTCGTCGTGGCGCTGCGGAACAGGCCCGCCGTCGGCAACGCCGTGAAGTAGTCCTTCCACGGGATGCCGTGCGCGTCGAGCTGGTCGAAGATCACACCGTTGGGCGGCGACGGTGCGAGGACCGCGTTCTCGCCCCGGTTCGTGACGCGCCCCTCGGAGGTGGCGGCGAGAAGGTAGCGCCGGTTCGGGTAGGTCTGGGCGGGCACGGAAGCGAACCACCGGTCGCACAGGACGAACGTCCGCGCCAGCCCCGCGTAGAAGGGCAGGTCCGCGGGCGTCCAGTAGCCCATCGCGACCGGGCCGCCGGCCCGCACGAACCCGTCGTTGCGGCCGCGGTCGTACGACCGATGGCTCGCGTTCCACGACTGCGAGGGCTGGGCCCGAAGCTGGCAGGTGCTCGGCATCCGGAACGCGTGCACGACGTTGCCGGCGTCGTCACGGTTGCGCGCGGTCGGTCGCCCGCGGCGGTCGAGGGTGAAGCCGTCGCCCCGGCCCAGCATGCCGAAGTAGTTGTCGAAGGAGTGGTTCTCCATCATCAGGACGACGATGTGGTCGATCTCGGGGATGGTGTCGGTGCCGGGCGGGAGGTGCGGGTGCGGGAGCGAACCCGGGCGGCGCACGGGCCGTCGCCGCCCCACTGCCGCGAGCGCGTCGGTGAACGGCAGGCTGCGGGCCGCCGCCGCGCTCACGGCCGCGGCGCCGAGGGACGCACCGCGCGCCAGCAGCTCCCGCCGCGTGAGGCGAGCGTCGGAGGCGCCGAGAGCGGGGTACGGGAGGCGAGCGTCGGGGGCGTGGGTGGCCTGCGACCCCGCGAGCCGGGGCCCGAGCGGCCCGGCGCCGGAGGCGCCGAGAGCGGGGTACGGGAGGCGAGCGTCGGGGGCGTGGGTGGCCTGCGACCCCGCGAGCCGGGGCCCGAGCGGCCCGGCGCCGGAGGCGCCGAGACCGGGGTACGGGAAGCGAGCGTCGGGGGCGGTGTTCAGCCGGCGTGGACCTCGGTCCGCTCGCCCAGGTAGGACGCGACCAGGGCGGTGCGGTCGGCGAGCTCCGCGCCCGTGCCCCGGAGCACGAACTCGCCGGTCACCATCACGCACGCCCGGGTGCAGATCTTGAGCGCCATCACCGTGTTCTGCTCGACCAGGAGGATGGGCGTCCGCTTCCCGATCTCGGCGAGGGCGCCGAAGAGCGTCTTGACGACGATCGGCGCGAGCCCGAGCGACGGTTCGTCGAGCAGGAGCAGGCGCGGGCCGGCGACGAGGGCGCGGCCGATCGCGACCATCTGCTGCTCGCCGCCCGACAACGCCCACCCGTCGCGGCGCCGGAGCGTCGAGAGCGGTGGGAAGAGGTCGTAGACCTCTTCGATCGTGTACCCCTCGGCGCGGCCCCGGCGCGCCGTGGTGCCGACCTGCAGGTTCTCGTGGACCGTGAGTGTCGGCCACACGTGCCGTCCCTCGGGCACGTGGATGAGCCCGCGCCGCGCGGCCGCCTGCACGCTGAGCTTGCGCAGGTCGGTCCCGTCGAAGCGGATCGTGCCCTCGTGCGGGACGAACCCCGAGATCGCGCGAAGCGTCGACGTCTTCCCCGCGCCGTTCGGACCGACGAGCGCGACGATCTCGGCCTCGCCGACGTCGAGATCGATCCCGCGCACGGCCTCCACCGGGCCGTACGAGACGGAGACGCCGCGGAGCTCGAGCACTACGCCTCGCCCCCGTCGACCGGCTCGGGTTCGGGCCCGGTCACGGCGCCGGCCCCGGCGGTCCCGTCGCCGGACACGATCTCGTCCGCGAGCACGTGGGCGCCCTCGCCCTCCTCGAGCCCGAGGTAGGCGTCGATGACGCGCTGGTCGCTGAAGACGGTCGCCGCCGGCCCGACCGCGACGAGCGAGCCGAGCTCGAGGACGGCGACGCGGTCACACAGCGCGGTGATGAAGTCGAGCTTGTGGTCGACGAGCAGGATGGAGACGCCCTGGGCCCGTAGCGCGCGGAGGTGCACGCCGAGGTTGTCGGTCTCGGCGGCGTTGAGCCCCGCGGACGGCTCGTCGAGCAGCAGGATGCGGGGGTGCGCGGCCATCGCGCGCGCGAGCTCGAGGAGACGGCGCTGGCCGTACGACAGCCGGGCCGTCGACTCCTCGGCCAGCTCCGCGAGCCCGACCCGCTCCAGGGCCGCCACCGCGTTCGCCCACCGGGCCCGCTCGTGGCGCAGGACCCAGGGGCGGAGGAACCACGCCGGCGTGATCCCGGTCAGCGAGCGGTCAGGGGTCGAGAGGAGGACGTCCTCGATGCAGCTCAGGTCCTCGTAGGTCTGCGGCGACTGGAACGCGCGCATCACCTGCTCCCGGCGCAGGCGCCCCGGCTTCCCGAGCGCGATGCGCCGGCCGCCGACGCGCAGGCTCCCGTGGGCGGCGACGACGCCGTTGACCGCGTTGAGGAACGTCGTCTTGCCGCTCCCGTTGGGACCGACGAGACCGAGGATCTCGCCCTCGAGCAGGGTGAGGCTCACGCCGTCGACCGCGTGGACGCCGCCGAAGGAGACGCTGATGTCGCCGGCCTCGAGCACCGGTTCGGCGCCGGCGCGCGGTGCCGGGGTCGATGCCGGGGTCTCGGCGGCGCTCGACATGGCGGGTAGCGCGGGCGGCGCGGCATCCGCCCCGGCGCCGGCGGGCTGCGGGGCCGGCACGCGCCCGGGGCCGATGTTGAGCCAGCGCGTGAACCACGTCGACCGCCGGGGCCGCACGACGCCCGCGACGAGCGACCGCACCCCGCGCCCGGCACCGACCAGGCCTTCCGGATAGGCGATCATCACGACGACGAGCAGCGCGCCGAAGATGATGTTCTTGAAGTCGCCCGCGTTGTGGACCTGCCCCTGCAGGGTGACGGAGAACTTCGGCCCCGGGATGCCGAGCACCCCGCCCTGCAGCCACTGCGGGATGAAGACGTAGAAGAACGCGCCGAGGATGGGCCCCCAGCGCGAGTCGATGCCGCCGAGGATCAGCATGACGAAGATGCCGATCCCGAGATCGATGCCGAAGGAGTCGGGGGACGCGAACGTCTTCCAGTGCACGAACAACGACCCGGCGGCGCCTGCGATCGCGGAGCCGAGCACGAACATCGTCACGCGCAGCCGGAACACGGGCACGCCCACGGTCGCCGCGACCGCGGCCTGGTCACGCCCGGCGATCGCCTCGCGCTGGACCGGCGAACGCGCCAGGTAGATCGCCATGAGCATGACGATGGCGAACGCCGCGAGCCAGATCCAGAAGACGCGGTACTGGACGGCGTCGGGCTCGACCGGGACGGGGAAGCCCTTCGGCGACAGCTTCGAGTGCTTGATCACCGTGCCGCTCACCTGGAGGCCGAAGATCCGGATCCCCGAGATGCCGGTGGTCGAGTCACCCGACGAGTTCGTGAAGTCGTTCCACTGGGCAAGGATCTCGAGGACGATGCTGCTCAGTCCGAGCGTGCCGATCGCGAAGTAGAACTCCGACGCTCGACGCATGAGGAACGAGAACGCGGTCGCGATGATCGCGGTGACGACGACACCCACCGCGAGACCGGCGAGGAACGAGTCGGTCCCGAGCAACTCGACGCGCGTCGCCCACGCGGACGTGTAGCCGCCGACCGCGGCCATCGCGGCCTGCGAGAACGCGAACTGCCCCGACACTCCGAACACGAAGTAGAAGCCGACGACGATGACCCCGTAGAAGAGCCAGGTGTTGTAGAGGTCGGCGTTCCCGGCGTTGGACACCCCGAACGGGCCGAACTGCCGGAAGAGGGCCATCGCGCCGAGGACGAGCGCGAGCGTGAGGTACGGGCTCCCGCGCGTCGCGGGCGGCCGGAACCGCGGCGGTGCCGACGACCCCGATCCGGGCTCGGCGGCCGGCGCCGTCCCCGCGGGCGAGACGACGGTGTCGGTCACAGTCGTTGCCCGGCGCCGCGGGTGAACAGGCCCTGGGGCCGCAGCGCGATCACGATCAGCATGAGGACGAAGGGGTACATGGACTTGTAGTCGCCGAGACCGCCCGTTCCGAACCACTGCACCATGTACCCGCCGAGCAGCTGCTCGACGAGCCCGATCGCGATCCCGCCGACGACGACACCGCCGAGGCTCCCGAACCCACCGAGCACCGCGGCCGCGAAGCCGAGCAGCATCGTGTTGAAGCCGAGGTCGACGGTGAGGTTCCCGAGCGGCGCGATGAGGATCCCGGCCAGCGCGGCCAGCGCGGACGCGATCCCGAACGCGAGCATCGACATCATGTTCACGGGCACGCCGTAGAGGCGCGCCGTGTCGCGATCGGCTGCGGTCGCGCGCAGCTGCCGGCCGAACTGCGTGAACTGGAACAGCAGGATCGTGAGCGTGATCACGATCGCGGTCACGATCAGGATCAGGACCCGCTGCCACGTGACCGCGGCGCCGAACACGTGCACGATGTCGCCCTGCACCGGGCTCCCGAGGAAGAGCGGCGACGTTCCCTGCCAGATCCCGATGAACGCCTGGACGACGATCGACGCGCCCAGCGTGGCGATGACGACCACGTGGACGGAGCGGCCACGCAACGGCGCGTACGCGAGCCGCTCGAGCACCATGCCGATGAGGAACATGACGACGATCGCGACCACGTAGCCGGGCACGAGACCGAGCGCGCCGATCCCGAAGGCGCCCTTCTTCTGCGTCAGCCAGAACGCGATGTACGCACCCAGGCTGATCAGGGCACCCTGGGCGAAGTTGACGACGCCGGTCGCCTTGTAGGTGATCAGGAAGCCGACGGCGGCGATCGCGGCGATCGCCCCCTCGGCCAGACCGCTCGCCAGGAGCGCAACGAACGTGCTCACGCGGCGCTCCCGGCGGCGGTCGGACCGTCGATGGACGAGCCGGTCGGGGTCAAAGGGCCCGGGGACCTCCCGTTATTTCGTCGTCGTGGCCGGGGTCGTGGCGGCCGTCGTCGCCGTCGGCGCGGTCGTCGCCGTCGAGCCGGGGGCGCCCGTCACCGGGAACGTCAGCTTCTTGATCGCCTTCTCGGCTCCGGCCGGCGACCACTTCGTGATGTAGGACGTGTGCAGGAGGATGTTGCCCGAGTCGAGCTTGTACTTCCCGCAGGCACCTGTGTAGCTCATCTTCTGGACCTGCGCCTCGAGCTTGGCGGGGTCGGTGGAGCCGGCCTTCTGGGCGGCGGCGTAGGCGAACTTCACCATGTCGTAGGCCTCGGCCGCCGAGTAGATCGGGGGCTCGCTGTAGGCGGCCTGGTACGCCTTGTTGAACTTCTTGCCTGCCGCCGACTTGTCCGCGACCGGCACGCAGTCGTCGACCCCGCTGAAGACCTTCAGCGCGTCACCCTGCACGACCTTGGCGTTGACCTCGATGCCGGCGCTCGCACCGTCGACGTGGGGAACGTTCACGCCGTTCTGGACGAGCTGGTTCGCGAGGACGCCGAGCGGGTTCGGGAAGTTGAAGTCGAGGACGGCGTCGACGTTCTTCATCGCGAGCGCGATGTCGGTGAGGTCGGTTGCCGTGATCGCGTTGCTGCGCTCGACTGCGATCGTGCCGCCACCGGCCGTGATTGCGGGCCGTGCCACGTT
>Ga0070741_10014515_pt1 | contig 13607 bp, 13 predicted proteins | sample Coa_R1_4_FD_66440 | JGI IMG/M metagenome (GOLD analysis project Ga0070741, IMG submission 66440) | Surface soil microbial communities from Centralia Pennsylvania, which are recovering from an underground coalmine fire - Coalmine... | ecosystem: Environmental > Terrestrial > Soil > Unclassified ... | reverse complement strand
GGCATACGATATGACTCGGCTAGTGGGCATTACTGCACGCAATTCGCGAGGAGTTGAGACCGAGTGAGGAAGATCCAGAAACTGGCTGCGGTTGGCGCTTTCGCCACCATTACTGCAGTAGTGGGTGCCTGCACCAACTCGCAAGGACCCGCCACCGGGAACGAGACGAGTGAGGCGACAAGTGAGGCCTCGCCGCCTGCGGCGCAGGCTCCTGTCACCAGCGGGGCGCAAGCTCCTAGCGGTAACGGCGTAACCCAGATCGGTGACATCTTCGGCCCGGCCTGCGATCAGGTGCCCAAGCAAGGGCCCGGCTCAGTACAAGCCATGGCAGGCGAGCCGGTAGCTACCGCGGCCAGTAACAACCCCGTCTTGACGACGCTGACCAAAGCAGTGAAGGCCGCTAAGCTGACGGACACGCTGAACAGCACGCCGGAGCTGACCGTGTTCGCTCCGGCCGACTCGGCTTTCCAGCAGCTGGACCGTCAGAGCCCCGGTCTGGTGAACCAGATGACCATGGCGCCAGACGCAGCGTCACCGGACAGCAGGCTGGTGAAGACCCTCAAATACCACGTGATCGGTCAGCGCTACAACGCCCAGGAGCTGGTCCAAGCCCGGACGGTGGACACCCTGGAAGGCGCAAAAGTCAACATTGCGGGCACGCCGTCGGCGCCGACGGTAAACGGCGCACAGGTGCTGTGCGGCAACATTCCCACCCGCAACGCGACCGTGTTCATCATCGGGCAGGTGCTCACGCCACCGGCCATCTAACGGCACCTCACCACAGGGGCGGTCCCGCTGCGGGGGCCGCTCCCGTCGCGTACCGGGATCCCTCTGAAGATCGCAACTTTGTTCCTGCGTTCACAAGCGGCTACCGTGGACGCCTGGCAAGACAGTGGTGCCTCGCCCCTCGCCCCACCCGGTCCGCCGCCGGTGATCTGAAAGGAAGCCACGCGTGACGGTGCATCAGCACGGCCGGTACAGCACGCCGGTTGACGACCTGCCGTCTCGGGCCGTACCCGAAGCGGCGGTCGGTCGTCTCGCGATATACCTGCGGGTACTGACCTCGATGATCGAGCAGGGTGTCACCACAATGTCCAGCGAGGAGCTCGCCGGCGCAGCCGGGGTGAACTCGGCGACACTGCGCAAGGATCTGTCCTATGTGGGCTCCTACGGCACCCGCGGCGTGGGCTATGACACCGCGAGGCTGGTGGAACATATCGAGCAGTTGCTCGGGCTGACCCGCCACCACAGCGTCGCGGTGGTCGGGATCGGCAATCTGGGCCATGCGCTGGCCAACTACGGGGGGTTCCCGGACCGGGGTTTCCCGGTCACCGCGCTGTTCGACGTCGATGAGGATTTGGTAGGCATCCCGGTGGGCGGGCTGCCCGTCGACCACGTCAACACCATTCCGGAGGTATGCGCGGAGCGGGACGTCACCATCGGGGTGATCTGCACCCCGGCGCGTGCTGCACAAACGGTCTGTGACTTGCTCGTCGCCGGCGGCGTCCGGTGCATCCTCAACTTCGCTCCAGTGATGTTGCAGGTACCCAGTGATGTCGAGGTACGCCGGGTAGATCTGGCGGTGGAGCTACAGATCCTGTCGTTTTATCAAGCCCGCCGATCGTCAGGTCGCAGGGCGGGCACCGCCGATCCCGTTGCGGTGATCCGATGAGCCTGCTGGTCGTCGGACTATCCCACCGCAGCGCGCCGGTCGACGTGTTGGAGCGAGTCGCGCTGTCCGCAGTGGATGCCGGCAAGGTGCTGGGTCAGCTGCTGGAACGCGAGCACGTCGCGGAGGCGTTGCTCCTGTCCACCTGTAACCGTGTCGAGGTCTACGCGGTGGTGACCGCCTTCCACGGCGGGCTGGCCGACATCACCGACGTGCTGGCGGGCCAATCCGCGGTTGCGCTGGACGAGCTGTCCGATCACCTCTACGTCCACTACGCGGCAGCCGGTGTGGAGCACCTGTTCTCGGTGGCCGCGGGGCTCGATTCGATGGTGGTCGGCGAGCCACAGATCCTCGGTCAACTGCGCAGCGCCTATGCCGGGGCGGAACAGGCGGGCAGCGTTGGCCGGACGCTGCACGAAGTGGTGCAGCAGGCACTGCGGGCGGGCAAGCGGGTGCATGCCGAAACCGGCATCGACGCTGCCGGTGCGTCGGTGGTCCGTGAAGCGTTGGCTGCGGTGGCGGCCGAGCTGGTGGCGGCTGGTGGGGGAGGCCTGGCCGGTCGACGGGTGCTCGTGCTGGGCGCCGGTTCGATGGGTGGTTTGGCTACCGCTGCCCTGCGCCGGGCGGCGGTAGCCGAAATCGTGCTGGCCAACCGCACCCAAGCCAGTGCGCAGCGGCTGGCCGCGCTGTGCGAAGCCGACGGCACCCCGGCCAGGGCGGTCGGACTGCACGAGACGACCGGTGTGCTGGCCGAGGTGGATGTGGTGATGTGCTGCACCGGTGCTACCGGTGCGGTACTCGGGGTCGACCAGATCGCCAGCGTTGCGGGTGGTCGCCGCAGCCCCCTGGTGGTATGTGATCTGGGGCTGCCTCGCAACGTCGAGCCGGGGGTAGGGCAGGTGCCCGGCGTCACGTTGCTGGATCTCAGCACGGTGGCACAGCGGCTTGAGCACCAGGGCTCGGGATCAAGCGCGGTCCGCACCGCACACGACCTCATTGCCCGCGAGGTACGCGATTACCTGGCGGCCCAGCGGGCCGCGGAGGTCACCCCGACGGTTGCCGCGTTGCGCAAGCGAGCTGCTGAGGTGGTGGACGCGGAACTACTGCGGCTGGCGGGCCGGTTGCCGGACCTCGACGCTGCGGTGCGCGATGAACTGGCCCGGACTGTGCATCGCGTGGTGGACAAGTTGCTGCATGCTCCCACGGTGCGAGTCAAGCAGCTCGCTGAGACCGGTGGTGGTGAGGCTTACGCCGCCGCCCTGCGCGAGCTGTTCGAACTCGACCCGCAGGCCGCTGCCGCGATCGCGGCGCCGATCCGCCCGGCGTCGAGCGGTGATCCGTCCGGGAGCCCGTGATGACTGTGCTGCATTCCTCCGCTGGGCCTTGTTTTGTTGGGCCCCATTTCTGTGGAGAGCTGACCGATGCCGGAAACCTCGGCCGCGCGGTCGCGGCCGAGTTGGAAGGATCTGGCTGCCGCGCGCTGGGTGGTTGACCCAGCGCTGCGCGACCAGGTCTGGAGACCTGAGTGGGAAACGAGTAGGTAAATGAGCGTTGTCAGCAAGACCACCGGACGGGTCGCCTTCGTCGGTGCCGGTCCCGGTGCTGCCGGATTGCTCACCGTTCGGGCGCAGCATCTGTTGAGCTGTGCCGAACTGCTGGTGACTGACCCGGACGTGCCCGCCGACGTCTACGCCACGGCGGCCACGGAGGCCGAAGTCCGCCCCGCGGTGGGGGAACCGGCCGAGGTCGCCAAGGACTTGATCGCCGAAGCCAAGAACGGGCGGGCCGTGGTGCGGCTGGTCTCCGGAGATCCGCTCACCGCGGACGCCGTGGTCGCCGAGACACACGCCGTGGTCCGCAGCGCGGTGCCCTTCGAGGTGGTCCCCGGAGTACCCGCAGGCACCGCGGTACCGGCCTTCGCCGGGGTCCCGCTGGGCTCGGGACATGCTGAAGCTGACGTCCGCGCGGGCGTCGACTGGGCGGCTCTGGCGGCCGTACCCGGACCGCTGGTGCTGCACGCCACCGCGTCGCACCTGGCCGAGGCAGCTGCGGCACTGGTCGAGCACGGGATGTCCCCGCAGACGCCGGTAGCGGTCACCGCCGCCGGTACCATGCCCACTCAACACACCGTCGAGACCACGCTGGCGTCACTGTCCGGTGAACTCGGCGAGCTCGGCGGGCCGCTGGTGATAACCGTCGGCGAGGTGGTCGGGCAACGGGCGAAGCTGTCCTGGTGGGAGTCTCGCGCGCTGTACGGGTGGAAGGTTCTGGTGCCCCGCACCAAGGAACAGGCCGGGGCGATGAGCGAGCGGCTTGCGGTGCACGGGGCGGTGCCGGTGGAGGTCCCGACGATCTCGGTCGAGCCACCGCGGTCGCCGGCGCAGATGGAGCGGGCAGTCAAGGGGCTGGTAGACGGCCGTTACCAGTGGGTGGTGTTCACCTCCACGAACGCGGTGCGCGCGGTATGGGACAAGTTCGCCGAGTTCGGGCTGGACGCTCGCGCCTTCGCCGGCGTGAAGATCGCCTGCGTGGGGGAGGCCACCGCGGAGCGGGTGCGCTCGATGGGCATCGTCCCCGAGCTGGTGCCCTCAGGCGAGCAGTCCTCGGAAGGGCTGCTGGCGGACTTCCCACCGTTCGACGATGTCCTCGACCCGGTGGACCGGGTGCTGCTGCCGCGCGCGGACATCGCCACCGAGACGCTGGCCGCGGGGTTGCGTGACCGCGGCTGGGAGATCGATGACGTGACGGCCTACCGGACGGTGCGGGCTGCACCACCACCGGCCGAAACCCGCGAGATGATCAAGACGGGTGGCTTCGACGCGGTGTGCTTCACCTCCTCGTCCACGGTGCGCAACCTGGTCGGTATCGCCGGCAAACCGCATGCCCGCACGATCGTGGCCTGTATCGGCCCGGCAACCGCGGAGACCGCCGTCGAGTTCGGCCTCCGGGTTGACGTCCAACCCGAGGTCGCCCAAGTCGGCCCGCTGGTGGACGCCCTCGCCGCCCACGCTGCGCAGTTGCGCGCCGCCGGCGCCCTGCCCCCACCCCGCAAAGCCAAAACGCGGCGCCGCTAACCCGGCCCTCTTTCTCCCGCAGTCTGGATGCAGACTGGGGTAATCCGGGGCCTGGAAACCGCAGTCTGCATCCAGACTGCGGTCCGTCCGAAGGACAGCGTCGGAAGGAACAGCGATGTATCCGAGCAGCCGGCCGCGGAGGTTGCGGGCGACGGCGGCGATGCGGGGATTAGTGCGGGAGACGACGGTGACGGCCAGGCAGCTGGTGTTGCCGGTATTCGTCAAGGAAGGTGCTACCGAGCCGGTGCCGATCCCGTCCATGCCGGGCGTGGTGCAGCACACCCGGGACTCGCTGCGCAAGGCCGCAGTTGAAGCGGTCGCCGCGGGACTCGGTGGGATCATGCTGTTCGGGGTGCCTGCCACCCGGGACGCCACCGGCTCCGCCGGGATTGACCCGGATGGAGTGCTCAACACTGCCTTGCGTGACGTGCGCACCGAGGTCGGTGACGACATCGTCATCATGGCGGACACCTGCCTGGACGAGTTCACCGATCACGGTCACTGCGGCCTGCTGGATGCGGCAGGCCGGGTGGACAACGACGCCACGCTGGCGGAGTACGCGCAGATGGCCGTCGCGCAAGTGCAGGCCGGTGCGCATGTGGTCGGTCTCAGCGGCATGATGGACGGCCAGGTGGGCGCTATTCGGGCCGCACTGGACGGCGCTGGTTACCTCGACGCAGGGATCCTGGCCTACAGCGCCAAGTACGCATCCGTGTTTTACGGCCCGTTCCGGGACGCGGTGGAATCCGCTTTGCAGGGAGACCGCCTGACCTACCAGCAGGATCCGGCCAACGCTCGGGAGGCGTTGCGGGAGGCGGCGCTGGACCTCGCCGAGGGCGCCGACGTCGTGATGGTCAAGCCGGCGCTGTCGTACCTGGATGTCATCCGTGCGGTGGCCGAGCTTTCCGATGTCCCGGTCGCCGCGTACCAGGTTTCTGGCGAGTACTCCATGGTCGAGGCAGCAGTGGCCCATGGCTGGCTGGATCGGCGGCGGGCAGTCCTGGAGACGCTGACCTCGATCCGCCGAGCCGGTGCTGATCTGGTGCTGACGTACTGGGCGGTGCAGGCCGCGACCTGGTTGCGTTGACCAACTACTGACCCGACTACTGGGGCGCAGCATGACAATGACCCAGCCGAGCCAGCCGTCCTCGAACACGCCGGCTCGAGGTCCGCGGCCAAGCAGTGTGGACATCTCGTTCTGGCTCTGGATCACCTACCTGAGTATCGGCGCGATCAATTCCGTGATCGGGTTCGTCCAGCGCGAACGCAACCGCGCCGAAGCGCTCAATGCGGTGGTGGCCCAGTACCCGACCATGGACCGATCGATGATCGAAACTGTCGCGTCCATGGTTGTGGTGGGTGTGGTCGTGCTCGGGCTGTTGTTCGTGGCGGTCTGCGTCAGCTTCGCGTTACTCACCCGCGCGGGGCGCAACTGGGCACGGGTATTGCTTACCCTGGTTGGCAGCCTGAGCGTGCTGTTCCTGATCGGCCCGGTGGTCACCCCGCTGCAAGCACTATTCCAGATCTCCCTGCTCGCCGCGGCCATCGTGATGATGTACCAACGGTCGGCGAATGACTGGTTCCGCCCACGCCGCCCTGCTCTATGACCGCTGCCGGTGATGGCTTCCATGATGCTCGCTGATCATCGGTAGTCCCCGCTGATTGCCTGTCGGCAGCGTCATGGCAGTGTTCGGGTGTGGAACTGGTCACGCCGTCACGCCGTCACGCACTGCCCGTTGCGGTGGTAGTGGCCGAGGTGGTAGCCGCGCTGTTGCTGGTCGGGCTGGCATGGTGGTGCTGGCACCGTGGAGTGATCGTGACGGTGCGCCGGGGTGTTGCGATGAACCGTGTCGAGGGCCGCTGGTGGGCGCTGGCTACGGGCGAAGTCACGTTCGCCGGGTTAGTCCTGCTGGATGCCGCCCGGCGAGTGACAAGCGAGCCATCTCAGCTGCATGGTGGGTGACGGACAGGATGGACGCGTTACAGACGTGATCGCCAGCGAGTCAGCTCGACTTTTCGACCGGGCCAGTGCCGTGATCCCGGGCGGGGTGAACTCCCCGGTGCGGGCCTTCCGCGCGGTCGGCGGGACACCGCGGTTCATGGTCCGCGCGGCTGGTCCCTACCTGTGGGATGCCGACGGCAACCGTTACGTCGATCTGGTGTCGTCGTGGGGACCGATGATCCTGGGCCACGCGAACCCCGCGGTGGTGGACGCGGTGCGGGAGGCTGCGAGCCGGGGCCTGTCGTTCGGCACTCCCACTGCTGGGGAGATCGAGCTTGCCGAGGAAATCGTGCGCCGGGTGGAACCGGTCGAGCAGGTGCGCCTGGTCAACTCGGGCACCGAGGCGACAATGAGCGCGATCCGGCTCGCGCGCGGCATCACCGGGCGCTCGCTGGTGGTGAAGTTCGCCGGGCACTACCACGGGCACGTCGATGCGCTGCTGGTCGCTGCCGGTTCCGGGGTGGCCACCTTCGGTCTGCCCAGTAGCCCAGGGGTCACCGGAGCGCAAGCGGCGGACACGGTCGTGCTGGCTTACAACGATGTGGCCGCTCTGGACGCGTTGTTCGCGGCACGGGGTTCTGAGATCGCCGCTGTCATCGCCGAGGCGGCCGCTGGGAACATGGGTGCGGTGCCGCCAGACCCGGGTTTCAACGCCGCGCTGCGCCGGTTGTGCCACGCGCATGGCGCATTGCTGATCCTGGATGAAGTGATGACCGGATTCCGGGTCTCGCCTGCCGGGTGGTTCGGGCTCGAGCGGGTGCCCGCTGATTTGTACACGTTCGGCAAGGTGATGTCCGGCGGACTGCCTGCAGCAGCGTTCGGGGGTTCAGCGGAGCTGATGGCCTACCTGGCGCCGGCCGGGCCGGTGTACCAGGCCGGCACGCTGTCCGGCAATCCGGTGGCAGTGGCCGCTGGGTTGGCCACGTTGCGCGCCGCGGACGTGGAGGTGTACGCCCGGCTTGGCGCCGCAGCCGCGCGGCTGGCCGGGCTGCTGGATGAAGCACTGACTGCGGCCGGCGTGCCGTACTGCGTGCAGACGGCGGGCTCGTTGCTCAGCGTGCTGTTCACCGACAGCGGGCCGGTGCGTGACTACGCCGGTGTGCAGGCCACCCAAACCTGGCGGTTCCCGGCGCTGTTCCACGCGCTGCTCGAGCGCGGTGTCTACGCCCCGCCCAGCGCATTCGAATCCTGGTTCGTGTCCGCGGCGCTGGACGATGAGGCGTTTGAGGTGATCGCTGCCGCGTTGCCGGCCGCAGCTCGGGCTGCTGCCAGCGCACCGGAGCCAGCATGAGCCGCACCGTGGTGCACCTGCTGCGGCATGGCGAGGTGTACAACCCTGAGCGGATCCTCTACGGCCGCCTACCCGGTTTCCGGCTGTCCGAGCTCGGTCTGCGCCAGGCCGAGCAGGTCGCTGAGTACCTGCGCGACCACGACATCGTGTATGTGGCGGCCTCGCCGCTGCTGCGGGCCCAGCAAACGGCGGCGCCGATCGCTGCGATGCACAGCTTGGATGCCGTCACCGACGAGGGGCTGATCGAAGCGGGCAATGTGTTCGAGGGCAGTCGCGTGTCGGTCGGCGATGGGGCGCTGAGAGACCCGCGATCATGGCCCAAGCTGCGCAACCCATTCCGACCCTCCTGGGGTGAGCCGTACCGGGACATCGTGGAGCGGATGCTGGCTGCTGTCCACCGTGCCCGGCAGCATGCTGCCGGGCACGAGGCGGTGTGCGTGTCCCATCAGCTGCCGATCTGGACCCTGCGTCGGCATCTGGACCAGCGGCGGCTGTGGCATGACCCGCGACGCAGGCAGTGTTCGCTGGCATCGTTGACCAGCCTGGTGTTCGGCGGCGAATCGCTGGTGGAGGTGGTCTACTGCGAGCCGACGGTGAGCGGTGTATGAGGTACCTGGGGCGTGCTGTCGCAGTAGCGATTGCGGTAGCCGTGCTGGTGGCCGGTTGTGCCACCGGTCCCGGCGCGGTGGCCCGCGGCGGCTCCTTCGAGTTCGTCTCACCCGGTGGTAAGACCGACATCTTCTACGATCCACCGGCCAGCCGGGGAACCGTCGGTGAGCTATCCGGTGACAGCCTGACCCAGCCGGGCACGACGGTGTCGCTGGCGAACTACCCCAACCAGGTGGTGGTGCTCAACATCTGGGGTTCGTGGTGCGGCCCGTGCCGGGCCGAGGCCGCCGAGCTCGTTCGGGTGGCGGGCGCGACGGCTGGTCAAGGCGTGCAGTTCCTCGGTATCGACGTGCGGGATAGCCGCCAGGCCGGAGCTGACTTCGCCCGCGACTTCGGCCTGACCTACCCGTCCATCTTCGATCCCCCCGGCAGGACGCTGTTCGCGCTGGCCGGCCTGCCACGTTCGGTGGTGCCGTTAACCATGGTGCTGGACCGCCACCACCGGGTCGCCGCGGTCTTCCTGCATGCCATGCACGCCCAGGACCTCCAACCGGTAGTGCAGCGCATCGCCGCAGAGCGCTGACCCCCTCCCGCCCTCCCGGTGTGTCGCGCCCCCGTGCGCCGTGTGTCGTGCTCTCGTGCGCCGTGTGTCGTGCTCTCGTGCGCCGTGTGTCGCGTCCTCGTGCGCCGTGTGTCGCGTCCCCGTGCGCCGCGTGCCAGGCCCGCAGGGAACCCGTGCTCCGACCAGCCACGCTCACCGTGTTCCGGGTTGGTGGCTGTTAAGAGCGCCCCTAGCAGGGGTTGGCGGTACTTGAAGAGCTACCGACGCTTAGGCTGAGCGATGTGGGGCTCACGGGGGTCACCGTGTCGGGGCCGCTGTTGCTGGCGACCGGGTTGGCGGTACTAGCCGGCGCGGTGAGTTTCGCCTCGCCGTGTGTGGTCCCGCTGGTGCCCGGATACCTGGCCTACCTCACCGGGCTGGTCGGCGCTGAGGGCCAGGAGTCGCGCCGCGGCCGGGTGGTCGGGGCAGTAGCCCTGTTCGTGCTCGGCTTCTCGGCGGTGTTCATGGCCAGCGTTGTGACGGTGCTGGGCATCGCGGACCGGCTCGCCGTCAATGAGGTCATTTTGCAGCGTGTCGGCGGCGTGGTCACCATCGCCATGGGACTGGTGTTTATTGGTCTCATCCCGTCGCTGCAGCGGGAGCTGCGCATCCATCCCCGACCGGGCCTGGGTCGCCGGCATGTACTTGGTGCACCAGTGCTGGGCGCGGTGTTCGGTCTGGGTTGGACGCCGTGCCTGGGACCGACCCTCGCCGGGGTGGTCGCGCTGGCCGTGGGCACGCCCGGTGGCGGGCTGGCACGCGGGGTACTGCTGGTCATCGCCTACTGCTTGGGTTTGGGCATTCCCTTCCTGCTGCTGGCCTGGGGAGCCGGGCGCGCCGTGCAGGCGGTGGCGTGGCTACGCGCACACGTGCGGGGGGTGCAGCTGGCGGGCGGGGCGCTGCTCGTCATGGTGGGCCTGCTGCTGGTGACCGGGCTGTGGGCAGAGCTCATCGCGATCCTCCGCGGGCCGGTTGCCGGATTCGAGACGCCGCTTTAGATGACTCAGGCCAATCCTGTCACGGCAGCGCTGCGCAACACCTGGCGCGGGCTGACCAGCATGCGTACGGCACTGATGCTGCTATTTCTGCTGGCTGTGGCCGCGCTGCCGGGAGCACTGCTGCCCCAGCACTCGCTGAACCCTCAGCGGGTACGCACCTACTTCGAGCAGCACCCGACCCTGGCGCCGGTGCTCGACCGGCTCGGATTCTTCGACGTGTTCGCCAGCCCCTGGTTCGCAGCGATCTACCTGCTGCTGTTTGTCTCGCTGGTGGGTTGCGTCGTGCCGCGCAGCATCGACTACGCCCGGCAGCTGCGCAAGCCTCCGGTGATCACCCCCCGGAACTTGGCGCGACTGCCCCACCATGCCCACGGTGAAACCGCAGTCTCTGCCGGCGAGGTCATCGCAGCCACGCAGCGGCGGCTGCGCGGCTGGCGTGTCGCGGTGCGCGACGAGCCCGGCGGCGTCCGGACGATCTCCGCCGAACGGGGTTACCTGCGGGAGGCCGGCAACCTCGTCTTCCACCTGGCGCTGCTGGGGCTGCTGGTGGCCTTCGCGATCGGCAAGCTGGTCGGTTACCAGGGCCAGGTGATCGTGCTGGCCAACGGATCACAGTTCTGCAATTCCGGGCCGCTGGCCTACGACTCCTTCAGCCCTGGGCGATCCGTCGACGGGACCGCGCTGACCCCGTTCTGCCTGCAAGTCAACGATTTCAACGCGACGTACCTACCCACCGGGGAGGCGGAAGACTTTCGCGCCGCACTGCTTTACCAGGGGCCCGGCGACCTCACCGCGGGTACATGGCATCCGTACCAGCTGAGAGTCAACGACCCGTTGCGGATGGGTGGTACCCGGGTCTACCTGATCGGTCACGGCTACGCGCCCCAGTTCACCGTCACCTTTCCCGATGGGCAGCAACGCAGCGCTGCGGTGCAATGGGCACCTGTCGAGCTGGGCACCATGCTGTCAGAAGGCACGACCAAGTTTGATCCGCCTGGGGTGACCGATGACGCGGTACGGCGCACCCGCCAGCTCGCCATCACCGGGCTGTTCGCGCCGACCGCGGCATTCCGGGGCTCGCTGCTGTCATCGGGCTTTCCCGCTCTGCTTGATCCGGCTGTGGCGATCGACGTACTCAAGGGCGATCTAGGTAACAACTCCGGCCGCGGCCAGTCCATCTTCTCGATCGATCAGTCCATGGTCGACTCCGGGCGCTTGAAGCAGGTAGCGCGCAGCAACTTGCGCCCCGGCGAGCAACTCACCTTGCCCGACGGCACCATCGTGCACTTCGACGGGGTGACCCGCTTTGTGTCCCTACAGGTCTCCTACGACCCGGCTCAGCCATGGGTACTCGCCTTCGCGGTGCTGGTACTCGGCGGTCTCGGACTGTCGCTCGCGGTGAAGCGGCGCCGGTTCTGGGCACGCGCCGCACCGGGTGGGCCGGTCGGTACCGTGGTTGAACTGGGCGGGCTGGCCCGCACCGAGGCCGCCGGCTACGGCGAGGAGTTCGACCGGATCGTTGCCGACCTGCTACCGCCGGGAACGGCGCGGTCACCGGTGCCCGCCGGGGCGTCCGAGACGTCCAGGGAAGGGAGGTAAAGCGATGCCGATCAACCCGGTCCTGGCGTCCTACAGCGACCTAGCCTATGGCACCGCGCTCGTGCTGTACCTGTTGGCAATGGTCTTGCACTTCGTCGAGTACGCCGCTGCACGAGTACCGACCACCGCCCTAGCAGCAACGGTTGCTGCTGGTGGCGACGGGTCGGTTGCCACGCTGGCTAGTCCCGCAGGCGTGGCGCCACGGGCAACGGCCGCGCGCATGGGTCGTTCCGCGGTAGCCCTTACCGGGCTCGCGGCGCTGGTGCACGCCGCCTCGCTCGCTCTGCGCGGTGCCGCGATCGGCCGCGTGCCGTGGGCCAACATGTACGAGTTCATCTCGGCGCTTTGCTTCGTCGCGGTGGCCGGCTGGCTGGTGACGCTGTACCGGCAGCGACGCACCGCGACGGCGCTGCCACGGCTGGGCGGCTTTGTCCTGCTACCCGTGGTGGTGTTGATGTTCCTGGGTGGCACGGTGCTCTACGCGCAGGCTGCACCGCTGATCCCGCAGCTGAACTCCTACTGGATCACGATCCACGTCTCCGCCGCGATCGCTGCGACGGGGATCTTGCTTGTCTCCGGGGTAGCAAGCGTGCTGTACCTGCTCGCCACGCGGACCGGTGCGCGGCTCGGCTCCCGGCTGCCGGACAGCGCAACCCTGGACCGGGTGGCCTACCGCACTGCCGTGGTAGCCCTGCCGGTCTGGACTTTCGCGATCATCACCGGCGCGATCTGGGCAGAGGCCGCATGGGGCCGTTACTGGGGTTGGGACCCCAAGGAGACGTGCGCCCTAGTCGCCTGGGTCGTCTACGCGGGCTACCTGCACGCCCGGGCGACAGCCGGATGGCGAGGGCCCTGGGCGGCGTGGATCAACGTCGCCGGCTTCGGGGTGATGCTGTTCAACTTGTTCTTCATCAACATCGTCATCGCCGGGTTCCACTCCTACGCCGGGATCTGACCCCCTGCGCTCCGGGCTGCGGTAAGACGCCGGTCAGTGCTCGTCTCCGGGCTGCTGGCGCCTGGTACTCAAACCCCGGAGGAACTCCGGATCGTCGTCTGGTGCGACCACCGAGCGCGCTACCCGCTGCGGCGGGCGCAACGCCTTCCAGAGCAGCACGGACATCCCCGCCATGCCGACCGCCGCAAGCACGTACTGCACTTTCAGCTTCCTCCTCGCGTCGCCGCTAAGCGTAGTAGCGTGCCGTGCAGCCGGCGAGCCTGCCTCGCTGAAGTTCTTACCCGGCGTTCTTGCGAGTCGCCCGGTCTGTGGAGCGATCGAGTGGCGCTGGCGTGGTCAGCGACGCAAGCAATGCCCGGACCTCGGTCTCCCGGAAACGTCGGTGGCCGCCTGGGGTCCTGATCGAGCCGATTCGGCCGGCGGAGGCCCATCGGGTGACAGTTTTCGGATCTACCCGGAACAGTGCAGCCACCTCCCCGGGAGTGAGCAGGCGTTCGGTGCTCTGTGGCTGGGACATGACGGGCCTCCCCGGAGCTCGCCGACCTCACATAAGGACCTACCGGAGTATCGTGACAGGTCGCCCGCCAGGTACTCGAACGGTTCTGTATAGGTAAAGCGTCGGTAATGGGATGAATCGTCCCAAATCGTGTCCTCGCCTGGCCCTCACGGCCGGCCGGCGGGTTCGCCCGGCGGAGGGGTGTCCCTGGTAGCGGCGGTTTGACGCCCGGGCTTGACGGGTATCTCATACCCGATCCCCAACGGAGAGGAGCGATCATGGCTGAAGACCGGACCCAAGCGCCTTCGGCGGA
>Ga0070741_10014514_pt1 | contig 13607 bp, 15 predicted proteins | sample Coa_R1_4_FD_66440 | JGI IMG/M metagenome (GOLD analysis project Ga0070741, IMG submission 66440) | Surface soil microbial communities from Centralia Pennsylvania, which are recovering from an underground coalmine fire - Coalmine... | ecosystem: Environmental > Terrestrial > Soil > Unclassified ... | reverse complement strand
ATCCAGCTGGCCGCGCAGGTGATCGCCCGGGCGGCGCTGGCCGAGGGACGGGCGGTGCAGATCTTCGGCAGCTACGGCGGGATGATGCGCGGCGGCAACACCGAGGCGACGGTCGTGTTCGCCGACGACGTCATCGAGAGCCCACCGACCGTCGGTCACGCCTGGTCGGCGATCCTCATGCACCACGACTACAGCGCGCCGACGCTCGCCCTGCTGCGGCCGGAGAGCGTGGCGTTCGTCAACACCAGCGTGTTCGAGGGCGACGCGTCGACGACGGGCGCGACCGTTGTCGGCGTCGAAGCGACCGAGCTGGCGACCAGCGTCGGCAACCCGCTGGCCGCCGCCATGGTGATGGCGGGCGCGTACACCGCCGCCACCGGGCTGGTCGCGCTCGAGTCGCTCGTCGACGCCGTCGGCGCGTCGCTCCCGCCCTACCGGCAGCAGCACGTCGAGGTGAACGTGGCCGCCCTGCGGGCCGGCTTCGACGCTGCGCCTCGCGACATCGCGTCGGCGTGGGAGCTCAGCGCGTGCTGACGCGCGGCACCGTCGTCATCGACGTCGAGGCCTGCAAGGGCTGCGACCTGTGCATCGATGCCTGCCCACCGCGCGTGCTGGTGATGACCACCGACGAGCACAACACGCGCGGCTACCGCTACCCGGAGCTGCTCCCCGGCTGCACCGGCTGCCGGGCGTGCGCCCAGATCTGCCCCGACTTCTGCTTCCAGGTGTACAAGTACGACACCCCGATCGAGGTGGCATGAGCACCACCACCGCACCCCCCGCTCGGCTGCTCGAGGGCTCGGAGGCCATCGCCGAGGCCATGATCGCCGCCGGCTGCCGCTTCTTCGCCGGCTACCCGATGACGCCGTTCACCGAGGTGCTGGAGGCGATGGCCGCCAAGCTGCCAGACGTGGGCGGGGTGTGCATGAACGCCGAGAGCGAGCTGGAGGCGGTCGGCATGGCGTGGGGGGCGGCGGCGACCGGCACCCTCGCCGCCACCGGCTCCACCGGTCAGGGCCTGTCGCTGATGCAGGAGTCGCTGGCCGAGATCACGCTCGCCCGCCTCCCGCTCGTGGTGCTCAACATGGCGCGCGCCCAGGGCGACTACTTCCAGGCCACGCGCGGCGGCGGGCACGGCGACTACCGGCACGTGGTGCTGGCCCCGATCGACGTGCCCGAGGCGGTGCACCTCGTGCAGCTGGCGTTCCACCTCACGTGGCGGTGGCGCAACCCGGTGCTGGTGTTCGGCGACTACTACCTCGCCCACACGACCCAGTCGGTCGCAGTAGACGCTGTCGACTTCGGCGAACGCGTTCCCGCCGACTGGACCCTCGACGGATCCACCGGCGGCTCGGGCCGGGCTCGGCTCATCTCCCCGCTCGGCGACGCCAAGCGCGCCGACCGGGTCGGCTACAACCTCGCAGAGCACTACCGCACCTGCGCCGCCCACACCGACGAGATGGTCGCCGGCATCGAACCGATGGCCGAAGTGCGTGACACCGACGACGCCGACGTCGTCGTCATCGCCTTCGGCACGCCCGCCCGCTACGTGCGCGCCGCCGTGAAGCAGCTGCGAGCCGACGGCGCCAAGGTCGGCTACGTGCGCCCGATCACCCTGTTTCCCTTCCCCACCGACGCCGTGGCCCGAGCGACCGCCAACGCGAGGCGGGTCGCGGTGTACGAGAACAACCAGGGCCAGATGGTCGACGACGTGCGCCTCGCCGTCCTCGGGCGAGCGCCGGTGCAGTTCATCGGCGGGCTCAGCCTCGACAGCGCCGGGTTCGGCATCGCCCCTGACCTGGATGTGGCTGTGCTGCGAGCGCGCATCGAGGAGGTGCTGGGCGCGTGACGAAGAGCCGGCCCGACGGGCTCACGATCATCCCCACCGATCAGCCACCCACGTGCGCGTCGCGACTGGTCGACGACTTCACGCCCGACCTCATCGACGTGGGCGAGCACCATCTCTGCCCCGGCTGCGGCGAGCCCATTGCCATCCGCTCGATGGTGGAAGCGGTGTCGGAGCTCGAGCTGGTGCAGCTCACCATCGCAGTGTTCGGCATCGGCTGCTACACGGCGTTCTCCAACAACCTCGACGTCGAGGTGCTGCAGGCGCTGCACGGCCGGGCCCCGTCGCTGGCCACGGGCGTGAAGCGGGCCAAGCCGAACACCATCGTGTTCACCGTGCAGGGCGACGGCGACATGGTGAACGAGGGCCTGCAGGAGGTGATCCACGCCGCCGCGCGCGGCGAGAACATCACCTGCTTCATGGTCAACAACGGCGTGTTCGGCGAGACCGGCGGGCACATGACGGCGACCACCGTGATCGGCCAGCGCACCAAGAACACCCTCGACGGGCGCGATGCCGAGCAGCACGGCCACCCCATCCGCCTGGCCAACCTGCTGGCCGAGGTCGACGGCGCCGCCTACGTGGCGCGTGGCGCCGTCAACAACGCCGGCAACGTGGCCCGCACCAAACGCATGATCCTCGACGCCTTCGAGACCCAGCGCGCCGGCCGCGGCTTCTCGTTCGTCGAGATCCTCACCATGTGCCCGACCGGGTGGTTCATCGAGACCCAGGAGGCGCCCGCCTACCTGGCCGACAACCTGGGCGCCGTCCACCAGGTCGGGGTGCTCAAGAGTTGAGCGCAGACAAGAAACCGATCCTCGCCTACTTCGGCAAGTGGGGCGACGGCATGGTGGGTGCGCTGCAGGCCGTCGCGCCCGACGAGCGTTTCATCGGCTGCGGCACCGACGGCAACCCGCCGGCCGACATCGACGGGGCCGACGTGCTGGCGTGCCTGGCATCGGACGAGGCCGGCCTCAGCCGCGCCATGGCGCCCAGCGTGCGCTGGGTGCACGTGCTCGGCGCCGGCATCGACGGCTTCCCGCTCGACGCCGTGGGCGACCGCGTCGTCACGTGCTCGCGCGGCGCCAGCGCGCCGGCCATCGCCGAGTTCGTGCTGGCGGTGATGCTGGCGTTCGAGAAGCAGCTGCCGAACACGTGGATCACCGAACCGCCCGAGCACTGGAACCTGGCCGGTCTCGGCGGCTTCCGCGGCAAGACAGTCGGCATCGTCGGCTTGGGCGCCATCGGCACCGAGGTGGCGCGCCGGGCGGTGGCGTTCGACACGCACGTCGTCGCCCTGCGGCGCACGAACAAGCCCGCCGACGTCGCAGGCGTCGAGATCGTCACCGAGCTGCACGACCTGCTGGGCCGATCCGACCACGTGGTGATCGCGGCCCCGGCCACCTCCGCCACCCGCCACCTGCTCGACGCCGGCGCCTTCGCGGCCATGAAGCAGGGCGCCCACCTCGTCAACATCGCCCGCGGTTCGCTCGTCGACCAGGACGCGCTGATCGCCGCCCTCGACCGGGGCACGGTCGCCATGGCGTCGCTCGACGTGGTCGACCCCGAGCCCCTCCCCGCCGGCCACCCCCTCTACGCCCACCCCAAGGTGCGGCTCAGCCCCCACGTCTCGTGGAGCTCACCCGACACCATGCAGCGCACGTTCGACCTGTTCGCCGACAACCTGCGCCGCTACCGCGCCGGCGAGCCCCTCCAGGGCCTGGTCGACCCCACCGCCGGCTACTGACAGCAGGTTCCTGAGAGATTCTCAGGGTCCTCCCCCGCCCTTCACAGGAACCTCACAGGTTCGACCGTCAGGGTGGACACCCATGAAGAAATGGCTGCTCGGTGGCATCGCCGCCGCCCTCCTCGTGTTCGTGGGTGGCCCCTTCCTCTACATCCACGTCTTCTCCAAGAAGGCCCCGCCCAAGCTCAGCCTGTCGACCACCGCCACCACCGCCGGCGCGTCCTCCGACGACCCTGCCATCAGCACCAATGACGCCAGCGTCCCGCTCGACGGCACCTGGAAGGTGAGCTCGGGCTCGACCGTCGGCTACCGGGTGAAGGAGGTGCTGTTCGGCCAGAGCAACACCGCCGTGGGCCGCACCTCGAGCGTGACCGGCCAGTTCGCCGCCACCGGCACCTCGATCAACTCGGGCTCGTTCACCGTCGACATGACGACCGTGACCAGCGACAAGTCGATGCGTGACCACCAGTTCCACGGCCGCATCATGGAGACGTCGACGTTCCCGACGGCCACCTTCGAGCTCACCAAGCCGATCGACCTCGGTTCGGTCCCCGCCGACGGTGTGACCAAGTCGGTGCCGGCCACCGGCAAGCTCACTCTCCACGGCGTGACCAAGACGGTCACCATCCCGCTCACGGCCAAGCGCACCTCGAACTCCATCGAGGTCAGCGGCTCGCTGCCGATCACCTTCGCCGACTGGAACATCTCCAACCCCAGCTTCGGCGGCACGGTGACAACCGAAGACCACGGGCTCCTCGAGCTCCTTCTCAAGTTCAGCCCCGCATGAGTGCCCAATACGCGAACGTGAAGGAGCAAGGAGGTACGGCAATGGCGATGACCCCGACCGGCCAGCGGGTGCTGGTGGTCGACGACGAGCCGTCGATCATCGACGCCGTGGGCACGGCCCTGCGGTACGAGGGGTTCGACGTGAAGGTGGCCACCACCGGGCGGGCGGCCCTGGCCGCCGCCCAGGACGCGCCGCCCGACCTCATCGTCCTCGACGTGATGCTGCCCGACCTCGACGGGATCGAGGTCACCCGCCGGTTGCGGGCCGACGGCATCTCGGTGCCGGTGCTGTTCCTCACCGCGCGCGACAGCGTCGCCGACAAGGTGGCGGGCCTCACCGTCGGCGGCGACGACTACGTGACCAAGCCGTTCTCCCTCGCCGAGGTGGTGGCGCGCACCCGCGCCATCCTGCGGCGCACCCAGCACGACGGCGCCGACGACGGGCGCCTCCGCTTCGCCGACGTGGTGATGGACGAGGACACCCACGAGGTGTGGCGGGGCGAGCAGGAGATCCAGCTCACCGCCACCGAGTTCAACCTCCTGCGCTTCTTCCTCCTCAACCCCCGGCGCGTGCTGTCGAAGAGCCAGATTCTCGACAACGTCTGGCACTACGACTTCGGGGGCGACCCCAACGTGGTGGAGACCTACGTCAGCTACCTGCGCAAGAAGCTCGAGAAGCTCGGCCCGCCGCTGATTCGCACCATCCGCCTGGTGGGGTACGCCCTCAGGGAGCCGGAGGCGGCGACCTAGGTGTTCGTCGCGTCGGAGACGCGCCGGTGAGCTTGCGCGGCCGCCTCCTGCTGGCCGTCGGGGCCGTCGCGCTCGTCGCCCTCGTCATCGCCGACGTGGCGACGTACTCGGCGCTGCACTCGTTCCTCTACCAGCGCGTCGACCAGACACTCGACAGCGCCCATCGCATCCTCGAGTCGGGTGTCGAAGTGCGGGGCGGCGGCATCTACTACGAGGTGCGCGACGACGCCGGCAACGTGCTGCGCCACGGCGGCGGCGGAAGGTTCGGTGAGCAGTGGACGCCGAAGCTGCCGAGCCACATCAAGGGCCTCGGCACCGGCGCCACCACGACCGCGTTCCCCGCCCCCGGCGCCGGCCCCGGGAACGAGGCCCGTCGCCACCTCGTCGTCGGCTCCACCGAGGCCGGCGGCCCGTCGTTCCGCGTGCTCGCGACCACCCTGCCCGGCGGCGGCCAGCTGGTGGTCGCCACGCCGCTCAACCAGGAGACCGGCACCCTGCACCGGCTCTTCTACATCGAACTGGCGGTGACGCTGGCCGCCCTGGCCGGCGCCGGCCTGCTCGGGTGGTCACTGGTACGGGTAGGTCTCAGCCCCCTCGAGGAGGTCGAGGCCACCGCCAGCGCCATCGCCGAAGGCGATCTCGACCGGCGCGTCCCCGGCGAGGAGGCCACCACCGAGATCGGCCGCCTGGCCCGCACCCTCAACGTCATGCTGGGCAAGATCCAGGACGCGTTCTCGGCGCGCGACGCCACCGAAGCGCGCCTGCGCCGGTTCGTCGCCGACGCGTCGCACGAGTTGCGCACCCCGCTCGCGGCGGTGTCGGCCTACGCCGAGCTGTTCGACCGCGGCGCGCGCGACAACCCCGAAGACCTGAGTCGCGCCATGCACGGAATCCGCACCGAGACGGCGCGCATGGGCGGCCTGGTCGAGGACCTGCTGCTGCTCGTGCGCATGGACGAGGGCCGCCCGTTCGAGCAGAAGCCCCTCGAGCTCGTCGGCCTGGCAGCTGAGGCGGTCGACGCGGCGCGCGCCATGGGCCCGGCGTGGCCGGTGACGCTGGTGGCGGCGGAACCCGTCGAGGTCATCGGCGACCGCGCCCGCCTGCGCCAGGTGTTCGACAACCTGCTGAACAACGTGCGCGCCCACACGCCGCCCGGCACCTCGGCGACGATCACCGTCAGCAAGGACGGCGGCGACGCGGTGCTGTCAGTCGCCGACGACGGTCCCGGTATGAGCGCGGAGCAGGCCAGCCGCGCCTTCGAACGGTTCTACCGGGCGGACCCGTCGCGCTCCCGCCTGCAGGGCGGCGCCGGCCTCGGCCTCGCCATCGTCGCCGCCATCGTCGAGACCCACGGTGGCTCCGTCGAGGCCACGACCCCGGCGGGCGGCGGCGCGACCTTCATCGCCCGCCTGCCGCTCGGGGCCAAGGCGGAGCCGGTTACGCCGCCGGCGGAGCACCAGCCGGAGCCGGCGGCGGAGGCGGCGTCGGTGCCGGACCAGCCGGCGGCGGAGGCGGCGCTCCCAGATCCGTCGAGATCCGCAGGAAGTCCTCCCGGCTGACCTCGCCCCGGGCGTAGCGCAGGCGCAGCTCGGCCAGCGCCGGGTCCATCGCCGGCCACGACGGACGCGGCGGCGCAGGCGGTGCGGCCGGCGCGACCGCGGCGGCGCCGGTACGAGTGCGGTCGAACAACCGCAGCAACAGGAACACGATGGCGGCCACGATCGCGGCCACGAGGAGCAGCGCGAAGAGGTGGTGCAGCAACTCCCAACCGCCGCCGTGGTCGAACCGGCCTGGTCTGCCCGGACCAAAGGGACCGATCGGTCCTCTTCCGCCACCCCCGGGAATGCGATCGTTCACTGCGTCCTCCTCGTATCGATGGTGAGCCGATTCACCACCGTCGATGATCGTGGCACCTGCTTGGCGAATCCGCAGCCCTTCCTGTGAGCCGGCGTAGAGCGAATTACGCGTCGACCAAGCAGATCCACAGCCGACTCTCAGAGCACAGGCGCAGTGTGGGCGCCATGCCTGAGCAGTCAGACCTCGAGCCCGTCCCGCCGGGCGACTGGCAGCAACCCGACGACTACCCGTACGCGGACCTCTACGACGCCGCGGCGCCGACGACCGAGCAGACCGCGGTCGACGCCGGGCCCTTCCCGGCCGCCGACCAGACCCCACCGAGCGAGCCCCCTCGTCTCCCCCAGCCTGAGGGGGCAACCCAGCACAGGCCCTGGCGCGTTGGTATCGCCTCCGCGTTGGCCGGCCTCCTCCTCGGTGGCGGTCTGGTCGCGGTCGCCCTCCACGACAACCACAAGTCCTCCACCAACGGCACCGCCGCGTCCGCCACCACGGCGACGACCCAGGGCACGCCGCAGGCCCCCCTCACCACGCCCGCCGGCGCCCTCGACGTCAAAGCGGTGCTCGCCAAGGCAGAGCCCGCGGTGGTGTCGATCCAGTCGAACGTCAACAGTCGCTTCGGCACCGGCCGGGCCGCCGGCACCGGGATGCTGCTCACGCCCGACGGCGAGGTGCTCACCAACAATCACGTCGTCGAAGGCGGCAGCAACATCAAGGTGACGATCATCGGCAAGGGCACGCACAACGCCCACGTCCTCGGCACCAGCCCGGCCGACGATGTCGCGCTGGTGCAGGTCGAGGGTGTGAGCGGGCTGCCGACCGTGGCGCTCGGCAGCTCGGGCGCCCTGCAGGTCGGCGACTCGGTCGTGACCGTCGGCAACGCGCTCGCGCTCGAGGGCGGACCCACCGTGACGACGGGCATCGTCTCGGCGCTCAACCGTTCCATCGACACCGACACCGGTTCGTTGTCGAACCTCATCCAGACCGACGCCCCGATCAACTCCGGCAACTCGGGCGGCCCCCTGCTCAACAGCTCGGCCCAGGTCGTCGGCATGAACACCGCCGTCGCCGGCAACGCGCAGAACATCGGCTTCGCCATCGCCATCGACACCATCAAGCCGCTCGTCCCGACGCTCGCCAAGGGCGGTAGGCCCAGCTCGTCGAGCGCAAGCGCCGCCTACCTGGGCGTGAGCCTGCAGGACGCGGACCAGGGCGGCGCCCAGGTCACCGACGTCGCCGGCGGTACGCCCGCCGCCAAGGCCGGCCTGTCGAACGGTGACGTCATCACCGCCATCGACGGTCAGTCACTCCAGGGCGCCAGCGACCTGGTGGCCGCCATCCGCAGCCACAAGGCGGGTGACAAGGTCCAGCTGACCGTGCAGCGAAACGGCGCCACCCGCACCCTCAGCGTCACGCTCGCCAGCCGGCCCAGCGCCTCGGGCTAGCTCCCGCTACGATAGAACGCGTTCTAGTTGACGGGTCCTATCGAAGCGGGGGAAGACCATGAACGAACTCTGCGAGATGCTCGGGATCGAGTTCCCGATCTTTGCCTTCACCCACTGCCGCGACGTCGCCGCCGCGGTCAGCCGGGCAGGTGGCATGGGCGTGCTGGGCGCGCTGGCGTTCTCCCCCGACCAGCTCGAGCTGGAGCTGAAGTGGATCGACGAGCACGTCGACGGGAAGCCGTACGGCGTCGACGTGGTGATGCCCGTGAAGAGCGTCGACCGCGAGCAGGGGCTTACCGACACCAAGAGCATCGGCTCCGACCTGCGCACCTACATCAGCGATGCCCACTGGGACTACGTGCACAAGATCCTCGCCGACCACGGCGTGCCCGAGGAGATCGAGGAGGACAACGACGGCAGCCCGCTGTCGGAGGGCGTGCTCGGCTGGACCGAGGCCACGGGCGCGCCGCTCGTCGACATCGCGCTCGCCCACCCCATCAAGCTGCTCGCCAGCGCCTTGGGTCCGCCCCCGAAGGAAGCCATCGACCGCGCCCACGCACAGGGTGTGAAGGTGGCCGCCCTCATCGGCCGCGTGGAGCAGGCGGTGCGCGACGTGCAGCAGGGCGTCGACATCATCATCGCCCAGGGCTACGAGGCAGGAGGGCACACCGGCGAAGTGGCGACGATGGTGCTGGTGCCCGACGTCGTCGACGCTGTCGCCCCCGTGCCCGTGCTCGCCGCCGGCGGCATCGGCAGCGGTCGCCAGATGGCAGCGGGCATGGCGCTCGGCGCCCAGGGTGTGTGGACGGGCTCGATCTGGCTGGCGACGGCGGAGAACGACACGTCGGCCGTCGTCACCGAGAAGCTGATCAACGCGCGGTCTTCCGACACGGTGCGCTCGCGTTCGATGACGGGCAAGCCGGCCCGCCAGCTGCGCACGGCGTGGACCGAGGCCTGGGAGGCCCCCGAGTCGCCCGGCCCTCTGCCGATGCCCCTGCAGTTCATCCTGTGGTCCTACGCCATGCGCCGCATCGGCCGCGCCAACGCCAACGAGCTCGTCGGCATGCCGGTCGGCCAGATCGTCAGCCGCATGAACTCGGTGCGCACGGCCAAGGAGGTCGTGCTCGACATGGTCAACGAGTACGTCGACGTCACCGAGCGCATGCACAAGATGCTCGCCAGCGCGTAGTTTCAGCCTCCCCGCAAAGGAGGCGAGATGGACATCGACTCGTACGAGAACGGCGTCCCGTCGTGGGTCGACCTCGGCACGGCAGACGCGGCCGCAGCTCGGGCGTTCTACTCCGCGCTGTTCGGCTGGGACGTCCAGGAGGGGCCCCCTGAGGCGGGCGGCTACTCCATCGCCCACCTGCGTGGTCGCGCCGTCGCCGGACTCGGCCCCCAGCAGAACCCGGGCCCGCCGTACTGGTCGACGTACGTCAACGTCGATGACGCCGACAAGACCGCCGCCCTGGTGAAGGAGAACGGCGGCACGCTGTTCATGGACCCGTTCGACGTGATGGACGTCGGGCGCATGGCGTTCTTCGCCGACACCGTCGGCGCGGTCATCGGCATGTGGCAGCCGAAGGCACACAAGGGCGCCGGCATCGTCAACGAGCCCGGCACCTTCTCGTGGTGCGAGCTGATCACCGACGACCTCGACAAGCCCAAGGAGTTCTACGCGGCGGTGTTCGGCTGGCGGCCGGAGTCGTACGGCCCTCCCGACGGCGTCGGCGGCTACACGGAGTTCAAGCTGGGCGACCGTTCCGTCGCCGGCATGCTGAAGAAGACGCCCGAGATGCCGGCCGAGATGCCGAACAACTGGGGCGTGTACTTCACCGTCGACGGCACCGACGAGGCGGCCGCCAAGGTGCAGGAGCTGGGCGGCACGGTGATCATGCCGCCCACCGACATCGAGCCCGGCCGCTTCGCCGTCGTCATGGACCCGACCGGCGCCCCGTTCAACATCATCACGATGAAGGAAGCCGCCGGCTGAGGTAGGCCTCGCCGCGCGGGGAGAGGCGGTAGCCGGGGCTGAAGCTGATGGTGAGGCCGAGGGCCTTGAGCTTGCGGACGTCGGCCTTGAAGGGGAGGCGCTCGCGACCGACGGCATCGGCCAGGTCGCCGGCGCGAACTTGGGGCCTCTCGGCGATGAGGGCGAGAGTCTGGCGTGTCCACGGGCCGTGCGGGCTGGCCTTGTCCATGCGGTCGAGGCGCCTGTCGAGGTCGGCCACGTCGTCGTCGGTGAGGTCCGCGCGCTGCTGCAGTTCGGCGCGGGGATCGGGCTCGTCGACGTGGTGGAAGCGGATGCGGTAGATCGGGGTGTCGTCGGTGCCGGGCATGCCCTCGAGCAGCTCGGCCGCCGACGAGAAGCCGCTGCGCTTCGCCTCCTTGTCGGTTATGGCGGACGGGTCGACGACGTCGATGCTGTCGACCTCGATGATCCCGGCGACGGTACGTTGGCGGTTGCCCGCTTTGGCCTGCAGGCGCTTCCACCGGCGGAACGTGAGGTCGATGCTGCCGTCGCGGATGCCATCGACGAACCGCAGCTCGAACAGCACGTCAGATCAGCGACGAGCGCCCGTCGGTCTCGAACCAGTCTGCTGTGAGGCGCAGGCCCGGCACGCCCTCGCGCGACTGGATCTCCTCGTAGGTGCGCTTGTAGCCGGTGTGCTTGATGCGCCACTGGCCGTCGACCTTCACGTACTGGTCGGTGTAGAAGGCGGCGCCGCGGATGGTGACGCCACCCGCGCCGCCCTCGCCGGTCAGCACCACGACGTCTTCCAACGCCCACACGCCGGTGGCCGTGTCGGGGCCGGTGAGGTCGATCTCGGGGTGGTGGCACTTGTGGCTGGTGAGCATCTTCGTGGTGCCCATCGACGTGCGTAGGAAGTCCATGATCCCGGCCCGGTCGCCGAACACCGCCGCCCCGCCGCCGTAGCTGGCGGTGGCGTCCTCGGTGAACAGCTGCTCGAGGTCGTCCCACAACTTCTGGTCGAGGCAGCGCAGGTAGGCGTACTTGAGCCGCTCGATGGCGTGGATCTCGACCAGGTCAGCCGGCTCCATGCTCGCCTCCTTGGTGCCCGCCCTGCTGCTCGATGTACGCGTTGAGGCCCGCCATGGCGTCGGCGAACACCTTGCCGACGATCTCCGGCAAGGCACCGAGCAACGGCACGATCTCCGGCTTCGGGTCGATGGCGAACGTCCACCGCACCACCGCGTGGTCGCCCGCGGGCTCCACCACCCAGTCCTCGGCGAGAGCATGGAACATGTCGCCGCTGCTCTCGTCGACGCGGTACGCCCACCGCGTCGGCTCGTCGAAGGCGAGCATCGTCTCGCGGTAGGTCACGCCGTCCATCGACACCTCGCGGCGCGTGCCGACGCCCGGCTCGCCATCGCCCTCGTACGACCCCCGCTCCAGACCGGGGAACCACCTCGTCCACGTCGACGGGTCGGCGGCGATGGCCGCGAACACCACCTTCGGCGGTGCGTGCACCTCGGCCTCGAAGTCCCACGAGTTCGGCGCGTCCTTCAGGAACTCGAGGCCCACCTCACGCAACTGGTTGGTCACGCCCGGGAGTGTAGGCAGCGCACTGTGCAACAGATCGACAACTCTGTCGCACTGTGGCAGACTGGGCTCGATGCCCCGCTCGGCAGTGGCGCCGGTGCTTCCCCTCCCGGAGCTGTCGGCCGCGCTGCCGGCGTCGCCGGCGGCTGAGCTCGACCCGTACCTCGACGCGGCGGCCGACTGCTTCGCCCGTCACGGCATCCGGCGCACGTCGGTGCAGGACGTCGCCCGCCAGCTCGGCGTCAACCGGGCGACCGTCTACCGGCAGGTCGGCACCACCGAGCAGATGGTGCGACTGCTCATCGCCCGAGAGCTGCACGAGCTGGTCGAGTTCCTGCCCACGCAGCTCAAGGCCACCGACGGACCCGAGGTCGTGGTCGAGCTGCTGGCAACGGTCGTCGACTACGCCCGTCACCATCCGATCGTCGTGAAAGTGCTCAACGACGAACCCGAGTTGATCGGGCCGTTCCTCGTCTCCGACCTCCCGCAGGTGATCACCCGCGTGGCGGCGCAGATCACGCCCCTGCTCCAGTTCGCCATGCGCTCGGGCGTCATCGCCGAGCGCGACGCGCGCACCACCGCCGAGTGGTTGGTGCGCACCGCCCTCACGTTGGTGCTGGCGCCGCCGCCCGGCGACCTGCGCGCCTTCCTGGCCGAGATGCTGCTCCCCGCCCTGTCCCCCACCTAGGAGGCCCGATGAGCGACGTCGCTCCCGCAACCAGCGCCCCTCGCGAGACCTCGATCGACCTGGGGCGGCTGGCCCCCGGCGACGCGGCGCGCCTGCTGGAGATCGTGTGGACGCTGGCCAGCAACGGCCTGCTGGTGGTGGCCCGTCGCAACCGTCGCCTGGTGATCGCGCCCCAGCGGCAGGGACCGAAGGCGCTCGCCGTCGCGTTGCGGCGCAGCTTCGCCCAGCTCGGGCCGACGTTCGTGAAGTTCGGCCAGGTCGTGGCGTCGAGCCCCGGCCTGTTCCCGCGCTTCCTCGCCGATGAGTTCCGGCGCCTGCTCGACGACGTGCCGCCCGAGCCGGCCGATCGCATCCGGCGCACGCTGCAGCGCGAGCTCGGCGGCCCGGTCGAGGCGCTGTTCGCTTCCTTCGACGACACCCCGATCGCTGCCGCGTCGGTCGCCCAGGTGCACCGGGCCACGCTGCGGGACGGCACCGAGGTGGCGGTGAAGGTGCGCCGCCCCCACCTGCGGCGACGGGCCGAGCGCGACCTGCGACTCATGCGCATGCTCGCCCTCGTCCTCGAGCGCATGGGCGCCATCGGCCAGGCCGTCAACCCAGTGGCGGTCGTCGACGACTTCGCCGACAGCCTGCGCCTCGAGCTCGACCTGCGCATCGAGGCGGCGTCGATGACCGAGTTCGCCGCCAACCTCGACACCTTCTCCGGCCGCGACCTCATCGTCGTCCCGACGGCGATCGACTCGATGGTGACCGAGCGCGTCCTCGTGATGACCTACATCGAGGGCACGCCGGTCGACGACGCCGACACGCTCCTGGCCGCCGACCACGACATCATCGGCATGGTGCGGGCCGCCGTGCGGGCGTGGGTGGAAGGCGCGCTCGAGCACGGGCTGTTCCACGGCGACGTGCACGCCGGCAACCTGTTC
>Ga0070741_10014513_pt1 | contig 13607 bp, 11 predicted proteins | sample Coa_R1_4_FD_66440 | JGI IMG/M metagenome (GOLD analysis project Ga0070741, IMG submission 66440) | Surface soil microbial communities from Centralia Pennsylvania, which are recovering from an underground coalmine fire - Coalmine... | ecosystem: Environmental > Terrestrial > Soil > Unclassified ... | reverse complement strand
CATCACGGATATCGGAGTCCGCCAACGGATGTTGCCGGGTTCCTTCTTTTGGATATGGATCTTTATCCACGAACTTCTGCGCAGTGATTTTCCCTGTACATTGCTGAGCGGATGATTTATCGAGCCCACAAGCCCCAGGATACTGCGTCACCACATTGAAATACTTGGTTCCACCGACGTGTGAGAAGAACCGTTCGATCACATCCTCATAGTTGCCGATGCCATCGGGCGCACCGGGATCATACGTGTGGCCCTTGGGTAGCCAAAAGATCAAGAAGACTTTTCTCGCCCGCATGACGGGGCCGCCATGGTCAGCGAGATCATGCACCTGGGCCAGTCCTGGAATCGCGCTGCCGCTTACCAGCAAACTAAATACGCATAGAGCGATCAATGATCCTTTAATCTTGCTCATCGTCTCCTCCGTTAGCGAGCGGTTGCAATTCCACACGACATCCGGCGACTCAGCATTCGGACTACTCTATTTTGTCTCTGGCTTGACAAGAGGGACGCCAACTTGCCCTTGCACATGGTCGAACAGAACCGCCATATCGGCACGCGTGCTCTTGGCGGCCGGAGAGTATCGCTGCGGCCTAGGCATGAGGCCAAGTTTGACGGCAGTTGCAAAGTAGAGCGCCGCGACTGGCCCGCTCCGTCGAAATTCCGGCAAGCTCGAGAGGACCTGATTCGCATCCTCGTCTGACACCAGTTCGATCTTTTTCTGCGCTCTCAGAATTCCTACTACCGCGACTACCGCCAGATCGCTGGTGATGGGTTCGTTCGGGAAGAAGTTTTTGCTCAGAGCGCACGTGAAGCACACAATCTGGCGATTCATGAAGGGCGCAACCGCTTGGATTGCTTCTGTGGCGGGCGTATTTGAACTGACATCCGGTAACTGCGGCGTGCGCTTCGCGGGAGGCAATTTGAACAGGCGTTGAATTGACTCAGCGAATTCCGCCCTCGTCATGCCGGCGTCTGGTTCGAATTTGCCCTCCGACACGGTCGTCATTACGCCTTGCGCAACCATTTTTCGTATTGCCGCGGCATCGTCTGCGTGACCTTCGAGATCAGAGATGGCGACTTCAGGCGCCCCGCCTTGTGGCCCGGAGAGCGGCCCAGCGGCGCTCGAGGTTTGAGCACTCAGATTGCGCGACATCAAACAGAAGGGAATCGCAAAGGCAACTTCGAGTATCCTCAATCGCATAGCAACTTGCCTCCCCTTGAATCGAGCAGTTCTGCTCTTTCCTTGCAGCTAGATTGCCATGCATCAACTCCGGGAGAATTCGTATGATCTTAGGACTGTTCAATGCCCAGTGACATCGAGAGCTGCATCGAGAGCCAATAATTCCGCTGATCGGTTAATGACGCTATCCGATCAGATAGGCCAAAGTTCCTGGCGGCTGGACGCAAGAGCAGCGACATTGTAGGTCTCTGGGAAGCGGGGCACCTCCCGATATGCGGCCGGCGACGGCTCTATTCTTCTCCGCTAAAGCAGTCTCAGGCCGGTGTGTCAAGGTGATCTGCTTCGAACTCTGGCCACCTCGCGGTTCGACGTTCAATACTTTTCCAGGACCCTCGCCGCACGCTGCACGGCTTCGGTGACCAGGGCAATTTGCTCTCGAGTGAGGGCGGCATATTTGCGATCGATGGCTTCATTGATCCCGGGAATTACTACGGCGGCGTACCCGGTGTAAACCCCTGGAGCATAGATTGAGTGCCGGTACCATGGACGATTGGGAAGCCCTTCGGGAATGAGCAGGGCGCGCTCGGCCTGGCGTAGCGCGCGGTTCATGCGTTCGGTATCCGGCGAACCGCTGTTTTGATGGCTCAGCATCTTTGCGCCGGCTTGTTGCAGGCGGTGCGCGGCCTCCACTGCAGGAGCGAAGTCAGGACTACCGCGGCCGAACTCCATCGTGGCCTTCCTGCTTGCAGCCTCCAGGTAGTTTGCGATCTCCTTGCCGTACTCTTCATAGTCGTAAGGAAGCACGTCGGCAGAACTCATGCGCAGCATCTCCAAGCCGAAGATCCGCGCCATCTGCTGCTCATAAACGAAATCGGGATCGCCGAACTCTTTGAACCACTGAAAATCGTCGAACGTGGAATGGTAGACGCCGTAGGCGCCGCTGGATCCGATATCGGTGGCAGGCACTCCCAAGTGCTGAAGAAAGACAGTAAAGTCCGAGCCGCTGCCCAGATCGCCCACCGCGACGTCCGGCTCGAGATGAGCGGCCGGAGGATGAAAGGTGATGCCCGCGGCTTCCTGCTGAGGACCGTGCGCCGGAGCGGTCTCGCTGTTCTTGCGCCACTCAAGGTACACCGTGCCACCGCGCGGGCTGGAGACGACCTTGGTGATGTCACGCACGAACTGCTTCAGACTAGGGACGGCGGATGCGTTAAAGTTGGGACCGGAGACCGCTACGTCCATGTTGAAGTATGCGGGCGAATTCGCCAGATCGGCTTCGTGCTGCTCTCCCCATTCGGTTGAACCGATCAGTCCTTCCTCTTCTGCATCCCAGCTGGCGAAAATCATGGTGCGTTTCGGTTTCCAGCCAGCTTTCAAAAGCTCTCCGATGCCGTGCACGGTCTCAAGCATGGCGGCCGTACCGCTGGAAGGATCGACCGCACCGTAGACCCACGCATCGCGATGATTGCCGGCGATCACCCACTCGCCCGGGAAGTCGCTGCCCGGAACGCGCCCGACAACGTCCCAGATGGTGCGGTACGCATAATCCTGCTTGAGCTGCATGTGCACTTTCACCGGGCCAGGGCCCAAGTGATAAGTGAAAGGCAGCGCGCCTTGCCAGTCGCGGGGCGACTCGGGCCCCTTGAGATGTTCCAGGATGGGGGCGGCATCCGCGTAGGAAAATGGGGTTACTGGGATCTTCGGCATCTGCGCAGATTTCTCAGGCGGCGTGCGCTTGTCCTCAGGCGTGTCGGGCAACGATGCGAATCCCGGAGTCGTAGGATCGCCGGCAAATTCGAACATGTATCCCGCCGACCCACGCTGCACTGCAGTGTCGGGCCGCCAGGGCCCGGCCGGATATTTATCGCCACGGCGCCAGCCATCATCCGAGGGATCGGAATACAAAATGACTCCCGCAGCCCCGCGCTCTTGCGCCAGCAGCACTTTGACGCCGCGAAAATTCTGCCCGTAGCGGACGATGACGATCTTTCCCCGCACATCCACTTTCATGTCGGCCAGACGCTGAAAATCCTCCGGCGAGCCGTAGTTGGCATACACCACATCCGCTTCAATGTCACCTGAAGGAGACATTGCGGTGTAGGCCTGGATGATGCGCGGGTCGTCCTGGAAACGATCTCCTTCAACGTGCTCGCGAGAGGGGCCATGCATGTGGACGTTCGCGGGAGCAGTGACATCGACGTGGATCTCGGATGGAGTGTTGAACCAGACTTTGTATTCGACGATCTCGGTTTGAAGTCCGGCATCGCGGAACTTTTGCGCGACGTAGTCGGCGGTGGCGCGATCTTCTGGACTTCCAGCAACGTGCGGTGCGGCCGTCAGATGCTGCAAGTGCTCTTCAGCTAGTCTGGGGTCGGGAACGGCCAGGAATTTTGCTTCCGCCGCGAGCTCGGACGCAGGATCACGGAAGCCAAAGATTTGGGGTTTGTCGCCGGAAGGGGACGGTTTCGCGGCCTGTCCCGCTTGCAGCGAGAACAGCAGGAGAAACAGGAAACCGACGGGAACAAGGCGCATGTGAAGATAAGATTAATCGAAAGCGCTATAAGTTGCGCAAAGCGACAAAGGCGTCCTGAAGCGAAGGTATTTCTCTCGACGGATACTCACGGCTGAAGGTGATTTCCCCGCCGCGATCGATTACGAACACTGCACGTTCGGCTGTGCCGCGCAGGGGTTCTTCCTCGCGAAATACGCCGTAGCGACGTGTCACTTCTCCATGCGGCCAAAAATCGCTGCACATGGGGAAGTCGAAGGGCCCGATCTCACGCTCCCACGAAGTTGTATTCATAATCGAATCGACGCTGATGGATACCACCTCGGCGTTGAGTTCCAGAAACTGGTCACGCTCGAGCTGGTAGGCGATCATCTGCTCGGCACTGATGGTTTGCCAGTTCAAGGGATAAAAAGCGAGCACAAGATTTTTCTTGCCGCGTTGCTCGGAAAGACGGAATCGAGTCTTGACGCCCGCGATCAGCACTGGCAAATCGAAATCAGGAGCCGCATCTCCGGGCTGTAACACCAACCACCTCCGAAAATTCGATTTTACTATCGAGCCGGCTCCGGGGAATGAGTTTCACTGCATAACAACCGTTTGTTTCGCGCAAACTTTTGCAGCTTGACAAGAACTTTGACGCGGCACAATATTTCGTTCGCGTTGCATTCCCCCACTGTTCTGCTCAAATGAACCGCTCAAAGATCCAAGTCGGAGTTGTGGGTGCGGCCTGCGGCCTGCCTTTGGCGAAGCAATTTTCGTCGGATCTCGCCCGCGCAGAATCGATCTCTGAAGACGGTGTGTCCGGACTCGGGATCGAGGAAGTTCCGGTTTGCAGGGGCGAGACGGCCTCCGCGCTGGCTTTAGCGGCGGCGAAAGAAGCGTTGCAACGTGCGGCTATCGACCCGCTTCAGGTGGATGTGATCGTCGATTACAGCATTCTTCCGCAGGAATACCTCGTGCCTGCCTGGAACATGGGCAACAAGTTGCAGCACGAACTCGGCGCCACCAAAGCCTTCACCGTTGGATTTAGCGGCGGAGCCAGCGCAAATGTTCTGATGGCACTGAGTTCAGCCACTGCCATGTTGCAGACAGACGGGAAACTGAAAACGGCGCTGCTGGTGGCAGGGGACGTCGCAATTCCTGGGAATCGCATTTTGCAGACCAAGTCTCCACTCACCGTATTAGGAGATAGCGGCGGCGCGATGGTGTTGCGGCGCGACGCGGAACGGGTGATCGTGGTCGATGCCGAAATCAAAACCCGGGGCGAGAACCACGATGTCTACTACATCCCCGCCGGGGCACTGGCGAACGACGATCCGGAGCAGTACCGCATCACCGTCGACGCCGCGCGTTATGACGCGGCGCTGGCATCGAATCACCTGCAAGACGCGGTGAAGGCATTGCTGGCGAGGAATGGGCTTTCGATCCAGGAGATTTCCTGCGCGATCTTGCCCAACCTATCACGCGCGCACCATGCCCGTTTACAAGAAATGCTTGGCCTGGCTCCCGCGCAAGTGTGCGCCTGCAAGTTGCGCGATCACGGGCACCTTCAGGGAACAGACCTGGTTGTCAATTACCTGGCGATGACGGATAAAAACGCGTTGAAGCCCGGAGACTACGTGCTGGTGGCTTCCGATGGCATGGGCACGATGTCAGGCGCGGTGTTGCTGAGATACTGAGGGGCCAATGGATACCGGGATTGGGATTCTCGCGGCGAGTTACTACCTGCCTCCGAACCGGAAGCCCGTCGCCGACATTTTCCGCGATGAAGAAATTCCCCAGGAGAAGCTGGCGGCCGATGTCGATTTTCAACGCGACATCGGGATCGAAGCAGTGCACGTGTCCGGAGAGGTAAGCGCGGCCAGCCTTGCCGTGGAAGCTTCACGACGCGCGATCGCCAAGGCTGGAATGGATGCGAACGACATTGACCTGATTTTCGACTTCACCAGCATCCCGGAAGAATACGTTGCGCCAACCTGGTCGGCGGCAGGGTTGGTGCAGAACGAATTGGGAGCGACGCGCGCTTTGGCGACCGCGGTGAACACCGGTGGCTGTGCGAGCTATCACACAACTTTGCGAGTCGCGTGCGCCATGCTGGCCGCCAATGATCGCTATCAAACGGCATTGCTCTTTGCTGGAGACAAGGTGCCCGAGTTAAATCACACCTACTATCCGATCACGGTCATTTGCGACGGCGGGAGCGCGGTAATCCTGAAGAAAGGATACGACAAGCGGCGCATTCTCTCGGTCGAAGTTGCAACCGCCGGCAAACTTCACGATGTGTGGTACATCCCGGGCTTGCACAATCGAGACGCGAACGACAGCAAGGGTAAGTGGCTGCACATGACCGCCGACGTGCCCAAGTTCAACAAGGAAGTGATCCCGATCAACCTGTTCATGTTTCGAAAGGTTATGCGCGACGCCCTGGCCCGCATCGGTCGAAAGCAGCACGAAATTTCGTACTACGTGTATCCGACATTTTCCACTTGGGACCAAAAAGCGTTTTGCAATGCGTTTATGATTCCGCCGGAGAAGATTTTTACCGACGGGCTGCAAAGGCATGGTCATCTTCAGGAAACCGACATGGTGCTCGACTACGTGGACGCGATGGACGAAGGCCACATCAAGGATGGCGATCTGGTGATGCTGACTACCAACGGCGCGGGCTTCTCTTGGGGAGCGGCACTGATCCAACACTGACATGGCAACTGAACTCAAATTCGACGTGGCAATCCTGGGCAGTGGAATGGCTGGATCCATCATGGCCGCCGTGTTGGCAAAGCAGGGCGTGCGCGTGGTCTTGATCGATTCGGACACCCATCCGCGTTTTGCTGTCGGAGAATCCACGATCCCGCATACGTCGCTGCTGATCTCGCTGCTGGCGGAAAAATATGGCATGCCGGAAATCGAGCATATTGCCTATCCCGACCGGCTGGCGAAACATGTATGCACCAGCTGCGGCATCAAGCGGTCCTTTGGATTTGCCTACCATCGCGAAGGCCAGGTGTACGATTCGCGCGAAGGCTTGCAGTTTGGAACCAGCTCGAAAGATGAGAATCACTGGTTTCGCCAGGACATTGACTCCTACCTGTTTCATCTCGCGATTCATTATGGAGCTGTGCCAATGCAGAGGACGCAGGTGAGCGGGCTTGAGATTGATCGCCAAGGCGTGCGGTTTAAAGTCTCGAGCGGCGAAGAAATTCGCGCGCGCTACCTGGTGGATGGCACCGGATACAAGAGCGTCATCGCCGATCGTTACGACCTGCGTGAGAAGCCGACCCGGCTGAAGCACCAGTCGCGTTCTTTATTCACGCACATGGTGGACGTGCCTCCGTTCGAAGAGGAACGGAATCCTTTGTCGTTGTCTTGGCACCAGAGCACGCTGCATCATTGCTTCGATCGCGGATGGTTCTGGGTGATTCCATTCAACAACCATGCGCTCTCCACCAATCCACTGATCAGCATTGGTTTGACCGTGGATCCGCGAAAGCATCCCAAGGCGGAGGGATCGCCAGAGAACGAGTTTCGCGAATTCCTCAAGAAATTTCCGAGCGTGGCGGGGCAGTTTGAAAATGCGAAGACGGTGCGTCCCTGGGTGTCGACCGGGCGCTTGCAATATTCTTCGCGCCAGACGGTTGGGCACCGGTGGTGCCTGATGTCGCATGCGGCGGGAGCGGTCGACCCGTTGTTTTCGCGCGGGATGATCAACACGGTTGAGGTGATCCACGCCTTGCTTGATCCCTTGCTGGAAGCGCTGGCGACCGACGACTTCGATGACGAACGCTTCGCGCACATCGAACCGCTGCAACAGAAAGTGCTCGACTACAACGACAGCCTGGTGAACGGAGCTTTCATCTCCTGGGCGGATTTCGATTTGTGGAACGCCTGGCTGCGGGTGTGGGCGCTGGGCACGGTGGTCGCGGAATTCCGCGTGATGAATGCCCTGCGCGATTTCACCGAGACGCGCGAGGAGAAGTATTTCCAAGGGGATGCGGCCCGCCCCGTGTTTTCCACGTTTGAAGATCCGGATTACGCCGATTTCTTCCCCGCTGCCGTGGAAGTGATCGAGGCTTTCGAGCGAGGGGAATTGCGGTCCTCGGAAGCGGCGAAGCGAATCTTCGATCTCGGGAATCGATACAAGTTCGAGGTTGCGATTCGGCGCGATGCTATGTGTCGCGCCGGCTGGTTGAAAGACAGTGATCTATTGACCGAGCGGGACGTGGAGTTTACACGACAGGGATTCCGCTGGGCGCTGACCAATCCGAATACGCGCGATTTGTTTGGGACCTCGGAAACGTTTTTCCGCTGGTGCGCGCACCGGCCGGACCCGCATCTGGCGATCAAGGCTTAGGCGCTCCCAAGTGTGCTTCGTCCGCAGCCCTCGAATCGTGCACGCCAGATCCTTCGCTTCGCTCAGGATGACCTCATCAAAAGAGGTCACTTCATCAACTAGGTCACTTCATCAAAGATGACCCTCATCAAAAAAACTACTTCAGCACGGTTGCGATACCGACGGGAGTTTCGCCGGTCGGCAGGATGATCGGTATGGCTGGATTCAGGAATGACAGCGTGCCGTCGCTGTTGATGGTCAGCGTCAACAGTCGAGCCTGCACCGGGTTGCCCGCAGCAGATTGTTTCACTCCCTTATCCTGCAGCACGTAGAGAAACTTCTGCGTGGGATCGACCGCCAGGTTGACCGGCGTACCTCCCGTCGGCAAGGCCAGTTGCTGCTGGAAGACCGGCTTGTTGGGATTGGTCAGGTCGTACACCGAAACCGTGTTGGAGACAGTTTCGCTGTCATAGAACTTGGTTCCAGCGGCGTTGACGGCGATCCAGCAGGTGGCCAGGCCGCCATTTTTCACGATGCTCTGGAAAGTGAGCGAACCGCTGCTCACCTGGTAGCGGTAGGCACTCATGAAATTTCTGCCCAAGGTCGGAGAAGGCGTTGCTGCGTAAATGACCGGCTGCTTCGGGTTGATTGCCATGCCAAGAAAGTTGCCCCCGTTTTGCGGCGAAGCTGATTGCAGGAAGCTCATCGCCCCGCTGGTGGTGTAGCGGTAGGTGGACATGGTATGGACCATGAAATCGTCGGTGAACATCAGGTGTCCGGTGGGATGCAGAATCACCTGCGACGGCGACGTGCCGGCAGCCAGAGTCACAACTCGTCCGGTCGGAGTGAGCGCGCCCGTTGAGTCCACAAAAAATGTGACGTAGTTCGGGGCGCCGTCCACCTGGTTCGGATCCGAACCTTTGTTCGCGACCGCAAGGATCCCCGGCGTGGAAGTCTCGTCCAGGCTGAGGCTGACGGGATCGGGTCCGGCGGAGTCGAACGGCGATCCGGCAATGGGGGTGAGACTTCCGTCGGAGGCGATGGTGAACACCGAAATGTTATTGCTGTGCCCGTTGGCCGCGAACAGCAAGGTTCCGGCCTGGTTGGTGATGACCTGCTGATCGGCGTCGAAAGAGTCCGACAGGCCGCCCGGGTCAAATACCCCGGTGCCTCCGGTGAGATACGGCGACCCGGGGAGCGGCGTGAGATTGCCAGTGCCGTCGTTGCTGAAACCATAAATCGAATTCTGCCCGGTGACGGATCCGATGTTGCTCTCGAAGTAGACCGCGTTGAGCTGCGCACACGCAGCCCCAGGAACGAACGCTAAACAGATAATTGCGACGATTAGGCGAGGGAAAATTGGCTTCACGTAGGATCCTCCAACTGAGTTGCGCAATATTGTGAACAGGACGGCTCTGGATTCCGCTCCGAGAGGAGGGAAGTGTTCCGCAGTTTGGGCCGTTTCATTCCCGATGTCAAGACGGGCCGGCGGCGGAGAAGAAAGTCCGTGAGAGTTAAGACACCCATTGGTAGCCAGCCCTGGTCGCGGTGCTCCTGAACCCATTGGATTATAATTGCAATCTAAATCCGGTATGCGTTACGAACCTGAACATAAAGAGCGGACTCGTCGGCGAATCGTGGAGAGCGCCGCGCGACAGTTTCGAACCGAGGGGATGAACGGGCCTGGCGTGGCCAAGCTTATGAAGGCCTCAGGCCTGACCCATGGAGGTTTTTACAAGCACTTCGCGAGTAAAGACGACCTTTTTGCAGAAGCGATTGAGGAGAGTGTTCGCGAGATCGGAACCAGGCTGACCGACTGGGCAAAGCAGGCTCCTCATGGCGAGAGCTGGAAGGAGATTGTGAAGAAGTATCTTTCCATTGAACACTGCGAGCATCCCGGGAGGGGCTGTCCGGTCGCCGCACTTGCGCCCGATATCGCACGCACGCGGGCGGGAACCCGGAGGAAGATTCGAGGCAGTTTGGAAGCCTACCGAGAGCGGCTCGTAAAGTGTATGCCCGGTAAGAATTCGGCAGAGAGGCAGAAGAATTTCGTTCTGATCTTTTCGGCCATGGTCGGCGCCCTGGCGATTGCCCGCACCATGTCAGGCCGGGAAGAGCAGGAGAAATTGCTGGAATTGGTCCGCAACCATTTGCTGGAGAGTTTCTGAGTTTTTTTGCATCAATGAGATTATGATCATAATCTCATTCAGGCATGCAGTTCGATTCACGGCCTTTGCAGGCCGATCTTCGAGAATGGAGACAAATTTATGGATTCCTCGGTTCCGGCCTATCTGACGCCGTTCGTGTTGACCGGCATGATCGTTGTCATCGCAACTCTACTGCTCGGACTGCGCCGGGCACTTCGTCAGGCCACGTGGCCAGAAGCGGATCGGGCAAAGGCGCTTTGGACCGTGGCATCGCTGCTTGTGGGGTGGTTCGTTGTAGCGCTCGTCACGTCTATCAACAGGGCCTACCAGCCCTCGGGAGGCAGCCCTCCTACGATTCAGTATGGCCTACTGATTCCGATCGCAGTGGGCTTGGTGTTATTTCGAAGTTGGCCTTTGCTTCGCCGGGCATTGGCCACGATTCCCAACTCGTGGCTGGTGGGAGTGCAATTCTATCGCGCCTTAGGAGTGATTTTCCTGGTGTTGTATGCCGGGGGACATCTCTCGGCGCTCTTCGCTCTGCCGGCTGGCGTGGGCGATGTCATGGTGGGCATTCTCGCTCCCTTTGCCGCGATGAGCTTTGCGCGTTCGCCGGAAGCGTCAGTGCGTCGCGTTCAGCTGTGGAACCTGCTTGGCATCACTGACCTTGTAGTCGCCGTCACGATCGGTTTTCTTACCTCGCCGTCGCCCCTACAGATGGCTGCATTCGATCGGCCCAGCGTGCTTATTGTGCTGTTCCCGCTCGCATTGATTCCGGTTTTTGCGGTTCCCTTGTCAATCCTGCTGCATATCGCTTCGTTGCAAAAGCTACGTCAGGTAGCGACCGACAGGGCGGTGCGAACCGAATCAGGCCCGGCAAAACGGAATAGCGCATTCAGTGTTCAGCGGTGAGTGAAGATCCAGACGCTAACGGGAGAGTCGGCTGGCGGCCGCACGATCGAGCAACCACAACACGCGGCCGTTCGCGGGATGAACCTGGGCTGCCGGCAAAACGCTGGAGGAATTCTCCAGAATGTCTTGAATGATTGGAGCTTTTTCTTCACCCGTTGCCATCAAGATGATATTGGCGGCGTTATCCAGGACCGGGTAGGTGAAGGTGAGCCGGTCCGTCTTGAACTTTGCAACCGGATTGGAAATGAAGATCCGGTCCTTTTCCTTGAGACCGTTCGAGCCGGGAAACAGGGAAGCGGTATGCCCATCGGGACCGATGCCAAGCAGGATGAGATCGAAGCGTGGGAACTCGCCGGGCTTCAGATGGAAGAAATCGCGAACCGTTTTTTCGTACGCACGAGCGGCGGCGTCGGCATCCGGATTCTCCGCGGGAACCCGGAAGATGTTTTCCGGCGGAATCGGCGCCTTTGAAAGCAACGCTTCGCTGGCCATTCTGTAATTACTTTCGGGGTCGGTTGGAGGAACGTGGCGTTCGTCGCCGAAGAAGAAATAAGTCTTATCCCAAGGAATGTTCTTCGTGGCCAGAAGCGAGTAAAGAGATTTCGGCGTGGATCCGCCAGAGAGGGCAACCGTCCCGGGATTCAGTGCGATGAATTCATTTGCGGCGGAGTCGAAGAGTTGTTGCGGAGTGTCGAAGATGCGGATTTCGCGGGGCATGCTTCATGGTAAACGATGGCGCGATTTGGTGGAGGACAGGCGTCCTGATCTACGGCGCAAGCAAAAGCAGGTTGCTCGGTCGCCGTCGCACATTCTCCGCCTTGCTCGGAATGACAGAGGGGAAAAGGTCTACAAGACCGGGGCGAGATGATTACTTCGCAACGCGGCGCAACGAGCGGCGCCGAGCAACGCGGTCTTGTCGTTGGTGATGACCCGTACCGGCATGGATTCCATCAGCGGCTGCATGCGTCCTTTGGCGATAAAAGATTGCATGAAGAGCGGGCTGGCAAGTTTGGCAAGCATTTTTGGGGCGATACCTCCGCCGAGGTAAACGCCTCCAGTGGCCATCAGTTTCAGCGCGAGATTGCCGGCTTCGGCGCCGAAAATTGAGACAAACAAGTCTACCGATTGCTCACAAAGCGGGCACTTGCCCTCCATTGCGGCATGCGAGATTGCTGCGGCCGGATCACTGTGATTCATTTCGTCGGTCAGCCACTTCGGTTCTGTGCCGCGTCCCGTGTCGCGCAAAAAGTGAAATACATTGACCAGGCCGGGGCCCGAGATGACCCGTTCGTAGCTGACGTGGCCGAATTTTCCGTGAAGATAGCGGAGCAGATCGGTTTCTAATTCATTGCGGGGAGCAAAATCGGAGTGGCCGCCTTCGCAGGCGAAAATCTGATGCTGTGCACCGTCCCAGTACATGCCCGCCTGGCCCAGTCCGGTGCCGGCAGAAATTACGGCTTGATTTCCGACGGGAACCCCCTTCACCTGGTTCAGAGCTACCACATCCTCGGCCTGAAGCGCGGCGATGCCCCAGGCATTGGCTTCGAGATCATTGATGAGAACGGTGTTTTTGATTTGCAGTTCGTTAGAAAGGCGAAGCGCGTCTACGGTCCAGGGAAGATTGGAAGCTTCCACCCGACCGTTGCGGACCGGACCGGCGATGCCGAAGCAGGCAGACACCGCCTGTATGCCGGAGCTCTCGACAAATTTCAAAACGATTTGATCGAGGCCTGAAAATTCACGGCTGGGATAAACCGAAGCGGCCACCAGCCGAAAATCCCCGTTCTCGACATCGAAGAACGCAAGACGTGCATGAGTGCCTCCGATGTCGCCGGCCAGAATCATTTTTCGAAGTTCCTCCAGTGTCGTCCATCTTTCTCGAGCAATTCTTCGGACTCGCGGGGCCCCCAGGTGCCAGCGGCGTAGTTGGGGAAATTGCGTGGCGGCAGAGCGCGCCATACATCGAGGGCGGGGCTGACCACGCACCACCCGGCTTCGACCATATCGGCGCGCTGAAAAAGTGTCTGGTCGCCGATCATGCAATCGTGCAGCAGGCGCTCGTATCCGGTTTGCGGCGCTTGCTGGCCGAAATAATCCATGTACTCGAAATTCATGTCCACGCTGCCCAGTCGCATAACGGGTCCGGGAACTTTCGCGGCGAAGCGCAGCGAAATGCCTTCCTCGGGCTGGATATGCAGCACGAGTTGATTCGGCATGAGCGTATCGACCGGGGTGTCGCGGAATAGCACGAACGGCGCGCGGCGAAACTGGATGACGATGTGAGTATTGCGTCCCGGCAGACGTTTTCCGGTGCGGATGTAGAACGGCACGTCCGCCCAGCGCCAGTTGTCGATCAGCAGCTTCATCGCGACGAACGTCTCGGTACGTGAGTCCGGCGGGACATCCGCCTCGTGACGGTAGCCGGGCACGTGCTGACCGTCCATGGTTCCTTCGCCATACTGGCCGCGAACCGTGCGGGTCAGAACTTCTTCCGAACTGAGAGGCTGAATGGCATGCAGGATCTTGGCTTGC
>Ga0070741_10014512_pt1 | contig 13608 bp, 15 predicted proteins | sample Coa_R1_4_FD_66440 | JGI IMG/M metagenome (GOLD analysis project Ga0070741, IMG submission 66440) | Surface soil microbial communities from Centralia Pennsylvania, which are recovering from an underground coalmine fire - Coalmine... | ecosystem: Environmental > Terrestrial > Soil > Unclassified ... | reverse complement strand
GCTCCCACATTTCCGTCGCTTCTCTGCGTCTTACCAGTGGATATTCCGCTCTTGGCACAACCGGAATGTCCGTTCGGTCGATCAACTCAAGCATGCGCAACGTATGCGCCACCTCTTCCTTCAGCCATCCATCGCCAGTCACCACGGTTATTCCCAGCACCTGGGTCTGCGGCGACTGAATTAACACCATCATCGATTGCTGATCGCTGCCTCCTGGTCCCAGCGCATCCTGATCGATGATGACCTTGCGCTTCTCCTGCGACCACGCCAACACGCTCACTGCGCACAGCAATGCTGCCAACATCCAAACGCGATTGATTTTCATTTGCGTCCTCTGATCGCGAGCCCCGGCGCGAGAGAACCAGACTATGTGAAGCCCGCGGCGACTGAGCATTGTACCGCCTGCTCGCAACTGCTCACCTGTTAAAATGAAGAAAACCGCTCGCGATCAGATTCCCTCAGTCCAACCACGCGATTTCAGCGGCGCGGAGAGATGGGTGAGTGGTTGAAACCAGACGCCTCGAAAGCGTCCGTGCCTCAAAAGGGCACCGGGGGTTCGAATCCCTCTCTCTCCGCCAGAATTTCACGTCAATAGGTATATACGTCGGGTGCCCCACCCTTGTCGCTCCCGGTGTTGGAGCGACAGGGTGGGGATTTTGACGTTTGTAATGCCCGTGTGGGTCGGACATTCTTGTCCGACAAAAAACGACTAAACCACCCGGTACCCCAACCCTTGTCGCGTCGTTGCGACAGGATCTTCCCTAAGCGGAGTCGAACTGGTGGGGATTCTGAACTTTACGCCACTTCCGCCTCAATCACGCTGAACGGAGACTTCGTCGGCACGATTCGTGTCAGCCGGAATCCTGCACCCGCGAACAGGTCGCGCCACTCCTGCTCCATGCGCTCCCGGCCCCCGGGGAAGAACAACATCTCAATATCAATTACTTTTGACGGATGCGGCTCATTGCCCGGAGGCACCACAAACTCCAGCAGAACAATTTTTCCCTTCCGCCCACCGAAGGCGCGCCGGCAATTCCGCAAAATCGTCGTCGACTGCTCATCGGTCCAGTCGTGCAGGATGTGCTTCATGAAATAAACATCACCGCCCTCCGGCACAGCTTTGAAGAAATCTCCGTGCTCCGTACGGCAGCGCTTTTCGAGCCCCAGTTCACGAATTCGTTGGTCCGCTCCAGGCACAATGTCCTTCAAATCAAAAAGCACACCCTGCATCTCGGGATATTTCTTCAATATCGAGCAGATCGCAAACCCATGCCCGCCGCCGACGTCCACAATCGTCTTGCATCCCGCAAAGTCGTAAGCCTCGAGCGCTGCGCTGACAGCCATGGCGCTGAGATTCGTCATTGCAAGGTGAAAGCGCCCAGCCTCCACTTCGTTCGCGCCAAGATACTCGAACACCGGTTTGCCCGTAACGTGCTCAATCGTCGGCTGCCCCGTGCGCACCGAGTGCAGTAACTCCGCAGCAATTTTGTAATGAAACGGATCGGCCAGCCACACCACCGTGTCGCGCATCGATTGCGGATGGTCGGACCGCAGGAGTTCGGCCGGAGGCGTCAGAGCAAAATGACGTGGCTCGGTTTCCGTAAAGATTCCTACCATCGCCAAGAGGCGCAGGATGCGAAAGAGTGCGTCTTCATTGGTCTTGGTTTTCTTCGCGAGTTCGGCAACAGGTTTTTCGCCTGCGCCAATCAGGTCAGCCACTTTGAGTTCGGCCGCAACCCACAGTGCGGAGCAGGGAACATAAGCGGTAGCGAATTGCAGTATGTGCTGCGAAGGATCGGGCGCCTGTGCCGGGGCGACATTCTCGCGTTCTAAAAGTGAAGGTGATGTGGGCATATCTTCTCCTGAAAACTTGGAATGGTTGGAATGCCAGCCAGGGGTCGGAATCGTGAATGGCTTTCCTGACAATATAAGCTAGACCCTCCGGACTTTAGCAACTCACATGACGACAAGCGCCTAAGTACGTGCCACAATATTGCGCATGCCAAAGACTTCACTTTCTCCCATGCTATCCGTGCGCCGGGGAGCACAGGCCGTTGAATTCTATCAGCAGGCCTTTGGAGCTCGCGAACTTTTCCGCCTTGAGAACGACGGCCAGGTTGTTGCCCAACTCGCGATCGACAATGCTGAGTTCTGGGTCGCGGACGAATCTCCAGAGCACAAGAACTTCAGCCCCGAGTCACTCGGCGGCGGCACCGTTCGCATGATCATGGTTGCAGACGATCCCGATGCGGCTTTTGCCCGCGCGATCAAAGCAGGAGCAACCTCCGTTTCTGCCGTAGAGGATAAAGAGTATGGATGGCGCGTCGGCCGCGTCGTCGATCCTTTTGGCCATCACTGGGAAATTGGTAGGCCACTCGCCTGAGTGCGCTCGAACCTCGCCCAAACGCAGACATCTCTTTGCCTCTCTCAAGCGTCGGAAGCAAATGACTTCCCGCGCCTCCAGAAGAGTGGTATTTGCTGCGCTCGCCAGCAACGCGGCGATTGCAGTCAGCAAGTATGTCGCGGCGGCAATTACCGGCAGTTCGGCAATGCTGGCCGAGGCCTTCCACTCTACGGCTGACACTGGGAACGAACTTCTGCTGTTAATCGGAATGAGACGTAGCGCACGTCCGCCTGATTCCCTTCACCCCTTCGGCCACGGCAAGGTGCTGTATTTTTATTCGCTGCTGGTCGCGGTTTACATCTTCGCCGTCGGCGGCGGACTCGCTGCCTACGAAGGCATCAGGCACTTGTTTCATCCAGAGCATCCCACACGAATTGGATGGAACTATGCCGTGCTCGCTCTCGCGGGCATCTTCGATTTCTACTCGTGGCGCATCTCGTACCGCGAGCTTCTTGCTAGAAAGGATCCCGAAGAGAGCGCCTGGGACGAAATTATCGGCAGCAAAGATCCATCTGTGTTCATCGTGTTCCTCGAAGATTCGGCCGCCCTGATCGGCGCGCTATTTGCTTTCCTTGGGATATTCCTCGGACACCGCTTCAACAATCCGTATTTCGACCCGGTCGCCTCAATCCTGATCGCATTGCTTCTCATGTCAGTCGCGTTGTTGCTGGGTCGCGAAACGGGAGCGCTTCTGACCGGCGAGAGGACCAATCGCTCGCGCATCAGACAAGTGAACCAGATTCTTTCCGCCGATCCCGCGGTGGAGCGCGTTGGCGATTTGCTCTCCATGCAGCTTGGCCCCACCCAGGCGTTGGTGACTGTAAGCGTGAAGCTTCGGCCCGGCGCTGATGTTGAGCAGATAGAGTTGGTATTAGCGAGACTGAAACAGCGCATTCAGCAGCAAGATCCAACCATCTCGCAGATCTTTATAGAACCTGCCTTGCTAGAACCTGACGAACATCCCTCGAAGGTTGCTTAGGCGTGGCAATGCTCATGTGGGTCGGACATTCCTGTCCGACAAATTCCTCACAAGAGTTGTGGTTTATCTGAGAATAGAGAGGTCTTCAGCGTGTTCTGTTTGAACGTGCCGCTCAAATTCACGCCGGGCTCTGTCTGGGTCCTTCTCGTCGCTATAAAACTTTGCCCCGCACTCCGAACATTCGTGGTGCCCTGCCCATCTTCCATTAAGAAAAACTGCTTTCAACCTTAGTGGCGTCCTCATACGTCAACAATGGTAAGTACAAACACGCCGCCCGAAAATGGCACGGGCGCGGAGCGAATATTTAGCGAAGATTACAAAAGTAAGGGTTGCCCCACCCTTATCTCTGCGTTCTGTGCGGAGACAGGGTGGGGATTTTGACTTTGACTCTAGCTGAGGATTCGGAACCTTGCCTGACGTTTCGCAACTTGAGCGATACGCTCATGGCTTCCACTTCTCTAGAAACGCCAACAGGTCCTCAGGCCCCATGGCGCGGGCGCGTTCGAACTCTCCATTTTTCTGGCTGTATATCAACTTCCCAGTCGAATCGAGGACAGCCAGGGCAGGAATGCCACGGCTCATCGGCACCTGGTATTCGTTCATCAAGTCCTGGTTCTTGTCCCCTTCACCGACGTCCACGTGCACAACTTCAAAATTCGAATTCAGCGTCGGCGCAACGTCCTGCCGCTTGAAAGCTTTGTCGAGAACATGGCAGTCATAGCACCAGTCTGCGCCGAACACCACGAGCACGCGCTTATGACTCTTTGCGGCTCTGGCGATCGCTTCGCGAACTTCGCCCCGCGCCCCGCTCGCTGGAGGATAGAGCTTCTCATCAATCGACATCGGCTGCTCGAGCCGTGTTGCCTCCGTACGCTGCACCGCAACCAGTTTCCAGTCCGTCCCCTGCTGCTGCCACAACTGCGACTCGAGGACATAGACGGTTCGCCGGGGCAGCGCAGGCATGATCGTCGCTTCAAAGCTGATCTGATGTAGACCCGGTTGTGGCGAAGTCGATTGCGAAATGTTGAGCGAAATACGTCGCGCTTTCAGCCCAGCCCAAAACTCTGCGTCTGCCTGTGGAGAAATCTCAGCCGTGCCTTTCGTCACCACTGAAACCCGCGCCGGAGGCTGCGTGCTGTAGAGCTGCGTTAAGCCGCCGACATCACCGCGAATCACCGCTGCCTTCCAGTTCGCCAGCGCCGGAAAACCCGCCGGGGTCTGAGCCGGCCCGATCCCGGAAAACATCATGAGAACGAAAATTCTCAGCACTGTCGACGTCGTACGCATGCTCTCAGTATAAAGATTCGTGTGGTGGCTCGTGTAGGTCGGACATTCTTGCCCAACAGGGATCAGCACGGCTCGTGTAGGTCGGACATTCTTGTCCGACAAGAACGCTGCCGCATCAGCCGGATGTCCCCGCTCAAAGCGGGTGCCCCACCCTTGTCGCTCCCGGTGTTGGAGCGACAGGGGATTTTGACTTTTTCCTGGTCGACTCCCGCTGCGGGCGGCCACCTCTCTCCGCTTTACGACAAAGTTGCCACGTATCCTCGCCGCGACGCGAGCCGTAATAGCAGTTGAAAGACCCAAATTGAAAAGCTCGGCATACTCATCCAGGTACACGCATGTTCCTAATTGCACTTCGCCTCTGGGGGCTGGCAAGCTGGTGAGACATCGCCGAGCACAGAAGAAAGGTGCACGATGCACACGGAAATAACGCAGTCAATCTTCATCGGCAGGTGGACACCGAAGGTTTTGTTTTCGCTCAGCGAGAGGCCCTATCGCCACGGGGAGTTGCGTCGCCATATGGGAGCCATTTCGCAGCGCGTGCTCACCAGAACTCTTCGCAGTCTCGAATCCTCCGGACTGATCACGCGACGGGTAACACTTTCGAAAGCTATTGCCGTCGAGTACTCGCTAACCCAGGTAGGAAAGACGATCATTGCTCCGCTACGCGGCATGTGCCGCTGGGCCAGGCGGTATCGCAAGTATGTCAGCGCCGAAGTACAGGTTGGGAGAGCCACATAGAAAAATAAGCTTCCATCGGACGTATCCTCGGCGGCCAACCATACGTAATAGCAGATAGAAGGACAAGATAGGAGCTCAAATGAAGAACACTCTGACTATCTCGATCATTTCATTCTTACTGTTTTCGCTGTCAGCGACCGCGCAAAACAGTCAAGTCGCCAACGGAAATAAAGTCGATGCCCTGCCGCGGGATTTGGAAATTCAACTCGCGCTCAGCTCCTTGCCGGCACACCTCAGGGACAACGCCACTGTATATGTCTTAAATCCCGACAAGGGCTTTGAAGTCGCTCGAAAAGGCACGAACGGGTTTCACGCTCTTGTTGCTCGCACCGGCGATGACACGTTCCGTGGTTCCTGGCCGTTCACCAGATATCGTGATGACATCCTTTACCCGGTTTCCTTTGATGAAGCTGGCGTTAACGCCCAGCTGCGGGTGTTCCTCGATGCTGCCGAGATGCAAGCTAAAGGCACTCCTCCCGAAAAATTAAAGCAAACCATCCAGGAACGTTACAAAACGCATCAGTACAAGGCTCCCGAACGCGCCGGTGTCTCATACATGCTTTCTCCAATTCTCAGAACTTATGTCGATCCGGACCACAATGACAGCGTCACCACCTCCAATATTCCTCACATAATGCACTACGCTCCGAATGTATCCAATGCGGAGGTGGGCGGGGCCATGCCAACCCCGGAGCAATTCAGCTACTACATGCAGCACGGTCGCTGGCCGGAGAGCCCGAATCCATTCGTGATCCTGCATGGCCCACACGGCTACATGATTCAGTTCGTCGGCGTAGCTGAAAGAGACGCCATTAACAAGGAGTACGCAGAGATGCTGGCACGAGTTTGCAAAATCAAAGACGTCTGGTGTTTGCCACAGTAACCGTCATTCGGCTCATGCGTCAGTTGATTTATGGGAATGATTCGCGTCAGGAACGAACTAGAAGTTTTTTGAGCGAACTAGAAGTTTTTAAGGAGGACATATGTGCCCAGCATGCATCGAGAGCACAGCGCTAATACTCGCCGGCGCTGGATCCACAGGAGGAATTCTGGCGGCATTCATTGGCAAGTTCAGAAAATTTTTCAGAGCGAATAACCTCGGTCTTTTTCAGAAAGCAAAGGAGGAATAAGATGGCAACCAGCAAGCAAAAAAACACCGAACAAGGGCACAGCGCTATGAAGACACCTCCCGTCGTTTCTCGGCAGGAGTGGGAAGCTGCGCACCAGCAGATGCTCGTGAAGGAGAAAGCCTTCACCCGCTCCCGTGATGCGCTGGCCGCCGAGCGTCGACGCATGCCGTGGATGCTGATCGACAAGAAGTACGAGTTCGAAGGTCCGAACGGCAGAGTTAGCCTGCTCGACCTGTTTGAAGGACGGAGGCAGTTGATTCTCTATCGCGCCTTCTTCGAACCCGGAGTATTCGGCTGGCCCGACCACGCCTGCCGCGGCTGCTCGCTCGGTGCGGATCAGGTCTCGCACCTGTCCCATCTGAACGCTCGCGATACAACCCTCGCCTGGGCGTCACGCGCACTGCAGCCTGACATCGCGCGCCTGAAGTCCCGTATGGGTTGGAAGATGCCCTGGTACACCATCACCGACAGCTTCGACGTAGATTTCGGCGTACACGAATGGCACGGCCACAACGTTTTCTTCCGCGATGGCGACAAGGTGTTCCGCACGTACGCCGTCACTGCCCGCGGCGACGAAGCACTGGGAACTGTCTGGAGCTATCTCGACATCACGCCTCTCGGCCGTCAGGAGACCTGGGAGGACTCGCCCGAGGGCTACCCACAAACCGCGCCTTACAAATGGTGGAACTGGCACGACAATTACGACAAGGAGCCTACGCCTCATCCGAAATGGGTCGACATCATAACTGACCCTTTCGGAGCCGCCATCCGAAGACGCAAAGAAGAGGAAGAAGCGAAAGCGAGCTGAAGAAGTTCTAGGAAGCGGTCCGACGGAGGGCGAAGGTCGTGAGTAGTGGCGAGTACATCGCTGTGTCTGGTCCATACGAGGCACGTTACCGTGCGTTTCTTGAAACTCTCACCAATCTTCGCCCTGCGCTTCACCGATACTGTGCCCGCATGACCGGCTCGGTCATGGACGGCGAAGACGTCGTGCAGGAAGCCTTGTTTGAGGCCTACCGCAAACTCGATCAGTTCGACGACAGCCGTCCCTTGAAGCCGTGGCTATTTCGTATCGCGCACAATCGCTGCATTGATTTTCTGCGACGTCGCGGTGTCCGCGACGAGGCCGAGACAGCCGTCGCCTTTTCGGAAGCAGTTCCGCCAGCCGAGCCGGCCTTGGGAACAGGAAAGGCCGTTGAGCACCTCGTGCTCACGCTGCCTCCAAAAGAGCGCGCATCCGTCCTTTTAAAGGACGTGTTCGATTACTCACTCGAGGAGATCGCCGAGTTACTCAACTCTACTGTCGGTGCAGTTAAAGCCGCGCTCAATCGCGCTCGCACCAGGTTGGCCGAGTCGTCTCCACTCACAAAGTCAACTCGCAACACCAGCCCGGAGTTGAAACGCGTCATGCAACTCTACGTCGAGCGGTTCAACCGTCGCGACTGGGACGGCGTGCGCGAACTCCTCACCGCCGACGCCCGGCTCAACGTTGCCGAAAGATTTGCCGGCAAATTCTCCGACGCGCCTTATTTCTGGAATTACGATAACTGGCCCTGGCCCTGGAAGTTGGAGCTCGGTGAACTGGATGGAGAACCCGTAGTAATCATTCTCCGCCGTGGCGCCGACACCTGGACGCCTTATTCAGCCATTCGCTTCAGTGTCACCGGCCACAACATAGACCGCATCGTCGATTACATACATTGCCCATGGCTAGTTGACGCCGCCACTTCAGTCTCGGTGGGAGCGCACAACACTTGAGGGTGCCCCACCCTTCCCGCGTACTTTGCGGGAGGGTGGGATTTTCACATTTGTAAGACTCGTGTGGGTCGGACATTCCTGTCCGACACCGCCTTTGCAGCACTCGGGATCTCGCAACATTGTCATATCGAGCAATGTTGAAGAGCTGGGACCCTGTCAAAACTTACATGTACTTCTTATACTTGCGCACGCGATCAGAGCTGTTTATCGTCAACTCTCAATAGCACTTCGTTTCGCTCACTCGGCTGGTCCATACGTATTTCGCTGATCCCCCGTCAGCGTGGAAGTGTGCGAAGCGTTCGAAACAAACTGTTGGGAGGATCTCCGTGTTGGTGTCCATACGCCGTTTTTTGCCTTTCGCCGTTCTTTTCACATCGATTCTTGCTTGCGCACAAAGCGTAACCATCGTTAGCCCGTCGGCGAGCTCGGTGAGCTCGCCGGTTCGCGTGGTGGCAAATTTCTCGTCAACCGCGCCTATTGATTCCATCAGCGTTCTCGTCGATAACGTGGAAGTCGTTCGGCCTGAACCTGCTACGCCTCTTGACGTTTACGTCCCCATCAGCGCAGGCAACCACTTGCTCACGGTTAATGCCGTGCAATCCGACGGTGTTCAGCTCTCGGCGTCGCGATCAGTGGACGTTGCTGCGCCAGCCGCTGCCGAAACCAAGAGTACGAACTCAGCCATGGATGCGACGGAAAATCCGACAAGTGCCTCCCCAGACATTGAGGCCAGCACGTCTGCAGGCATCTCTTGGATTAATCACATTGAGCAAAAGTCAGGTTGGTACTTAGCTCCCGACCAGGGTAACCCGGTCTGCAGCTCAAAGCCGGCCCTTACGTCTTCGCCGTCGCTTGATGGGACTTCCGCGAAGTTTTATCTCGGGCCCACGGGACAATTTAACAATTGTCTATGGCCGATCAAACTTGGATCGAGCACTACTGCCAAACATTTCACGCTCGACACCTACTTCCGTATAAGCAATCCTTCTGTTTCTCAAGGACTCGAATTTTCGTCCAACAAGCACATTGGCACCAAGTGGTACAAGTTTTCCGTGCAGTGCTCTTACCACAAAGGAATTTTTAGCGTGTGGGACACAGCCGGCTCCCACTGGTCACCTACGAATATTCCTTGCAGGCGGCCAGCCGCCAATACGTGGAACCACCTGACGGTGGTAACAGAAATCAGCAATGGTAAAGCCGTCTTTCACTCGATCACCTACAACGGCGTCACACATGCTGTCAACAAATCCTTCTATCCGCTCACCAGGGCAAGTTCCTACAGTTTCGGTGTCCATTTTCAGATGGATGGAAACAGGGCGGGCAATGCTTACTACGTGTGGGTAGACAAATTTAAATATGGGATCTGGTAAGAATCACTGCGGCCGGTGCGGCCTATTTTACCGCCGCGCCGGCCATAACCTGCTCCGCTGACTTAAAAATTGCCGTACACAACCAAGTGGTTGCGCGTCCCGACATATACTTTCCCGTTGACCACGAGCGGCGGCGCGAACTTGATCGAACTTCCCAGCCCATCTCGCGCTGCGTTCTGGCCGGTGTTGTACAACTCCTTAGAAAGCTTCGTGGCATCGTAGGCGTGCAATATGCTCGATCCTTTGGCAACTGCCCACAGGATACCGCTCCCGCTTCCGTTTGCGGACACGACCATGTTGCTGCCAGGAAACGCGTATGTTTGAGGCGAGTGATCGGCCGGCGCTGTGGTAAGTTTGCTGGTCGTCGTGTTCAAACGGAACCGCTTTATGAAATCATTGGTCCCGGAAAAATATACGTTCCCATTCCAGTAGGAGGGAGTACTGAAGTTGCGCTGCAGATCTTTATCATTCTGCGCCACGCCCACTGCGTTCGGAATAGATTGGATGATTTGGCAGTCACAAGCCGAGTTGAAGTGTCCCATGTTAGCCCGATTGACAACGTAAATGCGCCCTTCCTTACCCGCGCCAATCATAATGTTCGGGAATGAACTGGACGGAAGGTTTGGTAACAGAGTCGCCATCGCCGAGCCAAGATCACGATCATGAGCATTCAAAGTAGACACATTGAAAGGAGTAAAGAAATCAGCCACCATGAGTGCTCCACTCGCTGGGGATAACTTCAGATAGGACTGCCCTCGGTCACGGCCAGTGTCCCAAGTTCCGTTGCCTGTAGCTGCATATACAAACGTGCCATCTGAAGCCAACGGGCCACCCCAAATCCCACCTTCTCGTCCGAATCCCTATCACGGATGGATCATTGGGTTTTCCGCGAGCAACCTGGCTCGGCTCGCGGTGTATAACACCACCCCGAACGTGTCGCCATAAGAAGCGAAGGCTACGTAGATAACTCCATTCAGCTCAAGTAGCGCTGGGCGATCACTAGCTGTTCTTTGATTGAATGTAATAACGCCATTTACCGCGTCGCTTGCAGTGCCCGATACCTTCCCGGTAATCGTGACTGGGCTTCCCGCATTTTCCGCGCCGGTGACTAAGTCAAGCGAATGAAGGCTATGCGAATAAGTTCCCGTTTGGGAGTTGAATGTGCGATTTGCGACGTAGATGTTACCCAGAGTCAAGTCAATGACCGGGGTGTCCGTAATTCCAACCATCGGAGCTACATTGCAACCGTGGACATTCGCGCAGGGTATGGGCGAGCCGAAGCTTCTTTTCCATAACTGCCCGCCGCCATTAGCGTCGAAGGCATACACGCTATTATTCTCGGTCGCCACATAGACGACGTTATGGGTAGCGCCATTTACTTTCAGCTGAGGTACGAACAGCGGCTGCCCATAAATGGAGCCGTCAACTAAGTATGAGAACTTTTTCCCGAATGTCGCCACCCGCACGTTCCTTGGCGTCAATATGAATTCCTTTGTATTCACCTTATTGCGCTGGGAACTATATCCCCATGTGGTCACCGCGGGAGGAGTAGGCAGCTGCCCTGTCACGGTAATGCTCATCGACACCTTGGAAACCCCTCCGCATTTGTCCCACGCCATGACTGTAAAGTTGGGATAACTGCCGGGGTTCAAGATGAATGAATTGGTGAAACTCGTGGCACTCGTCCTGAAAAGCAAATTGTCTGGCGTTGGATAGATTCCGATACTGGCGATGCCAGCCGGACAGCTCGCCGGAGCCACTGCCTTGGCTGTAATGGTCACCGGTGTCGCAACCGCGCTTCTATTTGCTGGAGATGTGATAGTGAGAGTCCCGTTCGTCGTGGAAGCAAACAGGGACGAGCCTAACGAAAACAGTAGAACTATGGACTTCATGGTCCCTCCCTTTTGTCTGGTGGCGTACACAAAGAAACGCTTAGGCAGACGCGAGTCTCGGCTGCGCTACTCTGGGCAGCCAACTTATGTGAACAACCTGCAAATAAGAGCTGTCAGTACTAACAGCGGAAGGAAGCGTATGACTGAGCAGAAAGAGCCAGTACCCGGGTTAAGGTTCCGCGAGGCTTTGTGTACTACACAAAACACAAGCCGAGCTGCCGGTCCCCCGAGCTGGGCGATTCCCTAAGGTGGGTGGCAGGGAGAGAGTGTCTCGGTGCGACTGCTACAATCTGCGCCTTTCCTATTGGCAGTGCGCAGTGAACATTGACGCTCCGCCGGAGTTCAAGTCCGTACTTCCGACGATGTAGCCGAAAGCGTTGATCCCCCACACTAGGGTGTAGAAGATGTTCGGGTGCACGATGTCTTTGAACACTCCATCCTTGTAAATAAAGGATTGCGGTATGGGTCCGTTATAAAAGTAGCCAACGATTGTCCCTGAACCATTAATTCCAGTCAGCAGCACAGATTCCGGAGGCATAGCTTTCGCATAATCAAGCGTCTTGTAGATCCCGTTCACGCGAACAAAACCGTGTCCCTGATTCTTCTGATCAGAGTAAACGCCGATAATCGTCCCCTGATCATTAATATCGATGGGAGATGTGAATGTGGAATTCGGGTAGTGCACGCGGCGAAACGTGCCATCCTTGAGTTTGAATCCATCAGTCACGCCGGCCTTCGTGCCATGCGAACCCACGATCGCCCCATAGCTGTTTATGCTGGACAAGTTGGTGTGATACGCACCGGGATAGTCCACAGTCACCGTCTTGTTGCCGGAGACGACTATGCCGTGCGAGCGCTGACCAGACGGATTGTTGTCGTAGTAGTTGCCGACGGTAACGCCAAATCTGTTACGCCTGGTGAGAAGTGTTTCGAAGTTCGGGACCTGGAACGTAGTGACGCTCCCGTCTTTGAAGCGTATGAAGCTCACGATTTTTCCAGCAGCGCCGTTAAAACCATATCCGACCACCGTGCCCCAGCGGTTGATCCCTCGAGCGAGAGTCCCCTGTTCCCAGGGTGCGGGCAGTGTGAAGAAGTTCCAGTCCGTGCAATCGGCGGTTTCGGCCTGGGAAACCGGCGAAACAAGCAGGTACGCGAACAAGGCCAAAAAGAAAGACAGCGGGCGGGACATGGGTTACCTCCAGGTGGAACAAAGCGCGGGAATGAAGATGCGGAGAAGAAGCCGGATGTTGTCCTAAGCAACCCGGTCCCTTCCCGCCAGCCCCAGCTTCAGGCTGCTCGAGTGAATCTGGGAGATTGCCTATTCGCTCCGGGTGTTTTTCTCGTCAGCAATAGATCAATCTCGTTGAGTAACTGGATTACGCGATCCGGGTCTCTCTCGTTTGCCGCTCGCTCCCACAGCACGCGCCATGGCTCTGGAATGCCGGTACCCGTATCCGGCCGGCGGCCTTCAATCGCCTCGCGCAACTCTTTGCAACTCGCGCAACTCGGGTCGGAACAATATGGAGATATGTTGGAATCGTTGCCCATGGTCCCCTCCTGAATGACGTGCAGCTCAACGACGATTGCACAAAGGAACCGTGGCTCGCTTTCAGCTCGGAGGATTGTGTAAAGGGGTGAGACTCTCGACAAGATAGTCCTAGTAGGTGGCAGGATGCAACCAAAAAACAAATCGCCCGCGCCTTGGCCGACAGACCTGCCCTGCTTTGCCGAAGACCGAGCAAAGCCGAGGTGGAAGTCGAAGGATGTGGAGGTTTCGGCTTTGCTCCCGGTCCGGTTACGGGAATCAACCGTGATCCACCTTTCGACTATCCCACTCGCTTCCAAACAACGTCTTCATTGTTCCTGCGATTGATGAGCGCGTCGACCTTTCCGCTAACAGTGCGGCGAAACAACGTCCTGAAAGATCACAGCTGGCCCTCGATAAGAGCGAAGGCATTGTCAAGGGCATAGTTGTCCTGTCGCTGCGAAGCAGCGGTGAGGTTTGCCAGAAAGGCTGAGGACCAAGACTCTGGAAATCTCACGCTGAATC
>Ga0070741_10014511_pt1 | contig 13608 bp, 12 predicted proteins | sample Coa_R1_4_FD_66440 | JGI IMG/M metagenome (GOLD analysis project Ga0070741, IMG submission 66440) | Surface soil microbial communities from Centralia Pennsylvania, which are recovering from an underground coalmine fire - Coalmine... | ecosystem: Environmental > Terrestrial > Soil > Unclassified ... | reverse complement strand
ACATAGGCGATCAGCTCGTTCAGCACGGTCTTGGTGCCCATCAGGCTGCCGGCGGTGACGGCCTGCGGCCATGGCAGGCCCATCAGCCAGCACACCGGCGCCATGACGAGCCCCAGCATCCGCTGCAGCGAGATCGGCGCGCCGCCGATATCAGGCAGCAGGCCGAGGATCGCATTGAGCAGATGCACCAGCGCCACCAGCACGATCAGCATGGCGATGATGTTGAGCAGCAGTTCGAGCCCGCTGGACGTGCCCTTGACGATCGCGTCCATCGTGCTGGACGCGTGCATCTGCGGATCGTCCAGCGCGCCGCCGGTGCGGCGCTCGCTCGTCTCGGGCACCATGATCAGGCTGACCAGGATCGCGGCCGGCGCGCCCAGCACGGAGGCGATCACGAAATGCGCGGCGGCATCGGGAATCAGCGGCGCAAGCAAGGTCGCATAGAGCACGAGCACCGTGCCGGCGATTCCTGCCATGCCGCCGGTCATCACCAGGAACAATTCGCTGCGCGTCATCTGCGCCAGATACGGCCGCACGAACAGCGGCGCCTCGACCATGCCGAGAAAGATGTTGGCGGCGGTCGACAGCCCGACCGCGCCGCCGATGCGAAGCGTGCGCTCGAGCAGCCAGGCCATGCCACGCACGATCGGCGGCAGCACGCGCCAGTGGAACAACAGCGTGGTCAGCACGCTCATGACCAGCACGATCGGCAGGGCCTGCAGCGCGAGAATGAAATCCGAACCCGGCGTCTTCGGGTCGAACGGCAGCGTTCCGCCGCCGAGATAGCCGAACACGAAGGAGGTGCCTGCCCGCGTCGCCGCGGCGATCGCGCCGACCGCGTCGTTGATGGCGCCGAAGGCGCCCGCGACGAAAGGCAGCTTGATCAGGATGATTGCGGTCGCAAGCGTCACCGCAAGGCCGATTGCCGCCTGCTTGAGCGAAACTGCGCGTCGGTTTTCGCTCACCGCCCAGGCGAGCGCGAGCAGCGCGACAATGCCGGACGCCGATTGCAGTTGAAGCATATTGTCCCCCGAGCCGTGCTCATTATGAGCGTGGCGCGCAGCGAAGCGCAATGCCATGCGCGCGATTCAGGGCGGCCGTTGACAAGCGCGCCATGGTCCGCCACCGAAAGGACATGACTGCAATCACGTCAGCAAGCGCGGGCACCTTGCTCAGGCAGCCCTCGATCGTCTGCTTCCTGCTATCGCGCTCACTCTCGCGTTTCTCCACCCAGATCGGCGCGGTCGCGATCGGCTGGCAGGTCTATGACATGACCGGGCGCGCCTTCGACCTCGGCATGGTCGGCCTCGTGCAGTTTCTGCCCACCGCGCTTCTCGTGTTCGTCGCGGGCCACGCCGCCGACCGGTTCGAGCGCAAGCGTGTGATCCAGGTGTGCCAGGCGGCGGAAGCCTTGACCGCGCTGGTCCTGGCATGGGGCGCCTTCGCCGGCTGGCTCACCGAGCCGCACATCTTCATTGCGACCTTCGTGCTGGGTACGGCCGGCGCCTTCGAAAGTCCCGCTACCGCGGCGCTGCTGCCGCTGATTGCCCCTCAAGGCACCCTGCAGCGCGCGACAGCTTTGTCGAGCGGCGCGATCCAGATCGCCACCATCACGGGACCTGCGCTCGGCGGTCTCGCCTATGCGGTCTCGCCCGGTCTGCCCTATGGCGTCATGCTGGCGTTCTGGCTGTTTGCCATGCTGTTCACCGGCGCGATCCGTGTTCTTGCGCGACGCGCCACGAAGGAATCGCCGTCGTCGGACGACGTGTTCGCCGGCGTTCGCTTCATCCGCAGCGATCCCGCGATCCTCGGCACGATCTCGCTCGACCTGTTCGCGGTACTGTTCGGCGGCGTCACCGCGCTGCTGCCGATCTATGCGCGCGACATCCTGCAGGCCGGCCCGTTCGGGCTCGGCGTGTTGCGCGCGGCGCCCGCGGTCGGCGCATTGCTGACCACGGTGGTCCTGGCGCGCCACACCGTCAATAGCCGCGTTGGGCTGCGCATGTTCCAGGCGGTGATCGTCTTCGGCGTGGCGACCGTCGCGTTCGCGCTGTCGCACTGGATGTGGCTGTCGCTGATTTCGCTCGCCGTGCTCGGCGCGGCCGATACGGTGAGCGTGGTGATCCGATTCTCGCTGGTGCAGTTGCGCACGCCGGACGCGATGCGCGGCCGGGTCGGCGCGGTCAATTTCCTGTTCATCAACGCCTCGAACCAGCTCGGCCAGTTCGAGAGCGGCGTCACCGCGGCGTTGTTCGGCACCGTGCCGGCGGCCGTGCTCGGCGGCGTCGCGACCGTGGCGATCGCGCTGCTGTGGATGCGGCTGTTTCCGACGCTGCGCGACGTCGATAAACTCGAATAGTCATTCCGCAGGCTGCGCGGCTGCGATCGTGACCGGTTTGAACAGCCGCTGCAGCAGGTACGCCGCAAACAGCGGCGCGATGAAGCCGGGCCCGGGAAGCTGCACCGTCCCGAACAGCAATTGCAGGGCAGGGGTCCAATACACCAGCTGCGCCAGCCGCCGGCCTTTGGCGTCGAGCTTCTCTTCCGCGATCAAGGCGACCGCGGCAAAGGTCAGCGGCAGCAGATCGTAGGCGCCCATATAGGGTGAGGCCGACACCGCGCAGGCAAGGAACAGCGCCTGCAGCATGCGCGGATCGCCGCCGCGCCGCCAGCGAAACGCCGCGGACACCGCGATGACGGCAGCAATCGTGAAGGCGAGCTGGATGATTTCCGCGAAATGGTTGCCGACGAGCCCGCGGATGTTCATGAAGATAGTCGGATGGAACGGCATCGCGGTGCCGGCGGCATCCTGCAGCACCTCGCGCTGCAGCGGCAGCGCCTTGACGATATAGTCGTGCCAGCTTTCGACACCGCCGAGCGCGACGCTGGCTGCGAGCAGCGCCAGCGCCGTGACAGCTGCGGAAACGAACACGCGCCAGCGGCCCGATGCGATCAGCGCAAATGGAAAGAGGATGCCGAGCTGCGGCTTGACCGTGAGTAGCCCGATCAGCATTCCCGCGAGATAAGGCCGCTTGTCGAGTTGCGCGAAGATCGCAAGCAGGGCCGCGGTCGTGAGCAGCGAGCTTTGTCCCGACAGCACGCACAACAACGCCGCCGGCGACATCGCTGATATGGCGAGCGTGCGCAAATCTACGACGTCGCGGCGGCCGGCGAGATAGAAGGAGAGGAAGCTGACAAGAGCCCACGCCATCAGCGCGGGGAAATAATTCAAGAGCCCGAACGGCGCCATCACGACCAGCGCGGTCGGCGGGTTCGGCCAGTTCTGGCCGGGATAGCCCGCGCCCAGCATCTGCGCGAGCGCGTCGTTGTAGGTCGCGACATCGTAGAAGCGCGCGGGCTCGCCACCCTCGAACAGCGCGCGGCCATACATCCACAGATTCAGGAAATCGCGCCCGAGAACCAATGTTGTCTTGTCGCGCGGAAACGCGCGCGCCCAGTCGGTGGTGGCGAGATAGGTCGCAATCGTCAGGACGAACAGCGCGCCGCCGAGCACGAGCAGCGCGCGCAGGAATTCGGCGTTGGCGGGATCGCGGGTGGCCGGCGCAAGGTCGCGCGAGAGGCGGCGCAGACCGGTCGCGTCATGGCTTTGCATGCTAGTGGAGCGGATTTGACGTTCGCTATCCCGCCAACCGCGCACTCTAGAAGAGAACGTCAAATCCAAAGCTCCACTAGAATCAATATTTTGCAGTGGTCCTTTGATTCCAACATTCGCAAAAGTCGTTGCTGTAAAGGGATGCGAATGTTGGAATCGGACCACTGCCGCCTGACATGGCGGTCCCGGGCGGTTGCTGAGGCCCGAAAGCAGATTAGAAACCTCAAATTAAGATATTCTTAGGGGGAAGCCCGCAAAGCTGGGGGAGCCTGTGCCCCGAACGCGCGTTATTTTCCTGCGCCGGCACGGCTTTGGGCCCTGGCCATGAATTGCGTCGTCATCCCAGCGTACCGCGCGGCCGGCACGATCCTGCAGGTCATCGCAGGCATTGGCCCGGAGATCGACCTGATCGTGGTCGTCGATGATGCTTGCCCGGAAGCAACCGGCGTGGTCGTTGCCAACAGGCGCACCGATCCCCGCGTCAAGGTCCTGATGCATGACGCCAACCAGGGCGTCGGCGGCGCCTTCCTGACCGGCATGCGCTACGCGATCCAGCGTGGCGCCGACATCATCGTCAAGCTCGATGCCGACGGGCAGATGAATCCGGCGCACGTGCCGGCGCTGATCCACCCGATCGCGAGCGGGCAGGCCGACTACGTCAAGGGCGACCGCTTCTTCTTTCTCACCAACGCAGCATCGATGCCGCCGGTGCGGCGCTTCGGCAATCTTGCGCTGTCGTTTTTCGCAAAGCTGTCCACCGGCTACTGGACCATCATGGATCCGACCAACGGCTTCTTCGCGATCCACGCCCGTGTCGCCGAACTGCTCGACGACGAGCGCATCGCCAAGCGCTTCTTCTTCGAGACCGACCTGTTGTTTCACCTCGGGCTGATCCGCGCCAAGGTGGTCGAATTTCCGATGCGCGCCTCCTACGGCAACGAGGTGTCGAACCTGCGCGTGTCGCACCAGCTTGCGCCGTTCCTGGCCGGTCATCTGCGCAACACGGTGCGCCGCATCCTCTATCGCTATTTCTTCCGCGATCTGTCGCTGGCCTCATTCCAGCTGGTCGCAGGCTCCGGCCTGTTCCTGTTCGGCCTGGCCTTCGGGCTCTATCACTGGTGGGCGGCGCCGCCGGACCAGCTGGTGCCGACCGGCACCATCATGATCGCGGCGCTGACGTTCCTGATCGGCTTCCAGCTCGTGCTGTCGTTCCTCAACTACGACATCAGCGCCAGCCCGCGCGAGCCGCTGCATCCGTTCCTCGGCAAGGGATGGCAGATGAAGGCGGGCGAGGGCGAGAAGGCTCCCGCGCGCGAGGAGAAGACCGAGCAGGTGAGGCGGAAGGCGTAGGTTGGTCGCATTTCGTCATGGCCGGGCTTGTCCCGGCCATCCACGTCTTCCTTGCATATCGGAAACAAAGACGTGGATGCCCGGCTCAAGGCCGGGCATGACGAGCATTGTTTCTCTACCCCCGTCCGACGAACGGCATCTTGGTCGCCATCACCGTCATGAACAGCACGTTGGCATCGAGCGGCAGGGTGGCCATATAGGCTACGGCGTCGCCGACCGCCTTCGCGTCCATGCGCGGCTCCTGCATCATCCTGCCATCGGGCTGCATCACCCCGGGGCCGTTGACCATGCGGTCGGTCATTGGCGTGGCGGCATTACCGATGTCGACCTGTCCGACCGCGATGTCGTATTTGCGGCCGTCGAGATTGCTCGATTTGGTCAGCCCCGTGATGGCGTGCTTGGTCGAGGTATAGGCCGACGAATACGGGCGCGGCGCATGCGCCGAGATCGAGCCGTTGTTGATGATGCGGCCGCCGCGGGGGGTCTGGTCCTTCATGATGCGGAACGCATGCTGCGTGCACAGGAACGGCGCGGTGAGATTGGTGTTCACCACCGCCTGCCACTGCTCCAGCGGCAAATCCTCGAAATTGACCGGTGGGGCGCCCATGCCGGCATTGTTGAAGAGCACGTCGAGCCGGCCATAGGTGTCCTTGACCTTCTGGAACAGCGCCGCGATCGATTCCGGCTTGGTCATGTCGGCCGTGACCGGCAGGCTCTTGCCGATATTGTCGCCGAGCTTTTGCGTCTCCTCCAGCATCTCCTTGCGGCGGCCGGCGAGTACCACCGTGAAACCGGCCCGCATCAACGCCAGTGATGCCGCGCGCCCCACTCCGGTGCCCGCGCCGGTCACCACCGCGATCTTGTCCGTTGCCGCTTCAGCCATTGTTTCCTCGCCTTTGTTGTTGTTTGCCGTTGTTGATTATCGCTTTGCTTCCGATTCCGCCTTGTAGGGCGGCCGCGGGATATTCTGGTGCGCCGCGCGCAGCGCCGCCGACCAGCGCGAGCGCAGATCGTGGAAATAAGGCTCGCCGGCCTCGATGCGGTGATTGAGATCGGCGTCGCAAGTGTCGGTGCGCACCACCAGCACGTCGATCGGCAGCCCCACGCCGAGATTGGAGCGCATGGTCGAGTCCATCGAAATCAGCCCGGTCTTCAGCGCGTCGTACAGCTCGACGTCGTAATGCATGGCGCGGTCGAGCACCGGCTTGCCGTATTTGTGCTCGCCGATCTGCAAGTAAGGCGTGTCGGTGGTGCATTCGATGAAATTGCCGGCGGTGTAGACCATGAACAGCCGCATTCGCGAGCCCTTGATCTGGCCGCCGAACAGGAACGACACGTCGAAGCTGACGTCTTCGGATTTCAGCGCGGGGCCTTCGGTCTGATGCACCTGCCGGATGGCGCGCCCGATGCGCTGCGCCGCCTGGAACATGGTCGGCGCATTCATCAGCGTCTCGAGTTCGCCGGTGGTGGGGTCTTCGGTGCCCTCGGTCAGCGTCGACAGCACCGACTGGCTGATGGCGAGATTGCCTGCGGTCGCGACCGCCATGATGCGTTCGCCCGGCTTGGTGAAGACGTGCAGCTTGCGGAAGGTCGAGATGTTGTCGAGGCCGGCGTTGGTGCGGGTGTCGGCGATCATGACCAGCCCGTCCCGTACCAGGATTCCGCAACAATAAGTCATTTCCGCTTCCTTCAGCGCTAGTGGAGCGGATTTGACGTTCGCTACCCGGTCGGCCGCGCACTCGCAAGCGAACGTCAAATCCAAAGCTCCACTAGAATCAATATTTTGCTAGTGGTCCTTTGATTCCAACATTCGCAAAAGTGCTCGCGTCAAGAGGATGCGAATGTTGGAATCGGACCACTAGTCCGCCACGCGCGCGAAATTAGTAGCGAATTTCGCTCCAGCCTCCAACCCCAATTCCCTGTGGCGCGGCGAGCCGCGATGCGCAAGAATTGGCCGCTGGAAGAGGAGCTGTGGGAATGAAAGGGCCGGTCATTGCAGGCGAGCTGATTGCGGTCGGCCTCGCCCTCTGTGGAAACGCGGCGCTCGCCGGTCCCCTGGAAGACGGCATGGCCGCCTACAACCGCGGCGACTACGCGCCGGCCATGCAGCTGTTCCGCCCCTTGGCAAAGCAAGGCAACGCCCGGGCCCAGGCCATCATCGGCGCGATGTATCGCAAGGGGCAGGGCGTGGCGAAGAGCTCGGCCCACGCCTTCATGTGGCTCAGCCTCGCGGCCGCCCGCGGCGATGCCGACGCGCGGACGGAAATGACCGAGATGTCGCGCACCATGAGTGCGACGGAGTTGGCGCAGGCGCGCGAGATGATGAAAGCCTGCGAAGCCTCGAGCTATCGCGATTGCGAGTATTAGCGTTATCCCTGATCCTTCGAGACGCGGCGCTTTGATTGCGCCGTTCGCGACGGCCTCGCTATCGCTCGGCCTGCTCGGGCGCGCGCCGCTTCTCGGAGTCTGACCGAAAAAGCAGGCGCATTTTGCAGGACTTTCTAACCGCTTGGAAAATGAATCATTTTCGTCATGGCCGGGTCAAGGCCGGGCATGACGAGCTTTGAAGAACGTGCCCGGCATCATTGGCTGCATTTCGAGTCAGCCTCTCAGGATGAGGAGAGGGTGCTGTCGTCGTCGCTTACGACTGGCTCTGCCATTGCCCGGGCCGGCCGGCCTGCTCGACCGTCACCGCAACCGTCAGCGCCTCCGTGCCGCCGCCATAGCGCGTGCCGCGCACGGGCGCCGCGCCGAGATAATCCAGCCCGATCGCGACGCGGGCATGCGCATCGGTGGTGCAGATGCAATTGGCCGGATCGAAGCCGACCCAGCCGAGATTGGGCACGCAGGCCTCGGCCCAGGCGTGGCCGGCCTGCTGCTTGACCATGCCGTCGGCGCGCAGGAAATGTCCGGAGACGAAACGCGCCGGCACGCCGGCGGTGCGTGCGCAGGCGATGAAGATGTGCGCGTAGTCCTGGCACACGCCGCGCCGCAGGGTGAAAGCCTCGATCGCCGAGGTGCCGCTATTGGTCGGGTCTTCGTCGAAGGTCATGTGCTCGCTGATCTGCATCATCAGCGTGTGCAGGAAGCCGAGCGCGTCCTCGTCGGCCTCGGCGCGCAGCGCGCGGGCGAAGCTTGCCATCGCCGGATTGACCTCGGTCAGCTGCGTGGCGCGCAGGAACAGGCTCGGCGGAAAGCGCTCGTCGGTGCCGCGCAGAATGCCGCCGGTGTCGTGGGTCTCGATCAATCCGCCGACGGTGATGTTGAGGTCGGAGATCGCGCCGTGCGTCATCACATGGGTGACGTTGCCGAAGGCGTCCTCGCGCATTTCCAGCCTTGTATCGGCGGAGACGTCGATCTGCCACTCCGCGACATACTGGCCGTCATGGCTGCCGGGCGTCATCCGCAGGATCTGGATCACGCCGGTGGCGGCCGGCTCGTAGCGATAGGTGGTGGAGTGGGTGATGCGCAGGCGCATGGCTTTTGTCCTACCACGCTAGAGTTCAGCGATCTGGTTCAACAGAAGGGTCGTCATGGCCGGGCTTGCCCCGGCCATCCACGTCTTGCCTTGCACGACCAAGAAAGACGTGGATGCCCGGCACCCGTCTCCGCTAAAGCTACGCCGGGCCACGAACTCACTCGGCCGCCGAAGCCTTGGCGAAGGCGGCAAGGCCGGGCATGACGACGTTCTTTTGGGCCGTCTGGAGAACATCAGATCAAATACTGCCGGGTGATGATTTCGCCGAGCCGCGAATTATCCGCAATGAACTCCTGGATGAATTCGTGCACGCCGTGCTGGAAGATGTCGTTCATGTTGGAATGCTCGAGCCGGTTGCGGATGCCGCGGGCGTGGCGCTGCGCGGCGCCCTGGCGGCCATAGGCGACGCCGATCTGGTCGAGATTGCGGACCAGATTGCCGTAGCAGCTGGCGAGCGAGCGCGGCAGCGAGTCGTTGAGGATCAGCAAGTCCGCGATCAGCCACGGCTTCAGCGTCTCGCGATAGACCCAGTGATAGGCGGTCAACGCCGACACCGAGCGCAGGATCGAGGTCCACTGATAGAAGTCGAGCGGGCCGCCGACATGCTCCTCTTCCGGCAGTAGCACGTGATATTTGACGTCGAGAATGCGCGCGGTGTTGTCGGCGCGCTCCAGATGCAGCCCGAGCCGCGAGAACCAGTAGGCGTCGTTGCGCAGCATGGTGCGGTAGGCCGAGCCGTCGAAGCGCAGCGATGTCTCCTGCACGAAGCGCAGGAAGCGCGCGAGATCCTCGCGGCTGGCCGCGCCCTTGCTCCAGACCTCCTGCAGCTCGATCCAGGCGCTGTTGATGGTGTCCCACATCTCGCTGGTCAGTGCTGTTCGTACCGAGCGCGAGTTGAGGCGGGCGGCCTCGATGCAGTTCCTGATCGAGGAGGGATTCTCCACGGCGAAGGACAGGTACTCGACCACGTTGGTCTCGTTGGCGTCGTTGTATTTGGCGAAGAAGCTGTCGCTCACGCCGGCGGTCAGCAGCGCCGATTCCCACTCATTGGTCTTGCCGATATAGGCGGCGGGCAGCGCCGTGACGCGCAAGGTCGCGTCGATGGTGCGCGCGATATATTCGGCCCGCTCGACATAGCGGGCCAGCCAGTAGAGATTTTCGGCGGTTCGCGACAGCATTCAGGCACGCTGGTTGTTTAATCCCTCCCCCCGCGAAGCGGTGGGGAGGGAAGGCCGAAGCGAAGCGAAGGCCAGGGTGGGGGGCAGCTCAGCGAGTACGGTGCAGGGAGATGCCCCCCACCCCGACGCTCGTTTCACTCGCGTCGACCCTCCCCACCACTCGCTCTGGCGCGCAAGTGCGCTGTCGAGCTCGTGGGGGGAGGGATAAGAAGTGCTCACAAGGAACATCTCACTCATCCAATATCCACGTATCCTTGGTGCCGCCGCCCTGGCTGGAATTGACCACGAGCGAACCTTCCTTCAGCGCGACGCGCGTCAATCCGCCAGGGACGATGGTGGTGGTCTTGCTGCCGGTCAGCACGAACGGGCGCAAATCGACATGGCGCGGTGCAAGACCGCTGGCGGTGCAGGTCGGACAGGTCGACAGCGCCAAGGTCGGCTGCGCAATAAAACCTTCCGGCTCGCGCTTGAGCTTGTCGCGGAAGGCTTCGATGGTTGCCTTGGTCGCGGCCGGGCCGATCAGCATGCCGTAGCCGCCGGAGCCATGCACTTCCTTCACCACCAGCTCGGCCAGATTGTCGAGCACATAGGACAAATCCTTCGGCTCGCGGCAGCGCCAGGTCGGCACGTTCTTCAGGATCGGCTCTTCCGACAGATAGAATTTCACGATATCCGGCATGTAGGAATAGATCGCCTTGTCGTCGGCGATCCCCGTGCCGACGGCATTGGCGAGCGTGATGTTGCCGGCGGCATAGGCCGACATCAGGCCGGGCACGCCGAGCGCGGAATCGGGCCGGAAGGTGAGGGGGTCGAGGAAGTCATCGTCGACCCGGCGATAGATCACGTCGACCCGCTTCAACCCTTCGGTGGTGCGCATGAACACTTCGTCGTTCTTGACGATGAGGTCGCGGCCCTCGACCAGCTCGATGCCGAGCTTGTCGGCGAGAAACGAGTGCTCGTAATAGGCGGAGTTGTAGACGCCGGGCGTCATCAGCGCCACCGTCGGCTCCGACGACGCGCTGCTGGGCGCCACCGAGCGCAGCGCGGAGAGCAGCTCGTCCGGATAGCGCTCGACCGGCGCGATGCGGTGACGCGCGAACAGATCCGGAAACAGCCGCATCATGATCTCGCGGTTTTCCAGCATGTAGGACACGCCCGACGGCGTGCGCGCATTGTCCTCCAGCACGATGAAATTGTCGGCGTCGACCCGGACGATGTCGATGCCGGCGATATGGACGTAGACGTCGTGTGGCACCTGCTGGCCGTTCATCTCCGGGCGGAACACCGGGTTCTGAAAGATCAGGTCTTCGGGCACGACCTCGGCGCGGAGGATGTCGCGGCCGTGATACACGTCGCGCAGGAACATGTTGAGCGCGCGGACGCGCTGGCGCAGGCCCTTCTCCAGCAGCGTCCATTCCCTGGCCGAGAGGATGCGCGGAATCACGTCGAAGGGGATCAGCCGCTCCTGGGCCTCGGCGTCGCCATAGACGGCGAAGGTGATGCCGATCCGGCGAAACAGCAGCTCGGCTTCCTGGCGGCGATATTCCAGCGCGTCCGGCGGCGTCTCCTTCAGCCAGCGGGAGAGCTCCTGGTAGGCGGGGCGGAGATCGTCCCCGGGACCATTCATCTCATCGAACGCAACCGCCATCGCACCCCCTCAACGCGCCTGCACAACAGTGCATGACTTCCCAGGGTGGTAGCAAGGGCCGGGCCAGCGCGATATGCATGGGATCAGGGCAGATGGCGCGACCTTTCGCGCCAGTGCCCGAAAAAGCGGCGGACCGGTGGCTAAATCGGCAGCAAAATACCGTGACTTCAAGGACTTGCCTCGGCATTCTCGCAGGGGCTTTTGGGGATGCGGTAAAGCGGGTGGAAGGTTGAAGTCATGAGCGAGATCGTCACCGCCGGGATATTGGTGATCGGCGACGAGATCCTGTCCGGGCGCACCAAGGACAAGAACATCGGCTTCATCGCCGAATACCTCACCAATATCGGCATCGACCTCAAGGAAGTGCGCGTCGTTGCCGACGAGGAGGCGGATATCATCGCAGCACTCAACGCGCTGCGGAACCGCTACACCTATGTGTTCACGACCGGTGGCATCGGGCCGACCCATGACGACATCACCGCCGACAGCGTGGCGAAAGCGTTCGGCGTCGGCATCGATCATCACCCCGAGGTGGTCGCCCGCTTCAGGGAACGCTGGAGCGGACAGGACCTGAACGAAGCGCGGCTGCGCATGGCGCGCATTCCCGATGGCGCCGAGCTGATCCAGAGCGCGACGATTCTGGCACCCGGCTTCAAGCTCGGGAATGTGATCGTGATGGCCGGCATCCCCAGCATCATGCAGGCGATGATGGATATCATCGCGCCCAAGCTGAAGTCCGGCGTCAAGATGCTGTCGGACACGGTGCGCGCCAATTCGCGCGAGGGCGATATCGGCGGTCCGCTGCGCGAGATCGCCAACGCGCATCCCGGCACCATCATCGGCAGCTATCCGTTCCTGGACGAGAACGGCAAGCCGAACACCAATCTCGTGGTGCGCTCGCGCGATCCGGACAAGCTGAACGCGGCGATGAATGCGGTCAAGGAGATGCTGGCCGCACTCGGGGTGAACCGTTGAGGCCTTGCCGAAGGAGAGACCATGTCTGACTTGAGCGCCCAGGAGCGGGCCGGCAAGGCTTTTCCGGTCTCGTGGGACCAGTTTCATCGGGATTGCCGGGCGCTGACTTGGCGGCTCAACGAGGTCGGACCGTTTCACGCCGTGGTCGCGATCACCCGCGGCGGCCTGGTGCCGGCGGCGATCGTGGCGCGCGAGCTCGGCTTGCGCGTGATCGATACCGTCTGCGTGGCGAGCTACGACCACACCAAGCAGGGCGACTTGCAGGTGTTGAAGGGCGTCTCGGAGGCGACGGCCAAGCTCGGCGGCGGGACGGGCAAGGGGCTTCTGATCGTCGACGACCTCGTCGACACCGGCAAGACCGGGCGGCTGGTGCGCGCATTGATGCCGGATGCGCACTTCGCTTCGGTGTATGCCAAGCCGTTGGGACGGCCGCTGGTCGACACCTTCATCACCGAAGTGTCGCAGGACACCTGGATCCATTTCCCCTGGGATACCGCGCTGTCGTACCAGCCGCCGATCCGGGATGGGGCGGGGTGAAGAAACGAATGGCGAATGAAGGGCGAGCAGCGAGTAGCGAATGGCGAATAGCGTGTTTTCTATTCGCTACTCCCTATTCGCTATTCGCCATCTGACATGCCCCTGCAAAACCGCGTGATGCCGACAGGCGAGATCGTCGCCACGCCAGCGCGCGGGATGTTCACCGGCAACCGCGGCATCATCCACGATCCCGCGACGAAAACACTGTTGCGCAAGCGCTGGTCGTGTCCGGCGTGGCTGATTTGCGTGCTCGAATTTCGCGGCCGCCGCCGCGAGGTGATGGGCGGACGAAGCTGGACCGAGCTGTTCTTCCTCGATGAGGCGACCGCCTTCGCGGCGGGGCACCGTCCCTGCTTCTACTGCCGCCGCGACGACGCCAACCGGTTTCGCGCGGCCTGGGAGAGAGGCAATCTCGCGCACGACCTGCACGCCCCTGACATCGACGCCGTTCTGCATCGCGAGCGGCTGACCAGTGGCAAGAAGCTGCATCGGCTGCCGATGCCGGTTGCGAAGTTGCCCGATGGCGCCATGGTGCAGGCGGGCGGCGATAGTTTTCTGATCGTGCGGGGCAGGGCGCTGAAATGGTCGTCGGCGGGCTACAGCCGCGCCGCACGATTGCCTGACGATGCGATGCTGCTCACGCCGCCGTCGACAGTGCGTGCATTCGCCGCCGGCTATCGGCCGGCGATGCATGCGAGTGCGTCGCACCCGTAGATGGGGTAACGGGCCGCGAGGCCTTCCAAGGCAGCCGCGCTAGCTACGGCGCTATTGGGTGGCGCGCGTCGCGCGGCTGGCCTGGAAGGCGGTCGTCCCTCAAATTGACGGTGTG
>Ga0070741_10014510_pt1 | contig 13609 bp, 11 predicted proteins | sample Coa_R1_4_FD_66440 | JGI IMG/M metagenome (GOLD analysis project Ga0070741, IMG submission 66440) | Surface soil microbial communities from Centralia Pennsylvania, which are recovering from an underground coalmine fire - Coalmine... | ecosystem: Environmental > Terrestrial > Soil > Unclassified ... | reverse complement strand
AAGTGACCGATGCGGCACTTCGCCATCACCGGGATCGTCACAGCTTCTTTGATCTGAATAATCAACTCGGGATCGCTCATGCGAGCAACGCCACCCTGGGCACGAATATCGGCAGGCACACGCTCCAGAGCCATCACAGCGGCGGCCCCGGCCTCTTCGGCGATGCGCGCCTGCTCCGCGTTCACCACATCGCAAATAACCCCACCTTTCAACATCTCGGGGAAACTGCGCTTGACCTGTATTGTTCCAGTCTGTTTTTGCATAATGAATTATCTCCTGGCGTGCGTAATGGTATACTTTTTTGAAGATTTTATCATAATAAAGCGGGCTGTGCTACAGCCAATTGCTACCCACGATGCCAGCCATAGCGATTGGCCCCCATAGACCCTCACTATATACAACACCCTGGCCGTAACAAACATTCCCCACGCTTGTACAGGACATGCAACACAGTCTCCCCACAAGCCCTACACAGCGATCTAGCCCTTTTTTTGTTAATGTACAACACTTACCCCTCAACTATACCCAATGGCTTGCGATTTGTCAAGTATCATGATAACAAACTGGCAAAGCTGCACGTACAGCAGAAAATATTCCAATATTCCAGTCGTGACCCATGTTCTGGACCTCCCTCTTGTTTGGTAGAACCCTGCCTGAACTGGCTCTTGACAGGTAAGGTTCTCTCTTCTATAATCTAATCGTACCGAAATGTACGGTACGATTAGATTATAGAAGAGAGGGAGCGAATAAAAAGAGGAAAAACATGAGCAAAGACAACAAGCGCATACGCACCTTTGTCAAACGGTTTGTCAACCCGATCTTACGCAACGCGACTGGCTTGCCTTTTGGTCCATTCGCGCTCATCCGACATGTTGGGCGCAAAAGCGGGAAAACCTATGAGATTCCCATTATGGTCTGGCGACTGCCGGATGGTTTTATTATTGTCTTGACCTATGGACCAGGGGTGGATTGGTTGCGCAACCTTCAGGCCGCAGACCAGGGAACCTTGCGCTGGCACAAAAAAGAATATGTGTTTCAAACACCCGTCTTCGTTGACGCAACAATAGCCAGGCCCGCACTCCCTGCACTGATCAAAATCGCCTTGAGGCTCAAAGGCTCCTTCGAGTATGTGAAGCTCGCCGACCAGTCGTCTGAGGAATGAGGACATCACGCCACACCCCCCGAAGAAGATCGACGTGAGCAGATCCTCGACGCAACGCTGCGTGTCTTTGCACAGAAAGGCTTTTCATTTTACGAGCCTGCATTTCACAGGGGATTTTCGTCCGCTGTGGGAATATCACGAGGCACGCAACGTCTCAAGAGTCTCAGTGTAAATACGATCATTTGATGATCGTATTTACAGCCTCAGGTGAAAATTAATGCAAAATAAGAACTATGCATTGTTAGGCTCGCTTTGTGTGACGACTATAATAACACATAGGAAGGTTCACGTCTTTTCCTGAATGCCTTTTCTGAGGGATGCTGTTGGTAGATGGAAATTTATTCCTACACGAAAGGTTGACTGACATGACAATTTCAGAGAAACCGCACGTCGTTATTCCTGCTGATCATGTTCCCGGCCCCAAACAAGGGCAATGGACCTACGGCCATTACGCCGCGCTTCCCAATGATGGGCAACGGTACGAAACTGTGGACGGAGTGCTCTATACTGTTCCGCCTTCCCCTATGGAATGGCACCAACGGTCGGCAGGCCGCTTTATTTACTATCTGCTTGCACATGTTGAACTGGCTGGACGAGGGCGAGTATACCATGCCCCTTTCGATGTCGAACTCACGTCAAAAATAGTCCTGCAACCCGATGTGCTCGTCTTGCTGAACGAAAGTTGTGGCAAAATCACGTCCTCGCACATCACTGGCGCTCCAGACCTTGTGGTTGAAGTGCTTTCTCCCGGTACAGCTCAATATGATTGGCAGCAGAAGTATGATGCCTACGCCCAGGCAGGAGTAAGAGAATACTGGATCGGCGATCCAATCAATCATACTCTTGAAGTGCTGGTACTGGAAAATGGGGAATATCATTCAACAGGGATCTTTCGCGGCGAGCAGGTTGTTCTCTCCAAGATCGTGCCGGAATTTCCAGTACAGGCCAGGCAATTCTTTCCCGAATAATATTTCCTCTGCTATTAGGAGCAGTATTAGCAAGCTCATATAAAGAAAGGTGATACGAACATGGCAACATCAGAGAAACCCACCGCGGTCACTCCTGCTGATCATATTCCGGGACCAGGGCAAGGGCAATGGACCAGCAATCACTATAGCGCACTTTCCAACGACGGGAAACGTTACGAAATCGTCAATGGAGTGCTCTACACTACCCCTACATCCCTCTCTGGATGGCATCAGATAGCCACCGGTCAAATGTATTTCTATCTGATGCTGCGTATTAAATACGCCAGTATTGGCAAGGTATATATAGCTCCGTTTGACGTTATATTGTCTTCCAATACCGTAGTCCAACCCGATGTGCTGGTCGTGCTAAACGAAAATAGAGTTGAATACACTCCTGAGCATACTATTCGCGGTGTACCCGATCTTATCGTTGAGGTCCTTTCTCGCGCCACCGAAAACTATGACAGCCATGAAAAGTCTGATGCATATGCAGCTGGAGGCGTCAAAGAGTATTGGCTCGTCCATCCAAAAAACCGCACTATCGAAGTACTGCTACTGGAGAGCAACAAATACAACTCAATAGGTACCTTTAGTGGGGAACAGGTAATTCTCTCGAAAGTAGTGCCTGATTTCCCGGTCCCGGTCAAACAGTTCTTCGAGGATTAACTTACGCCCATAAGCATTCAAAAACGTCCCTAAAGGGACTATCGCTTCGCGATCATTTGAATGCAAGGAAAGATTATTCTTTTGGAGAGGGATAGGCATGCCATTGGGGGGACAATGGCATTACTGCTATAGGCCCAGGCTCAAACGTAACGCAAGATCGACGCGATGGAGTTCTTCGGGGGTAATCACTCCTCGCTTACGCAGTAGGCGCGACTTTTCAATAGTCATCACCTGCTCGCACTTGACATCAGTGTAGTCGGTCAGCCCATTTTCCGGTGTTGGTGAAATACGCACATGCAGAGGTAATTCTCTTTCTGTGCGACTCATCGAAGCGACAATAGTCAAGGGATATGACTGCGAGGCATTGCCCCGGTCATTTTGAATAACCAACGCCGGACGGGTGCCTTGTTGCTCAGCACCACGGCCAGGAGACCAGTTCACATCCCAAATCTCTCCTCGTCGAGGACTGGGTTGATTCGCATACGTATCCTGATGTCTCGGGCTAGACAGAATTTGCCTGGCCTCATCACTCATGCAATCATACCTTCGCGCCCAGCCCCAAAAAAGAAATGAGCGTCTTCAAGTGTTTCCGGGATTGATCCAAGGTAGGCGTATGCGTCGTCGAGAGAGTGGTTAAGAGAGGAGAGTTCGCGTTCACGTTTTTCGAGAATTGCCGACTTCAACTGTTGGTAATTATCCTGTCTCATGAGTTCCATTATCGTCTCCACTACATCTCCTAATGAGGAGTCTAGTTCAACCGCCAGAGCCTTAAGCTCCTTATGTTGAGTTGAAGGGATCAAGATGGATTTGCGAATGAGGTTCTCATGACGATAAAAGTCTGTGTTCACAACAGCCATGAATTGCCTCCTAAGTCGTCAGTACATAACGCCATCTCTCTTATTGTACTGGGGTGCCTGCTAATTGTCAATAAAACGAAGACAGTTTAGATTAGAAAAATAAGATTTGCAAATTTTCAAAAAATATTGTAGCTCTACCACAGTTACCGTATTAAACGCATACGGCTCAGACGTAGCACCAGCAGCACGCCGAAAGAGACGGCCAGCAGTACGACAGAGAGAGCAATAGCCTTATCCAGATCACTCTCAGAGGCAATATACACGGCAATAGGCATGGTCTGTGTCACACCAGGGAAATTGCCAGCGAAGGTAATTGTTGCCCCAAATTCTCCCAGGGCACGCGCCCAGGCCAGACCTATACCCGAGAGCAATGCGGGACGAATCAACGGCAGCACGACACGCCGAAATGCGTAAAAGGGCGAGGCACGCAGCGTATAAGCAGCCAGTTCATAGCGGCGATCCAGCTGCTCCAGGCCTGCCTTCGCACTATTGACAAAGAATGGCGCAGCGATAAACGTCTGTGCCATGACCACTGCAACGGTTGTAAAGGGAATCGTGATACCGAGCAAACTAAGGTAATGGCCGATCAGTCCCATACGCCCAAATGCTAGCAGCATAGCCACTCCCGCAACCACCGGAGGTAACACTGTTGGCATCGTCACCAGCGTCTCCAACACATTGCGACCAGGAAATTGCACACGAGCAAGCGCATAAGCCACAGGTAAACCAAACACGACAGCCACCAACGTGCTCAAGCAGGTAGTCAGCAAACTGAGTTGCAACGCCATTAGTACATCTGGCTGCTGCATCTCAACCCATATAGCAGTTGGCGACTCATGCACAAACAACGATACCAGGGGCACCGCTAAAAAAAGAAAAAAAATGCTTGCCAGCACACCTACAAGCACCCTTGTAAACCAGTGCGACCACAAACTTTTTGTACGCCTTTCCTTGCTCACGAATCTGCGCTAGTGTAACAGGTTAAGAGCTATTTTTCAAAACCACTCTGCGCTGCGCGCAGAGTGGTTTTGAAAAATAGCTCTTAACCTGTTACACCGATAAAGCCGTATTTGGTCAACACACTCTGCCCTTGGGGAGAGAGAATATATTGCTCGAACGCCTGTGCATCCGTGGCATGGGTCGAATCCTTCGTGACGGCAATAGGATACTGCGCAATCACATTAAAATTATCGGGAATATCGATAATCTTCACCTTACTTGCCACACTGCTCGTGACATCGGTCCGATAAACAATACCAGCATCGGCCTCGCCCAATTGTACCTTCTGAACGACAGCCGTAACATTCTCCTCTTGCGAGACGAAATTGGCTTTGACACTGCTCTCATAGGTAGGGCCATAATCGGGCGCTTTGCCCAACTTGTCCAGGATTTGCAGAGCATAGTTGCCAATTGGGACAGCTGGTGCGCCCACGACGAGTTTTACGCCCTTCTTCGCCAGGTCCTTCAGTGATGTGATATTAGCAGGATTGCTGGCAGGCACAATGATCACCAGCTTGTTTCTAGCAAAGACCTGCGGCGTATTGACGAGATTGGCCTTTGTAGCTTTCTGCATATTCGCCTGATCAGCGGAAGCAAATATATCAGCCGGTGCCCCGTTAGCAATCTGCTGTTCAAGAAGCTGCGAACCATTGAAATTATACGTGATTTTGACATTGGAATGCGCCGACTGGTAATCGGTAGCAATCTCTTTAAACGATGCCGTAAGCGAGGCAGCCGCGAAAACATTCAGACTAACCGCCGCCGGCGCAGCTGTGGGCGTAGCAGAACTACTGCTAGTAGGGGTAGTACCTCCGCAGGCGGCAACGAGCATACCTAGCACACAAAGCAGCAATAGGGAACGTAATGGATGTCTCCGTAATCGATACTTCAACCTGGCCCTCCTTCAATTTGCTCTAGGACGCAAACAAGTATAATGCCGAATTTAGTCGGTATGTGAATACTCATATGTTGAGTATAACATCTTTATGGGGAATTTTGTCTAGCCCACAAGGGGGAATTTGAGCCACTTGCATGCGTCACCCAAATTTTCGATCATCTGCTCAATCACGCTGCATCCCCGCCTGCTGTGGGGGCTCACGGGAAACCCCTTCTTTACAACAACTGCCTGCGACAGTTGTTGTAAAGAAGGGGTTTCTAGATTGATATATGTGAATACATGCTATTTTTCGATGTGTGTATAGTGAATAGGGAATACAAATTAACAGGTACTCACGTGATCCCCCTAAAGGATCAAGACAATTCTCCTCTATTTCAATTAGTGCTTAAAATGGAGGATTACCGACATGTAGCCAGGAATAGTGAGAAGGTATTCACGGTATTGAAATGCCTGAAGCGCTCTTCCAATGAATGTGTAATGAGACATTTCCATCTCTATTACACTTCGTCCAACGCGTGTCGAGAAAGACTAAGACCTGTTGTGTATCCCAAAATCTGGGGTTCTTCCCCATGACATCCATTTGACGTGGACACGAAGGGAGATTTTTATGACAACTTACAGCTACGCAACATCACCAATACGCGAAAGAATCCGTGAGCGACTTGATCCCGTCATCGAGAATCTCGTCGAGAGAGAGGTCAGTGAGTTAGCACCTGCTTATCAGTCATCTGTGACGCAACAAATCGCTCCCGTCCTCCTGTCAACCTTGTTCTCGCAGCAGCAGGTTCCGCAGCAGCATCCTTTCGCTCAATTAGCTCCTATTCTGGCGTCAACCCTGATGCAGCAGCAGCAGGTTCCGCAGCAGCATCCTTTCGCTCAATTAGCTCCTATTCTGGTGTCAACCCTGATGCAGCAGCAGGTTCCGGGCCGCTGGGGACAGCAGCAGAATCCTATAGCATCAGTGCTTCCTATCCTGTTGATGTCGCAGCAGCAACAACAGCAGCAACAGCAGCATCCTCTGGCGACTCTGGCTCCTGTTCTGATCGCAGCTCTCAGCTCTCGCTAAAAACAGGGACATCGCATTGGCACTGTTAGGAGCTCTTTCTCGCTGAGTAGCCTCTGAGCACCTTATCTCAGCGAAAGACATGTGGAGGGAAACGCGCAAATAAGGTTTCCTGACAGTGTCAATTAGGGAAGCGGATGTACTCGGGCTAGCTATGCTAGCCCGAGTGGAGCTACGAGCCGAGCTAAGCTAGCGTCTCCAGGTTTCTACGAGCCCTCGCGAGATTTTCCTGAACTCCTCGCGCCTGACTATCCATTTGCAGAGTGAGGAATATCTGCAATGCCTCTTCGTAACAAGCAATTGCGCGCTCCAGGCATTCCTGGCGGTCTTCGTCAGGCAAGCTACTATAAGCATTACCCAGACTATTCTGCGTCCTGGCCCACTCAACCTTGCTATCTTCGCCCGTATAGACCAATAAGGCTGCACGATAACAAGCAATGGCCTTGTGGATATTAGCACGACGATCACCACTCGTCAGCGAACAGTAGACGTTGCCCAGGTTGCTCTGCGTCCTGGCCCAATCTAAAGGGAACGCCTTACGATTGTACACCTGTAAAGCGGCCTCGTAGCAAGCAACCGCCTTCTCCAGATTGGCCTGCCAGTCGCCACTCGTCAGATTGCTCAAGGTATTACCCAGGTTATTTTGTACCGCTGCCCAACCAATGGGGAAATTTTCATGAGAGTACACGCGCAATGTTGCTTCAAAACACTCAACGGCGTAGTGCAGATTGGCCTCTTGATTACCACCGGGCATGTCAAGATAGGTCAGACCGAGCATATTCTGCGTCTTGGCCCACTCATAAGGATGGGTTTCATAGGTATAGACCTGCAAAGCGGAACGAAAACAGGCAACCGCTCGCTCTAAGCGGGCCTGCTCCTCACCTGTTTGCATGAGATTATAGGTAACACCCAGACTACACTGAACCATCGCCCAATCGGTAGGAGTCTGCTCACGCGTATAAACTCTTAGAGCCGCGGTATAGCATACGGCAGCGCTTTGCAGATTATTTTCGTTGTCTCCTCCTGTCAGGTTGCGATAGGCATTGCCCAGGCAGTGCATGGTATCGGCCCAGTGATCAGGATGGGACTCGTACGTGTTGACACGCAGTGCGGCCTGATAATATTTGATAGACTTTTGTAAGTTGGTCTGTCGATCGCCAGCTGGCAAGAAGGAGTACACATTGCCGAGATTATGCTGTATCCTGGCCCACTCGTCAGGCGATGACTCGAAAGTATAAACACTCAAGGCATTCTCATAACAAACAATAGCTTTGAGCAAGGTCGCATAACGATCATCACTCGGCAAAAGGCAATAAAGGTTGCCCAGACTATTCTGTACCCTGGCCCACTCAGCAGGAAACGTTGTGAGAGTGTAGATCTCTAATGCGGCCTGGAAACAGGCAAGAGTCTTCCGTAATAGCACAAGTCGACTGCCAGAGGGCAAGCTCACAATAGTCATACCCATATATGTCATACCCAGGCTATACTGCGTTCGTGCCCATTCAACAGGAAATGTCTCACGCGTATACACCTCTAGAGAGGCTTGTAAAGCGGCAAGAGACTTCTTCAGGTTTGTCTCCCGATCTCCACGTAACAGGTTACGATAGGCAACACCTAAATCGTGCTGCGTTCTAGCCCACGCGCCAGGGAAAAGATCAAGCGTATAGATCTCTAATGCGGCCTGGAAACAGGCAATGGCCTTCTCCAGGTTCATCTGCCTGTCGCCATTTAAAGTCGTACTGTAGGTAACGCCGAGATCATATTGGGCGTCAGCAGTTTCACGCCTCTCTTTATCATTCATTCAGGTTATATTCCGTCTTTTGAAAGAGGAACGGGTCCTCTCAATAATGCACGATATGGTATTGAAACATGTAAAGCTCATCTCATTTGAAATTTTATGTGTTTGCTCTGCTGCTTGTCAACACTAAATCCCCGCCTGCGGCGAGACACTCCCAGGAAACCCTCAAAAACTGTCGGAGGCAGTTTTTGAGGGTTTCCTGGGAGTGCCTCGCCGCAGGCGGGACGGCGACCATCGGCCTTAGAAACTGCGCTGGGCGTTCCAAGAATTCGGGACGGCTCACGAGTTTTATTTATTTACCAGGCAGAACCAGATAAACAAATATAATGACCCCGAGATCAATCCAGCAGACATTGGTTGATACTTAAAATCAGGCATATACACGAAAAAAATCTTATTGACATAATTATTTCAAAAAATATATGTATTTCTATTCTCCACATTGTTACCTTTAAATACGAGAAACGTTATATTGACAGGAAGAAAATCCTTTACTCTTCCTAACATAACTTACATCTTATGTAAAGAGCTTGTCATGAACCCACCGGAGAAATCCGGGGGCTTGCAGGACTACGAAGAGCGTTCTGTAAGTCGGACATGACCAGTCTGAGTCCGGGTGACCGGGCTCCGTTACAGGCGAAATAGGTACGTCCAGGTGCGAGGCCAGCCTGCGACCACTACGGCAAGCAGTTAAACAGGGCTACGGGTGAACCCAGTGCTGCTTGCGTTAAACCGCTTGATAACATTGACGAGGCCAACGTTACCTGAGCGATCAGGGGTCCGAAAGGACACAAAAGGAAGATCTCCCCGGTTGAAACACGGGGGCTTCCGCAGGTCGAGGTTCTGTGATTGGAGGGAGGAATTGTGAGCAACATAAACGAGTTAAACGAAGCAAACGTGGGCTTCATGGCCCAGATATTTTCGATCAAACGGGCGCCTGAGTTATTGCCAGTTTACGATGTGCTACAGAGAGAACTACAGATATCTCAGATCTACCAGATTACTAAACGGAGCCTGGATATTTGCGGAGCTTTGCTAGGACTATTTGTGCTGGGCTTCCTGCTGCCTGTCATTGCGTTATGTATTTTTTGTGAGGATCGGGGGCCAATTTTTTATAAACAAAAGCGTATCGGCCTGCATGGGCAGCCCTTTTCCACCTATAAGCTGCGCAGCATGATTCCCAACGCCGATAATTACCTGGAGCAGCATCCTACCTTGCAAAAGGCATGGCAACAGAGCGGCAAACTGCGTGAAGATCCACGTATTACACGCGTAGGCCGCATTCTGCGTCGTACCAGCCTTGATGAGCTGCCTCAGATGTTGAACATCCTGCGTGGAGAGATGAGCCTGGTTGGACCACGTGCAATCCAACCATCAGAAGTTATCGCGTTGGGTGACCTCAGCGAACTGCGTCAGATGGCCAAACCGGGTTTGACCGGACTCTGGCAAGTCTGTGGTCGTTCGCAAACTAATTATGATCAGCGCTGTATGCTGGATTGCACATATGTAATGGAACGCTCACTAGAAGTAGATATACACATCCTTTTGAAGACATTCCCGGTGGTCTTACGTGGCGTAGGTGCTTATTAACACCCATATGCATTCATAAACGACGCTCTCGCGTCCTCTTGAAAGCTCGCCAGAAACGCCGCTGTCGCGTCTGGCTTCGCCCATCTGGCGGAGAGGATTGCGCGCTTTGCGCTCATGTGAATGCAAGGAAATATAAATCAGGAAGGGGAATGCTTACGTGCAACTGCGAGATACTCTACGACATTATGCTCAGGTTATCCGACACCGGTACGCCCTCATTCTCATAGGCATAACCATATGCACTGTCACAACCCTGATCATCAGTCTGTGCATCAAGCCAATTTATCAGGCATCGGCCCTCATCAAGGTGAATAGCTCAGCAACATCTTCCACCAGCGATGTGCTCAATAATCAGGCGCTGGCTGTGAGCTACGCCTTATTAGTCACCAGCCCGGACGTGTTACAGGCAGTGGCAAATAAGTTGCCGGGCACCACCGTAAATCAGCTTGAAAGCGTCGTCAGCGACTCACCTATCGATAACACAGAAATCATCGAAGTGCGAGCACAAGCAGGAACCCCGCGTATGGCGGCAGATATCGCAAATACAGTGGTGAATGTCTTTATACAGCTTCAAGTCGCAAAAGAGGGTGCTCGCCTACAAAATTCAATCGATCTGTATTCTCAAAATATCGCTAACACAAAGAGCGCGATAGATACAATACAGCAAAAGCTGATCACCATGCAAAATGAGCATGCATCCGATGATAGCATTACCCATCAGAAGAACCTGCTGGAGACGTATCAGTCAAGCTATAATTATCTACTGACAGGCTACTATCAATTACAAGCGCAAAAGCTCCAGGTCGGTAATACGCTGAGCATTGCCCAGCCTGCAATACCCCCAGACAAACCGGACAGCCCGCAGGTCGCATTAAACACGATACTGGCTGCGCTGATGAGCCTGATGCTCATGCTCGTACTTGCCTTGTTGCTCGATTGGATGGATGTAACAATCAAGACCACCGATGATGTCACTCGACTGACCAGCCTGGAACCTCTAGGTAGCGTGCCATTTGACCCATCCTCAACTCTCTCAACCCCCGTCTTCACCGTTGACAATGGCATAGTGGAGGAAGCATTTGCGGCGATCGGCTTAAACTTTCGAGCGCTCAGCAAGACACAACGCTCGATCCTGGTTACAGGTATACGACGATGCGCCGGTACTTCTACCACAGCCGTTCATCTGGCAATTGCGCTGATCCATTCAGGAAAGCGCGTGCTGCTTGTCGATGCGAATCTGCGACGACCGGTGCTGCACGAAGTCTTTCAGCGCTTCAATAACAAGGGACTGGTAAATAGTTTGCTCGATGTGCATTTATTTCAGGATCAATCTACTGGCCTACCTTCTTTATGGCTTGAACAATGGAAAACGAACATGCCCAATCTCTGGCTTTTACCGGCTGGTCCTCCAACTCCCTACTCAACAGTCATCCTGCGTATGCCAGAACTACTCACCCTTCAGGATTGGCTATTGGGGCGACACAAACTGCGCTCCAATCCAAATGCACTGGTCAGCACATCACCAGGTATACACAGTCTGATCGATTATATCATCTTCGATGGTCCAGCGCTGGCAGAGGGAAACGATGCAATGACGCTGGTATCGATTACCGAGGGTACTGTACTGGTTGTAGAAGCAGGAAAGGAACAAAAGGAGGCCCTCGACAAGGCGCAGGCAATGATTCAGCGGCTCGGGTCTCAGGTAACTGGAGTGGTGGTTAATCGCCAGAAATCGCAGCATGGAAGCTACTTCTACGTTCCTGAGTCGCAAAGCATCATCCCTCAAGAGCATAAAGCATTAGAAGCGCCAGGCAAACAACCTGAATGGGCACTAACACCGAAGCCTATTGTTCTACCACAGGCAACACTACCGGAAACACCTCTACCATTACCTTTACCTGACGAGCAACAGATTCCAGGTGAGCAAAACACGCCACCATTTCTACCCGATTTGAAGAACATACCTATCAATCATCAGTATCTGCAGCAGCACAATCCATCCAGAATGCAGTTTGGCCCCCGTCGCTGGATCAGTAGCCCGGGACTGAACGATAACGCAGTCGACAATTAAAATTATCAAGAAAAATCACAAGAACGAGAGGCTATATACTACATTGAAAGCAAAGCTGCTTCGGGAAGAGCATAACCTCTTTCCAAGACGACTTGCCTGGTGGGATTTGACAGGACGGCAAATCTGGCTACTTAGCAGCTTCGTAGCGTTACTAACGCTGATAACGATTAGCTGCGCTATCAGCCCTTCGCCGGTTGTGCCACTGGTGCTCTTCGCTGCATTGGGTATATGCGGGGCTGCGTTACTTCGGCCATGTCTTGCATTACTGCTGGCTTTCGCCTGCTCGGGACTACCCCAGTTCGTACTGCCGTTGCCCGGTCATAATATGCATCTCATCGAACCGGTTTCTCTGCTCTGCATCCTGGTGGTCGTCATCAGGCGTCCCCCCGTGCGGCTAGGCATGCCGCATATGCTAGCAGTGCTTTTTGTAACCCTTGCCATGATCTCGTTCATCCACGTACCGGAGTTTTCGACAAAACTGAGCGGTTATGGAGCAGATAAACGCCTTCTGGAGCTTCTGATTATTTTCACAGCCTTTTTCTATGGCTCTCTCCTGATCAATTATGCTGAAGATACGTCTTCTTTGCTCGTAGCCATTCTGCTCGTCAGTGCTCCGCTCTACCTTATAGGATTGGCACAGGCGATGGGTATCCACCTTCCAGCACTATTAGAGGCTGCTGGAGCACAAAACCCGAGGTTGACGCAGGGACGCCTATGGGGGCCCTTTCCCTGGTCAGTCAATTTTGGTATGTATCTTGCTAACCTCTTTGCCATTGCTCTGGCTTGCTGGCTGCATGGAACGCATCGCTGGCATCGTTGCATCGGGTTTATTATGCTGGTTGCTACGATATTAGAAATGGTCGGCACCGGCACACGCAGCGTCACAATTGCCGCAGCGATAGTGATAGTCATAGCATTTCTCATCGCCCGTCGTCTCAAGTTGCTCTGCACAACGATCCTGTTAGCAGGAATAGTGATCGCCAGCACCTTCAACAAACTCTTGCCACTTTTTATGCACGACGAAACCTCAACTGCTAATCGCCTGCTCATCTGGAACGAGGCCATCCGCTTGATACAGGCAAACCCCTGGATTGGCATCGGGTTGCAGCAGTTTCATTATTACTATGCACAGATCATTGTCAGCCCGGCATCGCAACTGGGTCCACTGGGCATTCATCCACATCAGCAATATCTGGAATGGGCAATGGAAAGTGGGATAGGTTGGCTGGTTATTGGTATACTCCTGCTGCTTAGCATTCTCTTTTCTTGCTGGCACGCCTATCGCATAGCAGCACAGGAGCAAAGAGCACTTCTGCTGGCAGCACTGTTAGCGGTGCTGACAAATATCATTATTGGCTTCTTAGATGTCCCACTGGATCAGTTAGAGGGTTCCATCGTTCTCTTCCTTCTGGCTGGATTGGCCTGCGGTTACAACACCTCGCGCCTACGGCGCTCACACAAAGAACTTTTTCACCCACCATTTTGCGCTCCGCGCAAAATGGTGGGTGAAAAAGTTCTTTGTGTGAGCGCCGTAGGC
>Ga0070741_10014509_pt1 | contig 13609 bp, 7 predicted proteins | sample Coa_R1_4_FD_66440 | JGI IMG/M metagenome (GOLD analysis project Ga0070741, IMG submission 66440) | Surface soil microbial communities from Centralia Pennsylvania, which are recovering from an underground coalmine fire - Coalmine... | ecosystem: Environmental > Terrestrial > Soil > Unclassified ... | reverse complement strand
ATTCGTCCGCCGTCGTATCGTGAACCATGACGATTTTTCTCGCTCGCGAAAAGACCGGCACATAGCTGTAGATGGCCGGAAACACGATCACATCGAGCGGCGCGGCCGACATCGCCATCGCCGCACGCAAAAGATCGCGCGGACGGCGCGCGCCGGAGCGCGATGACGGCGTCGATGGTCCGACGACCCGGGTTCGGACGTCGGAAGGAAGCTCGCCCGCTACCTCGTCCGAATCGATGAAGAAGAGATATTCGTTGCCGGGATCGACCGCGAGCATCGCACCGAGAAGGCATCGCGTATGACGGCCGAAGCCGCGATGCATCCGCCAGCAGGTCGCATCGATCCCGATTCGAAGCGGCCGATGCTGGAATCCCTGCGCGCCTGCGCGACGGGGCCCCGAATCGGGCAGGAGTCCCGCTTCGACCGACTTCGCGATACCCGCCGTCGCCATGCGTAAGGCCTTGATACGCCGTGCGCCGCCGCTTGCGCAACGGTTCGCATCCGAGACCGCGGAGATTTCGAGCAATCCCGAGGCGCCCTGTCCCGGCATAACGTCAGGCGGCGGATGCGGTATCGCACCCTTGGCGCGAGGAGGACAAACAGGCAGCGCGGGCGCGTCTGAATGCGGCCGCGATCAGGAGCAACGAGGCGCCGACCAGGAGCGCAGAAATCGCGAGGCCGACCCATGGCGGCATTCCCGACTCAGCCAATTTCCACCACCATATTCCCTCGACCATCGGCAGAGAGCCTGCCGGGGCGGGTTGGACGAATCTCGCATTCAGCGCGGGCGCGCCGGCCAGCTCCTCGTGCGCGGTGCGCCATACCTCGAGCATCGGCATTCGCGAGAAGGACCAGAGCAAGTCGTTGGGGTCGAGGCCGGCCGCCATCTGCTCGCGAAAGATGTTGAAATAGCTCGACACCAGGGTCGGCGCGTTTATGAGAAATCCCGCCCCGGACAGCGCAACCATCGCGCGCATCCATCCGCCCTCAAGCAAAGCGCCGAGCGTCATCAACACCGCAATCGCCGGCATCAGGAGCCGAGGCCCCCAGCACCATCCTCCCCACCATCCGTCCCACATCGTGTAGATGCCGAAATAGCCGGCGGCGATTGCCAGAATCATGAGAACATCCGGGTTTCGAAGCCTCCCGCGGCCAAGACCGGCGATGGCAAGGACGGCGGGGCTGTACCAGATGAGGCCGCGACCAGGACTCACCAACAGCCCCATCGCGCCGAATGGAATGTTGCGAAGCCGGAGATGGTACGGCTGGCCGAAGGTGGTAGGCGAGGCGAACCTGTACTGGTTGTAGAGAAAATAGAGCCCCAACCCCGCCGCGGCGCCAATCAAGGGAAGCATAATCGCGCGGGCGCGCCGCCTCTGGAGGGCGGCGCGAAGCGAGAACACGGGGCCGAGGACGATGGCGGGTGGTTTGGCGAGCACGCCCGCGCCAGATATTGCGCCGGCAACGACCCCGCTGGAGGACGGATCCAACTGCGTGGAGATTCCCCACAGCGTGAGCGCTGTGACCAGCGGCTCGGCGAAGTAGTCGCGGGTATAGACGACCGCGATCGTGCCGAAGGCGAAGCACACCGCGGCCGTCATCGCCGCGGATATTGTCGCTTTCATGCGGAGGGCAACGGCGGCGATCAGACCAGCAGAGACCGCCGCAAACGCAGGCGAAAAGAACAGGACGGCGACCTCGGCCCATCTTGCAGGATCGAGATGGAAATGCCGCGCCGCGCTCATCGCGATCGAAAGCGGCGCCAGCGCCAGGACCGAGGAAAGCGGCCAGCACATCGAGTAGTAGAGGCCGTCGCGTCCCTGCGCGGCCACCACCGACGGCGATACCTCGAACGTCCCTCGGGTGAGCATCGAGACCGCCACCTGGAACATCGACATCCCGTCGATCGAGTAGATGCGGGGCGGAAGGAAGGCGAGATAGAAAACAAAGACTCCCAGGGTCAGAAGCACCACGGTCGCGGCATCGCGTCTCGTTCGCATCCGCACTAGTCCGCATCGGCCGCGGAGAGAGCAATCGCCACTTCGCGCGGAATCATGAATGAATCGAGCAGCGCGACCGCTCCGATTTGTCGATGAAACTCAATTTGATGAATCTCGGCCCACGATGCCGCTTCGTCGCGGCCGCCGGCCGCCCGGATCGCATGCGCGCCAAGCTGACCGTGAAGGAGATAGCGGCCGATACGGCCGATGCCGTCCGTGCCGTGCGAGGCCCATCGCGTCGCGGTGCGGATGGTGACGATGCGGCCGACGATCGCGGCGAACGCGCGATGAACAGGAGCGAGCGCCGCCGTGGTCTTTCCGACATCGTGGAGCAATGCCGCCGCGATCCATCGCGGATCATCCGCGTGCCGCGAGCCTGCGAGACGGCGGGTCAGTCCGCAGGCGACGCGGAGGCCGTGATGGCGGTCGACCGGCGCCATTGACCGCCAAAGCTCCATTTCCCCTGAATTGAGAATCGACTTGACCCAATCCCCCTCGGCTCGAAGGTCACCGCCGCTGCTGAGCAGGTCCCGAACGCTCGATGCGAGGCGGGGCAGCCTGGCGCGCGGCAGCGCGGGCATGGAGTCGTCCGCAAGCGCAGAAATCACCTTGCCAAACCCTGCGCAGTGGAATCGTTGTCGGAATCCGCATTGTCGGGCGAGGACCGCAACAAGGTCGCGACATACGACTTTCCGAGGCGGAGATGATCGTGGAAATGGCTGTAGTGAAAGCGGCCGGCGCGTCCGAGAATATCGAGGTTCGAAATCCGCCCCATCGCGTTCATCAACACTGCCACATTCTCCGCGTAGTCGAGCGTGTAAACCGGATACGCGTTCGGAAGCATGTGATGCTTCCATCCGAGGACGTCGGTTCTTTTCACAAGGCCCAACTCCGACAATTCATCGAGTACGACCTCCGCGAGATCCTTGTCGGCCCGTCCGAAAATCGAGTCTCCCTTGAAGCACGGAATTTCGGCGACCAACGATGTTTCTCCAAAAGGCGCCATCACTTCCGACCGGTTCCTTGGCTCGTAGAGTCGCGAGATGAGGAAGCGGGGGTCGGGCACGTAGATCGATGCGTTGTTGGAAATACCGGGCCGGGCGATGAACACCACGATGAGGCGGATGTGGCGAAAGAGAAGTCGCGCGGCCGCATTGCACGCGTCTTTTCCCATCCGGTTCGCGATCATCGCGGCCATCCTGCCTATCGGCAGCGTGGACACCACTCGATCCGGGGGTTCGTACGATATTCCCCCGTCGAAGCCGATCCGGGAAATGTGATCGCCATCGAACTCGATGCGTATTATTTCGCGGCCGGTGTGAATCGAAGAGGAGGGAAGCGCTCCGGCGAGCGCCTCGCTGATGCGCCCGTAGCCTCCCCTCGGATAGAGAAAGCTGCCATCGAGATGGCGCACCGTCCGCGCAGGAAACACCATCGAGGTGATCAGCGATCGCAGGTTCATCCCCTGCAGCCGCCGCGTGGCCACGTCGGGAGAGAGTTCGCGCGCAGGCAGTCCCCAGAGCTTTTCCGAGTAGTTGAGAAGAATTCTGCGCGAGAGGGTCTCGCCGAACTGCCCCAGCGCGAAGTCCTCGAAGCTGACGATCGGCCGGGGACGAGCGCGCACGCGCATCAGCTCGCTTCCGATCCGGAAGGCATCGAGCAATCCGCCCGAGAAAATGACGCTTCTGGGCGTCGGGGGAAAATCGATGAACCGGCCGCGCTCCCAAACCTTGCTCGGGGCGGTAACTTCGCGAAGCTCGCCGCCGAGCAGGTCGTACACGTCGCGCGTGATTTCGGGATCGCGATCGTGAAAGCGGTGAGCGCCGCAATCGTATCGATGTCCTCCGTGGCGGAAGGTGCGGCACATGCCTCCGACATCGTCCGCTCTCTCGAAAAGCACGAAAGGCACTCCGGCGCGGGCCGCATAGTATGCGACCGAAAGACCGGCGGGCCCGCCGCCAAGGATGGTCAGATGATTCATCGCGCCGCCGGGTCTCAAGGGAGACCCCACGCCTCGGGCTTCATCTATACTCCGGCCTGACGGCGCTTGCACGGCTGACAATCGCGACCTCGAAGGGTATAGGTACGGGAACATGGGGGGCTCCGCGAGGAACCTCCCCATCCGGACTCGCGGAGGCTCATACAATGAGAGAGCACATGGTCGCTCGGCGTTCGCCGTGGGTTCGCGCCGGATTCGCACTCACGTTAGCGACACTCGTCGTCCTGTTGGCCGAGTCCGCGGGATACGCGCAGAACGCCACCGTCACCTCAGTCGCAGGGGTGGCCTCAATTGAGCGCGCGGGCGCCTCGTTCCCCGCGAGCGTGGGGATGCCGGTGGAGACGGGAGATCGCGTGAGCGTAAGCGCCGGCGCAAAGGTCGTCATCACGCTTAACGACTCGAGCGTGCTTGAAGTGGGGTCGAACAGCACGATCATCATTGACGAGCAGTTGTTCGGGGCCGGCGGGGTTCGGCAATCGACAAAGTTGAGAATGCTCAGCGGGATCCTGAGATCGGTGGTCAAGCATTCTTCCAGCGGGAATCTGCCGAATTTTGAAATTCACACACCGAACGCGATTCTTGCCGCGCGCGGGACGACCTTCGACACCGCCTATATACAGGGTCAGCGGCGATTCGGCTTCGGATCGTGCTCGCAGTTCACGGATGAAAGAACCTACAAGGGGGTCGTAGGAGTCAGAAACGCCGCAACTCCCGATGCTCCCGAAGTGCTGGTCGAGGCGGGTTACGAAACGACCGTGGCCTGCGATTCCACTCCGTTGCACCCAGGTCCGCTTGGGATGACCGGGATTCCGTCGGGCGGCGCAGGCGCGTTCACGGCAACCGAACCCGGCGCCGCTGTCGTCGCGCCGCCGCCGAGCACCGGTCCGATAATGCCGCCGTCGATGACGGGCAGCGAAAAACCGTAGCATCGGGATGAGCGGCGGCGCTCTCGATATCCGGGTGTGAACGCGAAGCGAATCCTTTCAGGCACGGGCGCTCGAACCTTCATTCTGGGCGTCGCGGTGGTTGCAGCGATCTTCGCCATCAACTCCCGCCATCCCGACTTCATATCGTTCGCCGAACTGAGAGCAGGCGACCTCAGGATGAGAGCGGGGCCGGGTTTCGGACCGACGGGCAAGGTCGCGGTGATCGCGATCGACGACGAGAGCGTCGCCAGGCTCGGGCGATGGCCGTGGTCGCGAAGCGTGATCGCGCGGCTGGTCATGGCACTCGCCGACTACAAGGTCTCGGTGATCGGTATGGATCTCCTCTTCACCGAACCTGACGACATCGATCGCGACCATCAGGCGCTCGCCGCGCTGCTTGGAGCCGCCGGCATCGCCGATCCCGTGCTGGATAGTTTCCTCGGGCCGCGCAACGACAAGGAACTCGCGCGCGCGATTCAGGATCAGGGAACGACCTACCTGGCCTATCCCTTCGAGAGCCATCGTTTCGGGTCGGATGCGATGGCGCAGGTGCGACAGACGTTCGCGCGCACTATCGTTGAGCCGCCGCCGGTCACATTCGATCTGGTGATGCGTCCGCAGGGGAAGCTGCCGGCTCTCATCAGCGCCGGCGGTTATCTTCCGGCGATGCCGATGGTTGCGCGCAGCGCGCGGGGAAGCGCGTTTGTTGACGTGGATGCGGACATGGACGGGGTGGTCCGGGCAATACCGACGGTTATTCGCTTCGACGATCGTTTCTGCGCCCCTCTCTTCATGGCCGTGGTCAGCGCATACAGGGGTGGCGCGCCGCTGGTCCTTCGCCTGACGCGATCGGCGGTTGGAGATGTCGCGATCGGTGATACGCGCGTACCGGTGGACGAGATGGGCCGGATGTTGATCGACTTTCGCGGACGGGCCGGGAGAATTCGCGTTTTCTCGGCCGCCTCGGTGATCGCGCATTCGGTGCCCGCCGCAGACCTCCTGGGCAGGATCGCGCTCGTCGGAGTTTCCGCCGTCGGAATAGGCGATCGGGTGGTCACGCCGACAGGCGCGGACGTCCCGGGCGTCGAAGTGCAGGCAGCCGCGGTTGACAATCTGTTGGCGGGCCGCTTCCTGCGCAGATCGGAGGTGACCGAAGGTGAAACCCGCCTCTCTGCCATCCTGCTGGGACTCGCTATCGCGATTGCCGTGAGCACAATGGGCGGGATGAGGTCGGCGGCCGCGGCGGTCGCGATGGGCGCCGGCTACCTCATCTATGCCCAGTATCGCCTGCATGCCGACGGGGTGCTGCTTGGGGTGGTGTTGCCGATGATGACGCTGGCGGCGACGTACGGCGTGCTGGCCGGATATCGTTACGTAACCGAGGGGCTGGAAAAGCGCCGCCTGCGCAGGGCTTTTGTCCACTACCTTGCACCCACGCTGGTGGACAGGCTCGCCGATGATCCGGCGGAACTGAGACTGGGCGGCGAGGAGAGGATGATCAGCGTGATGTTCGCGGACCTGACCGGCTTCACCGCCGCATCCACGGAGATGGATCCGGAAAAGCTAACCGCGAAGGTGAACAGGTACTTCGACTTCATCGTGAAGCCGATCGACGCGACCGGAGGGTACGTGGAGCGCTTCCTGGGCGACGCGGCGCTCGCGTTCTGGGGCGCGCCGCTTTCCGATCCGGATCACGCGATCCATGCGATTCAGGCCGCCTTCGAGGTCATCGACGGCGTCCGGCGCGCCAGGGAGGAGGACGAGGCGCGCGGCGAAGCCGGCTTCACCATCAAGGTCGGCATCAACAGCGGCGTCGCGGTCGTGGGCAATATCGGGAGCAAGGATCGCTACTCGTACACGGCGATGGGGGAGGACGTGAATCTCGCGGCGCGGCTCGAAAGCGTTCCCCCGCTGTACGGATGTTCGATCGTGGTCGGAGAGAATACGGCGAAGCTCGCGGCGGGCACCTTCCTGATGCGCGAACTGGACTGGATTCTGGTCAAGGGCGCGAGCGAGCCGCTGACCGTCTATCAGCCACTCGCTCCGTTGGCGTCCGTAACTGAAATGCATCGCGAGATGGCGGCGCGATTCGCGGTCGCACTCTCGCATTACCGCGCGATGCGGTTTGCCGAGGCATGCGCCGTATGGGACGAACTGGCCGCGAAGTTCGAGCCGGCGCCAAGCCCGTCGTCGGTGATGGCGGAGCGGGCCCGGCGATTCATCTCGGAGCCGCCGCCGATGCCGTGGAATGCCGTCCTCGTGCTGACCAGCAAATGATTCGCGCCTACGGATTCGGCATGTCGCTCACGGTGTACAGCTTCCCGTCCCGCAGATAGAGCTTCTGCGCTTCCGAAAGCGTCAGAGGGCGCGCGCCGCGCCGTCCGAAGACGGCAAGCTGATTGCCGCTTTCATCGACGGCTCGATCGCGGTCGAGGCCTTTCGGGATCGCGAGCGCCGGCCCCCGCGTCCGATAGGTTGCGATTAGACTGGGTGTCGGCCTGGGCGAGAAGCCGAGGTAACCGGGCGTGCTGTCCGGCGAAATCAACTCCACAACCCGAAGGCCGTTTTTGCCGTCGGCAAGGTACGCGTAGACGGACGCATCGGTCATCCCGAGCCTCGTGTCGTTCAGATCATTGATCTGGCCTCCGGCGTTGAAGACCTGGTCGATCGCCGGATGCTCGGGCTGCTTGACATCAACGATCACGAGGCCCTGCGCACCGCCCGATACATACGCGTAGGTGCGCGCGACGTAGATATTGCGCGCGTCGGGGATCGTCAGCGCCGCTCCTTCCACCGCGCGAGGCCGTTGTGGAAACGTAACGTCCACGACCTTGAGCCCCTGCGAGTCCACCACGAATGCGTAGCGGAACTGCACCGCAATCGCCCTGGGTTTCACTATGTACGGCGCGGTGACGGTGGCGACGAGCCGCGGATGTTCCGGCTCGGAAAGGTCGACCACCGCGATGCCGCGATCGCATAGCACGTAGGCATAATTGCCCGCGATCGCGCCGCCTGTCGCTCCATCGAGCGCGCCGCCGGGATTGAAGCCCGGACCGCGCTCGAAGAAATTGTTGTCCGGATTGCCGTCTCCGAGCGTTCCGACGTTGACCGGCACCAGCCCTTCGTATCGATCGGTCACGAATGCATAAGCGGCTTCGAGCGGGACGGGCTGTTCGAGATTCTCCGGTCGATGGCTGCGAGTCGGATCGATGAGGAGAGTGGTCGGCAGCAGCACCGCTGTCGCATCGCGAGTTGATACGTAGGTGCGCTGACCAAGCGGCGAGACCGGAGCGGTCGTGAAACGCTCGGCAAAATCCTTGTTGTCGAGGTCCGCGATGTCATAGACGACGAAGCCGCCCTTGCCCTGCGCGGTAAACAGGTACTCGCCGCGATTCTGAATCGAACGCACTTCCGCGTGGAGCTTCGGCAGCCGGCCGTCCCATCCTATCCTGATCGTGGAAGCGTGTTCGTAGGCTTCGTCCAGCACCCTTCCCTTCTTGACGAACTCCTTGAACCGGTCGGGGTAGGCAAGTTGATGAAGATGGCTTCCGATGACCGCCTGCGGCTCATCGCGCTCGGTCACGACCACCGCCTCCATCCCCTCGTCGCCCTCGGCGACCCAGCAGTAGCGTCCGATGAAGTTGACGAAGTTCGTGCCCTGCATCAAAAGCTGCGCCATCCGGGCGTTGTTGTCGTTGTTCGCGGAGATGTGACAATCGGTGCAATGCTTGGTTTCGGATCCGCGGACCGTGTGCGGCACGGCGCTGCTGAACGATTGCCCTGAAAATCCTTCGGCGGAGACGGTCTGCTGCTGGGTATAGATAACGGCACGATCGGGATTGTAGGAACTGACCAGGATCGCGCACGAGGAGCGCGCCGGAGAAATGCGGTTTCCGGTAACTGCGCCGTCGCGCCCGATCATGAAGACGTCCTCGCGCAGGGTTTGAAAATCGTAGCTGGTCCAGTTCCGTGTCATGTCGCCGTCGTAGTGGAGCACCTGCCGGCGCATGTTTGCCTTCATCGGCAAATGGCATCCGAAGCAGCTAGGCACCCACGACGAGTGGCAGGTCTGACAGGCCATGTCCTTCAGGGGATGGGCGAGCTGGTCGTCGGCGATGTCGATGCGGCCCCAGGTCTTGCCGTCCTTCTGGATCGTGTGAGCGTAAGCAGCGGCCTCGTAGGCGCGATTCCAGGCCTTTGAATGGCGGTTGTCGATGGTTGCGAGCTGGGGAATCGGCCACTTGAGATCGCGCTTCATGGTCGATTGCTGCTCGATTTCGACTATTCCGCCAGCCTTGCGGCGCTGGCGGAACCGATTTCCGAACGGGGTCTTCTTCGTCTGATCGCTGCGGGTGAGATTGATGCGCTTGCCGTCCTGCCATCCCGCATTCCCCGTAGCGACGAAGTCGGTATAGCGGGTGTAGGTCCCGTGGCAGTCCTCGCAGCGGACCTGGATGGCGTTGCGGACCTCGCCGTAGAGGTTTCCATTGCCGTGGGAGTCGCCCTCGAAGTGGCAGTCGGCGCACTGCATCCCGTATTCGTTGTGGATGTCCTGGAGCTTGACGGCGCGGCGCCATTTGTTCGCGGCGTTGTCGGGGATCACATGGCCGTGCCGATCGAGGAGGCGGCCCGCTTCATCGCGTTTCCACACGTACCTGAAAATCCATCCATGGCCGTGAAAGTCCGCGATCTGGATATTCGCAAGGCGCGGATTGAGCTCCGAGCTGCGGGTCAGGAACGCATTGTCGGACCACAGTCCCTTGACGTTGGCGGCTTCCGGGTTGGCCATCAGGTCAACCGCTTCCTCATCCGCGGTAACCTTCTTTGGAGTCGCGGGATAGAAGTGTTCGCCGTCGCTCTCGTTGTCCCACCAGATAGTGCCGTAATAGCTGTTGACGACGTTGGTGCCGGGATGAACGTGGCAGACCATGCATTGCGAGGACGGGATCGAGTTGGTGAACTGATGGCGGATGGGAAAGCCGGAGAGGTCCTTTGGAATCGAGGCGTCGGCTGAGAAGCTTCGGCCCTGGTTGCCGTACTGCGCATACTGCATCGAATGCGATTCGTCGCGATCGTTGGCGTAGATCACGTGACACGCCGAGCATCCGCTCGATCGATAGTCTCCGGAGTGATCGTTGGTTCCGAGGAACCACAGCGTGGGATCGAGCAGCCGCGTGCGCTGGAGGCTCTGGAAAACCGGGTCGGTGCGGACCTTGGTTCCATAGCCGCGCCGTGACAGTCGATCGTCGCCCCTTTCGAAGACGCGCAGGACGTTGCCCGGCTGCGTGATTTCAAAGCGGGGAAGCGGATCGAGGTACGGCAGGATGTCGTGTTCGAGGGTGTCGGCGGCACTGGGCGGCGGCGTGGTCATCACCCGCATCGGGTTGCCATTTTCGGTGTAGGCGTCGCCGAAGCGCGCGATCTTCCACGGGTACTCGCCGTTGTTGTAAAGCGCCGCCTCCCACAGCATCGCCCCCGTCGCCATCATGCTCTTTCGCACGTGCTCGACTTCCTCGGCATGGCAGCTTTTCCCGCCGCAACTTAGCCGGGCGGCCCGAAGATCACCGGGGTTCACGAACCGCACGAACTCCGGCGATTCGTTGTTCAGCATCGAATAGGAACGCACCGGAAGCTGCCCGGTGTTCGGCCAATCGTAGGGATAAAGCGGATGGACGTGGGCGGCTTCCTTGGTGGTGGTGGAGGCATTGCCGCCGTGACAGTCGGTGCATCCGATGGGAAGTCCGTCCGCGTGCATCTCCTCGATTCCCGCGTGACAACCGGAAGATCGGCACCCGGCGCTTTTCGCATCGGCCTCGGCACGCGTCTGGCGCGAAATGTCGGCGGGCATCGGCGGCTTGTCCACTATCGCCCGGCGCGGCACCGGATGCTCGGGTGGCATCGCTCCCGGATGCGCCGGATCGTACGGCGCGCGGCACGCCGAGAGGACGGACATCGCCGCAATCACGACGACGGCGGCCAGGATGACGGCGAGGCCCTTTTCCGTGTCTTTCATCCGAGTCAGTACGTGAGCGTCACGCCCAGCAGGTTCGAAAACAGGATGTTGGACTGGTAGATGTCCTTGAAGCCTGCGGTCGGCGCCAGCATCGCGAACGCCCCCGTCACGATTACGTTGTCGATCAGCAGCGGCCGGTAGCGGAAGCCGACGCTGAAATCGAAGCCGATTTCCCTGCTCAGGTCGTTCTGATGCAGGACGTATTCGAGCACCTGGACCTTGTCGAAAGTCAGGTAGTTGATATTCAGGGATGTCTCCAGTTCGGGAGTGAGCTTTAGATCGGCTCCGATGTTGTAGAGCAGGATGCCGGGGTTGACGAAATTGGCCTGCCCCTGGAGCTTGTCACGAAGGTCGGGCACAAGGCTGAGCGGATTGATAAGAGGGACCTGCGTGCCGGTGAGTCCGATTCCCACCCGGTTGAAGTAGTTGAACTGGCTTCCGGCGAAGTTGGGATTGTCCTGGATCGTGTCGAAGCCGGTCGCGGTATGTCCGGTCGGATTGCCGTTGCCGGAAGCGTAGAAGAACGAGAATTTGTACCGCTGCCAGTCGTGATCGTAGGACAGCTCCAACGCCGCCATCTGGGCGTTGATGTTCACGGCGTGGCCCGCGATTCCGTTGAGGCTGTCGCGGCCCACCGCCTCATAGAACGCGTGCGAGACGTTGATTCGCCCGATATGGCCGTCGCTGGTGCATCCGAAGTAGGCGGTGTTCACCGCATGCGGTTGGACGGTGCCGATAAGCGAGGGCCGGACCAGGAAACCGTTGTCGTTGAACAGAGTGCTCGGCTCGTCGTTGTTGTAGTCGAAGTCGAGCTGAAAGTTGTATCCGTCGAAAAGAAAGTCCTGCCGGGTGAAGTTGGCGACGATGATGTTCTGCGGCCGACCCACCATCAGCGTGTTCAAACCGCTGTTGGTGTCCTTTTCCAGGGGACGGAAGTAGCCGATGTTCCATTGATCGCGGTTTGACTCGAAGCTGCCGAAAATCAGAACCCCCGGATCATTGTCGGAGAAGATGAATCCGCGGAAATCACTGGTGAAAGGCTGAATTCCGGTGCGCACCGACACGGTGTCGTAGTAGGGACTCAGGTCGGCGAGCTTGTACTGGAAAAACAGCTCCTGGAACGCGACATGGCCGTTGAGCCGCGTCGTGCCGTCGGCGGGATTGATGTTCACGATCCCGCGCTCGTTGGTGCCCAGGTAGTTCACGTTGAACACCGGCGTGATTCGAAGTTCCCAATCGAACGGCTTGAACCCCGCATCGCCGTGAAACAAATCGAACGACACGATGAAGTTCTGCTGCACGCTGTTCTGATCCCCGCTGCCGAAGAAGTTCGGATTGTTCGGCCGCGCGGTGCTCACTCCGCTGGCGCGCGGAAGCCTGGTGAACGACCAGGTTGTATCGCTGACCGCGGTGAAATCGAGGAAGGTATGCTGTCCCCAGATGGGATAATCGCCCTTGATGATGTTCTGGTCGTAGGGATTCCACCAATTGCCGAGCCGGTAGGGATACTCGCCCGGCTTCGACGGCGGGTAGCGATTCCACGTCGGAAACCCGATCCGCCATCGATCAGGCACCGGAATGTAGTCCATGTCGGGTCTGAGCTTTGGCCGAGGCGCAAGCGAGGGAGCGAATCCGAGGGGCTTTAGCTGCGTCGCCGCTCCCGTCCATTCCCGCGCCTGCTGCTTCATCCGCTCCTCCTCGGAGGACTTGGAAGGCGCGGATTCGGACGAAGACTCGGAGTTCGATGACTGGCTGATATTCGGAGGTTCCGGCGCCGAGGCGGAGGGCGTTTCGGCGGCGCACGGCCGGAGGGTGAGGCAGAGGCACAGCCCAGCGGCAACCGTCGCGTTCGCGCCGATTCGCAGAGCCCTCTTGCCTTTTTTAAGCCGCGGCACGCTTTTGGGCTTCCGGGAAACGCCGCCGCGAAACATAGTTCACGGTTTCACGGGACGTCAACCGTTTAAAGCCGTTTCGACGCGGAAAAACCCGCTGATGGGAAAATTTTACAAATAGCTTGCTTTCCATGCCGACTGATTGTACGGATCCGGCACGGCGGCATCCCGCATCCGGCAAAGCCGCCGGGTGGGCATTGGCTTTTAACACTGCTAAACAAGCCGTAGCTTGTCCATGAATTCCGCCAGCCCGAAGGGGGTCCGTATCGCCGCCGGCCTGCTGGTCGGGGCGGCGATGCTTCTCGTGGCCGCTCCCGCGCACGCCCTGAAGAACCTGGTCACCGCACCCCTGACGGTCACCGACGTCCAGAACATCATCGCCCGCGCGGTCACTTTCGCCGTCCGCAAGCATCAGGCCGTGACGGTGGCGGTGACCGATCGCGAGGGAAACGTGCTTGGGGTGTTCGCGATGACGGGTGCGCCGGTCAATGCGAAAAACCCGGACCTGGTCAATCAGCTTCAGCCCGGCGGGACGCTGGCCTCGACCGCGGCGATCGAAAAGGCGCGGACGGCGGCGTTTCTAAGCAGCGATCAGAACGCGTTTTCAACACGCACGGGCGGCTTCATCGTCCAGAAGCACTTTCCTCCGAACATCGCGAACACCCCTCCCGGGCCGCTGTTCGGACTCCAGTTTTCCCAGCTTCCCTGCGGCGATGTGCAGGCGCACGGAAACGGAATCACCGGAGATCCCGGAGGCATACCGCTCTACAAGAAGCATC
>Ga0070741_10014508_pt1 | contig 13610 bp, 10 predicted proteins | sample Coa_R1_4_FD_66440 | JGI IMG/M metagenome (GOLD analysis project Ga0070741, IMG submission 66440) | Surface soil microbial communities from Centralia Pennsylvania, which are recovering from an underground coalmine fire - Coalmine... | ecosystem: Environmental > Terrestrial > Soil > Unclassified ... | reverse complement strand
CCCGTGAATCTGCGCTCCCGCATGGAAGCCATGATCGAACGGGAAATTCAGCATCGAAAACAGGGCCGCAAAGGGCATCTTATCTTCAAGACCAACGCCCTGGTGGATCCCGAAGTCATCCGCCTGCTCTATCGCGCCTCACAAGCCGGCGTCCGCGTCCAGCTTCTGGTGCGCGGCATCTGCTGTCTGCGGCCCGGCCTCGAAGGCATCAGCGACCACATCGAAGTCACCAGCATCATCGGCCGTTTCCTCGAACACAGCCGCATTTACTACTTCCACAACGGCGGAGACGAAGAAGTTTATCTCGGCAGCGCCGACCTCATGCCGCGCAATTTGGACCACCGCGTCGAAATCCTCTTCCCGCTCGCCGACCCGAAACTGATCGCCCGCGCGCGCGATAAATGGTTGAAAGGCTATCTCAGCGATACAGCGAATGCCCGCCGCATGCTCCCCGATGGCTCCTACGTACGCAGGAAGCCTTCTGGTGGAAGAGCGGCCTTCAATTGCCAGGACGCCTGGATTCCGAAGCGCCGCTCCGCCGAGCATGACACGGAAACCGTCGCCCTCAAACATCGTCCAGACGACTAAGTCAGTTTTACCATCCCGCCGGGATCTTACCTGTTGTAACACCTACTAAGCGCCTTCAGCCCCTCAGTATTCCTCTAAGGCCCCGGACTTGCTCCTCGTCGCTCGAATGGAGGTCCAAGCATGAAGGCGATCCTCATTTGCTGCTTAGCGTCGGGCTGCTCCGCCGCTCTATGGGCGCAGGCGCCCGTTCCTTCCGGGTCACAACCGATCTATCGCGTGACCGTGGTCTCGCGCAACCTGGAAGCCGTCAATTACGAGCACCGCGGCGGTCCCACATCCATTGATTTTCAAGGCACGGTGCTGCTCCCCCACGCCAAGGGCAGCGCCGTCGTCGAGAGTCATCGCGGCAGCGTTGCCATCGATGCCAAGTTCGATCATTTGGAGCCGCCCACGCGCTTCGGCCGCGAATATCTGACATACGTGCTGTGGGCCATCTCGCCCGAGGGCAAACCCACCAACCTGGGAGAAGTATTGGCGGATTCCTCCAACCACGCGCATCTAAAGGTCACCACCAATTTGCAAGCCTTTGGTCTCATTGTCACCGCCGAGCCGTACTACTCGGTCGCCGTCCCTAGTGATGTCGTCGTAGCCGAGAACCTCATTCGGCCAGATACCATCGGAGCTCGCGAACAGGTGAACGTGAAGTACGAATTGATGCCGCGCGGCCAATATACCTTGAATGTCCCACCGCAGCAGCTCCATTCCCTCGGCGCTGAGGAGCCCAAGCTCTCTTACGATCGCTATGAGGCCGTGCTGGAGCTGTATCAGGCCGAAAACGCCATCGCGATTGCCAAATCCCAGGGTGCCGATCAATACGCCTCCGACTCGCTGGCCAAAGCCAAGGCCTTGTTGGTTCAGGCGCAGGATTTGAATGCCCGCAAGTCCGATCCGCACGCCATCGTATCGGCGGCGCGCGAAGCCGCGCAAATGGCCGAGGACGCGCGCACCATCGCGGTAAAACGGCAGGCCGAAGAACGCAAGGCCGAGGAACTCCAGCGCTCCGCCGAGAAGAGCGAGCTGTTGCAGCGCCGGGAGCAGGAAACCGCCCGCGAACAGGCCCAAGCTCAAGCAGCCCAAGCCCAGGCAGATGAAGCAGCCGAAGCCGCTCGCATCCAGCAGGCGCGCGCCCAGGCCGCAGAAGCCCAGGCTCGCGCCACCCAACAGGCCGTTCTTACACCCCCACCCCCTCCTCCGCAGCGCCAGATCACCGCAACGCGTGACTCCGAACGTCACCTTCGTGCTCAATTGCTCTCCCAGTTGAATGGCAGCTTTCCTACGCTCGACACCCCGCGTGGCTTAGTGATTACACTCGCTGGCGACGGGCTGCGGGACGAAAACGCCCGGCGCCTGGCGGCTGTTGCTAGCATCGTTGCTTCGCATCCCGGGCTGCAAATTCGCGTTGAAGGTTATGCCGACACCCAGCCGCTCTCGAGCGAGCACGCGCAGGCCGTACGCAAGGCTCTCGTCGCTCGCGGAGCCCCGCCCAGCGCCGTAACTGCCATCGGCTACGGCGATTCCAGGCCTCTCGCCTCCAACGCCACTGCCGCCGGACGCGAACGCAATCGCCGCGTGGAAGTGGTGATTTATGGCCCCAGCATCGGCCAACGCGCGCTCTGGGATCGTCCTTACTCGCTGCAATCGCAGCGCTAGCGCGGAACGCCCCCGCCGGTTTGCGCTGACACGCCCTTTTCCCGCAGGCCTAGCGCGCCCAGCACCAGTTTCCCGAAGAAATTCCGCCGCCCGCGGTGCAAAAACATCCACGAAAGCATCCGTATCGCCGCCGGCTCGCGGAAGTTCGGATCAGCTTGCCGCCGCCGGTCCAAAATGCCCTCCAGCGTTTCCCGAGGCTTTTCGCGGAAATCGTCCAGCATGGCCGTCTGATGAACGCATGAAATCGTGCAGAATGGCGCGCAGCCCTTAGGCCGCGCCGCCTCCCGCCGCAGATCCTCTTCCGTGTAGCTTTCCAGTGGAATCCCCGGCTTCCCTCGTTGCTGCGAGCAGTAGTGCACCAGGCCGTCCTCACAGATATAGAGGAACCGCCCACCCGCCCGGCAGTGCCACGCATTCGGTAACCCGCGGCTGATGTTTTGCTGGAAACTGTCGAAATGCGCGAACGAAAACAGCCCGCTCTTGTGCTCCAGGAACTGTTCGTACACACGTTGATGGGTGCCCCCAAGGGGTTTTAACTGTCCCGAATGATCATGCAGGATGCCCAGTGTGCTGGTAAACCCTAACTCCCGCGCTCGGCCCGAAACCGCGAGCGCATCCCCCGGATTCCGGATGCCTGCCCCCAGGACCGAATTGATCGTTACCCCAAACTCGGCGTAATCCCGCAGCCATTCCAGCTTGCGGTCCAGCACGTACAGGCTTTTTTTCGAAATCTCGTCCGGCCGCGCATTGTCGATGCTGATCTGCAGATAATCCAGGCCCGCCCGGTTCAGCCGCTCGATTCGCTCCGGCGTCAGCAGCAGTCCGTTCGTGATTACAGTCGCCAGTGCGCCCCTCTCTCGGATCCGCTCAATGATCGCGTCCAGATCGGGATGCAACGTCGGCTCGCCCCCGCTCAAAGTAATAATGGTCGTTCCGAGCTCCGCCAGCCGGTCGATCCGGCGCAACATCGTCGCAAGCGGTACTGGATCGGAAGTTTTATCGTATTCGTTGCAGTATCCGCAATCCAGGTTGCAGCGGCGAATCGGAACAATCTGCGCCAGTATGGGATGCGCATTCGAACGCATCGCCTGAGCGAACATCCGCGACTCTCGGATTTTTCTTTGCGCTTTCCTGGTGAATTTCCTCGCGGGCATGAGCAGTACGTACTGGAATTGACGCGGACTGATTAATACAGTAACAAGGAATTCAGGCGTCTCGTCTAAAGCGGTAGCAATGCGCGGTCGATGTTAGGTGGTGGGTTGTAGAGGTCGATAAATATGATGTTTCAAGGTCGCTCAGTGATTTCCGCCGTATGGGGCGTAGTTCCCACCCCGGCGTTCCGCCAACCAGTAAGTGAACCTGCCTGGTCCGTTCTGCGGTTTTTCCGCCGGCGTGGCGCCGCGCGTCTGGATGGGGCGCCGCGGCTTCCCGTCGCCGGTATGGAGTCCCCCGAACGCAGTTCGGCCCCTAAGCGCTAGTCCCAACATCTTCCCTCAAAACGGGATCGTCTTCCGCACCGCCGTCATTCCGCTCATTCGACGGCCACGTCGCTCAAAATCTCGGATCGGGCGCTAAAGTTGTCGCGACGCTGCCGCGGTTTGCTCCGCATGGTGCAGCAGAGCGAACGTCATTTCCGCCCGTCGCCCTGCGCATATTCGCCTGAAATCGTGGTGCACAAACATTCCTTGGGATCTACCAACTCCTCTCGGTAACCCAATCGGCTCATACACTTCCGCGCCGCGCCGATAAGGAAAGCGAATCCGCATCACTCATCCATTCCGATTCATAGGAGTTCTTTATGCGCAATTTTTCTGCTTTTGCGTGTCCTGGCCGTGGCCTGGGCTTGATTGCTCTGCTTTTGCTGAGCGCCGCCTCCCCGGTTTTCGCCACCGAGAACGGTTCGGCCGTTTATCCCGCCGGTGTCGAAACCGTTCTTCCGGGTCTTACTCCCCCCCCGGCGACACCATGTTCCTCGAATTCAATGCCGCCTACATCGCCAACGGATTGACCGATTCTCAAGGCCACTCCGCAGTGCCCGGCTTTCATTTCCGCTTGGGCGCTTGCGCCCCCAAAATCGCCCATAACTGGGGCGTCAAGGTCTTGGGCGGAACTTTGGTCAGTAGTGCGGCCATCCCATTCCTCTATGAGTCCATCACCACGCCTGGCGCCGCTGGGACCAAAACCGGCTTCGGAAACGCCGACCTTACCATCGCGGCCGTCGCCTATGCCAAACGCGATTGGCACTGGTATTACGGGTTCGAATATTTTCTGCCGGGATTGTCTTACGCCAAAAACAATTTCATCAACATCGGGCAGCACAATGTCGCGTATGCTCCCTCCGCGGCCTTCACTTACCTTCCCCACCGCGGCAGCCTGGAGCTCAGTTCGAAATTTCAATACTTCTTCAATGGCCCCGATTCCTCCACCCATTACCAGTCCGGCCGCGAGTTTCTTTGGGAGTACGATGCAATAAAAAGAATCGGCCGCCGCCTCTCCATCGGCGGCAACGGATTCTTCTACCGGCAAGTCTCGAACGATCTGCAGAATGGGCTAATCGTCGGCGACGGCCACCGCGGCCGCGCTCTTGCTATCGGCCCACAGATCAAGTATCACGTCGGCCATTGCGCCTTCATCGCCAAATACGAAAAAGACGCGCTCGTGGAAAATCGGCCTATCGGCGGTACCTTCTGGCTTCAATTCGGAATGCCGCTCGGCCGTCCGCGCGAATAGCGCGCCAACTCCGCAGCCACGCGCCGGCTATCAGAATCGCGGTCATCCACCACAGCCCGCGCGGCTCTGGAACCGGTGCCGAGCCCGGCAAAGGGTCCGTCAGCACGAAGGCCGTAAGCTGTCCGTCATACAGGCCTACTCCCGTAATCTGGCCCGCATCGTTGATGCCGTAGGCCTGCAACAAGTCCCAGCCCGAATTGGCGGGAATCAGAGAGTTCAGATTGAACAGGGTGCCATCTTCGTAAAGGAACGCAGCCTGGCTGCCGTCCGCTAGAGCGCTATAGCCCACAACGGCGCGGCTATCGTTGATGCCGTAGGCGTAGCTGTTTCCGCCCCCCAGCGTCCCCAGGTCGATCATCATCCCGCCGATTTCGGCAAAGGCATTCTGGTAACCATCCGCAAGACTCGCAAAACCCGCCACGTCACCGCTGTCGTTTACCGCTGTCCCCTGGCTCCTCGTTCCTCCCAGCGTCCCGAGCACCGTAACGCTGCCGTCAGGATTCCAAACCACGGCGCGAAACGATCCATTCGTAAGTTGCCCGTCGCCCACGACGGCACCCGTGTTGCTAACCGCATACGCGGCGCTCCAATTCATGCCTGGCGCTGAGCCAAGACTTTGCAACTGGCCGTTCACCACGGTGAACGCGTTCCCGTTTCCTCCCACCACTTCGCCCGCGTCATTGATTCCCATTGCATAGCTGCCCGCACCAAGATCCGTCGTACCACCCGCGGTCCAGATCGTTCCATGTGCCTGCCCATTCGAGTCGTACGCGATTCCTACCACCGTGCCAGCGGAATTGATTCCATACGCGTAGGACTCATAGTTACTGGATGACACCGCTCTCATGCCGCCCGGCCCTGAAACGAAAGCTTGTTGTCCGCCCGATGGATTCTGAACCCATCCGGCTACGTTTCCTGAGCTGTTGATGGCATAACCCGTTGCCGATCCCGGTATACCTGCCAGGCCCGCGATCGTATAGATGGGATTCGCCGCGGCTCCCGCGGTAAAGATCAAGAAAAGACCCGCAGTCTTCACGGCAAATTCCCTCGCTTCTCCCGGACTTCGTCGAGTCCAATAGTGAGACGTTGCGATTATGCCAGCACTGCGCAACTTCTACGATCACCGAAACGGTTCGAATACATTGGAACCGGCCCGGTACGAACCCGCTACTCCCTGGGAGGTAGCTCCGCCTCTGGCCCGTCGCGATCTGCCAGCCCCGACAATCGCGCGAGGCGAGCCCAGCGAGCCGAGCCAACCGCCAACCGCGCGATGTTAGTCTGAGACCACAATGCCCATTGATCCAGCCATCCTGAACGAAATCGAGCACCTGCGCGAACTCGATCCGGAGGAAAAATCCGCACTGGCCGAAAAGATCGATCTACTGAGTTACTCCACCGGTCACGCGGTGTTTAACTACGGCGATCCGGGCAACGCGCTCTACATCGTTCGTTCCGGCGAAGTCGAAATTTTCGTAAAGAACGATCAGGGCGAAAAGATCGTCCTCGAAACTTCGCAGCCGGGCGACATTTTCGGCGAGGTCGCGTTGCTCGACGGAGGCTCGCGCACGGCGTGGGTGGTCGCGCTCAGCGACGTAGAGCTGCTGCGCCTGGATCGCGAGCATTTCGAAGCCTACGTCCGCCAGTACACTCCCGCGGCTCTCAACCTGCTAAGCGTGGCTGCGCGCCGTCTCCGCAGATCGGATGAGGTGATCCGCCGCACGACCTCACGCAACGTCAACGACGTGGCTGCCGAGCGTCAAACACCGCTCACCCGCCTGGCAGACGCCGTCCCGGCCTTCACCGGGAGCATCGGGTCGCTCGCGTTTCATGCGCTCTTTCTGGGCGGGTGGATCGCTGTAAATCTTAGCCTCATCGCCCAGATCAAGTCCTTCGATCCTTATCCGTTCGAATTTCTATCGGTGATCGTGTCGCTGGAGGCGATCTTCCTGACCCTGTTCGTGCTCACCAGCCAAAACCGCCAGCGCGCACGCGACCGCATCCGTTCGGATATCGAGTTCGAATCCAGCCTCAACACCGAAACCAAAATCGCCTACTTGCACGAAAAAATCGACAAGCTTACTGAGGCCCAGTACACGCTACTGGTCAATACTCAGAAACTCCTGAAAATGCAGAACACCCGATAGTCGCTGACCGTCCGCGGCGCCAGAATCCTCAGCCCCGGCTACTTTCCGCCCAGGCTCTTGTACGCGGCCTCCACAAACATATCGGTGGTCCAAAAGCCTTTCGTCGATCCGTATACCGGATCGTAATCGCGCGTGGGACGCGCCGCCTTCACCTGCTCCAGCGTCATCCCCTTTTTGATCATGGCCTGGATTCGATCGCGCAGCACGGTCACCATTTCCTGATAAAACACCACATCGGCCTGGTCGCACACGCGCCCGTGGCCGGGAATCACCATGGTGCCGCCTTCCTGCTTTCCGGCCGGAATCGTGATCGCGATCAGCCGGTTCAGCGCATCGATCTCGCCCTGCAGGCTTCCGCCGCGCGCCAAATCGATAATCGGATAGCCGGTGGTGACGAAAATGTCCCCCGCGCTCACAACATCCGAACGTCGGAAGAAGACGAAACTGTCACCGTCCGTGTGCGCCTTCGGCTGATGGATCACTTGGATCCCTTCGCCGTCGAAAAAGAAGTCCTTCTCATCCGGGAAAGTATCCGTCGGCCAAGCGCCGGAAGGATACGCCGCAATATTTCCGTCTTTCGCACTCATGCGGTCCAAAATGGTTTGGTGCGCAATCACAGCCGCGCCTTTGCCTGCATCGGCGATGTCGCCCGTTACGTTGCCGCCTACAATGGTGCTCCCCAACCCCGCGATCTTCTCGTTCCCTCCGACATGATCCGGATGCACGTGCGTATTAACGATGTACCGGATCGGCCCGTCCGACAATTTCCGGATGGCCGCCGCAACTTTATCGCTCATGTTCGCGAGGCCGGTATCCACCACCAGAATGCCTTCCTTGCCCACCTGCACCGTGATGTTCCCGCCCGCGCCGGAAAGCATATAAATGTTGCCCTGCACGCGCTGCGTATGAACCTCGCCGTCATTTTCGGCCGCTGGACGAATGGCATCTTGCTCCATCGCGGGTGGGGCATCCGTCGCCGCGACAATCGCCCCGACGTCGGTAGGCAAGCTCTTCATCGTCTTTGCGTACTCGGGATACATGGTCTCTGGGCCGCCGCGCGTGGCGGCAAACGGCAGGTGAAAGCGGTTGGCGAACTCGGCAAGAAACGCGTTATCGCCCGGCAAATGATTCGGCACGGTTCCTCTCGGCCGCGGTATTTCCACCACCGACTCGCACGGATAAGGCGCGATCTCCTGACGCGGGTCGTACAGGAAATCGGTAGTCCGAACGAACGGCTCCGTCAGGTAATCCGGATCGTTGATGATCACCATTACCGTCAAACGATCTCCGTGCCGGAACAGATGCTCCGTGATGGTCGCATTTTCACTGCGCGGAATGCCGTTGCGCCGGATCCAGCCTTCTTTCAAGTGAGTTGTTGTAATGGTGAGTACGTCGCCATCCCACTTGCCGGTGGAAAATCCCTGCCACGTGTGCGCTGCCTCCGCGGGAGGATGCGGACGCCCGTCCATCCAGATCGTGCGCTCCGGCGCCTGCCAGGAAATATGCGTGTGGAAAGCAATCACCTTCTGGGTGTCATGATCCACTTCCTTCCAAATGCGAAGATTCGCCGGCCCGCGCCAGGCGTAATCGGAAGGATGCGGACGGCACTGGTTTTCGGGCAGCGTCAGCAGCGACGCATCCCAGCTATCGCCCCGCAGGCGCGCCGCGTTGTTAATCGGCAGGCCAAGGTAATCGCCGATATCGGGTCCTGGAATGCGCTCCAGAAAATCTTCGTCAAACTGCGGCGCCCACTCGCCCGTGGGATCCATCTGCGCCAATCCCGGCGCCGCCACAATCGCGGCCAGCAAAAGCAGCTTGGCATTTCGCATCATTACACACCTCGGTAGTTTCACATGCTATCACCCGGCGCGTTCGGATCGCTTGCGGGAACTGCACTCGGATGAACAGAATCGTGACGCCGAGAGCTCACCGCCTACCGCACTATCGTGGCAGTGGCCGTGATCTTCTCGTGAAACACACCCCCGTCCGACAACGGCTCCAGCGCCTCCTGCATCGCCGCCTCGAACGCCGGACGCCGCTCGCCCAGAACTTCAGGCGAAGTGGTCGACAACGACAGCGCGCGGCCGATCAGATGCGGCACCGTCACCTGGTGTTCCTCCGTCACTTCAATCTGGTCTACTAATTGGAATCGCGACCCGCGAAACCATTCTTCGACATCGATGTGATAGCGCGTCTCGTCCGGGTCCGACGACCACGCCCGCCGCACTTCGTGATATCTCCCCGACCGGCCCTCCGCCGCTGCACTCGATCCGCGCGTGCCGCAGATCGCGATCCACCCATCCTTACTCAGGATTCGATCCAACACTCCCAGGGCTTGGTCGCGGTCTAGCCAATGCAGCGCCCGTCCCACCGTGACCGCTTGAAATTCGCCAACGCCAGCGGGCAATTCCTCCATGCGCGCCTGGATCAGCTCGAGATGCACGCCGGCGCGCGCCGCTTCCAGCCGCGCAGCCGCCAACATTTCGGTCTCCACGTCCACACCCACGCATGCTTTCACATACGGAGCGAACCCAATCGCCAGTAGTCCCGGCCCGCACGCGAAATCGATTAACCGCTCATGTCCCCCGAGTTTCTGGCGCCGGGCCACTTCCCGAAAAAAGCTGGCCGGGTAAGGTTCGCGATACCGCGAGTAAAACGGAACGGTGGAATAATAGCGTCCCACGGCAATCCACCGGAATTCTAACAGAGCGGCGCACCCATCGGCGTGCGATATTCTTTGCTAAAGAGCCTCGTTTCCGCAAGCTCCGGAACCGCAGCCCCGAATGAAGATCCTGCACATCGATACCGGCAAGGAGTTCCGTGGCGGCCAGGATCTCGCCTTATCGCTTGCCCGAGGGTTGCAAACCCGTGGCAACCGGCAATCGATCCTTTGCCCCCGGGACGGTCCGCTGGCCAGGCATGCGGCCTCAGCGGGCCTGGAAACGCTGCCGCTCTCAAACCTCCCTACGCTTCGCCGTCTTTTGCGTGAGCGCCAATTTGATGTGATCCATGCCCACGATGCGAAAGCCCAAACCATCTCCTTCCGCGCGTCGCTGGGGCTTCCCGTCGTGCGCGTGGCAAGCAGGCTTGTTGCCTTCACGCCCCGCCATCCGCTTATCCATCGCTGGAAATACACCCGAACCTGTCACGGCGTTATCGCCCTCTCGCAATCCGTGCGCCAGGTGCTGATCGCCGCCGGTGTTCCCGAGTCGCACATAGCAGTCATCTTGCCTGGAATCGATTTGCCCTCCGAACTCCCCAGCCCCGCTGCCCGCGCAGTGGCCCGCGCCCGATTCGGGTATCGCGGCGACGAATTCGTGATCGGACATCTCGCCGCATTCACTCCCGAAAAAGGCCAGGATATCGCGCTGGAAGCCGCGCTCCTCTTCGCTTCCAGGCTCCCCAATGCCCGCCTCATCCTGGCCGGCGACGGCCCGGAGCGATCCACTGCCCGAATGACCGAGCTCGCCCGCCGCGCTTCCGCGATCGCGCAACTGCCGGGATTTATCGAATCTCCAGACGATTTCTATGCCGCGCTCGACCTCTTCCTCATGCCCTCGCGCTCGGAAGCTTGGGGCCTCACCGCCCTGCGCGCCATGGCCCACGCGTTGCCCGTGATCGCCAGCAACGTCGGCGGCTTGCCGGAGGTAGTCGAACATCTCGCAACCGGCTGGATCATAACGCCCGAGTCGCCGGCGGCGCTCGCGGATGCCATCGTCGAAGCGGCTTCCGATCCCGCTCGCCTGGCCCAATTCGGCTCCAACGGCCGCCGGCGCGCGGCGCAATTCTCCATCGTGCGTACCGTCGAACAAACCGAACGATTCTACCTGCGCTTGTTGGCCGCCGCCGGAAAAGAGACAATGAAGAATTCGCACGCCAACTCGATATGACATGGAGCGGCAAAAATGTTGTAGTCACCGGGGCCGGCGGTTTCATCGGCAGCCACCTGGTGGAACGCCTGGTCGCGCTCGGCGCAAACGTTACCGCCTTCGTCCGCTATAATTCGCGCAACCATCCCGGATTTCTCGATCAGCTCCCGGATACACAACACGTCCGAATTGTATCCGGCGATATTCGCGATCCCGAAGCGCTCCGCACCGCTCTAGAGGGCGCCGATGCAGTCTTCCACCTCGCCGCGCTCATCGGCATTCCTTATTCTTATGTCCATCCCATCGAAGTGTTCGAGGTGAATGCCGAAGGTACGCTCAATGTGCTCGTAGCTGCTCGCGACGCCCGCGTGAGTCGCGTCATCGTCGCTTCCACCAGCGAAGTCTACGGCGGCGCGCTCTATGTGCCCATCGACGAAAAACATCCCAAGCAGCCGCAGTCACCTTATTCGGCCAGCAAAATCTCTTCCGACGCCATGGCGCTTAGCTTTCACGCCGCCTTCGAGCTTCCCGTCGTCGTAGTGCGTCCTTTTAATACCTACGGCCCGCGCCAGAGCGACCGCGCCATCATCCCCACCCTGATCAGCCAGGCTCTCACGCAGCCCGAGATTTCCGTCGGAAATACCGCTCCCACGCGCGACTTCACCTACGTCACCGACACCGTCGAGGGATTTTTGCAGCTTGCAGCCTGCGACGCAGCCGTCGGCCAGGAAATCAATTTGGGAACGGGCGTCGAAATTTCCATCGGCGACCTTGCACATCAAGTCAACGCGGTCGTCGGCCGCGATCTTCCCATTCGCAAGAAAGAGGAGCGTGTGCGCCCGCCATCCAGCGAAGTAAACCGGCTCGTATCGAACAACGCCAAGGCGCGCCATCTCGCCGGTTGGCGGCCATGCGTCGCGTTGGATGAAGGTATTCGTTTGACCGCCAAATGGGTGGAGGCGCGGCTGGAGATGTACAATCCCGCAGCCTATCGAATCTGATGAAAGCCCTCATTTTGGCAGGCGGGCTGGGCACGCGCCTCCGGCCACTTACGTTCTCCATCCCCAAACCGCTCTTGCCCGTGGGCGAAAAACCAATCGTGCAAAGAATCATCGAGCAACTGCGCGCAGCCGGCATCACAGATCTGATCCTGGCCACTGGATATCACGCCGAGCTCATTCGCGCCTTCTGCGGCGACGGCTCTAAATTCGGGGTCTCGATTCGCTACGTCCACGAAGAGCAGCCGCTCGGCACCGCAGGGCCCGCCGCCGCGCTCGCGGGCGAAATCGCTGCCGGGGAGCTTCTGCTCCTGATGAACGGTGATCTTGTAACCGATCTCGATTTTCGCGACTTCATCGCTTCGGCTTGCGCCTCTGGCTGCGACCTCACCGTCGCCTATGCCAAACACGTGTATCGCTCGCCCTATGGCGTTCTTACCATCTCAGACGGCGTCGTCACCAGCGTCACCGAGAAACCCGAGACCGAATACGCCATCAGCGCCGGGATGTATTGCCTGACCGCCGAGGCCATCGCTCTCATTCCCTCGGGAACGTTCTTCACGCTGCCGGACCTCATCGCGAAACTCCTCACGTCAGGCAAACGCATCCACGCGTACCCGGTCACGGGCACGTGGATGGGCCTCGAGAACATCGAGCACTTCAATGAAGCGATGCAGAAGCTGCCGCGGGAGTAGCGCTCGCTTCCCGCGCTGCTTCCGCCTGCCATAACGCCGCATAACCGAGGCCCAGCACGGCCAGAAACATCGCCAAAAGCTCGCTATTGTTCAAATTCCAGGAGTAGAATCCGCTAACCATCACAGCAATGATCACCGCGATTCCTGCGTGCAGCGCCCAACGCGCGTTCGAATCCTGCGGCAGGCGGCGAAGCCCCCGCGCAAAATCGAACAGCGCCCATGCGAGCATCCAAACGAGCGCCAGCGCAGCGGGTACTCCACGCTCGGCAGCGTATTGGATGTAGTCGTTTTCCAGATGCCCGTAATACTGCGACGCTTCCGGCTGCGGCATGTCCGGCCGGATGTAATTCCGATAGTGCCTCCACACTTGCTCCGGTCCCACCCCCAGCCACGGATGCGCCTTGATCATTTCCCATCCAATCCGCCGCAACTCCGCGCGATGGGCGTTCGAATCCGTGCGCCCTTCATGCGGCTCCAGCGCCGAAACCGCGCGCTCGCGAATATCGAGCGGGTTTGCCGCCAACACTGCCACGATCGCCACCGGCACGGCCGCCAGCGCCCATTTCTTGAAGAACCAGATCAGATATACGCCGCCGCACAGCGTCCCCAGCCACATGCTCCTGGTCCAGGCCAGTGCCAGCGCCGCTGTAATGACAATCGCAGCCCCAATCAGCCAACCCTTGGCCATCCGGTCACTCGCAAAAAACACGAACGCGCCGATCACTAGCAGCACGATCATCAATTCGCCGCTCAGCGTCATCCAATGGCCCATGAATCCGGTAATCCGCGCATCGATGTAAGAGCGGTAGAAGTTCTCATGCGCGGCTGCCGCGGCGCGATATTTTGTATAGAATTGCCCCAGCGCCCAGGCCGAAGACAACGCCGCCGCGCCCGCCCAGCCCAGTGCGATCCAGCGCATCTGCCCGAATGTTCGAA
>Ga0070741_10014507_pt1 | contig 13611 bp, 7 predicted proteins | sample Coa_R1_4_FD_66440 | JGI IMG/M metagenome (GOLD analysis project Ga0070741, IMG submission 66440) | Surface soil microbial communities from Centralia Pennsylvania, which are recovering from an underground coalmine fire - Coalmine... | ecosystem: Environmental > Terrestrial > Soil > Unclassified ... | reverse complement strand
CTCCACTGCCGTTCGCTTCTGCTCGATCGTCCATCGTCGATATCGCCTCATCTACTCTCCATTCGCTGTAGATAGGGATTTTCTCCTCTGTCTCACTTTTGGGGGTCACTCCAAGTTCCCTGGTCGATTGGAAATCGCCTGTGTTGATGCGGGTTTGACGATGAAAATTTTTCTGGCCGGGAAAATTTCCCTGCAAAATTCCCTGCGCAGGGAATTTGGATCTTAGCCCGCCATCGAAAAACGAGGACAACGCAAAGGGCCAGGCGGAACAAAACAGTGCTCGTTTCTGGAAGGGCTACGCCGTCGCCCCCACCGCGAGCTTCGATGCCTCCTCACCAAACCTCACCGATACGATCTTCGATACTCCCGGTTCCTGCATGGTCACGCCGTACAGCACAGGCGAAGAGCTGATCGTACGTTTGTGGTGCGTGATGACGATAAACTGCGTGCGGTCGCTCATCTCCTTCACCAACTCCGTAAATCGGCCCACGTTTGATTCGTCGAGCGGCGCATCGACTTCATCGAGAATGCAGAACGGGCTCGGTTGGTATTGGAAAATGCCAACCAGCAGCGACAGCGCCGTAAGAGCTTTCTCTCCGCCCGAAAGCAGCAGAACGCTCTGCAGCTTCTTGCCGGGAGGAGAGGCAACTATGTCGATGCCGCTCTCGGCTGAGTTCTCTTCATCCGTGAGCTTCATGAAGCCGTGTCCACCGCCGAAGAGCTTGCGGAAGGTGATCTGGAAGTTCTCGTTGATCTTCGCGAAGGCCTCGTCGAACTTCTGCTTCGAGAACTCGTCGATTTCCTTGATCGTGTTCTGCGTGTTCTCGATCGAGTCGAAAAGATCCTTGCGCTGAGTTTCGAGGAACTCATGGCGCTGCGCCGTTTCCTTGTACTCTTCGAGCGCCATCATGTTCACCGGACCCATGTTGTCGAGCTTCGCCCGCATCTCGCGATAAAGTTCTTCTTCTTGAGCGAGAGGCTCGCCTTCAATGATCGTGATTGAGGGTTCGGCGAGCAGCGCGTCCGAGGTAATCGACAGCTCCTGCACGCACGTTTCGGCCATGTGCTGCATGTCAGATTGGAGCCGCGCCAAGCTTGTGGACAGTTCTCCACGGCGCTCACGAACGATCTCCAACTCCTGGCGGACGGCGCGCAACGATGCATCGAGTTCCGCGCACAACACGCGGATCTTCTCGCCTGCAGTCGTCAGCTCCGCAGCCTTTCGCTCGCCCTGCTCCCTCTCTGTGTGTAACGCGACCAAGAACTCAGCGATTCGGAGATTCTCAGCCTCACGCTCCTGTTTCTCGGCATTTGCATTGGCGATTTGCGATTCCAGCGCTTCGACTCGCGAGCCTAGCTCTCGCACCATGTGGCTGATGCGCTCAAGCGCAACTGCCGCAGCCCGGCGACGCTCTTCAAGTGCAGCAAGTCGGGCCCTCGCCTCGGCAGCGCGGTGCGTCGCCGAATCGCGCGTGTTGCGGTGCTCGGTCAAACTCTGTTGCGCGTTGTTTACCTCGAGTTCCAGTTCGCATTGCCGGACTTCGTTGCGCTCGAGTTCTTCGCGCTTAAACGCCAGTAGCTCCTGCTTGCCGGATTGCTGCTGCTGCACTCGATCCATCTCGATGCGCAGTTGATGCAACCGCTGCTCGACGCGTGCGAGCTCGGATTCCATTTGCTTGAGCGCCACGCCGGAGCTGTGCGCGTTCTTCTCGGCTTCGCGCTTCTCGTCCTGCAGGCGTTCGAGCAGTGCACCCAGTTCGGAGACCTCCCGGCCCAATTGTTGAACACGGAGGTCTTCATTGCGCAACGCGTCTTCGAGCATCTGAACAAGCCGATTCACTTCACGCAGCTCGCGCTTGAGTGAGAGCGGACCCTCGGTGCGCTGCTTACCGCCAGTCACGGTTACGTTATGGAAAGTCTCGCCCGTCGGCGAGAGGAAGAAAGCATTGGGATTTTCCAGAGCCAGCTCGCGGGCGACGCTAGCATCAGGAGCGATGTACCCGTCGCGCAGCTTGGGTAGGATCACCTCCAGCGACTTCCCGAATCCGTTCAGGACGCGAATGCAGCGTGTGAGCGGAACAACGAAGTCACCAGCCGGTTGGCGCTGTGCATTTTCGTCCACCACGAAAGAGAATTTCGCTTGAGAATCATTGGGATGAACCAGGAACGTTGCGCGTCCGTCGACATCGGTCTTGAGCAGCCGCATGCCTTCCTCGGCGGCATTCCAAGACTTCACGACGATGTAGTTCAGCTCGTCGCGGAAGAAGTCGTCGATCACTCCTTCGTATTGATCGTCCACTTCGAGAAAATCCGCTAACACGCCAGCCGGCGCGAGCCCGCCTTCGAGCGAGTTGGCTTTCAGCAAGCGCTTTACTGATTCAGTTGAATATCCGTGATCGCGCAGCAGGGCTTCGATCGACGCTCGTTTGCCCATAGCTGTCGCCAATTCCGAGCGCAGTCCGTCGAGATGCCGCTTGCATTCGAGTTCGCACGCGCGCTTCTCCTCGAGGATGGTCCGAATTTCGGCGATACGAGCTGACAGCGCACCCACCGTCTCGTTGATGGATTCAAACTCCATCGTGACCTGACCACGACGTCCGCCGAGCGCTTCGACTTCCGACAGGGTCGATTCCGTTTCGGAATTCAGGCGCAGGCTCTGCTCGGCAAGTGATGCAAGGTGATCTTCGGTTTGCGCGATCTCGCCGCGCACCTTTGTCACCGCCGACATCACCTCGTACAACGATCTGCGCCGCAGCTCCTGCTGCTGTTCCATGCCAGCGAGCTGGCGACCGGCCTCGGCGGCCTGCTCCTGCTCGAAGCGATGCTGTTCCTCGGCCATCTGCACCTCCGCCGATGCCGATTCCAGAACGGTTCGATTGCCAGACTCCTCGGCAGCGAGCTCTTGCAATCTCGTTCGCGTGCGCTCGAGTTCTGCCTCATCCGAGGCGGCGCGTACCACCAGCTCAGCACAGCGCTCTTCGTTGTTCGCACGCCGTGAATTTGCTCGGCCGCCTTCGACATCGATCTGACTCAAACGATCGTGAACCGCACGAGCTTCTGCCTCGAGCGCGTAGGCGCGCCCGGAGATGGAAGAATGCGCTCGTTCCATTAATTCCACTGCACCGGCCCGATCGCCTATCTCGACGCTGAGAGCCTGAATCTTCTGTTCGAGTGCAGAATTTTCACTCGCCATTTGCGTGAGCTTGCTCGCCAGCACCACCCGGAGCTTCTCGCGCATCTCGTCGCGCAGTTTGGCGTAGCGCTCGGCCTTTGCGGCCTGACGCTTGAGCGAGTTCATCTGCCGCGTGACCTCGTCGAAGATGTCGTTGATGCGCGCCAGGTTCTGACGCGCATGTTCCAAGCGCAACTCGGCGAGACGTTTTTTCGTCTTGAACTTCGTGATGCCCGCAGCTTCTTCGATGATGGCGCGGCGATCGTGCGGCTTGCTCGAGAGAATCTGGCCAATGCGTCCCTGCTCGATGATCGCGTACGACTCCGGGCCGAGGCCGGTGCCCATGAAGATGTCCTGAATGTCGCGCAGGCGGCACAGCTTGCCATTCAGCAGGTATTCCGATTCGCCGGAGCGGAACAAACGGCGGGTGACAACGATCTCACCAGCTCGAAATTGCGACGTAAACTTACGACGACGAATCTTGAGGACCACTTCCGGATTTACCGCTTGAGCTTCTGCTGCTCCCGAATCGGGAACATCTTCAGATTCAGAGCCAGCATCTCCCACATTGCCCGGGTTTTCTTCGGCGTCGTTGCTCTCGCCGGATCCGGCAATGACGTTTCCTTCCGCGTCGATCAACTGTCCTGGACGTGCTTCTTCTTCGGCACGCGCGGTTTCTTCGGCCGCCGAGACACGCAGCGATGCCTCGTCCCAGTCCTCGCCCGTGAGTTCATCCTGAATCTCGATCTCGGGAGCTCCGTTGTGATCGCCGTCATAAAGTTCCGGATCAATGAGCGTGAGCGAAACTTCGGCCATGCCGGTGGGCTTGCGATCGCGTGTGCCGGCGAAGATCACATCTTCCATGCGCGCCCCTCGCAAGCTGCGTGCTGACTGCTCGCCCAGCACCCACGAGATCGCGTCGGAGACATTCGATTTGCCGCAGCCATTTGGGCCGACGATCGCGGCGATGCCTTCTCCGTGGAACTTGAGTTCGGTCCGGTCACAGAAAGATTTGAAGCCGAGAATCTGAAGCTTTTTGAGCTTAAGCACTGCACGCTCCTTCGAGGAAAGAGGGGAGGACGGTGAATCGCGAAACCCGAGATTCAGGCCTAGGTGCGGTCAATTTGAGCGCCATCGCGTCGTGTTGACTCAAATGGTTACACCTGTCGCTTTGGCCCATGATGCCGCCGGCCAGAGAAGAAAGCGACCTGCTCAATTTACGATTGGCAGTAGCCCGCGTCAACAAGGGCACACAATATGTTGTGGATATTATGGCAGGAACCCACGATATTGCACCTGAGTTGCTGCAAGTGCGCACAGAAAGAGTCATGTGGAGGGGAACGCGGGAATCGGCAAAGAGCTGTGGAAATGCTAGCAGAAATCTCCCGAAATTCCCGTCGAAATGGATTCCTTCGCAAGGCCGTTTAATATCTGGGTCGGGCATGAAAAAACAGAGGCGCAGATTCACGTTGTACCGCGAACAGAGCTGGAGGGTGGATTCACGGCTTTAGTGCCCGCTCTGCCTGGCTGTCTCACATTGGCGGAGCCTCTCAGAGGCCGAGGCAATGGCGAATGGCGCGATTGCCGAATATATCGTGAGTCTCCAAAAGCATAGGAGCCGATGCCTGATTGATTGTTCGGTCAGCAGTGAATCTTCTCAACCGGCATCGACTCTGACCTGCTGCTAAAATTCAGCCCGTGTCTTCTTACAAATCGTTTTGCATCTTCCTTTTACTTCTTTCTTCTTTATCGTTGATAGCTCAGAGCAAACCCAAGAAAGCCGGCACGCCGCTCCATCATGGCGTGTCGCGGTTCGCAAAGCCTGAATACGTTGTTCCTGATTTGGCGGAACGGTTAGCGAAATACAAACGTGTTGTAATTCCTTTCGATAAATCGAGGTTCTCCGCGCGCGCACTGCAGATGATCGACAAGCTGGTCGATGCCTCGCGCTATCTCGATGACATCTTCTGGCGGCAGAGCGACCCGGAGGGTCTGGCGCTGTACAAGAGCCTGGAAAATTCAAAGAATCCTCGTGACATCGAACTGCGACAGTTCCTCATGATCAACGGCTGCCGCTTCGATCTGACCAACGACAACAAACCGTTTGTCGGCACGAAGCCGATGCCGCCGGGCCGCGGACTCTATCCCGACGGACTCACTCGCGAGGAACTCGAGAAGTATGTTGCGGCACATCCGGATCAGAAGGGCGAACTTTACAGCCCCTACACTGTCATTCGCCGCAACGGCGATCAGCTGGAAGCAATTCCGTATCGCACAGCATATCGCCAGTTTCTGATTCCGGCTGCGAAGGACTTGCGTGAAGCCGCCGATCTCTCCGACGACAAAGCCTTGGCGGACTTCCTCCGCCTGCGTGCCGACGCTCTGCTCTCCGACGATTACTACAAGAGCGATCTCGCCTGGGTCGATCTGCAGAATCCGAAGTTCGACGTGATCATGGCGCCATACGAAACCTATCTCGACGGCGTGCTCGGTGTGAAGACGTCTTACGGCGCAGCTGTGATGATTCGCAATGAAGCCGAGAGCGCGAAGCTCGCGGTTTACCAGCAGCATGTTCCCGAGATTCAGGATGCGCTGCCGCTCGCAGCCGAAGATCGTCCGTCGAAAGCCGGCCAGCCCACGCCGATGGAAGTGATGGACACACCATTCCGCGGCGGCGATCTGCGGCATGGATACCAGGCCGTAGCCGACAATCTGCCCAACGACGCTCGCATTCATGAACAAAAAGGCACGAAGAAGATTTTCTTCAAGAACTACATGGACGCGCGCGTGAACTATGTCATCTTGCCGCTGGCCAAGAGCATTATGGATCCCGGGCAGGCTGCGCAGGCGAGTGCGGATGGTTATATGGCCACGACGGTGATGCACGAAATTTGTCACGGACTCGGGCCTGCCTACTCGCGCACCACGGCTGGAAAGAGGGATATTCGCGAAGCACTGGCCGATATCTATCCCGGTTTGGAAGAGGCAAAAGCTGATGTGGTCGGGATATTTGCATTGAAGTTTCTGATGGACAAAGGAGTGCTCCCGAAGGAGCGCGAGCAGGAATACTATGCTTCGTACGTGGCCGGCATCTTTCGTACGGTACGCTTCGGCGTAGGCGAGGCCCACGGACGCGCCGAGATGATGGAATTCAATTATCTCAGCGAACAGAAAGCTATCACTCGCGACGCCTCCGGCCGCTATCACGTGGACTATGCCAAGATACCTGACGTTGTCGCAGCCCTCGGGAAGGAGTTGCTGGAGCAGGAAGCGACAGGTGATCGCGATCGGGCGGCCGCCTGGTTCCAGAAGTATGACGTGATGCCGAGCGAATTGAAGTCGGCGATGGCAGAGTTGCGCAATATCCCAGTTGACGTCGACCCAGTGCAGCCGTTTCCCGAAAAGGTCCAATAAAGGAGATCCCGATGGATCAAGCTGAGAAGCGAAAGTATGAGCGAGTAACTCTGCCGCCGGAAGCTGCCGCTTATGTGGAAGACGCGAACGGCAAACGTATCGGCGCTCTGCGCGTGATCGGACAAGGCGGCCTGCTGTGCGAGTGCGATCCCAAGCTCTATCGGCCAGGGCAGATGGTGACGCTACGCATCGTCGATCCTACCGAGGGCATCGAGCGCGTACTGAACTGCGAAGTCCGCTACTCGGAAGAGAAAGGCATTGGCTTCGCGTTTGATGACCTTGGTCCAGACTCCGCAGTTGAGATCGGCGTCATCATCGGCAAATACTATGCGGGACACAGGTAGTCAATGAAGACATAAAAGAAAAGGCCGCCCACGCAGTCTTTTTCACTGCCAACCGTCCAACTCAGAACTGCTGCTCTATTGAGAGATTTCCATTCCCATCAAAGCGTGGCCCTGCTCGCTTCAGTCCTGAGAACTCGCTGCCCTCAATCGAGAGTACCCTAGCGCTCTTCTCAAAAATTCCGCGCATCCTATTTCTTTTGCTTGCCTAAGCTGTCGATGCTCGTTTCCTCTCACAACAACCGCTTGTCCGACTGAGGAGCCTTATGGATTCCGATGCAGTGATTCAATTTCCCAATGGACGTGCGCAGGGTCGTAAGTTCGACGTTCTACGCTGGGGTTCGGTGCTCGGCGGAGGCGCTCTTGCGCTCTTCGGCCTCTCGCGACGCTCGAAACCGGGCTTCGCACTCGCAGCCGCAGGTGGTCTGCTTGCATATCGCGGCGCAACTCTGGAAGAAGCCGATCAGGAGTGGTACGTCGAAACCAGCTTTGCCATCAACTGCTCACCTGCACAGGCATTTCAGTTCTGGCGCAACTTTGAAAACCTTCCCAGATTCATGCGCAACTTGGAATCGGTGAAAGCTCTGGGCGATGGCCGTTCGGAATGGGTCGCGCTCGGCCGCATGGGAATGAACGTCCGCTGGACGGCGGAGATCGTCGATGAGCGCGAGAACGAGTGGATCGTCTGGCGCTCGCTTGAAGGTTCTGACATCGACTGTCGCGGCTCGGTTCACTTCCGTACCGCTGTCGCAGATCGCGGCACGATCGTGACGGCCTCGATGCAATGCCGCCCTGTTGCCGGTGCTCTTGGCAAAGCTGTTGCACTCGCGTTCGGCAAAGATCCCGAGTTCATGATGCGTGAGGACCTGCGACGATTCAAAGCGCTGATGGAAGCTGGCGAAATCCCCAACATCGAAGGCCAGACACACGGCCCGCGCTCGCGGCTCGACAAAGCCATTCATGCTGCCTATCCCGAGAAGCGCAAACCCACCGAGTTCGAAGCCAATCTCCAACAACTGCAAACGCAAAGGAGTGCGTCATGAAAGCTCTGTGCTGGATGGGAATCGAAAAATTGAGCGTCGAAGACGTTCCCGATCCGAAGATTCTGAACCCGCGCGACGCGATCATCCGCGTCACCCGCACTTGCATCTGCGGCTCTGATCTGCATCTTTACGACGGCTACATGCCCACTTTGGAACAGGGCGACATTCTCGGACACGAGTTTATGGGCGAAGTCGTGGAAGTTGGACCAGGAATCGACCGCGCGAAATTAAAAGTCGGCGATCGCGTTGTGGTGCCGTTCACCATCGCCTGCGGCAAGTGCTTCTTCTGCCAGCAGGAGCTATGGTCGCTCTGCGATAACACCAATCCGAACGCCTGGATCGCCGAGAAAATGATGGGCTACTCGCCCTCTGGACTATTTGGCTACACGCATATGCTCGGCGGATACGCCGGAGGACAGGCGCAGTACGCGCGTGTACCCTGCGCGGACGTTGGTCCAATCAAAGTTCCTGACGGCCTGGACGACGAGAAGGTCGTCTTCCTTTCCGACATCTTCCCGACCGGTTACATGGGCGCGGAGAACTGCAACATTCAGCCGGGCGACACGGTTGCGATCTGGGGCTGTGGGCCTGTGGGCCAGTTCGCGATCCGCAGCGCGTTCATGCTCGGTGCCGGGCGTGTGATTGCAATCGATCGCGTTCCGGAACGCCTGCGCCTGGCCGAAGATGCAGGCGCGGAGACGATTAACTATGAGCAAGTTGAAGACGTTGTGCAGACTCTCAAAGACATGACCGGCAATCGCGGTCCAGACTCATGCGTGGATGCCGTCGGCATGGAGGCCTACGGACACACGCTGCCGTTCCTGGTTGATCGCGCTAAGCAGGCGATGAAGCTCTCGACCGATAGGCCGAACGTGCTGCGCCAGTGCATCATGGCGTGTCGCAAAGGCGGGACGATTTCCGTTCCCGGAGTCTATGGAGGATTCCTCGACAAGATTCCCTTCGGTGCAGCAATGAATAAAGGTCTCACGTTCAAAATGGGACAGACGCACATGATGCGCTACATGCGTCCGCTGCTGGAGCGAATCGAGCGAGGCGAAATCGATCCAACCGTCGTGATCAGTCACCGCCTACCGCTGTCGAAAGCGCCGGAGGCATACAAGATGTTCCGCGATAAGGAAGATCACTGCACAAAAGTCGTGCTGGATCCCTGGGCTGATGGTGCAATAGCGGCCTAGATCGATCTCCGGGAGAGACGGGGCATGCCGCGTCTCTCCTATCCATTAAACACCGAGCCCTGCCGCCTTCTTCTCGCCGGGAGCGAATACCGTCTCTACCGTTGCCGGACACAGACTGCGGTATCCACAATTCCTGCAATGGAATCCGGGTCTCGGCGGGAAATTCGCATTGCGAATACCTTGGGCGACTTCGATCACCTGATCAAAGATTTTTTCTTTTTTGACGCTGGTGGTTTCGGCAGTCGTATTGTCTTCAAGGTTGTAGAACGCGGCGCGTTCAACGCGATGGCCCTCGAGCTCTGCTGACAGGCAGTAGAGGCCGAGCTGAATACTGTTCACGGCATCGAGTGTGTTGCGCGGTGCGCCGGTTTTGTAATCGAGTACAAGCACACCGCCCCCTTCCAAGCGATCGATCCGATCAATGCGACCATTGATCACGACATCTTCAATCGTGAAGCGGATAGACTTCTCGGTTGACAGTACCTGCGGCTTGGGTTCGAGCGCGCGGAGCGCCACGAATTGACGAAGTTGCTCTTCGCCTTGCCGCTCATACAGCTTCCGCTGGAGCTCTTCATCGATCTTCGCCTGCTCGAACTCTCGAAAGAAGATTTCGACAGTTTCGTCGGCCGTGCGATCGACTCCGCGCGAGGCCGCTTCGTAGAAGTCTTTGAGCGCCGTGTGCATTGCCGCGCCATATTGCAGTGCCGCTGAAGGCTCTTCCGGAAGACGCCAGCGCTTCTGCAGCGCGAACTTCATTGGACAAGTCGCATACGTTTCGATAGCCGACGCGCTCAACTCGATCTTGCCCGTAACCGACTCAGAAGCAAGGATGACCCATGCAGGCGTTTCAAGTGTGACTTCTTCGCGCTGGACCGAAATGGGATCACGTACGCTGATTGCGTGATTGATTGCCCGGTCCTCAGCGAGTTCCCGAAGGTAAGTCGGTGGAATCTCCGCTTCCTTCTTCTTGCTCGCGCGCTTTTTGCCGTAGAGGGTGAGGGTGTCACGCGCGCGTGTAATTCCAACGTAAAAGAGCCGTCTTTCTTCTTCTTTATGAATCTGATCGTCGGCTTTTTCGATGCGGTAGTTTCCTGGACTCAATTCGCGCGGAAATTCAAACAGTGTTTCCTTGTAATTCGTTGGGAACGAAGGACTGACCACCCTCAGAACAAAAACGTTCTTGAACTCGAGTCCCTTGGACGCATGAACGGTGAGCAGCTTTACAGCATCGCGATCTTCGAGGCGATCTTCCTGTGAAGCGCCGGCAAACTCCTCTTCGGGACGTTCCGGCGGGCAGAGCGCGAGCGTCCCTCCGCCTTCGCGGAAGAGATCGAGGAATTCGAGAAATTCTCTCAGCTTCCCGGTTGCACAAATCCGGCTGCCGAGCCATTTGCGCGTGAAGTCGAGAAACCGCGTGAGCTCGATGGCATTGGGAGCAATTCCGAGAAGGTCGGCTGCCGCATAGATGGTTTGAACGAGGTCTTTACTTTCACTTCCCTGTTGATCTGAAAAGACCTGCAGCACGCGGAGCAATTCCGGACCACCATTCACGTTTTCAAGCACGGTGGCCACTTTGGTGCCGCGCACGGCCGACGATAACTTCGCATGCAGCTCAGGAAGATCGACACCCGATCCTTCGCGCAGAGCAAGCCGGAAGAAGCTCACATCGTCGTTGCGCAAATCAATGCAGTGGAGCCACGCCATGACATCGCGGAGGGCATCGCTTTCGAACAGGTCGGTATCCTGAACTTCGAATGGAATCGAACGCACTCCGAGTTCTTCGACCAGACCTTCGGCGTTGGAATGGCTGCGGAAGAGCACGGCACAATCCCCCCAGCGCGCGCCGTCAGCATGCAGCGCGAGAATACGTTCCGCGACGTCGGAGCACTCTTCTCCATAGTTCCGATATGGGACTAGGTCAACAGGTTGAGCGCCAAAGAGCAATCCGCTGGCGCGACTGCTTTCTTCCATGTCGCGCGCCGAAATGAGCTTTTCGCGATCGAATTGGAGGCGACTGCCGCCTTCGGTCAGTTTGGGATTGTGGCGTATCGCCGCGTATCCACAGTCGAGAATGTTTTGCGTTGAGCGCTGATTTTCCGCGAGGTTGATCAGATGGCGGCAATCGAGCTTGTCAAACACATTGGCAAATTCGTTGAAGGCAGCGCTGGAAGCTCCGCGGAAATGATAGATCGCCTGATCGGGATCGCCGACTGCGAAAACGTTTTGCGGCTCCCCAGCTAGCACGCGCGCCAGTTCGATCTGCGCGTGGTTCGAATCCTGGAACTCATCAATCAGCAAAAAGCGCGAGCTGCTCCGTTCTCGCTGCAGCAGCTGACGATCAGTTGTGAGCAACGTAGCAGCACGAGCAACGAGCGCTCCGAAGGTGAGCAGGCGCTTCTCCGCCAACATCTTCTCCACGGTTTTGAAAATCGCCGAAATCTCGTCGCAGCGCTCCAGGACTTCATCGCGCGTCATGGTCTCCGCTTGCTTCTTTTTCGCGACGCGCGGCAAACGAACTTCCCCGCGACTCACGCGCGCAACGTACTCCGCATAGACATCGGCCGTAACCAGTTCATCGGAGCAGCGGTCGAAGAAGGCCAGCAGATCCCTCAGAAAACGGCCAGGGTTCGCCGCGCGCAAAAAACGATTCAGGGGCAGATCGGCGACGCTCTGGCGCAGAAAGGTCCACAGCTCACATTGGTCAAGGAGCTGGAAGTCTTCTCCCGCCTTCCGCAGAAGCTGATAGCAGTAGCCGTGAAAAGTAGAGGCATTCAGCCCGACTGCAGCGATTCCGGCTGATGACTTCGATACACGCGATCGAATCTCGCGCGCAGCTTTGTGGGTGAACGTAAATGCTCGAATTTCATTGGGACGCGCGTGCTTACCGAGAATCAACCTGGAGATGCGATGGACGAGAACACTGGTCTTGCCGGTACCGGCTCCGGCGAGCACCAGCATGGGACCGTACACATGATTGGCCGCTTCTTTTTGTTTCGAGTTGAGCTGCGAATACGAAATGCCCACGTGGCCTGCTACAGACGCCTGGTACGATTATGCGAAAGAAAGGCGAATTTCGCAAGCGAGGAAATTGCAGGTCGCAAAGTGGAAATTGAGAAGAATTTCTCTCTCAGAGTCAAAATAAGAATGATGTTTACGGGAGGAGGAGCCCGATGGCTCATCGCGGTGCAGTCCTCATCATTCGCATACTGGTTGGCTGGGTATTTCTGGTGGAAGGCTTTCTCAAGTTTCGCTTGCCGCAGGAGCTCGGAGTCGGTCGCTTCGCGAATATTGGGATTCCTGATCCTCACGTTTTAGCGCCGTTCGTTGGCGCCGTCGAGATCGTCTGTGGCGCCCTGGTCATCATCGGTCTGCTCACGAGATGGGCGTGCATTCCTCTGCTGATTGACATTGTCGTCGCAATTCTCTCGACCAAGATTCCCGTTCTGCTGGGTCATCCATTCTGGCGCTTCGCACTTCCCAATGTGAAACACTACGGTATTCTCGGCATGCTGCACGAAGCGCGCACGGATTTTTCCATGCTGCTGGGATTGCTTTTCTTGCTGATTGTGGGACCCGGAAGTTTAGCTCTTGATGCGATGCGGCGCGGTTCGTAGTTGCGCTCACAATCGTGCTGCAGAACAAGGATATTGCTTCGCGATTCAGGAGGCGACACCCGCGGCTGCCCCACCGGCTACCGCCGGCGGTTCTGTTGTGATCTCGCACAACGCTTACTGGAACTCTGGCGCACGTCCCGTGAGCCGCTCAATACGCTTCGCGATCGGCGGATGAGTGGAGAACAAGTTGGCGAAGGTATCGCCACCAATCAGAGGCGCCACGATGAATAAATGTGCCGTCGACGGCGTAGCAATCAGCGGACGCCGCTTCGACCAGGCATCGAGCTTCTGCAAGGCGCGAGCTAGAGCATACGGATTCCCAGTGGTGTTCGCGCCGGTGTGGTCAGCTTCGTATTCGCGCGAGCGGGAAATTGCCATCTGAATCAGTAACGCAGCAATTGGCGCAAGGATCATCATCAGGATTGCAGCGAACCCGCCGCCTCGATCGCGATCATCACGATCACCGTAGCCGCCGAACATTCCTGCCCACATGAGCCCGCGAGCAAGGAACGTGATCGCGCCGGCAAGGGTGGCCGCCACTGAGCTAATGAGAATGTCACGATTCCTGACGTGGCCCAGTTCGTGCGCTAACACACCTTCCAATTCTTCGTCATCCAGCAGATTAAGGATGCCTTGGGTCACCGCAACGGAAGCGTGCGATGGATTGCGTCCAGTGGCGAAAGCGTTCGGCGAATCAGTCGGAATCACATATATTTTTGGCATCGGCAAGCCGACGCGCTGCGTCATGCGCTCGACCACGTTATACACGCGCGGCAGATCTTCGCGCGAAGCCGGCTGTGCGCGATACATCGACAAAGCAATCTTGTCGGA
>Ga0070741_10014506_pt1 | contig 13612 bp, 18 predicted proteins | sample Coa_R1_4_FD_66440 | JGI IMG/M metagenome (GOLD analysis project Ga0070741, IMG submission 66440) | Surface soil microbial communities from Centralia Pennsylvania, which are recovering from an underground coalmine fire - Coalmine... | ecosystem: Environmental > Terrestrial > Soil > Unclassified ... | reverse complement strand
GGGATGAACCGCCGCTCAACTTTCAACTAGACTGGGGCCGCCCTCCCTCGAGGTACCCAAAGCCGTTGTTCCCCATCCTCATTCGCATTCCATAACTGTTGTCGTTGGTAATCGTGGAGACGATGGCATTGTTATAGACATTGCCTCCCGTTCCGAAGATGGAAAGAGAAGGTTCGGTGGGGTTTGTGGCGCCGTTAATTCTTGTCGTACCGCCAACAGTCAGGAGTTTCCCTGGAGCGCCCGTTCCAATTCCTACGTTCCCGTTCTGCAAGACCGTCAGCCCTCCCGATCCGGCTACCGAGAGGCCGCCGGCAATCGTCGAGGTCGCGGTAGAGGATGTGGCCACGAAGTTCGAGGCGTCGACGAGACCGGTGAAGTGGCCTAGGCCGGAAACGTCGAGCTTGTACGCGGGCGAGATGTTGCCGATGCCGACGTTCCCAGCGTTGTCTATCAACATCCGGGTCGCGGGCGCTGAATTAGTAGCTGCAGTCAAGAACGACAGCGAACCGCTGTTCCCGTTCGGCATGGTCGAAAGGATTTTAGCGACAAGGCCGCCTCCCTCCCAAAACCGGACTTCGCCACTAGTGCCGCTGTCCCTGGTCGCTAAATTAAGTATTCCTCCCGCCTCTCCTCCGATGGTCGACCCGCTTGTGATGCTTCCGGACACCTGGAGGGCATCCAGGGGCGTCACCACACCAATTCCTATGCGCTTGTTAGTGGTGTGTCTACGTTTAGAACGGATGTCCCAGCGGAGGTCTGTAGTTGAATTGCCGATGTGGAATCCGACAACGGTTTCAAATTGCCGGATACGCTCGGGATCACCGCCATTCCAGTGGTCGTATACAAGACAGAGGCGCCAGAGCCGGGTTCCATCATAGTGTTCGTGCTCGTCCAACCATAGATCGAGTTGCCCGTTGAGCTGGCATCTGTGGAGTAGGAAGAACTTGGGGTTCCCTCCTTCGCACCACCAAAGATTGTGTTGCGTCGTGCCGCATTCTGAAACCTGAAAACCGGCACGCCGGTCATTCCTCCGAAGAAATTGTCGATCTCATTCTCTTCAGCACCGTCAAACAAGACGAAGGCCGGAGCGCCCGCAGCCACAATGCCGTCATAGGACATAACACCGTATATCTTGTTCCACTTCACACCGGCCCCGTCGAACTTGATCGCTTCAACAGTACCGGATGGCGATTGGATGTAAAGACCCTTGATCACGTTCCCGGTGCTTGTGTTTGTAAAATGCAGCGCCCTCGATGAAGGCGATGGGAGGACGAACACATCTGACAGCGTGATGTCATTGGCAGCTTCACCGCCTGCATCTGGCGTGCTCTGCATTAATATCTGGTCTGCGCCAAAATTGCCAAGAAGTTCGATGTTGTTGCCACGAATCTCGAAGTAGTCGCCTTTAAAGAACAAGCCAACGTCACTGTGTGTCGGATCGCGACGTTTTCTATGACATGCTGGGCGTTTGCGTGATGGTAAACAATCCCATAGTCGCCGGCGGATGCGGTGCCGTCTCCTTGTATCGAGAAGTCTTTCAGCGTAGTGTAAATCACCCGGCTTAAATCCGAAGGACCGGCCACAGTGATGGCCGCCCCGTGGCCTGTTTTCCGCAGGGTACTCACACCCATGCCGTGTCCGGCTAAGCCGCTGTTTGATGCAATTGTCAGCGTGCCGGAATACACGCAAGTGCCGACGGGAAGTTCGGCAACTTTGCCTGAGTTGATGGCATTCTGCAGCGCAGCGGAATCGTCAGTCACTCCGTCGCAGCGTGCTCCAAAGTCTTTGACGCTCACCGTGTCGCTGAGTTTATCGCTGAGACTGCGGCTAATAGCCCCGGTTCCGATCTGGAGGAATTGGGCCGCGTCAGTGATGCCGGTCGCCGTGGTGGTGCCGGTGCCGCCGTACGCAATGCCCACTGCACTCCCCTGCCACGTGCCCCCGACAACCGTACCGACGTCGGAGCGGGTGACGGTGAGGCGGGTGAAGGTCGAGGTTGCCGACGCGTCGTTTGCGGTGAAGGATGCGGCACCGATGGCGCCCGAGAGGGACTGGGCACCGGTGACCGTAAGGTTGCCGGCGACGGAGAGATTGCCGGAGAAGGCGCCACTGTCGGCCGCTAGGCCGCCAGTGACGGTCGGAGCCGATATCGTCGGGCTGGTGAAGGAACCGGAATTCTGGAGATCGGAGATCGCAGCCGAGATGGAGCGGCCGGTGGCGCGGGAGCTGGCGTCGGCCTGGCCAGACACTAGGGCGCGGACGTCGGCGGGGACGTTGGACGAAAGAGTTAAAACAGATGAGCCGTTGGCTTGGGGGTCAGCGGCATTCACCTGGAGCGAATCAGGGGAAGCTGTGGAAGGGGTTGACAAATCCGCCGTTGTGTTTTGTTGTGCAACGGGGATGCCGGCCTTTTGGGCGATGGCGAGAACAACCTGTTGGGCGAGCGAGAGGGCTTGGGAGAGGGCACCGTATACGTCGTCGATCGTGGAGGCGTGGGCCGGCAGTGGCGACAGCGCGACCGAGGTTATGAGAGCGAGAGCGCAGATTGCCTGCGCGTACTTCCTCCTGGGCATGGATGCATAGGTGAGCTTCTAATAGCCTGAATTATAGAGCTTCCAGGCGGAATTGAACAGCGCGCTTGGGGATTACTACAGTAGATGTCGTTTTATTGGTGCTCCTGACGAGATTGGCAGCCGCGCTTAACGCTGTGCGGGGCGTTTCCGGTTCCGTGTCTTACCACCGCGCTCGGATGAAGCTGTTGCTGACGCTACCGCCAGAGCCTTTTCAAGGGTATCGACGAACGCGCTGAGCGGCACCCCTATAGCCCTGCAGTAGGCCCGGAGCTCGACAACATCAAGGCGCCGCTCTCCCCTTTCGCACTTGCTGATCATCGATTGTGTCTCCCCCAATGTCTCAGCGACGTCGATCTGCGTCGCGCCGCTTGCGCGCCTGGCGGCGCGAAGCTCACGGAGGAAGATGGCGTATTCCTGCGAGCTGATGCTTTTCTCCACAATGTCCGAATGATTACTATAGAAGTTTAAAAAAGACTATTCCAAGATAGACTATTCGTGATACCCTCGAATCAGCACAACGGAACGGCGCAAGCGCGTTCCGTCTGGGCCGCCCGACTGCGGCGGGCTCGATGCCTTCCGCACGGGCATCTTCCGAATAGGAGCAAGGACATGAACGAAGAGAAACGGCTTCGCTACCGGGCGCAGGGAGAAATCAACGCGCGCCGCGGCGAAGATTACGCAAGCACGACTGGACAACGGCTCACCGGATCGGTCGGAGCCGACCGTGAGCGCGAGCGCGGGTATATGCGCGAAAAAGTGATGATCGAACGCGAGAAGGAGCGCAACAGCCGATCGCAGTGGTAGGTCGGATACCGCCGTTTACCGCCGCCTTCACAGGTCGGATTGCAGAGCTTCCCGGCTTCCCTGACAGTGCTGATAACCTAGGCTGCGGGGCAGGCTTTCAGATTCCTCTGCTGAACTGTCACAGGCGGTTGTCGTTGCCGGCAACGCACTAAGTTCTCCAGCATTTTGGGGACGCGCGTCCGCGCACGAAAATGGCCGCCCAGAATGTGAGCGGCCCGAGGCCACAGCAGGAGAAAGGAGAAGCCCTTGGAACGCGGGCTGCCTGCGTAGGCCTCAACGCGAATAATACTGGAGTTTGGAAACCTGTCAACTTCCTGCTGGCCCCCGCCGGGCGTTTTGCACTAGTGCTTACAGGGCTATGCTCACGCCGTGAGTAGCCCGGTCAAGCCGGGCCGTTGGAGCGCGGAAGAGCCTCTCGACTCGCCGTCCGATCAACCGATTTCTGGAGTGAAGAGCAGAACCGATTGAACCCGGTGCCAACCCTCTTCACACGGCCGGCGCCGATAGCCTTCATCACGCCTGACATGCCCTGATGCGCCCCTTGTAGTCGCATCGCTGGTGCCAGGCACAACGGGATTTCCGTTGGAGAAGTTAGGAACGAGGAGCCGAGGGTGGCTCTTCCGACAACCTCTATTTAATCACCGCTGCGCGCTCGTGCAAGGGGTTGAGCCTGGGGCTTCGGGATCAGGGCCACGCGCTCCGCCCCCGAGGCGTCGCGCGGCGTCAGGAAGACCGGATCGAGCATTCCCGCGGGCTGCGCAATCGAGAAGCTCTCCATGGAGCCGAAGAGGAAATAGCGGCGCGCCTGCTGCGGGAGCACTGACGCAGCGAGCGTGCAGAGGTTGCGGGCACGCTCGGCAGTGATTGTTATCGTCACCACCCTAAAGGCACGGATGCCGTACTTCTTCGTGTGAAGGCCCTGCTGGAGGTAGTTCCAGTACGCGACGATCTTTTCCGCAAAGCGCGCGTGCGTGGTCGTCGAGCGGTCGGCCTCGAGAAAGAAGCTGATGCCGTTCTGCCCAGCTCGCCCCTCTCCGTTCTGCAACGTAAAGAACGCGTCGGGGTAGATCGGGAGCCGGCGCCGTACTCCCCTCTCAACCACGTCAACGTGGTCTCGAAGCCGCCACCCTTCTTTCCACGCAACGAGTCCGACCTTTCCGGGATTGGCGGCGGCGAGCATGGTGTGGATGTCCACGATCATCATCTCGTGCTTGAGGAAGAGCTCCTTGAGCTCGTGGAAGCGGAGGCGTTCGTTGGCTAGCTCGATGGAGACCACTCCCTGCTCGACGAGCACGGATACGGCTGCGGATCCGATCGCGTAGATGTGCTTCTGAAGCGGCAGGACGATGCGCTTGAGGTAGCGGTTTTCGACCAGTTTATACAGACGGCCGTGGATCTTCTTGTACGACCGGCCGCTCAAGGCGACCAGGTTGTCGATGCGCGCGAGTCGGTACTCATAGATGAGCCTGAGAAATTGAATGTCGCCGGCAGTGAGGTGAAAACCTGTGGTCGTCCGGTGTTGTTTTGTGGGCTGGGTCTCGCCCATGTTGGTGCGAGAGGGTGAGGATATATGGGATGAATTCTAGCACGGGCCAGCGGCGTCTCGCCGGGGCCCAGGACTTTTACATCGCGCGTCTCTTAATGGCCGGTCTTCCGCGCCCTATATTGTTTAAACCATTCCTGCTTATAGATGGGGACGCCGTGCAACTCCTCCTCCAGCTTTTTGAACTGGACTGTGCCGTACTGGCCGGGTTCGCAAATCCCCATCCACTCGAGGCGCTTCAAGACGAACTTGTAGCTGACGGGCACCGGGCATGCACGTTTGATGTCGACGATCTTCTCGGGATTGCAGTTTGCGGCAGTGATAAGGAGCTCGTCAATAAGGGCGCGCATCTCCGCTTCGGGGTAGATGAATTCGGCGGCGAAGACCTCTGCTGCGATTTCGATTACCTGGTTGGCATTGTAATCGCCGCAGCGGATCTGCCCGCCCTGGATCTTGGCTTGGTCGGCATAGTGGTGCTTGAGTTCGTGAGCGAGCGAGAAGAGCTTGGGCTCGCGCGGGAGATTCTTATTGAGGAGCACCGAGCAGTCGCCATCGTCGCAAAAATACGCAGCCCGGATCTTCCTCCCCTTGAGATCCCAGCGGTCGATGCGTATGCCCTCCTCCTTATAGATGCGCTGCATCGTGAGCAAGTTGAGCGACGAAGTCTCAACGTGGTGCTGGGCCCGTTTTTCCAGGGCCAGCACTCGCATCTGCTGGTAATATGCGGAGCGGTTGGTCACGATCAATGTCGTTTCTTCTTCCCGGGGCTCTCGAGCGCGCGGCGGGCTTTGCGGAATTGCGCGTACTCCGTAAGTGCACGCAGGTCGTCGTCGGAGAGATCCCCTGTCGCGCTCATTAGCGCCTGAAGGCGCGCGTCCTGGGCGTCCGGAAAGAACGTGGAGATACTGACGCCGAAGAACTTGGCAAGGCTGTGAAGGTCCTTTATGGAAGGCTTGTATGCCGCGGTTTCCCAACGGGAGATGGTATTGGCGGTGGTGGACATCTCCTCCGCGAGCGCCTCCTGACTCAGGCCCTTTCCGCCGAACGCCTGACGCAACTCGCGGATCTTGGCACCGATGTATTCATAGAGGTCGTTCATAGGGCGTATTCCTTTAATAGGATTAATTGTTCCTTCTGGTGTTGACACGCACACACAACGGTGATAGGATTAAGCTGTCCTTATACAGGATAAGGCGGACTGGCCAGCCTGTCAAGAGCGATTAGCATTTAAGGTCCTATTATGCAGAAGGTTACGATCATCATCAATCAGAAGCCGTATCACCTGGAGGATGCTTCGCTGACACCGGACGAGTTCAGACGGCTCGTGCAGGCACCGGCCGACTACGAAGTCTGGCGAATCGTGCACAATCCCGATCCGGAAGGGCAACTGCCCGTCGACGACGTGCAGGTCACGGCTGGCACGGAAGTGAAGAGCGGTGACCGCTTCAGAGTGGTGCCGCCCGGGACGTTCGGCGCACTTCAATGATTCCGCCGGCACTCTCGGAGGAAATAGAGCAAATACGGGAGACTGGCTCCGCGGTCGAGGTACAGGAAGCCGAGGGGTGGTTCAACGCCTTGTTTACCGGATACCCGCTCCCGCGGGGGTACAACAAGGCCGCGACGAACCTGCTGGTGAAGGTCCCGCCGGCGTATCCCAACGGGCGCCCCGACATGTTCTGGGTCGATGAGGATGTCCTGCTCGCAAGTGGTGCGGTGTCGCGGAGCGCGGAGAGCATCGAAATGGCGGTCGGCAGGCGCTGGCGGCGCTTTTCATGGCATCCCAAGAACTGGAACCCGGGGACTGACAACCTGCGAACGTATCTCGAATTCATCAACCGCCGGCTCGCGCAACCTCTCTAGCCTATGGCACGCTACCGCATCAAAATCGCCGCAGACGACTTCGACCAAGTCCAGCGGCTCGTGTTTTCGGACCTTCCGAAGGAGGCAGCTGCATTCCTGCTCGCAGGAGTGATGCGGTCCGGCGATGACACGGACATTCTAGTCCGGCGGGTCGTCCCGATCCCGGCCGAGCACTTCGAGGTTCAGCAGGAATATCATCTCGAGGTCGCCTCGAAAGCGACAAACGGACTTGCTGCGCTGTGCGAAGCCAACCGGATGGGCGCGATCGTCTGCCACAGCCACCCCGAGAAGATCCCCTACTCGGCTTCTGACGATCATGGCGAGCGCAGGATTTTCGATACGCTCCGGAATTTCATCCCTGCCGCCGCGCCGACGGCGAGTCTGCTGCTGTATCCCGGCGGAGCGGACGCCCGCGTATGGCTGGCGGGCGCTAAACGCCCCGTAGCTGTTAATGAGATCGTTATCATCGGCCGCAACATCCGAAAAATCGAGCTGAACGGAAATTTGGAGTCGAGGCCGATGGAAACTCCCACTGGCCTCTATGACAGGCAGGCCCTCGCGTTTGGCAGTGCTGGACAGCGGCAGATCATGGGCACCCGGGTCGCGATCATCGGCCTGGGAGGAACAGGGTCGGCCTGCGCCGAGCAGCTGGCGCGTATCGGCGTGCCCGACTTCGTTCTCATCGACCCCGACAGGCTTGAGCGCTCCAACCTTACCAGGATCTACGGCGCGTTCCCGCACGACCTGCGCCGGCGGTTCTTCAAGAAGACCCCGGCGCCGTACAAAGTCGACATCGCCTCCCGCCACCTGAAGCGAATCAATCCTGCTGTCACGGTCATGGCCGTCCGCGCGCACACAGCTGAGACAGAGGCAGCCGAATTGCTGCGCGATCGGGATGTCATCTTTCTCTGCACGGATGACCACTGGGGGCGTGTGGTCGTGAACCAGGTCAGCTATCAATATCTCATCCCGGCGATCAACATGGGCGTTCGCATCGATGCCCCGGACGGCGGCACGATTGTCGGGGCGATCGGGGTCGTGGACGTGCTCCGCCCGGGCTTACCGTGCCTCTGGTGCAAGCAATTCCTGCGGGCGGAACGGATCGCTGCTGAGAGCATGCCAGAGGGCGATCGTTCCCGCCGCCAGGAGGAAGGCTACGTGGAAAACCTCGATTCGCCCTCACCTTCCGTAATCAGCCTGACCACCACGGTTTCGGCATTCGCGATCACTGCGTTCCTGCAGCTCGTGACGGATTTCATGCAGGAGCGCGGGGACATCGCGCGGCTTAACTACGACATTCTGAATGCCACAGTGTCACGCGGCAGGAGCCCGTCCCCCGAGGGCTGCATTTGTCGGAAGAACAAAGGCTTCGGAGACTTGAAGGCACTCGCAACAGTGAACAAGGTATCAAGGAAAGGACTTCGATAAGGACAACGAACTATGGCAAAGACACCGACTAACCACGGCAAGCAGTGGACGCCTCAACAGGTCCGGCAGCTCCAGCAGCTCGCGAACCAGAACACCCCCACGCGCGTAATGGGACTGAAGCTCGGCCGAACGCCCGACGCCGTTCAGCAGAAAGCAAGCGAGGAAGGCATTTCGCTTAAACCTACGAATCAGTCGCCGTATAACCGGAGGAAGTGAGGGCGGACAGTGTACATCGCTCGATACGAGAACTGGCCGCCTGCATCGGCGGCAGGTTCCTGTTTACCAAACCCGGATCCGTTTCCCGGTGTCGTCTTTAGCGCGGGACTGATCATCGGGGGCATTCTGCTCCTGGATTTATTGTTGAAACCGCAGCAAAGACCGAAAACACGGAGGCGGCGGAACAACGAACCACTCGAACCTTGGAAACGGGAATATGTGTCAGTTCGTGACGGATGGCGTTGCAGCTACTGCGGATGCCGGGTAAGCCGATCAAGCCGGCACATCGACCACTCGGTGAGCTGGGTAAACGGTGGCACGAACCACCTCAATAACCTGAGACTTGCCTGTGTGCTCTGCAACCTGTCGAAGGGGCCGCTGAACGCTCGCGCCTTTGTTGCGCGGTCGATCTGACGCAGGCGAACACACTATCTGGATACTGCCGCTACAGGGCCAACGACCAGGCCAAAAGCTTGGCCCTTTCTATTTTTGGGAACGGGCGGGTCCCTGCCATTTCAAATTCCGTCGGCGGCATCCGCGAGGAACGCGCAGCATCCGCGGTCTGCCTCAGTTAATCAATTTGGCATTGGGCGGTAGCTCGGCTCCACACTCGTTGCAGCACTCATCCGAGTGGAGGAAGTTGCACCAGCCGCCCCACCCTTGGCCTCTATAGACAATATCGGGGTGCTTCGGCAGCCCACGGAGCGGACCTTCCTCGACTATTTCGTACCACTCTTCGCGCGGAGGAACCGGATTGGGTCTGCCGCAGGTGCCGCAGAGGCGAACTTCGGAAACGGGGTGTCTGATTGCAAACGAGGCTGGAATATTGCATGCCGCGCAGAGTCGTCGTATAGCGAATTCGAGTTCCATTCCGCCCGAGTCCGACAGATCATTCGGCTTCAGTCCGGCCGTAGCCACGAGGCCGAGCAAGGAGTGGAGAGCCGAAACGATATGGTCGACCACGACCCGGACGGCGCTCGAACGATCGCGCGGCATGGCGGGAGTAACCCGCTTCCGCCCTGTGCCGCCAATTCTGGTCTGCGGACGCGAGCCGGAAAAAGAGACGACCATTAGGAGGGACGTGCAGATCTTTTCGATGGGCTCCGATATGCGCGCACCATTCGCAAGGTACTCCTGCGGAGTGATCTCGACCGCTTCCGCGAGTGTCGCCAGGCAATTCACGATTCCGATCGTGTGGTCGATTACGATTGGCCGTCGCCGCTCAGCTGTGGTGGACGGGTTCACTGTAGTGGCCTCGTTCGGGCCTCTTCAAGCTTAATCCGACCGGTGAGAATGCGGCAAACTGGACCGGTGCCGACCGACGCGGAGCGGAACCAGCTTGGCGTTTCGCGTCGCTTGCGGAGTTCGGCGAAGTCGTCGACTGTTAGTCCGATGTAGTCCGTTAAGGATGGGCCCGCCTGTAAGTTATTGAAAACATTAGAGGACTACATGACCTGGAATCGACTCCATGGGCGCTATGTCCTCCGTTTTCAATCTACGTTCGATTTCCCAAGCTGGACGTTCATTCCGTCGCCGCATGCCTCCGGTGAGGCGTTTGTCTTTCATAAAAAAGCTAGTGAAGGTGCGCCACCAATGATTACTCTGGCGCGGGTGGATGCCGATACAGGCTGGTTTGGGCTCCTACGGTCCCCGCGCCGCGTGGACCACGTGCGTTTGCAAGAGCTACAGATTCGGATTTCGCGCGGGGTCGGCAGTTCGAATGAGGACAGAAAACACGGCGGAAGCAATGAAAGTGAGCCCAAGCCGCGGATCATCATGGGGGAGATCGTTGCGGACGGTACGCTGCTCGAGATACTCCCCAAGACGGGCGCCAAGCCGCCGCTCAGATTCGACATCTACAAGCTCAAACTTGATTCCGTGGGAGTCCAGCAGCCGATGCGGTATCACGCGCAACTGCGCAATGCCAAACCGCCAGGATTGATTCGGGCCGAGGGCGAATTCGGCCCGTGGCACGCTCGCGACCCCGGTAAGACACCGGTTACAGGCGAGTACCGCTTCTCCGATGCGGATCTCGGAGTTTTCCATGGCATTCGGGGCAGGCTCTCTTCTACCGGGAAATTCTATGGGCCGCTCGAAAAGCTCGAGGTGAGCGGCCAAACCGAGACACCGAATTTTACTGTTACCGCGGGCGAGCATCCCATGGACTTGAGAACAACGTTTTCCGCCACCGTGGATGGCACCGATGGCGATACATATCTTCATCCGGTCACCGCAAAGTTCGGCAACACAACAGTAGTAGCCCAGGGAAAAATAGAAGGCACTCCCGGAGTCCATGGCAAGACCGTTTCATTGTATGCAACAGTTCGCGATGGTGACCTGGCGGATATTCTCCGCATTGGGTTGAAGTCCGACCCGCCGCCTATGACCGGTCGGATCAGCTTTCATGCCAAGATTCAGATCCCGCCCGGCGAGCAGGACATAATTTCGAAGCTGCGCCTCGACGGTGCCTTCGACATCACGGCAGGCAAACTCACGAGTTCAAAACTGGAGCGCAAGGTCAGCGAACTGAGCGAGCGCGGACGCGGAAATGCCGAGGGCAATGGCACGAGCGATGTCGCCAGCGATTTCCGTGGCAAGTTCAAGCTCGACGAGGGCACATTGACCCTGACCTCTCTGACCTTTCACGTGCCGGGCGCTACTATCCGGCTCGATGGGACCTACGGGATACTCACCGAAGCGCTCAATTTTCACGGGACTGCCACCATGGAGGCTAAACTTTCCGAGATGACCACCGGAATTCGATCGTTCTTACTGAAGGCGCTCGATCCAATTTTCCACAAGGACAAGGTCGGCACCGTGATTCCGATTCACATCGGCGGGACGCGGAGGGATCCATCGTTCGGGCTCGATTTGAAATAGCCCGTCAATTGCAGGTTACTTTCCGAAATGCCGCAGGATATCCGGCATAAGCTCCCGCACCACATTGAATCCGGCGCTAAGCGCCAGCGAGATGCCCGCATTGGCTACAATGCTCCCTGGAGAACGCCAACTGGGCGGACCCCAGGCGCTGGCCACCGCACTGGCGCCAACCACTCCGGCCACGCTCGAGATCGAGAATCTCCGCCGGCCATTGGCCCGCCGCGCCGTCACCGCAGTCAGGAGAGCATGCTTTGTGCGGCGCCCAAATCCAGTTTCACCCGACAGATAGAATCGTGGATCCTCCCCGAGGGCCGCTGAGGTGGCGAAGAGAATGCTCTGCCGGGCGCCGTTATAGCCCAGATTGCTGATAAAGCGGTGGCCGTAAGCTCCCCATCCCTGGCCCCATTCCGGCGGACTGTCCTCCCATTGGCGGATACCAGCCCCGGCGGCTTCACCGAGGATGGGCAGGGGGCCGGCCATGGCGAACAGATAATCGTGGAATTTGTCGCGAGCGGTAAGCTGCAGACGCTGTGTCGGCTCTACTAACCCGAAGATCTGGCCCCAACGCCCGTACGGGTTTGAGGGACCATGGGACGCGGTACTTGTCGAAGCAGTGCTAGTGGAGCGATCGCTCGACCCGGTCCCCGTCTGCCCGAGCGCCGCCGAGAAAACGAATAACGTCAGTAACCCGAATCGAGTCAGTGCCACTATGGCACGAATCCGCACGCGGCCTGCCAGGGTGTGCATCAACACTCCGGGTGACGGCCCTTACCGGACCGACAGATCACATTTGCTTGAACCTGCGGTCGCCAAAGCGTTGGAGCTTTAGCGTATTCCGGCCCCAAACCCTCGGACGTGGAACACCACGCCCTCAGGCCAATTTCGCTGGCGATACGCCCCAGCGAGCCCGCTACTGACCAAGGCTCGTCGCGCAGTCTTGCGCGTCAAGGACACCAATAGAATACATAGAATTATCTGGATGAGCCTATCCGTTAAAGTGGCGCATGTAAGATGGCGCCTTACGCTCGTTTTCGGGCATTTGTCAAAACAGCGCCCCGATGAGTTGCGTCAGAGGGTCGGCTCCCAGATCAGCATTGTAACGACGATTTGGAGCTTCAGCCCATGCTTCGGGCCGAACGTGTGAATGACTGCAAATTCCAGTGCGGCGAGTTTCGCTGAATCCGCAGTCGGTCGCTCTGCGGTGTGGAGTACCTCGCAATTCTCGACGTCATAGACGAAGGCCTGCCAATGATCTGGGCGCATTTCAACTACTAGCCGAAGCTCTTCCCATTCCGTTTCGTAACGCTGGTTCTCCGCAATTTGCGAGGCTTCGGCCATAAACTTCAGGAGGTAACAAGCGACCGTTTCACCTTACCACTGCGGCTGGCGCACTCGTAATGGGCCAAAACTCTGGACCGGACCAGCGCCGAGTTGACCGCCGAGTCTTTGAACTCCCCTGATCTGATGTTCTCGTGTCCGAGCCGCGTTCACTCTCAATGCCCGCCGGTCCAATTCTTTTCCGTTTAGAGCGGAGATTGCACGCGCTGCTTCGGCATCATTTTGCATTTCTAAGAAGGCAAAACCCCTTCGCCGCCCAGTATCCCGGTCGGTAGCGATTCTCGCACTTCGGACGGTGCCGTAGTTTTGAAAGAGGCACCGGAGGTCATCTTCGCTCGTGCGAAAGCTGAGATTGCCGACAAAAATTGTCATGATGTCCCCCTGACAACTTGCAATTGACGTACCAGCGGTCCTGGTCTATACCGACCCTGCACTTACGATCACCGTTTGGCCGAGAATGTCGCGCGCGACGTTGAAATATACCTACCCTTCGTAGTCAAAGGAAGCCACGTCAAAATTATTCGGCGCCAGCCCTTCATGTCCCGTCCGCACCCGAAAATCGCGGAGAACCGCGTTCTGCGGGATGATCTGCTTCTGCAGCTCCATCGTGTAGGCTGCCACCGCAGGCTTTGCTTTCCTTGTTTGCATACCCGAGGCTCACGGAACTCTGCAATCGCTGCTTTCAGCTCGCCGCACGGCCATACACACATCTTCGGCGGCAGCGCGCTCGTGATCCTCGCCCAAGGGGAACCAAGCCTCAAGCTTGGGCATTCTGCCATTATGAGCAGCCGTTCTTGTGGATCCGCTATGCCGCCATCCGTGGTTTCACTCTCCCGACATTCAATTCACTGTAAGCGTCAGAGGAAACCCTCTTGTGCGCTACTGCCCGGCCCTGCTGAGATGGCGGCATGGCACGTCAGCGAAGTAGGGAAGAAATCCAGCAGCTACTGGAAGAGTATCGAGCGAGCGG
>Ga0070741_10014505_pt1 | contig 13612 bp, 10 predicted proteins | sample Coa_R1_4_FD_66440 | JGI IMG/M metagenome (GOLD analysis project Ga0070741, IMG submission 66440) | Surface soil microbial communities from Centralia Pennsylvania, which are recovering from an underground coalmine fire - Coalmine... | ecosystem: Environmental > Terrestrial > Soil > Unclassified ... | reverse complement strand
TTTACCAACGGCGTCGAGTTGCCGGCCGATCTCGTGGTCATGTCGGTCGGTATCAAGCCCAATATCGAGTTGGCGAAGAGCGCCGGCCTTTATTGCAAGCGCGGCGTCGTCGTTAACGATACGTTGCAGACGTTCGACCCCTCGATCTACGCGGTCGGGGAATGCGTCGAGCACCGCGGCGCCACTTATGGTTTGGTCGCGCCTTTATTCGAGCAGGCCAAGGTCTGCGCCAACCATCTCGCGCGCGCCGGCTCGGCGCGCTACGAAGGTTCGCTCGCGGCGACCAAGCTCAAGGTGACGGGCATCGAGGTCTATTCCGCCGGCGATTTCCAAGACGACGCGCAAGCCGAGTCGCTGGTGTTCCAGGACGCCGCGCGCGGCGTGTACAAGAAGCTGGTGCTGCGCGACAACCGCATTCGCGGAAGCGTTCTGGTCGGCGATACCGTCGATGGGCCGTGGTATTTTCAATTGCTCCGCGAAGGCACCGACGTGTCGGAATTGCGCGAGCAACTCCTCTTCGGGCAGGCGCATGTCGGCGATTCGGGTCACGGCGCAGCGAGCAAGGTCGCCGCGCTTCCCGACGAGGCGGAAATCTGCGGCTGTAACGGCGTCTGCAAGGGCGCGATCGTGCGCGCCATCGTCGAGCAGGGCCTCTTCAGCCTCGAGGAAGTCCGCGCGCACACGAAAGCGTCGAGCTCCTGCGGCTCGTGCACGGGGCTGGTCGAACAGATTCTCGCGTCGACGGTCGGCGATGCGTCGCCGACGCAAAAGAAGAAACCGCTGTGTCCCTGCACCGACTACACGCACGACGAAGTGCGTCAGGCGATCCGGGCGAATCAGTTGAAGAGCATGGCGGCGGTGCGGCAGTTTCTCGAATGGAAGACGCCGGACGGCTGCCAAAAGTGCCGGCCGGCGCTCAATTACTATCTGGTCTGCGCCTGGCCCGGCGAGTACGTCGATGACAGCCGCTCGCGTTTCATCAACGAACGCGCCCACGCGAATATTCAAAAAGACGGCACCTACTCGGTCGTGCCGCGCATTTGGGGCGGCGTTACGACGCCGGCGGAGCTGCGCGCCATCGCGGAAGTCGCCGAGCGTTACCAGGTGCCGACGGTGAAGATCACCGGTGGGCAACGCATCGATCTGCTCGGCGTGAAGAAAGCGGATTTGCCCCACGTGTGGCGCGATCTCGGCCGGGCGGGATTGGTTTCCGGCCACGCCTACGGCAAGGCCTTGCGCACGGTGAAGACGTGTGTCGGCTCCGAATGGTGCCGCTTCGGCACGCAGGATTCGACGACCATGGGTATCAAGATGGAAAAAATGACCTGGGGCGCGTGGACGCCGCACAAGGTGAAGATGGCGGTGTCGGGCTGTCCGCGCAATTGCGCCGAGGCGACGATCAAGGACTTCGGCGTGGTCGCGGTCGATTCCGGGTGGGAGCTGCACGTCGGCGGAAACGGCGGCGTCAAAGTGCGCGTCACCGACTTGTTGTGCAAGGTCCGCACGATGGAGGAAGTGCTCGAGTACTGCGCGGCGTTCATGCAGCTCTATCGCGAGGAAGCGCGCTACCTCGAACGCACCGCGCCGTGGATCGAGCGCGTCGGACTTGCTTATGTGAAGCGCCGCGTGGTCGAAGACACGGACGGGCGCAAAGCGCTCGCGGCGCGCTTCGCGGCGTCGCAGCGCGAGGCGCAAGTCGATCCGTGGGCGGAGCGCGCGGCGGGTTTCGACCAGGACGAGTTCAGCGCGATTCTCGCTTCCTGAGGTGAAAATGTCGGAAACCGCGGCGGTGCGCGAAACTTGGATCAAGGTCGGCGAACTCGCCGGCATCCCGCGGCTCGGCGCGCGCGTGGTCTGCACCTTGTTCGGCAATATCGCGGTGTTTCGCACCGCGGACGACCAGGTGTTTGCGCTCGCCGATCGTTGTCCGCATAAGGGCGGGCCGTTGTCGCAGGGCATGGTCTTCGGCACGCGCGTCGCGTGTCCCTTGCACGATTGGGTCGTCGAGCTCAAGAACGGCCGCGCCGTCGCGCCCGACGTGGGATGTACCCCGAGCTTCCCGGTGCGGGTGGAGGCGGGCGTCGTTTGGTTGAAGCTTGCGCTCGAGCCGAACGTCGCCGCCGCCGCCGTTGGCGTTTGATCCGTGAACGTCGCGACGACATGTCCGTACTGCGGAGTGGGCTGCGGTCTGCGCGTAACGCGCGCGCCGGACGCCGCCATTACCGTCGCCGGCGATCCCATCCATCCCGCCAACGCCGGTTGGCTCTGCTCCAAAGGCGCGGCGCTCGCCGAGACGCTCGGGCCCGACGGCCGCCTGTTGCATCCGGAAATCCGGGGTGCACGCGTCTCGTGGGATGCGGCGCTCGACGCCGTCGCCGCCGGTTTAGCGCGCGTGCGCGACGCACGCGGGCCCGACGCCCTGGCGTTTTACGTATCGGGCCAACTCCTGACGGAGGACTATTACGTCGCCAACAAACTGATGAAGGGATTCCTCGGGTCGGCGAACATCGACACCAATTCGCGCTTGTGCATGGCGTCCGCGGTCGCCGGGCAGCAGCGCGCGTTCGGCGCGGACGCCGTTCCTTGTTCCTACGAAGATCTGGAGCAGGCGGATCTCGTCGTGGTGGTCGGCTCCAACGCGGCGTGGTGCCATCCCGTGCTGTTTCGCCGCCTGCAACGCGCGAAGGAAGGCCGGCCGGAATTGAAAGTCGTCACCATCGATCCGCGCCGTACCGCGACGAGCGAGCTGAGCGATCTGCATCTCGCGCTCGCGCCCGGCACGGATGCGATATTGTTCAACGGTCTGCTCAATTACCTCCGGGCATCCGATCGGCTCGATCTCGAATTTCTCGAAATGCACGTCGAAGGATTCGCGGCGGCATCGGCCGCGGCGCGCGCCACGGCCCCGTCCGTCCCCGCCGTCGCGCACGCCTGCGGTCTGAGCGAGCAGGACATCGCGCGGTTCTATCACTGGTTCGCGCACACCGAGCGCGTCGTGACGCTTTACTCCCAAGGCATCAACCAATCGGCGAGCGGCACCGATCGCGTCAACGGCATCATCAATTGCCATCTCGCGACCGGCCGCATCGGCCAACCCGGCGCCGGACCTTTTTCCATCACGGGTCAGCCGAACGCCATGGGCGGGCGCGAAGTCGGCGGTCTCGCGACGCAACTCGCGGCCCACATGGACTTCGCGCCCGAGGCCGTCGATCGCGTCGCGCGCTTCTGGGGAACGACGAATGTCGCGCGCAAACCCGGGCTCAAGGCCGTCGATATGTTCGCCGCCATCGAACGGGGCGAGATCAAGGCGGTGTGGATCATGGCGACGAACCCGGCGGTGAGCCTGCCGGACGCCGACCGCTTCCGCGCGGCGCTCAAGCGCTGCGAGCTCGTCATCGTTTCGGATTGCGTGCGTCATACCGACACCACGGCGTGCGCGCACATTCTGCTGCCCGCCGCCGCCTGGGGCGAAAAGGACGGGACGGTAACGAATTCCGAGCGGCGCATTTCGCGCCAGCGCGCTTTCCTCGAAGCCCCCGGCGAAGCGCGGCCGGATTGGTGGATCGTCACCCAGGTGGCGCGGCGGCTGGGCTTCGGCGCGCAATTTTCTTATGAAACGCCGGCGGATATTTTCCGCGAACATGCGGCGTTGTCGGGTTTCGAAAACGCGGGAACGCGGGCGTTCGATATTCGCGCTCTGGCCGACCTTACGGACGCCGAGTACGAGGCGCTGGCGCCGGTCCAGTGGCCGGTGACGCGGAGCGCACGGCGCGGAACCGCACGGCTTTTCACGGACCGGCGTTTCTTTCACTCCTCCGGCAAGGCGCGCATGCTGCCGATCACGCCGCGCGAACCGGCCAATTTGCCGGGCGCGGAATATCCGCTGGCGCTCAATACCGGTCGCGTGCGCGATCAATGGCACACCATGACACGCACCGCGCAGTCGGCGCGGCTTCTGCTGCACGTCAGCGAGCCTTACGTCGAGATTCATCCGGACGACGCACGCGCCTACGGAGTCGTGGAGGGCGCGCTGGCGCGGCTGACGTCGGCGTTCGGAGAGATGATCGCGCGCGTGCAACTGAGCCGCGATCAGCGTCCCGGCTCCGTGTTCGTGCCGATTCATTGGAGCGATGCGCTCGCGCGCCGCGCGCGCGCCGGTGCCTTGGTGAATCCGGCGACGGACCCGATCTCCGGCCAGCCGGAGTTCAAGCACACGCCGGTGCGGATCGACGCGTACGCGCCCGCGTGGCACGGCTTTCTTCTCACGCGACATCCGGGCGTCTTCGACGCCGACTATCAGGTGCAAGTGAAAGGCGAAGCACATTGGCGCTACGAGCTGGCCGGTGATACGCCCTTCACCTCCTGGCCGGCGCAGGCGCGGGCGTGGCTTGGATCGCACGGCGAGTGGCTCGAATTCGAAGACGCGAAGGGCGGCCGCTACCGCGCGGCGTGCATCGACGACGGACGCTTGCGCGGCTGCCTGTTCGTCGCACCGACGCACGAGCTGCCGGCGCGCGCGTGGCTGCAAGCGTTGTTCGCCGCTGAGCCGCTGCGCACGGAGGAGCGGCTGAGCCTGCTCTCCGGCCGCGCGCCGCTCGCTACCGTCGCGGAGGGACCGATCGTGTGCAGTTGTTTCGGCATCGGCCGCGATCGCCTGATCAATGCGATTCGACGCGATGGACTGTCGACGCCGGAAGCGATCGGAGTGAAATTGCGCGCCGGGACGAGTTGCGGTTCGTGCATTCCGGAGTTGAAGGCGCTGATCGCTTCGAGCGGAAGACGAGTTGCCTAGATTTTTACCGCTCCAACGTCGGATCTTTCAAGCGGTGCCCCAGATCGAGAACAAGACCGGCAAAGGCCGCCGCCCACGCGATGAGCGCGATGTAAAGAAAAGCTCGAGGCAGGAAGCCGAGGAAATCGACGCGCATCGCGCCGATCATCTCGTGCGTGCCCGCCGCATACATGCCGAGCGGAAACACCGCGCCCCAGTAGAGCGGGTCGTATTTCATCGGGAAGCGCTTGGCGACGTAGCGCCATAGGGCGAGCACCACGAGCATCGGAATCCACCACGTCCCCGTCGCCCAGTAAAACACCGTGAATCCTTTCAGGAAGGGCTGGAGCGAAAGCAGGAACGGTGCGTCGGGCGCGTTGAGGATGAGCAACGATCCGGCGAGGGTGGATATCGCCATCGCGCCCATGTTGATCCAGTAGGGCGGCGCGAGATCGCCGGGAGCAAACCGGAAGAAGGTATAGCGGTAGAAAATGAGCGACATCATCCAGATGTAGAGCATGCCGCCCCACAGCCACATCGAGAGCGCGAAAAAGTTGAGCTCGAGCTTGTAGGGCCGATCCGCGTGCGCGGCGAGCAGCGCGCTCAGCACCGCGATCGACTGCGTCGCCACCACGGCGAGCAGCCAGCCGCCGCTGATGCCCTGATCGAGAGTCGGCTTGTGCGCTTTGATCGTGAAGGCGGCGAAGATCGCATAAGTCAGGGCGATCCACAGCACGACCGCGAGGACCCAGAGCACGGTGCCCGCGTGATAATTGTTCATAAGGACCACGAACTGGCTCCCCAGGACGCCCGATCCCGCCACCATTGTGAAGAACCCGGGGCCGCGCAGATGATCGACCATGTCGCCGAAAAAGCGGCGCGGGAAGCGCACCAGGCGCCACACGGTCAGGAGCCAGAGCACGCCGTAGATGGCGATGTTGAGCCACAAGAGCGCTCGCGCGATGCCCGGGTACGCGAGCAGATGGGCGGCGAGAGAGACGATTCCCGTCGCCATGACCATGCCGAAATAAGCCGGGGACAGGTCGGCCAGCTGCGCGAGTGCGCGGCTGGAAGACGGTGGGTTACGGTTCGGCGTCACTCGAGTCGGGCGCGACGGCATGCGGCGCTTAACCCGGAATACCGCGTCCTTCGACCGCAAGTCGGCTATCCGCGCGGGAGGAGGAAGCGAAGACGTGCGCGACCATCAAGCGTTTACGGCCGAGACAGACAAACAATAAATAAAGAAATAGCCGGAAGGAGTCGCCGGCCAGATCGAACCGAGTTCTCGGTCCGCCCACAGCAGCCGTTGTGTGCCTGCGCCGCCTTAAGAACACGAGCGACGGGCGCCTCGCGGATGAGCAGGTCCCGCACGGCCGCCAACCCGGCGAGCGCGATAGGCCGACTAATCCCCGACCCAAAAATCGATTTCCCGCAGCGCTGCACTGTCGGCTTTTAAATAGCCCTTCTGCCAACCGTCTCCGTCTTCGAGGCCGTTCCAGCGTTTTGTCTTGGTTTGCGTATGGCGCCGAAAACGCCAGCGATATTGATTGTAGATCGCCATAATGTTCGTGGCGTAGGCGGCCGCCAGGCCGGGCGCGTTGCGAATCACGAGAAGGTTTTCGTCGTTCGTGCCGCTCGCCTTCGGCCCGAGATTGTGCGAACCCGTGAGCAGAACCGGGTGAGCGCTGAACGGGTCAACCAGCACGACCTTGCTGTGCACCATCGCGAACGTGCCCGGCAGCTTCAGCATCTCCCGGCGGAACCAAGCCGTCGGCGTGTCGATATTTGCGGGCAGCACCACCTCGAAATCCGCCTTTACGGAATTCTCCGAGTCGAACAGTTGCACGGGATTGGCGGTCGTGCTTGGGTCCTGGTTGATTGCGCCGCGGATGTACAAGCGCTTCCCCGCGCTTCCCGCGCGCGCCGTGTCGATGATTTCGTTGAGCAGGCTGTCTTTCGGGCCCGGGTTGAACATCAAGAACAGAATGGCCCGCTGCGCTCCGCTTATAATCTTGCGTGCTTCGGCGAGGTCCACCTGCCCAACGGTCGGCGTGAACCACAAATGCACCGGCGTTGAACCGACATCGGCGTCGCGCCGTTTGCTGTTGCTTTCTTTGAGGCTCGCGGGCGTCGCGGCGCCGGCGTTTTTCAGCAACTCCCATTGGTCGCGATACTGCCTCGCCAGCTCGCCGTCGTCGATCAGCACGGAGTTGTTCGCCTGGGTGCATAACCCGGTCTTGGTCCAATTTTGACTGCCGGTCCAGACCCAGCGCGGTTTTTTCTGCGCGTCGCAAATCACCAGGAACTTGTTGTGACCGAGCGCGCGCGGCGAAATCATCCGGTCGTGCAGGTCGATCTTGCCTTTGAGCCGGTCGCGCGCGTCTTTGTTCTGGTCGTCGCCTTTCTTTTTCACGCTACCGTTCGCCAGCACCACATGGGCGCGCGGACCGCACTGCGCGAGCGCGGTCTCCAATTGTTCATCATCCAATTCGTAAAGCGCGGCGTAGATTTCGCGCTTGTCGTCGGCGGCGTCGGCCATCAGCTCGAAAAGGCGCGTGCCGAGCGGTCCGAACAAGTAGTTGCGGAAACGATCGCCCGGCGTTTCGATGACCGTGCGCAGTTTCTGCGTTTTTAAATCGCCGTCGGTGACCCCGAGCCGCCGCGACACCCACTGCGCCGCCACGATGCCGCGGTTGAAATACGCCTCGATGTTCGGCGCGAACTCGCGCGTGAGCGCGATCTCCTCGGTCCAGTGGCTGGCCGCGGCCGCGTCGGGATGCAGATTGTTCTTGTCCGGGCCGACCATCGGCAGCACGCGGTATTGCACCTTGTCGCCGGGGTGGGCCATGTAATCGGTCCATTGGTACTTCTGGATCGGCCAATTGGTCGATGCCCGCCGCTCGCCTTCCTTGTGCTTCTCGCCCGCGAATCCCACCCAGGTGCTGACGACCTCTTCGACGCCGTTGCGCCGCCGCAGCAGCGCGAAACCGCGACAGCCGGGAATGAATCCCTTCGGTTTCCAGGCGATGAACACATCATCGCCGTTGTGGTAGATCCTGACTTTCATGTAGTGGCTCTCCCTGCGCTATGGATCGACGAAGGATGAAGGACAGGCATTACGGAAGCGTTATGCCCGCTTCGCGAGCCAGTATATACAGCGTCGTTTCCGCCGCCCATCGAAATCGACCGCGGCCGCGCCCGACGCCGACCGTGCCGGCCGTTTCCGCGCCGCTGCCGCCAGCAGTGGCCCAATCCGCAGCGTCTTGCGCCGGCTTTATTGCGCGTACTGCGCGATGCCGTTGCCGAAAGACCAGTTTTCCTTTTTGACTTCAACGAGGTTGACAAAAACGTCCGCGACGCGGACGCCAAGCTCGGCGTGCAGCCGCTCGGCGACGGTTCTATAGAGCGCCTTTTTCGCCTCCACGCTGCGCCCTTCGTTCAGGGTGATTTGTATGAAAACAATCCCGTCGCTGCGCGGGATATCGAGATAGCTCGGATCGTAGATCAAGCCGTTGCTGTCGTGCTCGGTAATGATCTGGAAATTATCTTTCGCGGGCACGTTGATAGTATCGGCCATCGCCCGATAGACGACGGCTCCGACCTTTTTCCCGAAACCTTCCGGTTTGCCTTTCATCAGCGATATGCGAACCAATGGCATTTTATCGTCTCCAGTGCCGTTGTTCGCGCGCGGTTGCGCTTACGCGGGCTTCAGTGCGCGCACGACGGGCGCCTCGCGGATGGGCAGGTTCAGCACGGCCGCCAACCCGGCGAGCGTGATATCGGCGTACCACATCCAGTTGTAGTTACCGAAGGCGGTGACAGTGAGGCCGCCGAGCCAGGCACCGAAGAAAGCGCCGGTCTGATGCGATAGCAGCGTGAGACCGAACAGCGTCGCGAGATAACGCGTACCGAAAAGTTTGCCGACAACGCCCGCCGTGGGCGGCACCGTCGCGAGCCAGCTCAAACCGAGCCCCACGGCGAAGAGGTAGAAGGTGAGCGCCGTTTTCGGCGCGAGCAGGTAGAGGATGATCCAGAGGCTGCGCGAGCCGTACATCACGAACAAAACGTGCTTGCCGCGGTAATATTGCAAGCTCCAGCCGGCGAGGAGACTGCCGACGATGTTCGCGAGCCCGATGATGGACAGCGTCCAGCCGGCGACCTCCGTCGGTAACCCGCAAAGCTGTATCTCGCCCGGCAAGTGCGTGACGAGGAATGCGATGTGGAAGCCGCACGTGAAAAAGCCGGCATGCAGTAGCAGATAACTCGGGTTGGCGAACGCTTCGCGCAGCGCCGCTCTAAGGCCGCCGTCGGCCGTCGCGCTCGCCGAAACCCGGGTAGCCGCCGGCGCGGCGAAAGCCGGCGTGCCCTGGGAGGCGACCCGGCGACGCAGCAGGCCCGTCGCCGGCAACGCCAGGAGCGCGATGACCGCGAGCGACCACATGGCGCCCATCCAGCCGACGCCGGAGATGAGCCGCGCCGTCAACGGCGCGATCACGAATTGGCCGAAGGAAGCGCCCGCGTTGATGATGCCGGATGACATACCGCGCTTTTCGGTTGGGATGCGCTGCGCGGTGGCGCCGATCAGCACCGAGAAGCTCGCCGTTCCGGAGCCGGCGGCGGTCAGCAGTCCGATCGTGAAGATGAGGCCCCACGCGCTCGACATGAACGGTGTAATCGCGCTGCCGAAGGCGGTGAGCAGGACGCCGGCCACGACCACGCGTATGTGGCCGTAGCGGTCGGCGAGGGCGCCGGCGATCGGTTGCACCGCGCCGTAAACGAATTGCGCCACCGCCATCGCCAGGCTGATGGTGGCGATGCCGAGTCCGGTCGCCGTGTTGAGCGGCGATACGAAGAGGCCCATCGATTGGCGCGCGCCCATCGTCACCATCAGGATCGCGGCGGCGAGCAGCGTGATTCCCAGGAAGGGCGGGACAGCCGTACGATTTTCCATTGTTAGTTCTCTTCGGGCAGCACCGCTTTGAGCTTAGTCAGCGCTTCATCCAGCTGGGCGTGCAGCCGCGCGACCAATGCGCCTCCCAGTTCTTTTTCGAGCGCGAGCTGCGCCGACCTCCAGCGCTCGCGCGCTTCGCGCCGCACCCGCCGGCCGCTCGCGGTGAGCACCAAGAGCCGCTGGCGCGCGTCGTCGCCCGCGACTTCCGCGACCCAGCCGCTCTCGAACAACGGCCGGAGATTGCGCGTGAGGGTGGTGCGGTCCATTTCCAGCCGGCGCGAGAGGCCAAGCAGCGATTGGGGCTCTTCGGAAAGATGCGCGAGCAGCGAATATTGCGAGAACTTCACGCCCGCCTGTTGCAGGTGCAGCTCATAAAACGATGTGATGCGGCGCGCCAGACGGCGCACCGTGGCGCCCGTGCACTTGAGCGGAAGCACTTCCAGTGTGTGCTCCGCTTGAACGCCCGGTGCCGCGCGCTTGAGGGCCGGCCCGCGCTTTACCATGACTCGCCGTGTACGTGCATATACACGCAAACTACCGGAATCGCATTAACGGCGCAAGCGCCGGTGATGGAATGGTATAAATGCGCGGCGGCGCCGCTCAGCACTCGGGCCGGCCCGCCGGCGGCGCCGGGTGCGCGATGAAATGAAAGCGCCGAGGGACATCCGCCGCGCCGATGGGCGCGACGGCGATAACGGCGCCGAATAAGCGGCAACCGAGCACGGCCCCGCCCTGGGCCACCGCCTCCAGCACGGAATCCGGATTTTCCCCCTTGAGGCCCGCCATGCGTGCGAGCAGCGGTTGCAGATCGCGATCGAGCAGCACGCCGACGCCGAGCTCGGTGTCGAACAGGATCGCGCCGTCGTCGTCGATCAACATCGTGCGCAGCTCGCGCGGTTTGATTCCCGTTTGCGTCACGAGGCCGCTGGCCGCGTCGTCGAGCCGGTAGACCCAGGGCGTGTAGTCGAGGGCCACGAACACCCGCTGCGGTCCGTTCTGGAAAAACCAGCGGCCCTCCTGATCGTGCGCGTAGTTGTGGCCGATGAACTCTCGCATCGCCGCGTTGACGACGGGTTCGAATCGGCCGGCCGCGGTTTTTATCAGCCAGGTGCCGCGCCGGTCGAGCGCGAGCCAGCCGTAGACGGCCGGCACGTTCGGCCACCGCTGCATCGCCCGCAACACTTCTTCATCCATGGTCGTCGAATTACTCCTGCCGAAAAAAGGAGCGGGAGCCGTACCGCTCCCGCCCGTCGATTGCGCCAAGCCGCGGCGTTACTCCAGCGCCTTCACCATGTCTTCCAGCACTTTTTTGGCGTCGCCGAACACCATCATGGTCTTGTCCATGTAGAAGAGCTCGTTGTCGAGCCCGGCGTAACCGGTCGCCATCGAGCGTTTGTTGACGATGACGGTGCGTGCCCTGTGCGCCTCCAATATCGGCATGCCGAAGATCGGACTGCCCGGCGTTTTCGCCGCCGGATTCACCACGTCGTTCGCGCCGAGCACCAGTACGACGTCGGTCGCCTGGAAGTCGTTGTTGATGTCTTCCATCTCGAACACTTGATCGTAGGGAATTTCGGCTTCCGCAAGCAGCACGTTCATGTGGCCCGGCATGCGCCCGGCGACCGGGTGGATGCCGTAGCGCACGTTCACGCCTTTCTCGCCGAGCTTGTGCGCGAGTTCCTTGAGCGCATGCTGCGCGCGCGAGACCGCCAGACCGTAGCCCGGGACGATGATGACGGATTCCGCGTTCGCCATCATGAACGCCGCGTCTTCCGCGCTGCCGGAGCGGTACGATTTCTGCTCGGCGCCGGCCGCGGCCATGCCGCCTTCCTGGCCGAATCCGCCGAGCAGCACGTTGATGAACGAACGGTTCATCGCCTTGCACATGATGTAAGAAAGAATCGCGCCGCTCGAGCCGACCAGCGACCCGGAGATGATCAGCATCGAATTGTTGAGCGAGAAGCCGATGCCGGCCGCGGCCCACCCGGAGTAGCTGTTCAACATCGACACCACCACCGGCATGTCGGCCCCGCCGATGGGAATGATGAGGAGCACGCCGATCACGAATGCCAATGCGGTCATGAGGAGAAACGGCAGCCACTGCTGCGTTGCGAAGAACCAGAGGCCGCAACCGAGCATCGCGAGCGCGAGCAGCAAGTTGAGCCAGTGCTGGCCCTTGTACATGATCGGCGCGCTGCGAAAACGGCCGGACAGCTTGCCGAAGGCGATCACCGAACCGGAAAACGTGATGGCGCCGACGAAGGTGCCGATGAAAAGCTCGAGGCGGTTGCCTTGCGGAATCTTCGCGCCGAACTCGGCAATACCGAATGCCCACGGCTCGGCCACGGCGACGACGGCGATGAACACGGCGGCGAGGCCGACGAGAGAATGCATCGCCGCGACGAGCTCGGGCATTTTGGTCATTTGCACGCGCCGAGCGACGAAGGTGCCGATGGTTCCGCCGATCACGACGCCGAGCGCGATCGAGCCGAGGCCGCCGTAGTGTCCGGCGCGCAATTTCGCGATCAACGCCACGGTGGTGACGGCGGCGATCGCCATTCCCGCCATCCCGAATACGTTGCCGCGCCGCGCCGTCGCGGGATTGGAGAGGCCCTTCAGCGCCTGAATGAAGCAAATCGAGGCGACGAGATAGAGCAGGGTGACGAGATTCATGCTCATTTCTTGTCCCCCGCGGCGGGCCGTTCTTTTTTCTTGAACATCTCGAGCATGCGCTGCGTCACCAGAAATCCGCCGAACACGTTCACGGCGGCGAGCGTGACGGCGAGCGTGCCCATGATCTTGCCGAGCGCGGTGTCGGTCGCACCGGCCGCGAGCATGGCGCCGACGATGATGATCGCCGAAATCGCGTTGGTGACGGACATGAGCGGCGTGTGCAGCGCCGGCGTGACGTTCCACACCACGTGGTAACCGACGTAGATGGCGAGGACGAAAATCACCAGGTTGATGACGGTCGGGTTGATGTGTTCCATGGTTTGGTCCTTATTCGATTACTTCTTGGTCACTTGACCGTCTTTGCACATGAGGGTCGCGGCGACGATTTCGTCGGACATATTGACGGCGAGCTTGCCTTCCTTGTCGATGATCAACTTCAGGAAATCGAAGAGGTTGCGCGCGTAGAGCGCGGACGCATCCGCCGCGACCAGCGCGGGTAGATTGGTTTCCCCGACCAGCGTCACGCCGTGCTTCACCACCGTCTTCCCGGCTTCGGTGAGCGGGCAGTTGCCCCCTTGCTCGGCGGCAAGATCGACGATGATGGAGCCCGGCTTCATCGACTTCACCATTTCTTCCGTGATCAGCACCGGCGCCTTGCGTCCGGGGATGAGCGCGGTCGAAACGACGATATCGGCCTGCTTGATGCGCTCGGCGACCAGCGCGGCCTGACGCTTCATCCAGTCGGGCGGCATCGGGCGCGCGTAGCCGCCGACGCCCTTCGCGATCTCGCGTTCTTCATCGGTGACGAAGGGCACGTCGATGAATTTCGCGCCGAGCGATTCGATCTGTTCCTTGACGGCGGGGCGCACGTCCGACGCTTCGATGACCGCGCCCAAGCGCTTCGCCGTCGCGATCGCCTGCAGCCCGGCGACGCCGGCGCCGAGCACCATGACGCGCGCGGCTTTCACGGTTCCCGCCGCGGTCATCAGCATGGGCATGAAGCGTTGATAAATATCGGCGGCGAGGATGACGGCTTTGTAGCCGGCGATATTCGCCTGGGACGAAAGTACGTCGAGACTTTGTGCGCGCGTGATGCGCGGCGCGGCTTCGAGCGCGAAGGCGATAACGCCGCGCGCCGCGAGGCGCGATAATCCTTCCTGATCGAACGGGTTCAGCATGCCGACGACGACTTGCCCGGTTTTAAGCAGCGGCAGCTC
>Ga0070741_10014504_pt1 | contig 13612 bp, 10 predicted proteins | sample Coa_R1_4_FD_66440 | JGI IMG/M metagenome (GOLD analysis project Ga0070741, IMG submission 66440) | Surface soil microbial communities from Centralia Pennsylvania, which are recovering from an underground coalmine fire - Coalmine... | ecosystem: Environmental > Terrestrial > Soil > Unclassified ... | reverse complement strand
GATCCGAGCCATCCCGAGCGGATGTTCATCGCCATCTCGGCGGCGGGTGCGTTCCGCAGCGACGACGCCGGGGAGACCTGGCGACCGATCAACCGCGGGCTGCGGTCCCCGTACGAGCTGCCGGACCCGAATGCCGAGGTCGGCCACTGCGTCCACCGCATCGCGATGCACCCGGCGCGCCCCAACGTGCTGTTCATGCAGAAGCACTGGGACGTCATGCGCAGCGACAACGCCGGCGAGTCGTGGCAGGAAGTGAGCGGCGACTTGCCGACCGACTTCGGGTTCCCGATCGACGTCCACGCCCACGAGCCGGACACGGTCTACGTCGTGCCGATCAAGAGCGACTCGGAGCACTTTCCGCCCGATGGCAAGCTGCGCGTCTACCGCAGCCGGACGGGCGGCTGCGAGTGGGAGGCGCTGACGAAGGGTCTGCCGCAGCGCGACTGCTACGTCAACGTGCTGCGCGACGCGATGGCCGTCGACTCGCTCGATTCGTGCGGCGTGTACTTCGGCACCACCGGCGGGCAGGTGTACGCGTCGGCCGACGGCGGGGATAGCTGGGCGCCGATCGTCCGCGATCTGCCGGCCGTGCTGTCGGTCGAAGTCCAGACGCTGCCATGATCCGGGTGGTGCTGCCGGCCCATCTGCGGACGCTGGCGCGCGTCGACGGCGAGGTGACCCTCGCCGTCGACGGCCCGGCCACGCAGCGCTCGGTCCTCGACGCGCTCGAGACCCGCTACCCCGTGCTGCGCGGGACGATCCGCGACCACGTGACGCAGCGGCGGCGAGCGTTCGTGCGGTTCTACGCCTGCCAGCAGGACCTATCGAACGAGCTGCCGGACGCGCCGCTGCCCGACGCGGTCGCCGCCGGGACCGAGCCGTTCCTGGTCGTGGGGGCCATGGCGGGCGGCTAGTGGGGTCGGGCGCTACCCCGCCCGGTCACGCCTCGGAGGCGGCACGGGTTGCGGAGCGGGGGGCGGGCGGGGCAAGCCAGGCGCGGGCGGTGGCGGCGAGCAGCCAGGCCGTCCAGGCGACGAAGACGGCCACGTCGATGAGCCCGTTGGCGCGCTGAACGTCCTCGAGCGGCCAGGGGAGGAGGGGCGCGACGACCTGCTCGGCGAGGTCGAAGTCGTGGAGCAGCATGTTCGCGCACCAGGTGACGGCGAGCGCGGCGTAGATCGGCCACAGCCGACGGTCCACGGCCGCCGCTACCGCCAGCAGCGGGAACACGGCGTACATGTGGTTCTCGTGGATCTGCGTCATGCCCATGAAAAAGCCGAAAGCGGTGTAGGCCGCAGCACCGAAGACCACGCCGAGCGTCGGCTCGCGCACCGCGCGCAGCAGCGCCAGCCCGACGCAGGCGCCGACGAGGGCCAGCGCGGCCAGGCGGTAGCTGAGCGGGCCGACGAAGGCCTCCTGATCCAGGTACCAGCGGGCCGCCCCACCGCTGTAAGCCCACCAGAGGTTGTGGGCGTTCGCCGTGACCACCGGCATGACGTCGCTGATCGCACGCGGCAGCCCGATCAGCTCGCGCAGCGTGCCGTGCAGCAAGAACGGCAGCGCAACCAGCAGCCCGCCCGCTCCGCCGGCCACTCCGGCCGAGACGAGGCCCACGAGCCCGCCGCGCCGCCAGACCAGCGCCGCGATCAGCGGCAAGTAGACCCAGGCCTGCGGCTTGGCCAGCGCGGCGAGCGCGATAGCTAGCCCGGCTGCGGCGGGACGGAGCACGGTGTCCCGCCGGACCGCGAGCGACCAGGGCCGCGGCAGCGCCGCCTCGCGCGAGGTGTCGGTCACCGCCACGGCCGCCAGCGCCAGCAGCACGAACAGCCCAAACACCGGGTCGGGCTGGCCCCACTGCGCCACGTCGAACACGACGCCCGGATTGAACAGGTAGGCCAGCATGCCACCGTAGGCCGCCCCGAAGGAGACCGCCTGGCGGGCCACGGCGAAGACGGCCAGGCCGACGAGCAGGTGGAACAGCACGGCGACCAGACGGATCAGCACGCTCAAGGTGTGGCTGGCCAGGGCGCGGTCGAGATCGAAGCTCGAGTCGACGGTGCGCTGGTAGACCAGCCCGGCCAGGCGGAAGGTGGCGAGCGTCACCGGTGGGTAGATCGCGTAGGTCTCGGGGTACTCCCCGCTGTAAGCCGCGTGCATCCCCTCGACGCTCACCAGCCGCGTCCAGTGCTTGAAGTGGGTGAGGTCGGCGAGCGGGCCGGCCTCGCTCTGGACGGCGATCGTGCCGTAGAGAGCCGTCGTGGCAGCGAGCGCCAGCAGCACCGCGGCCAGGCGCCAGCCGCCAATGGACTGGCGGGCGGTAGCGACGGTGGGCGCGGCGCGCTGGCCGCCGGCTAGCAGGCCGCGCACGGCAGAGTGCCTCCGTCGGCGGGGTCGATCGCCGTGGGATCGGGGGAGGGCTCCGTCCGCGCCGAGGGTGGGCCGGCGGGTGCGGACGTGGTGAGGACCTGGCTGAGCGGTGAGGCGGGCGTCGTCGCCAGCGGGTCGGTCTCGCCGGCTCCTCGCTCTGCCGCGGGTGGGCCCTCAGGCCCCTGGGCGGCGGTCGACGCCGCCGGGTCGTCGTCGCCGGCCGCCAGCACCGCGTCCGCGTCGGCCGTCTCGGCTGCTACGTCCTGGCCCACGGGCGGCGCCACGGTGGGGCGACGAACGAAGGCCAGGTAGTCGTTCACCTCGGCCACCGGCTCGTAGCGACCGGCCAGCCGCTCCATGAAGATGTGGCGCACCCAGGGATCGCGCACCCAGGCGACGACCAGCGGGATGTCGTAGCCGAGCAGGTGGCCGTCGAACGGCTCGCCGCGGTCGCCCCACAGCCAGTACACCGTGTCCTGGTCGAGGAAGAAGTGGTTGCGCGTGTAGGCGACGACCTCCTTGGCGCCGATGTACGGCCCGCTGATGTGGTAGCGGGTGAGCAGGTCGTCCACGACCCTAGCCATCTCGCGCTGGCCCATGCTGCCATACCAGTAGTTCGTCGAGTAGGGCACCCAGCTATGGTACCAGTCCGCGCTGCCGGCCCAGCCGGCGTAGAGGACCAGCGTCGCGGCAGCCAGCGGCGCCGCCAGCGCCGGCCTGGGGAGCAGCGCGGCCTCGACGAGGAGGAACGCGGCGACCAGGCCCACGCCGAGGGCGTCGGGGCGCTCGAGCGTCTTCGGTTGGGCCATCCAGGAGTCGGCGATGGCGAGGAAGGCGTAGGCGAAGGCCAGCCCGAGGCCCGCGGCGCTCAGCAACACGCCTCGGGGCAAGGCCGGTCGCGGGACGCGGGCCCAGCTCGTCGCCAGCCAGTAGGCGATGACGACGGACCAGAACGGCAGCATCGCCACGTGGTACTTGGGGAAGCCCGCGGCGAGCTTGACGAAGTAGACCGCGCAGACGAGCGTGCCGATACCGAGCAGGAAGTCGACGGGCTCGACCCGCCAGCGGCGCAGGAAGGCGGCAATGCGCGCGACCACGGCGCCGACGTAGAGGGCGGCGAGGTAGGGCGATACCCAGGCCAGGATGGGGAGAGCCTGGCTCTCCAGCCGCTCCAGCAGATCGCCATCGCCCCCGACCGCGTCGTGCAGCTCGGCCCAGGTGACCTCGAAGGGCATGTCGAAGGGCATCGCCAGCGCGTCGCAGGCGAGGCCCCAGGTGAGCGCGAACAGGGCGCTACCGCCGAGGCCGACGACGTAGACGTGCAGCAGCCCGCGCAGCGGCCGGCGGCGGAGCGTCTGGTAGACCAGCACCACGCCGAGCAGGAAGAACGGCGTGGTCAGCTTGGCCCAGAGGGCGAGCGCGAAGACCACGGCGAGGACGGCGAGGGCCAGCGGCAGGGCACGGCCGCGCACGTCCTCCAGGCGCAAGTAAAGGAGCGTCCAGGCCGTGAGCAATAAGGTCAGGACGGTGCCGTCGATGTCGAGCACGAGCGAGCTCTGGACGACGAGCGGGCTGGCGAGGAAGATCGCCACCGCGAGCAGGGCGCCCCAGTCGCGTGCGGGCGAGGGAATGGTCTGGCGTCCGAGGAGGTAGACCAGGACGGCCGTGAGCGCCATGAGCACGACGCCGACGCCGCGGGCGGTGGTCTCGCTGGCGCCGAACAGCCTGATGCCGAGCCCGAGCGTATAGAGGTAGAGGGGCGGGTGCCACAGGCCGAACTGGTACTGGCCGCCAATCGCGCCGCGGTCGCCCAGGAAGCCGGCGTTGGCGTAGGGCACGCCGGTCTCGGCCACGGCCTGGCCGTTCCAGAAGAAATTGACCTCGTCCCAGTTGAAGGGGGTGTGCAGCCGGCCCGCGACCAGCCAGCCATACGCGACCAGCAGCGCGGGCAAGAGCCAGCAGGCAGGATGGCGCAGCACAGCCGGGGCGCTCACAGGCGGCAGTATACGCCGCGCCAACTGTTAAGGCAAGAAAAGTCGCGGCTTCCGTGTATCAAACGGCTCACGTCGCGGGTCACAGTCGCGTAAGCGCACGACGCTGGGGCGGACCGGACTGCGGCCGGCGTGGAACGCTTGACTTGCGAGCGAGGGTTGGCTGATCCTGGGAGCACGACGGGCCACTGGTGAGCCGGGTAGCGCTAGCCGCGGCGCGGCAGCGAGGGAGGGGACCGATGAAGCGGGACAACTGGCCAATCGGCGCCCTGGCATTGGTCGGTCTGGCGCTGGCAGTCGCCTGCACGGCAGCGGCCCCGGCGGCGGGGCCCGGGGCGAAGTCCTCCAGCGCGCCGCCGGCCAGTACGGCGCCCGCGGCATCCGGCCCCCCCGCGGCCGGAGCTGCGCCCGCCGCGACGGCTCCGCAGGCGCCCGTGCGCCTGGTGCTGGGGCACATCCCGGCCACGCACTCGGGGGGGATGTACATCGCGCAGGAGCGCGGCTACTTCGCCGAGCAGGGCATCGAAGCCGAGCTGGTCCCCTTCCCGTCGCTCACCGACGCGGTCGTCCCGCTCACGTCCGGCCAGATGGATGCCTACGCGGGCGGCTCGGGCGCGAACCTGTACAACGCGATCGCGCGCGGGCTCGGCCTGCGCGCCGTGGCGGACAAAGCACACTCCGAGCCAGGCGTGAAGTACAAGGGCTTCGTGGCTCGCAAGGATCTCTGGGACAGTGGCGAGATTCGCCAGGTGGCCGACCTGCGCGGTCGGCCGGTCGCCTCGCTGCCGAGCGGCGGCGGCGTCGAGTACCAGATCGAGAAGGTGCTCCAGACGGCCAACATGACGATGGACGACATCCAGTACAAGGGCATGTCGATCCCCGACCAGCTCGTCGCCCTGACCAACCGCGCCGTCGACGCCGCCTGGCTGTTCCAGCCGGCGCTGTGTACGGCCGAGCGCCGCAACCTGGGCATGACGATGCTGCCCCTGCTCGACGACGTGGCGCCGGGTCTGCAGGGTGGCGTGGTCACCTACAGCGAGTCGTTCATCCGCGACAAGCCGCAGGCCGCGCGGAGCCTGATGGTCGCCTACGTCAAGGCCATCCGCGCCTATAACGGCGCGCAGCTCTACAACGTCGATCGGCCGCAGATCGTCGAGATCCTGCAGAAGTACGTGAACCTGCCCGACGTCGGCTACTACGACGACTGCGAGTGGGGCCGGATCAGTCCGGACGGCCGCGTCGACCGCCGCTGGGTCGAGGACGAGATGGTCTGGTCGGTCAAGACCGGCCTGATGGACCGCGTGCTGCCCGTGGAGCAGGTGGTGGACGACACCTACGTCGACTACGCCCTCCAACTGCTGGGGCCGTACCGGCCGCCGGCGCCGTAACGCCGGGGTTAGATGCCCGGTAGGTGCGCGACGAGACCGATGGCGGCGGCGCCGGCGATGATCAGCAGCACGTCGACCCGCGTGAAGGCGAGGAGCGCGAACGCGGCCACGGCGATCGCCAGGTCGAGCGGCGTGTGGACGGTAGCGACGACGATCGTGTAGCCGAGCGTCAGGATCAGCCCCAGCGTCGCGGCCTGGATGCCCCGCAGCGCCGCCTTCGTGGCCGGCCAGTGGGCGATCCACTTGTGCAGCCACAGCAAGATCAGCACCGAGAGCGCCACCAGGCAGAGCGCCAGCGCGCCGACCACCGCGCCCGGCACGCCCCCGACGAAGTAGCCGATGGGGATCACGAACAGCCCATTGGGGCCCGGCGTGATGAGCCCGATGGCGAGCGCCGACGCGAAGTCCTCGTCCTGCAGCAGGCCCCGCTGCGCCACCAGGTCGTCGCGCAGCAGCGGTAGGGGCGCCGAGCCGCCGAAGGTGATCATCGATACCTTCAGACAGGTCAGGAAGAAGCTAAGCAGATCCATCCGGCCCTCCCGCGCGACGGATCAGGAAGATGGCCAGCACGCCGGCGCCCAGCACGGTGACGACCGACGACACCCGCAGCAAGGCCATCAGCGCGAAGCTACCGGCCGCCAGCGCCAGCACGGTGGCGCCGACGGCCCGCGGCGCGCCGACCACCTCGGCGCGCGCGAACCGGTAGGCCACGGCGAAGGCGAGCCCGGCCGTGGCCGGGAGCACGCCGGTGATCATCCCCGCGCCGAGCGGGTTCTCCCGCAGCACGACGAAGAAGGCGGTAAAGAGCACCGTGACTGCCGTGGCCGGCAGCATCATGCCCAGCAGGCAGATCGCGGCGCCGGCGAGCCCGCGCAGGCGGTGGCCGATCAGGACCGATTGGGCGAGCAGGTGTACGCCCGGCCACATCTGGCTGAGCGCCATCGTGGACAGGAACTCGCGGTCGGTCAGCCAGCCGCGCCGCCGCACGATCTCGTGCTGCATGAGCACCAGCGTCGTCGAGCCGCCGCCGAAGGAGAGCAGCCCAACCTTGCCGAAGGTGAGGAACAGCGCGCCGAGGCGAGGCGGGCCAAGCGCGCAGGTTGACACGTCCATCGTGGACCCTTCCGAAGTGATCGAGCCGCGGGCGCCGCGCCGGCAGGACTGGCGCGGCGACGCGAGCCGCGGCGGTGCCAGGAGGCCCCGCTACTATCGAAGGGCGCATGGCGCGCTGTCAACCAGGCGCAGCGGGGCCGGCGGGGATCGCCGTTCAGGCCGACGCGTGCTCGCGGGCGTAGCGGTCGAGGCGCTCGAGCTCGTCGGCGAAGAGCTTGCGCAGGACGCGCGGGTGATGCTCGCGGTAGTCGGCGAGGTAGCGGTACACGCGGTCTGGCGGAGCGGCGATCAGCCGCTCCCCCGCGGTCCGCACTACTGCCACCAGGCAGGCCCCCTACACTCCTTCGCGCAGCAGGCCCAGGGCGCGCTGCACCGGCGCGTCGCTGAAGGAGAAGAGGAAGGCCGGCTCAGCGCCCGAGGCGTTCACGTGCTGGTGCGCGGCCCAGCTCGGCACGCAGAAGACGTCCTTGGCCTGCCAGTCCAGCCGCTGGTCGCCAACCTGCGTGTAGCCGGCGCCCTCCACGACGTGGTAGACGACGCTGCTGCTGTGGCGGTGCGCCTCGGTCTGCGCGCCCGGCGGCAGGAGCTGGATGTGGCAGTCCATCGTCGGCATGACCGGACCGCCGGTCCGCGGGTTGACGTACTCGAGGATGACGCCGTCGAAGGGGCTGCCGGCGTCCTCGGCGGCGAGCTCCGTGAGCGTGGCGCGCGTGCGCTCCCAGGTGTAGTTCAGCAATGGCGACGCGGCGCCCAGGTGGTGCTCGTAGGTCGGCAGCAGCGCGCCGGCGTACCTGCGCTGCGAGCCGTCGACCGGCTTGGGCAGCGGCTGGCGCACCTCAGGGTACTCCTCGAAGAACGTCGCGTCGAGGTAGTTCACCAGCGGCAGGTCGAGCCCGTCGAGCCAGACCATCGGCTCGTCGGACTCGTTGCCGTGGTCGTGCCAGGTCCAGCTCGGCGTGAGCACCATGTCGCCGGGATTCATGATCGTCTTCTCGCCGTCGACGGCGGTGTAGGCGCCGTGCCCCTCGATGATGAAGCGCAGCGCGGCCGGCGAGTGGCGGTGCGAGCGGGCGATCTCGCCGGGCAGGATGAGCTGGAGGCCGGCGTAGAGGGTAGGGGTTACCGCGCAGGCCCCCGCGAGCCCGGGGTTCAGCAGCATGACCACGCGCCGCTCGGCCTCTTCCGTGCCGATCAGCTCGCCCGCACGGTAGACCTGGGGGCGGAGCTCGTTCCAGCGCCAGAGATGAGGCACGGCGCGCGGCCGGGGCACCGGGGTGAGTAGCTGGTGGAGCACGGTCCACAGCGGCGCCGCGCTGTAACGCTCCAGGTCGCGGTAGTAAGCTTCGAGCGCTTGGGCACGGGTCGGCGAATCCTGCAGCATAGCCATGACAGCCCTCCCTCGGCGGCGCCCCTCTGCGCCAACCACAACACCCTCAATTATAGAGCCCCGGGGCCCGAGCCGCCGGCTGCGCTTGCGACACCCGATGGCATCGGCCTAGTAACATTGTGGACCAGCAATTGTAGTGATAGTTGCGTTAGGCGCGGATTTTGCAATCATCGGGTAATGGAAATGCTAATATAGGGCGGTGGATTCAGCCGGAGGATGACACGTGGCCAGCAAGGCCGGCCAGGCAGGCAACCCGACGCCGGCGCCGGGAAGCTGGCGTAGTCGTGAGCCACGGTCCCTACCGGGTGCTGCCGGCCCCCCCGGGCCGTTGGGCTCCGAGCTGGCGAGCGGCCTGGAGCTGCGGCGGCCGGCGGTGCTGGCTGCGCTGGCGTCCGCGCTGCTGATCGTCGCCACGCCCTTCCTCGCGGTCGTGCAGCCGGTGCTGATCCTCCCCTGGTTCGTGCCCACGGTGACCGCCCTGGTGTGCCTGGTCTTCGGGGCCCTGGCCTTCCTGGGCTACCTGCGCTACGCCACCAGCCACCTCCTGTATCCCCTCGTCTTCGCGCTCACCTGCTGGGTCGAGATGCTCTTCTCCCTCGCTTTCCTGCTCGCCTGGCCGGGCCTGGTGGGCAATCGTGGCGTGATCGGCGACACGCCTTCGGCCGCCGCGTACTACTTCACCCTCGGTATCCTGGTCCTGCCGCTCGGCTTTGGCAGCGCCCACCTGGCGCCCCCACTCACGAGAGTGTCGGCCTCGCGGCGCTTCATCCGCGCTGGCGCAGCGGCCGCGACGGTTCTCTGTATCGCGTTCATCGCCCTGCTCGCCGCCGCGGACGAGTACCTGCCGCCCCTGGTCCAGCCGGGTGGCAGCTATACGCGCGCCATCCTGGTCGCCGACGCGGTGGGGGCAACCGCCAGCGTTGCCGTCGCCGTGCTGGCCTGGCGGCGCTACCGCGGGGGAACGATCTTCCTCACGGGCATCGCCGCGATACTCTTGATCGGTCAGGTGGGCATCAGCACCGTCCTGCTCGGCATCTCGCGCTACAGCCTGCCCTTCTACGGCTTCCACCTCGTGCGCGCCGCCGTGTCGGCGATGGCGCTGTTCGCGCTGCTGAGCGAGTACGTCCAGCTCTACCGCGCGCAGGGGCGGCTGCTGGCCCTCGAGCGCGCCCGCCGCGATCGCCTGTACGAGGTGGCGCGGGCGCTCGCGGGCACGCGCGACGTGGAGCGGATCGCGGTGCAGATCGTGCAGGCCACGCAGGATCTCCTGGGTGCCAGCGCCGCCGCGCTCTACCGCCACGATGCCGCGAGCGGCCAGTACTACCTGCAGACCGCCGGGGGGCTCGCGGCCGAAGGGAGCGATCGGCCGGTCTGGCCGGCGCTCGCCGACGATCCGGCGGCGGCCGCGAGCCAGGAGGGCGTGCTGGCGCTCCCCGACGTGGCGCTGCTGCCCGCGGCGCGACTGCCGCGGCTCGGCGCCGGCCAGGCGCAGGCGGCGCTCACCGCGCGGCTCCCCGACCAGCCCCAGCCGCTGGCCGTGCTCGAGGCGTACTTCGCCACCCCGCGTCCCTTCGGCTCCGACGAGCGAGAGATGCTGCGCGCGCTGGCCGATGCCGCCGCACCGGCCCTGGAGAACGCCCAGCTCTTTGCTGAGCTGCAGGTCAGCCAGCAGCGGGCCCAGGAGGCCGCGGCGCTGGCCGATGCGCGACGCGTCGAGCTGGAGGCGGTCCTGCAGGCGCTGCCGGAGGGCATTATCTTCGTCAACCGACAGACGGGCGAGATGCGCGCCAATCCGGCCGCCATTCGCCTGCTGGGGCTCGCGCCCAACGCGCCCATCGACCAGCTTGCAGCCGCGCGGGCCGCGCGGCTGCTGCGCCCGAGCGGGGAGCCCTACCCGCCGGACGAGCTGCCGCTCACGCGCGCCCTGGAGCGCGGCGAAGCAGTGATCGGCGAGGAGCTGGTTCACCTCGGGCGCGAGGGAGAGCGGCGCCACCTGTTAGCCAGCGCGGCCCCGCTGCGCGGCGACGTCGGGGAGACGGTGGGCGCCGTGGTCCTCTTCCAGGACATCAGCTCACTCAAGGAGCTGGAGCACGAGCGCGAGCGCTTCCTGAGTCTGGTCGTACACGAGCTACGCAACCCGCTGGCGGCAATCAAGGGGCTGGCCCAGGTAATAGAGCGGCGCCTGCGCCAGGGCATGGAAGTGGAGCCGGACCGGCTCATCTTGATTACCAAACAGGTCGACGAGCTCCACCGCCTGACCACCGACCTCGGCGACGTCAACCGCCTGCAGGCCGGCCGCTTCGAGCTCAAACCGGCGCTCTTCGACCTCGCCGCCCTGGTCCGTGAGGTGGTCGATCAGCAGCAGGCAGCCAGCCCCCAGCACGTCATCTCCCTCTCGATGGACGACGAGCCAATCTGGGTCGAGGCCGATCGGCAGCGGATCAGCCAGGTCTTGATCAACCTCCTCGGCAACGCCGTGAAGTACAGCCCCGAGGCCAACCTGGTCGAGGTGACCGTCGAGGTCAGCTCCCGCGTCCGGCTCTGCGTCCGCGATCATGGCATCGGCGTGCCGGTCGAGGCGCGGCCGTTGCTCTTTCAGCGGTTCCTGCGCGCCACCAACGCGCGGCGCCAGCCCGGGCTGGGCCTGGGGCTCTACATCAGCCAGACGCTAGCCCAGGCCAGCGGCGGCGCCATCGGCTACGAGCCCGCCGAGCCGGGCAGCGTGTTCTGGCTCGAGCTGCCCCTCCGCCCCGCGCCCGCGCCCGCCGCGCTCGATGCCCAGGTCTCTGACACGGTCGCCTAACACTCTGTCAGAGCTGATTTGCTATGTGCTGGCTGTTGCCAGCACCTGGCAAATCACTTGTGATGATCCACTAACGCCCCGGTCCCTCCCCACGCGCTATCCGCTGCAGACCGAGGGCCTCTTGCAGTATCGTAGGGGCCACTTGCGCGCCGCGGAAGGCGGCCGTAAAGCAGGGAGAAAGGGCCATGCGCTGGACGTTCCGAGCCCTGGGTATCGTGCCGCTGTTACTGCTGCCGCTGGCCTGCGCGCCGCCAGCCGCGGCTCCCTCCGCGCCGGCGCCGGCGGCGGCCCAGTCCGCGCCCGCTGGGAGCAGCGGGGCGAGCGCGCCGGCGGCGCCGGCCACGAAGCCCGAGCCCGTTACCATCAACTACGCCCATCCGGTGATCAGCTCGCAGTACTGGCACAGCTTCGTCGGCAAGGAGAAAGGGCTGTTCGCCGACGAGGGCATCAACCTCGACATGATCTTCGTCCAGGCGGGCAATCCCGCGATCGCCCAGGGCACCGTCGGCGGGGCCTACGAGCTGGCGAGCAACTCGGGCGACGTGCTGATCACGGCGGTCGAGCAGGGAGCCGCCCTGGCGATGCTCGCCGGCGAATCCGAGAAGGCCGTCTTCGGCATCATGGTACAGCCGGAGATTACCAGCTTCGCCGACTTCAAAGGCAAGGAGCTGGTGATCGGCGCGGCCAGCGTGCGCGGCGGCACGTCGACGGTGTTCCGCGCGGTCCTCCGCGCACAGGGACTCCAGGAGGGCCCGGACTTCTCGTTCGTCGCCGCCGGCAGCACCAGCGAGCGCATGGCGGCGCTGCGCAACAAGACGATCGCCGCCGGGCTGATGGGCCAGCCCCAGGACTTCATGATGCAGGACGAGGGGCTGCGCTCGCTGGGCCTCACCACCGACTACCTGCCCTACTACGCCATGTCGGGCGTGACGGCGCGCCGCGACTGGGCCCAGGCCAACGAGGACGTGGTCCTGCGCTTCCTGCGCGCCCACATCCGCAGCATCCAGTGGCTCTACGATCCGGCCAACCGCGCCGAGGCGGTGGCGATCCTCGAGCAGGCCACCAAGACCGAGCGGCGGTTCGCCGAGCGTACCTACGAGCTGCAGGTCGAGAAGGTCAAGATGTGGACGCCCAACGCCGAGATCAACAACGCGGCCATCGAGGGCACCATCAAGGTGCTGCTGGACGAGGGCGAGCTGTCGGCCCCGGCGCCGCCCGCCAGTAAGTACGTGGATACCCGCTACTGGGAGAAGGCCATCGCCGCGGTCGGGCGGAAGTAGGAGCCGCCCGCGGGCGGAGACTGTTGCTGCCGGCGGCGAAGGCCCGTACAGTTAGAGCGGCCGAAGGCGGTGGGCAGCCGAGCGGGCGCCCACCGCTTGCTCCGCAGGAGATCGCGTGCTGGTTAGCGTCTCGCTCGCTCGTCGGCCCCCGGCTGCGGTGCGAAGCTCGTCGCGCCCGGCGGCGGCCCGTGGGCTCCCGCTATGAGAACCGCGGCCGACGGCCAGCAGGCGACGCTGGCGGCCGGGCGTCGGATTCACCTGCTGGCCGCGCTGCTCGCGGCGCTCTACGTGGCAGCCACCCTCGTCGGCTGGATCGCCGTCGCTCGCGGCGGCGACGCCGGCCTGCACTTCTGGCGCTCGCCCGGTGGGGCCCGAGGCTTCACCATCCGCCACGTAATGCTGGGCAGTCCGGCCGAGGCCGCCGGCGTGCGCGCCGGCGACGTGCTGGTGGCGGTGAACGGCCTGCCAGCCCGTGACGATCCGGCCTTTCTCAGCGCCTTCTACGCCCTGCGGGCGGGCGATCAGGCGACGTTCCTGGTGCTGCGGCGGAGCGCCGCAACGCAGCCAGCCGAGATCGTTCTGAGCCTGCGCTCTCGGCTGGAAACACCCGAGACGCGCCTCGAGCTGATCATCCTGAGCGTGGTGGGCCTGCTCACCCTGGCCGTGCCGCTGGTCGTAGCGCTGGCTCGGCCCCTGGACCGAGCGGCGCGCCTGCTGCTGCTGGCCGGCGCCAGCTTCACCGTGCTCCTGACCCTCGCCATCTGGTCCGGGGCGTACTACACCGCCTGGCTGGAGCTCGGGTACTATTACTCGTTCGTCCTGGCCTGCGCCGCGCTGCTGCACTTCTTCCTCGCCTTCCCGGCCCCGCACCCGTTCCTGGTCCGGCTCCAGGCCAGCCCGGCCTGGCTGCCGCGACGGCTGGGCCGCGCCGCGATCCTCCTCTACGTCGTCCCGCTGGCCCTCACCTTCGCGCTGTTCGCGCTCCCCTTCGTGAACGCTGGCTGGGCCTGGCTGGTGGGAGCGCTGCTGCTCATCGCCGCGATCGGGGCGATCGTGCGGAGCTATCGCCAGCCGCCTACCCCGCTGGCGCGCGCGCAGCTCAAGTGGATCTTCTGGTCGCTGCTCCTCGTCGTGGTCGCGATCTTCGTGGTGCTGATCCCACCGCTGGTCACCGACGGCGAGGTGATCCTTGCCTCGCCGTCGGTAGCCGCCGCGGCGCTCGGGCTCTTCCCGGTGGCGCTCGGTGTGGCCGTGCTGCGCTACCGCCTGTTCGACGTGAACGC
>Ga0070741_10014503_pt1 | contig 13615 bp, 11 predicted proteins | sample Coa_R1_4_FD_66440 | JGI IMG/M metagenome (GOLD analysis project Ga0070741, IMG submission 66440) | Surface soil microbial communities from Centralia Pennsylvania, which are recovering from an underground coalmine fire - Coalmine... | ecosystem: Environmental > Terrestrial > Soil > Unclassified ... | reverse complement strand
GCTCGAAGGCGATCTCGACGTGCGCGTCGCACAGGCCGATGCCATGGGGTATCCGCTGCTCGTCAAGCCGGCAGGTGGTGGCGGCGGGATCGGGATGATCGCCGTGCACGGACGCGACGAGCTGCGCGTCGCGCTCGACCGCGCGGCCGGTCTCGCACAAAGGATGTTCGCCTGCGCCGATGTCTACGTCGAGCGCCTGATCGAGAAGCCCCGTCATGTCGAGATCCAGATCCTTGCCGATCGGCATGGCAACGTCGCGCATCTGTTCGAGCGGGATTGCTCCGTGCAGCGGCGCCACCAGAAAGTGGTCGAGGAGGCTGCCGCACCAGGCATCGATCGTTCACGGCTGGACGAGCTCGCCGATCGATCTGCGCACGTGCTGTCACAAATGGGCTATCAGAACATCGGTACGGTCGAGACGCTGTATTCGGAAGCATCGGGCTTCAGCTTTCTCGAGATGAACACGCGTCTGCAAGTCGAGCACGGCGTGACGGAAGCGATCACCGGGATCGACATCGTGCACGCGCAGGTGCGGCTCGCCCACGGCGCGAAGCTGATGGACGTCCTGCATGCGCGCCCGAGCATCACCGGCCATGCGTTGCAGCTTCGAATCTACGCCGAGGACCCGGTGCGGTTCATGCCTTCCCCGGGTGAGCTCACGCATTTCGACTTGCCGCGCGATGGCGTTCGCGTCGAAACCGGCTACGCGCGCGGCAACCGCGTCACACCATTCTACGATCCGATGCTCGCAAAGCTCATCGTGCATGGCACCGATCGCGCCGAGGCCATCGCACGCGCGCTCGATGCACTGGCGGCCGTGCGCATCGAGGGCGTAAAGCACAACGTCGAATTCCTGAAGAAAGTGTTGCGCTCCGAGGCGTTCGTCGCCGGTGCGCATGACACGGGCCTCGCGAAGGAGCTCGCGAGCGTCTAAGCAACTCCCAGCCTTGGCGCGCCCGCACGAGATTCGCGTCGGGCACGCCCGGCGCTCGCTCGAGGAACTGCACATGGCATCTGTCGGTACTCGCTGGGATCATGCGTGCGACGTCCTCGTCGTGGGCTTTGGTGCGGCAGGTGCCGTTGCGGCAATCGAGGCTCATGATCGCGGCGCCGACGTCCTGCTGATCGAGAAGATGGCCGATCCTGGTGGCATCTCGATTCTCTCGGCAGGCGGGATTCGCATTGCCTACGATGCGAACGGCGCGTTCGAATACCTGCGCACAACCTGCGGCGGTCGCACGTCCGAAGACGTGCTTCGCGTGCTTGCGGATGGGATGGCCGAGCTGCCGGATTATGTGCGCCAGCTGGCCCGCGTCGACGCCGCCGAGATTGGCATCAAGCCAGCCGTGGGCAATTACCCATTTCCCGGCTGCGACGACCTGGGCTATGTAGAGGTTACGGCAATCCCGGGATTTTCCCCGGACGTTCCCTATCACGCGGCATGGCCGATGCGTCCGGGATGCTATCTGTTCAAGCTCCTCGAGGACAACGTGCGACACCGTGCCATTCCGGCGTGGTTCTCGACACAAGCGATCGAGCTCGTGCGTGATCCACAAGGCATCACGGGCGTGGTGGCGGAGCGCGACGGCACGACGCTGAGGATCAAGGCAAAGCGTGCTGTGGTGCTCACGTGTGGCGGGTTCGAAGCGGACCCTACGATGCAGCGGCAGTATTTCGACGCGCACACCGTGCTCACGGGGAGCTTCCGTGGCAACACCGGAGATGGGATCCGCATGTGCCAGGCGGTCGGCTCCGATCTGTGGCACATGTGGCATTACCACGGCCCGTACGGCTTCCGTCATTCCGATCCCGCATTCCCCTTCGGCTTGTATGTGAAGCTCCTCCCGATGTGGACGCCGCAGCGCACAAGTCGGCCGCTGCCGATCATGCCCTGGATCATTGTCGACCGGCACGGACGCCGCTATGTCAATGAGTATCCGCCTTACATGTCCGACACCGGTGTGCGCTCCTTCGGCGCATACGATCCGGACGCATGCAGCTACGCGCGCATGCCGTCGTGGCTCCTGTTCGACGAGGCTGGTCGGAAGCTTTTTCCGATGGGACGCTCCATCGTGAATGACCGCGAGCATCGGTACGAGTGGAGTCGCGACAACTTGCGCGAGGTGGAGCTCGGCATACTGAAACGCGCCGACACGCTGCCAGAGCTGGCGCGCACGACGGGTATCGATCCGGATCGCCTCGTGCAGACCGTCAGGAAATGGAACGCAGCGTGCACCAGCGGCGCCGATCCGGAGCATGGTCGCCGCCCCGAGACCATGATGCGAATTTCCGAGCCCCCGTTTTACGCGGGCGAGGTATGGCCGGTGGTGATCAATACGCAAGGTGGGCCAGTGCACGACGCGAGGCAACGTGTGCTCGATACGCACCGAAGGCCCATTCCGCGCCTGTACGCTGCCGGTGAGCTGGGAAGCGTCTTCGGTCACGTCTACATGGCCGGCGGCAACCTGGCAGAGTGCTTTGTCGGCGGACGCAATGCAGCACGCGACGCGGCCGCCCTGCCCGCCTGGGACGACTAGCAAGTTCCACTATTTGGATTAGAAATCAGGACCGGCTCGCTTGATCGTCCTGTCGCCGAGGCGGTCGCCACCTCGGCCCACGATGATCTGTGGTGGTCCCGTTCATAGCTGATTTGCGTGGTTTTTCTCTGCTGCGTCATGACCGGTAGCCGTCGAACGAAGACCGGCGGCGCCGTCCACATGTTGACAATCGCCAGAGCTTGAGCCACAGTCCGACGCTAAGAGCGGCAAAGCGCCGCCCACAAGTTACGGAGGAGAGCACGATGAGAAACTCGCTTCGCGTCATTGCGGGCGCGGTCTTGCTGTCGGTCAGCGCTGCAGTCCTGGCCTTCAATGGCAAGCCGGCAATCGATCGGGACACCGTCGTTTTCGCCATTGGCCGGGACATCGCCATGCTCGATGCCCAGGTGGACAACACGGGCAATTCCGACCGATATCACTGGCAGATGTACGACGGCCTGTACACCTTCGACAAGAAGGGGCATCTCACGCCGCAAATCGCAACCGGGGTCAAGGTATCCCCGGATGGGCTGGAATATCGCTTCACCATGCGTACGGGCGTGAAGTGCCACAACGGCGCGGTCCTGACATCCAAAGACGCCAAATTCGCGTTCGACCGTATCCTGGACCCGGCAGTGAAGAGCACGCGGCGGCCCTACTTTGCGGATTTCATCGAGAGCGTGTCCACGCCCGATGCGCATACCGTCGTCGTCAAGCTCAAGAAGCTCGATGTCGTGTTCCTCAACAAGGTCGCGGCGTTCGTGCCTCTGATCCCGATGGAGTACACGCAGCGCCTCGGCTCGCCCGAAGCATTCGCGCGCGCCCCGGTGGGCTGCGGACCGTACAAGCTGGTCGAGCACAAGATCGGCCAATCGGTCGAGCTCGCGCGATTCGACGACTACTGGGGAAAGAAGCCGGGCATCAAGCGGCTCATCTTCAAGTTCATCCCCGATGCGAGCAGCCGCGTCAACGCACTGCTCGCCGGTGAAGTCGACATGGCGGACGGCATCGCGCCCAACGACATTGCGCGCCTCAAGCAGAGCGAAGGCCTCGATATCATTTCGGTGCCCATGGGAAGCCCGCTGCACGTCCGGCTTTATGCCAATACGCCGGGCACTCCGCTGGCGAATCCGAAGGTGCGACTCGCGCTCAACTACGCCATCGATGTCGACGCCATCATCAAGAACGTGATGCACGGCGTCGGCAAACCCCTCAGCACATTCATCTCCTCGTATTACCCGATCGGCGTGGACCCCACACTCAAGCCGTATGGCTATGATCCCGCGCGCGCGAAGAAATTGCTTGCAGAAGCCGGATATCCGAACGGGTTCGATACGGAGTTGCTCAGTCCGACGTCGTACCCGAAGGACGTCACCGAAGCCGTGGCGGCGTACTGGTCCGCGATCGGGGTACGGGCCAAGGTCAAGCTGCTCGACTATCCGGCGTGGAACCGGCTCAACAACACCCACAAGTCCGGGCCCATGACCGTAATGCAGTATTCGAACGCGCTGTACGACCCGATTACGCCGATTGCCGGTACCGCGAGCAAGGAAGGTACGTGGTCGGATTACTACAACCCGGAGGTCCAGGCGCTGATCGACAAATCGGCCAGCGTGGCCGATCCGGCCGAGCGAGATCACCTGTTCCGTGAGATCGCCAAGAAGCTGCGCGACGATGGTCACGCCGTGTTGATCTCCGAATTGTTCTCGGTCTTTGCGAAAGATCCGTCGATCGTGTGGGAGCCGCAGTTCGGATATTCGTTCTACGACTTGCGTACCCTCGCACGCAAATAGGAGATTGAGATGACGCAGGCAATGACCCTGGAGTCACCCGCGACACAGCGCTTCCGGATTGCGCCCAGCAGCGCACCGCTGGGCAACGAGGTGCTGGGGCTGGACATTTCGGAACCCCTCGACGAGGAGACGTTTGCCGGGTTGCGAGCGGCATTCGATCGGCATTCAGTGCTGGTCTATCGCAACCAGAAGCTCACGCCCGAGCAGCACATCCGCTTCAGCAAGGGCTTCGGCGAGCTCGAAGTACACGTCGTCGCCAAATACCGCCTGCCAGGCTATCCCGAGATCTTTCGCGTCTCGAACATCACGGAAAACGGCCAGCGCATAGGCGGCAGCGGTGAGTTCTGGCATACGGACCTGTCCTACGTTGCACGGCCGAGTCGCGGCTCGCTTTTGTATTCGATCGAAGTTCCCGTGCGCGACGGCGTGGTACTTGGTGACACGGAGTTCGCGAGCACCGCGGCTGCGTACGAGGCACTGCCGACGGCCATGAAGAAGCGCCTGGAAGGCATGGTCGCCGTACACCGCTTCACCGACGTGTATTCGCAGGTGGCTCGCCATCGGCAAGGCACCGTCGAGCTCACCGCCGAGGAGAAGGCAAAGGTTCCCGAGGTTCGTCATCCGGTCATCAAGGTGCATCCGAACACCGGCCGGAAGTGCCTGTTCGTCAACGAGGGCTTCACGGTTGCCATCGATGGGATGCCGGCCGATGAAAGCCAGGCGCTCTTGCGCGAGCTCTTCGATCACTGCACGCGCCCCCAATTCATCTATCGGCACCAGTGGCAGGTAGGCGACCTCGTCATGTGGGACAACTGGGCCACCGTACACCGCGCCACCGGCGGTTATTCCGCAGAGGAGCGGCGGCTGCTCCACCGCACGACATTGAAGGGTGAGGACACGCAAAATGCCAGATGATGTCGTGAGGTCCGCGATCGCGCTCGCGCGGCCTTCACTATTGCGCGAGCAGTGCTTCGTGGGTGGCCAGTGGATCACCGCGCGCGATGGCGCGCTGCTGGAGGTCGAGAACCCGGGCAATGGCGACCGTATCGGTCGGGTGCCTGCATTGTCCGCCGCCGAAACACGCGACGCGATTGCTGCGGCCGCGACCGCGTGGCCAGCATGGCGAGCGCTGCTCGCCGGCGAGCGAGCGAAGCTGCTGAAGCGGTGGCATCATCTCATTGTCGAGCACGCCGAGGATCTCGCACGCATCCTTACTCTCGAACAGGGTAAGCCTCTCGTTGAGGCGCGCGGCGAGATCGCCGGCACGGCGGCTTTCGTCGAATGGTTCGCCGAGGAAGCACGGCGCGCATACGGTGACACGATTCCCACGCATCATCGCGACAAGCGCCTCCTCGTCACGAAGGAACCCATCGGCGTGTGCGCGGCGATCACGCCATGGAATTTCCCCTCGTCCATGATCACCCGCAAGGTGGCTCCCGCGCTCGCGGCAGGCTGCACGGTGGTATTGAAGCCGGCGGAGCAGACGCCGTTCTCGGCGCTTGCGCTCGCGGATCTCGCATCCGAGGCCGGCATTCCGGCCGGCGTGCTCAACGTGATCACGGGCGACCCCGTGGTCATTGGCGCCGAGCTCACGGCCAGTCGCACCGTGCGTAAGCTCGCTTTCACCGGCTCTACCGAAGTGGGTCGCTTGCTCATGGCGCAGTGTGCCTCCACCGTGAAGCGACTGTCACTCGAGCTTGGCGGGAACGCACCGTTCATCGTGTTCGACGATGGCGATCTCGATGCGGCGACCGAAGCCATTCTGACGTGCAAATTCAGGAACGCCGGGCAGACCTGCGTCAGCGCCAATCGCATCCTGGTTCAGCGCGGCATACACGAGGCGTTCGCGGCGAAGCTCGCCGATGCGGCGCGCTCGCTGCGCATGGGCGACGGCTTCGACTCCACCGCGCAGCTGGGTCCGCTGATCGACGCCGATGCCGTACGACGCATGAGCGCATGCGTTGCGGACGCGCGTGATCGCGGTGCGCGAGTGATCTGCGGTGGCGCGCCAGGCGCGCGCAAGGGCTACTTCTTCGAACCGACGATCGTCGACGGAGTGCGGAACGACATGGAGATGTTCCGTGCAGAGATCTTCGGGCCGGTGGCACCCCTAACGCTGTTCGACGATGAAGACGAGGCGATCGCCATGGCGAATGACACCGACTATGGGCTCGCGGCGTACGTCTTCTCGCGTGATCTGGGTCGGGTAATGCGCGTTTCGGAAGCGCTCGAGTTCGGCATGGTGAGCGTCAACACGGGTGCGTTCGCGACCGAGGTCGCACCCTTCGGCGGCATGAAGCAGTCGGGCATCGGGCGGGAAGCCTCGAAGTATGGCTTGGACGAGTTCCTTGAAGTGAAGTATGTGTGTCTGGCGGGAATCGCACAGTCGAGATAATGCGCCGCCGGAACAGGAAGAAAGTTTCCACGCCCGTCGCCGGGCGGCACAGTGCGCGGCTGCTGCTCACGCCCAGTCGAATGCCAGACCTCGAGCGTGTGTGATGAATGCGCAGGGCGAGCAGCTTCTTTCTTGGTCAGCAGTGCGTCGCATTGCGCCTTTGTTGCGAGACTGATATTCGATTTGCGTTGCATCAGACTTCCTCTTCGTGAATGCTGATGCACCGATGACAGGGCGGTCCAGGACCTTTGTTGCAGCTGGACGCATCGGTCATACCTGGACGGGCGCTTGGTTCGCGACCAGCGCACATGCACGCGGATCGCGCGAAGCGGGTTCTCCAGACTGGTCTCGGAAAGCCGTTTTGTCCGAAGCTCTTCCTTGACGGCCGGGTACGTGTTCAAAACGCCAGGGTATCCTTGATTACCTGCATCGAGCTGCTCGCCGTCTCGGCACGGCTGCTGCGGTTTCGGCGACCATCATGGTTACCACGGCCCCCCGTTTGAAAACGACCTGATACGATGAACAACGCTAAAACGTGCTCCTAGGGGGCGGGTCGGACGTTCAATTCGTCTCCAGGCGCCATCCTGCGAAGGTTGCGCTTCTAGGCGCTTCGTCTTGTTTGAAGAACGCTGCAGCATGACCGCGGCTTCTCGTCCTGCGCGGCCGCAGCGCACGCTCGCACAAATCGAGGAAAGCATGGTTCGGATTAGCTGGCTTAAAGTCCTTGTCGCCTGCTTGGCGATGCTCGCCTCCGTGAGTTGCGCGTTCGCCGACACCTGGTGGAATCCGAACGAGTCCGGCTGGGGTGTGGACGTGACTCAGCAGGGCGGCGTGATCTTCCTGACGTTCTTCGTTTACGCCCAGGACAACACGCCCACGTGGTACATCGCGGTGCTGCCACGAGGCTCGCCCAATGCAGCCGGTTATTACACGTATACGGGGGATGTGCTCGCCACCCATGGGCCGTGGTTTGGCGGCGCCTACAATCCCGGCGCCGTCGGCGGTGTTACAGTCGGCACTGCCACGTTCGATCAATCGACCGACTATTCGGCACGCCTCACCTACTCGGTCACCGGGACGAGCGTCACCAAGACGATCGAGCGGCAAACCATTCAACCGGTTCAGCTGACCGGCACTTATCTCGGTGGTTACGTGGTGGGCGCAAGCACCTGTGCCTCCACGCCCGCCGGTGTCGCGGGCTTCATCGCCCTCACGCTCAATGCAAGCACCAATGCTGACGGCACCGGCACAGTGCAATCGGGCATTTCGCTCGATCAAGGCGTCGTAGGTTGCACGCTCGCGGGTACGTACCGCCAGCACGGCTCGGTGTTCGAGGTCGCAAATGGCGCCTGCGCAACGGCCGCTGGCCAACTGAATTACTCCCAGATCACCCGAGGCGATTCCGGAGTCTCGGGAAGCGCGACGATTGCTCCCGGTACCGGCTGTCGCATCACGCTCTTCTACTCCGCTCAAACCCTAGGCACGCTTCAGTAGCGCAGATGAGCTCGCGGGTCGACTGCATCGTGGTCGGCCTCGGCGCCATGGGCAGCGCCGCGGCGTACCACCTTGCGCGGCGCGGGCAACGGGTGATCGGATTCGATCGCGATCGGCCGCCGCACGCGCTGGGTTCTTCGCACGGCGACACGCGGATCATTCGCGAAGCCTATTTCGAGCATCCGGTGTACGTGCCGATGGTAAAGCGCGCGTACGAGCTATGGCACGAGCTCGAGGAACGGACCGGCCGCACGCTCTACCAGCGCACCGGCGGACTCATGCTCGGCTTGCCGCGAAGCGATCTCGTCGAAGGCGCGTTGCGCAGCGCGCGCGAGCATGGCCTCGCGCACGAGCTGCTGGAGGCCGGCGACATTCGCACACGCTTTCCCGCGCTTGCACCTTCGCCGGACATGGTGGGTGTGCTCGAGCCCCGCGCGGGAGTGCTTTTCCCCGAGCGCTGCATCGAGGCGCATCTCGAGCTTGCGCGCGCAGCGGGCGCCGACGTTCGCGTCAACGATCCGGTCGTGCGCTGGGATTGCGACGACCATGGCGTACGTGTGGTCACGCGCGAGGGCGTGCACAGCGCGCATCGGCTCGTCATCACCGCCGGAGCCTGGCTGCCCGAACTCGTTCCCGAGCTCGCGCCGTATTTCCAGGTCGAACGCCAGACGCTGTACTGGTTTTCGCCGTGCGCACCCACGGATGTTTTCGATCCGCAACGCTGCCCCGTGCACTTGTGGCAGTTCGACGGACGACAGTTCTTCTATGGATTTCCGGATCTCGGGGACGGCGTGAAGGTCGCACGCCATCACGCCGGTAGCACCGCCACCGCCGAGACCATCGATCGCCACGTTTCCGACGCTGAAATCGACGACATCCTGCAGCTGGTGGATCGGTTCGTGCCCGCGGCACGCGGCGAATTGCGCAAATCCGCGGTGTGCCTCTACACCAATACGTCCGACGAGCATTTCTGGATCGACCGTCATCCTGCGCACGACCAGGTGCTCGTGGTCAGTCCGTGCAGCGGTCACGGGTTCAAGTTTGCGCCCGTGATCGGCGAGATCATCGCCGACCTGCTCGTCGACCGCGGGTCGGCCTTCGATCTCTCGCTTTTCAGGACACGTTGATGCGTTCGCAACGCGCTTCGCTGCAGACGCGTGAGGGCGCCATCCTGCTCGCGATTTCAGGTGCCGCGTTTCTCGGACCGTTCACCCAAACCGTGTACACGCCCAGCCTGCCGGAGCTGCAACATTATTTCGACGTCAACACCGTCCTGATCAATCTCACCATCTCGCTCTTCACCGCTATTCTCGCGGTGAGCAATTTCGTCGTGGGCCCGCTGGCCGACACCCGCGGAAGACGTGCGGTGCTCCTGCCCGGGCTGCTCCTGTTCGCGCTGGGATCCGCGCTTTGTCTGGTGTCTACCACGTATGGCTGGTTCCTGACCGGGCGCGCACTGCAGGCATGCGGCATCAGCACGGCGCTGCTCGTTGCCCCGACGGTGATCGGCGACGTGTATGCGCCGGATGTTCGCGCCCGCGCGATGAGCGTGTATCAGACCGTGAGCTTTCTCGGGCCGGTGTTCGGGCCCGTGGTCGGCGGAATCATTGCCGCGTATCTCAACTGGCGCTGGGCCTTCGCATTGCTCGCGATCGCGGCGCTTGTCGCGTGGCAATACAATCGCGCGCGACTTCCGGAGACGCTCGCAAGGAACGCCGATCAACGTCGCGTCACGTTGCGCACCTTCGCGGGCGTGCTGCGCAATCGTTCGGCGCTGGCAATCGTGCTGATCGGCTTCAGCCAGTTCTACGGCTACTACGCGTTTCTGGTCTTCCTTCCCGCGTTGCTGGCCTCGCTCTTCGCGCTTTCGGCCGGCGTGAAGGGATTTTTTTTCGTGCCACTCACGGCGGGCATTCTGCTCGGCCTGCATGTCGGTATACGCTGGCAGAGAGCATGGTCGCGCACGCGCATTCTCACCGCGAGCTCATATGCCATTGGGGTCAATGTGCTGCTGCTGTGGCTTGCGCTGTCGATGAGTCTGGTCACGATGCCGGTGCTGATCGCCTTCCTGCTCGTGTACGGCATGCTTCTCGGCTGCAGCCTGCCGGTGCAATCGACGATCCTGGTCAACCTCTTCACGACCGACAAAGGGACAGCCGTGGGCGTGTACAACTGCCTGCGTTTCACCGGCGCGGCGATCGGGCCGATGCTCGGCGGTGCGATCGAGATGGCGTTCGGGGTGGACGCCGTGTTCCTGAACGTGTCCATTCTTTTGCTCGCCGCCGCGGTGCTGATCGGTAAATACCTCTACGACCCTTACGAAGCTCCTGTCTAACCGCGAAAAGGTCGGTTGCAGGAAAAACTTGCCGCTGCTCGTGAGGCCTTCCGCCACAGGCCGGGTGCAAATCGCGGCACGAAACCTGCATGAGGCTTCCCATTCCCAGACCCTGCTCGGAGTACCGGCTGCACACGCTGCACGCCGGCGAACGCTCCATGGATCACGCGACCTGAGGATAGAGGCATGAAGAGACCCAAACTGCTGCTGACCATCGCCTTGAGTGCCATCGTGGCAACGACTGCCCCGCTCGCCGCGGCGCAGGCCGATCCGGATGCAGGCACCGCGCCGTCGGCAACCGACCAAGCCAGTCAGTACAGCGATGCCGACGTGAAGGCATTCGCCTCGGCGGCCGTCGCCGTGCAGGCGATCCGCGATCTCTATGTCGTGAAGATAATGGCTGCCGGCGATGAGGATCAGGCGCGGCAACTGCGGGAGGCTGCCGTCACGGAAATGGCCGGTGCGGTCCAGCAGCAAGGCCTCAGCGTCGAACGCTTCCAGCAGATCCTGCTCGACGCCCAAGGCGACCCTGCGCTCGTGGATCGCATCAATCAGCAGTTGAATTCCCGGTAGCGAGGCACGGCCCGACTCACTGTCGGGCAGCCTTACACCCGCGGCGCATAGCCGCAGGCGGACGGTTGCAAGTCATTGTTTTGGTGGGCCAAGCAGCGCATTCACGGTTCTTGCTAGGTTTTAACCTTCGCGAGCACACACGCTCGCGAAGACCTGGTCAGGAGAGCCCGATGCGCACCTCGTCCGTCGTAGCCGCTTTGCTCATGGCGCTTGCCTCAACCGACGCCTTGGCCGGCGCTCGCCCATTGCCTGAACCCGGCGTGCTCGAACTGCTATCGATCGGCGGCATCGCGGCGCTGGTGATCGCGATTCGCAAGCGGCGCAAGTAACTTCCGTTTCCGGCGGAAACCAACAAATGGATTGGTTGCTCGCCCATGAGTCGGCGCTGCAATCCTATGCATTGATCGGGACGTTTGGCCTCGTCGCCATCGCCGAGTGCGCGGTGCCCTTGCGACCCGCCGCCGTGTCGCTGGTGCAACGCTGGTTCAGCAACATCAGCCTCACGGTCCTCGGGTCGATCGTGACCCGCTACGGCCTGCCGTTTGTTGCAATCGCAATTGCCGTGCTTGCGCAGGAACACCGTTGGGGCCTGCTCAATGCGCTGGCGCTGCCTGCTTGGTGCTCGATCGTCGCTGGCGTAGTGATGCTCGATCTTGCGGGCTACGGCATGCACCGCGTGATGCATGCCGTTCCGGTGCTATGGCGCGTGCACCAGATCCATCATTCGGATCTCGATCTCGATTGCGGCACGGCCATACGGCACCATCCCCTCGAGGCGCTCGTTTCGCACGCCTTGACCCTAGGTGCCGTATTCGCGCTCGGTATTGCGCCAGTCGCCGTGGTCATCTCGGAAGCGCTGCAGACATCGGCTTCTCTGTTCAATCACGCCAACATCGCGCTCCCGGCACGCTTGCAAGCGCTGCTGCGCCACTTGCTGGTCACGCCCGACATGCATCGCGTTCACCACTCGATGGTGTACGCGGAGAGCAACACCAATTTCGGCAATCTGTTCCCGTGGTGGGATCGTCTCCTTGCGACCTATTGCGCAGCGCCTGCGCGCGGCCAGCTCGGGATCCAGTTCGGCATTGCATGCGCACCGGCAGCGCAAGATGTGACGTTGCTCAAGCTGCTTTGGCTCCCGTTCCGAGCAACCACGCAGATAGCGGTGGTGATGCCGGAATCCATGCCCTTTCGACCCGGAGGTACGCAATGATTCGACTACGCATGATCGTTTCCGGTGTCTTCTTGGCGATTGCGCCTCTCGCGGCAGCAGGCGGCACCCCCGGCCCCTCGGTCCCCGAGCCCGAGACCCTCGCGCTGATCGGCATCGGCGTCGTCGCGCTCATCATCGCGAAGACACGCAAACGCAAATAGCTCCCTCGGCGCGCTGGGCAGTGCCCGTAGCGCCGAGTGCGGTCACACGCCACCAGGCGCTACGCCAGCGTGTACGCCGTCTTCACCGTCGTGAAGAACTCGACCGCATACCGGCCCTGCTCGCGCGGCCCGTAGCTCGAGCCTTTGCGGCCGCCGAAGGGCACGTGATAGTCGACGCCTGCCGTGGGCAGGTTGACCATCACCATGCCGGCATCGGCATGACGCTTGAAGTGCGTCGCGTATTTGAGCGACGTGGTCACGAGCCCCGAGCACAGTCCGTACTCGGTATCGTTGGCGATCGCCAGCGCCTCCTCGTAATCGCGTGCCGGAATCACGCACGCCACCGGCCCGAAGATCTCCTCGCGGGCGACGCGCATGCTGTTGGTGGCATTGGTCAGCAGCGCCGGCGATAGGTAGTAGCCATTCCTGTCGCGCTGCAGGCGCTCGCCACCGTACGCAAGCGTTGCGCCTTCCCCCCGCCCGATCTCGAGATACTTGAAGTTCGTGTCGAGCTGCGATTGATCGACGACGGGCCCGATGTGCGTGCCTTCGGTCAGCGCGTGATCGATGCGCAACGTCCGCAAGTGCTCCGTCACGGCCTGCACGAATCGATCGTGGATGCCTTGCGTGACGATGAGGCGCGATGATGCCGTGCAGCGCTGTCCCGTCGAGAAGTACGCGCCCTGCACCGCGCAATTCACCGCCGTCGGCAGATCGGCGTCATCGAGCACGATCAAGGGATTCTTGCCGCCCATCTCGAGCTGGACCTTGCCCATGCGCGCGACCGCCTTGGCCGCGATGGCGCGACCCGTCTCCGCCGAGCCCGTGAAGCTGATGGCTGCGACATCGCGAGAGTTGACGATCGTTTCGCCCACGACCGAGCCGCGTCCCATGACCAGATTGAACACGCCGGGAGGGATCCCGGCCTCGTGCAGGATCTCGGTCAAAGCCCACGCACATCCTGGCACGAGATCGGCCGGCTTGATCACCACCGTATTGCCATAAGCGAGCGCGGGCGCGATCTTCCAGGCTGGAATGGCAATCGGAAAGTTCCACGGGGTAATGAGGCCGACCACGCCGAGCGGCTCGCGCGTGATGTCGACCTCGACTCCCG
>Ga0070741_10014501_pt1 | contig 13615 bp, 11 predicted proteins | sample Coa_R1_4_FD_66440 | JGI IMG/M metagenome (GOLD analysis project Ga0070741, IMG submission 66440) | Surface soil microbial communities from Centralia Pennsylvania, which are recovering from an underground coalmine fire - Coalmine... | ecosystem: Environmental > Terrestrial > Soil > Unclassified ... | reverse complement strand
CGCGCGGTCTCGTCGGTGCTCGCGCTCGACGACGTGCTGCGAAAGATCGTCGAAGAGGTCGCGCAGGTCTTGTCCGCCGGGCGCACCGCGCTCCTCTTGACGGGCGATGACGGGCAACTGCAAGTCGACGCCGGAGTCGGACTCGAGGGCGCGGAGAAGATCGTGGAGCTGGCGGAGACCATCGCGTGGCGCGGCGGACCGGTGCGCATCGAGGACGTGGCGCACGAGGCCGAGCTGCGCCGCGCCGCCGCCGAGGCGCGCGTCGAGGGCTCGCTGCTCGCCGTGCCGCTCGAGCAGAAGGATCGCGTGCTCGGCATGCTGCTGGTGAACCGCGAGCCGTCGCACGGCCAGCCGTTCGTCGACGCCGACCTGCGCCTCGTCGCCACGTTCGCGCATCAGGCGTCGACGGCGATCTCGAACGCGCGGCTCTACGACGAGGTGCAAAAAGCGTCGACCGTGCTCGAGCAGAAGGTCAAGGAGCGCACCATCGAGCTGGTGGTGGCGAACGAGGAGCTGGGCCAGGCGCTGGCGAATCTGCGATCGGCGCAGGCGGCGCTGGTGCACTCGGAGCGCATGGCCGGGCTCGGGCAGTTGGTCGCGGGCGTGGCGCACGAGGTGAATTCGCCGGCGGCGGCGATCCAGGGCGCGGTCGACAACCTCGCCGACAACGTGGCGCGATTGGCGCGGCGCGCGCGCGAGCTCGGCGAGATCCGCATGTCGCTCGAGGATCGCACGCGCTTCTTCGCGCTCGTCGAGCAGCTCGCGCCGCGCTTGCAAGCGGCGCGCGTCGAGGCGCCGGCGCACGTGCGGCGCCAGGCGCGCGAGCTGTCGCAGAGCCTCGGCAAGCTGGGCGTGATGGACGTCGAAAACGCGTGCCGCGTGCTGGTCGAGATCGGCGCCAGCGAGGCGGCGTATCAATTGGCGCAGCTCGCGCAGCGCGCCGTCGACGGCTCACCGAACGCCAGCGCCAACGGCGCGCTCGACGCGCTGGTCGGCTACCTCGAGCAGTACGCGTACCTGTTCCGCAACACGCACGCGATCCGCACCGCCATCCGCCGCATCACGCGCATCGTCGGCGCGCTCAAAGGCTACTCGCACCTCGATCAAGCCAAGGTCACGCCCGCCGACATCCACGAGGGCATCGAGAACACCCTCGTCATCCTGCATAGCGAGCTCAAGTATGGTATAACCGTGCACCGGAAGTACGCCGAGCTGCCGGTGGTTCCCATCTACGTGGACGAGCTGAACCAGGTCTGGACCAACCTCATCCACAACGCGGTGCAGGCTTTGGGGGGGCGAGGCGAGATCGTGATTGAGACGCGGCAGGACGGCGCGGACGTGACCATCGCGGTCGAGGACAACGGGCCGGGGATCGCCCCGGACGTGATGCCGCGCATCTTCGAGCCGTTCTTCACCACCAAGCCGAAGGGCGAGGGAACCGGATTGGGGCTGGGCATCGTCAAGCAGATCGTGGAGAAGCACGCCGGACGGATCGAGGTCACGTCGAAGCCGGGCTGCACGCGATTCACCGTGCGGCTGCCGATCGGCGGACCGCAGGTGAGCACGGGGCGGGCAAAGGACGAGGCGCGGGCGGGGTGACGACCAAAGAGCACATCATCTGCGTCGACGACGAGGAGGGGATCCTCACGGCGCTGAGGCAGCAGCTCGGCGCGCGGTTCGGCGACGAGTGTCAGATCGAAGTGGCGCAGAGCGCGCACGACGCGCTCGAGCTGGTCGACGAGCTGCGCCGCGACGGCGAGCCGCTGGCGGTCATGATCGCCGATCAGATCATGCCCGGCATGAAGGGCGTCGAGCTGCTCGAAGAGGTCCACAAGCGCTCGCCGGGCACGACCAAGATCTTGCTGACGGGGCAGGCCGGCCTCGACGCGGTGGTGGCGGCGATCAACCGCGCGGGCCTGAACCGCTACATCCCGAAGCCGTGGGACGAGCCCGACCTGCGCCTCACCGTCGAGAACTTGCTGCGCACGTTCCGCCTGCACCGCGAGAACGAGTTCCTCGTCGACGATCTCAAGCGCAAGAACGTGGAGCTCGAGGCCGCCAAGATCAGCCTCGAGCAGAAGGTCCGCGCGCGCACGCAGGAGCTGGAGGAGGCCAACCTGCGCCTCAACCGCCTGGCGGTCACCGACGGGCTCACCGGCTTGTACAACCACCGCTACCTGCAGGAGCAGCTGCACGTGGCGGTCGAGCGATCGCTGCGCTCGTCGGTGCCGGTGGCGATGCTGATGATCGACGTCGATCACTTCAAGAAGTACAACGACCGGCAGGGGCATCCGGCGGGCGACGAGGCGCTGCGCTCGGTGGCGCGCGTGATCGCCGAGGATCGCCGCACCGTCGACGTGGTGGCGCGCTACGGCGGCGAGGAGTTCGCGGTGATCCTCGACGGCGTCGGGCGCGACGGCGCGTCGGAGGTGGCGGAGAAGATCCGCACGCGCGTGTCGGCGACCGCGATCCCGCACGCCGACAAGCAGCCGCTCGGCAAGATGACGGTGTCGATCGGCGTGGCCGTGTGCCCCGACGACGCGCAGGGCGCCGAGGGGCTGCTCGAGGCCGCCGACGTCGCGCTCTATCGCGCCAAGAAGTCGGGCCGCGACACGGTCGTGATCGCCGGCCGCCGCTGACTCGCAGCAAACCCATAGGGGGAACGCATGGAGATCGGAGTCATCGGCGCCGGTAGCTGGGGCACGGCGCTGGCGAAGGTGCTGGCCGACAAGGGCGAGCACGTGACGCTGTGGGGCCGCGGCCGCGAGCACCTGGCCGAGATCGCCGCGCAGCACGAGAACGCGCGCTACCTGCCGGGCGCGAAGCTGCCGCCGAACCTCGACGCCACCGACGATCTCGCGCGCGCGTGCGCCGGCAAGCAGTTCGTGGTCAGCGTGGTGCCGTCGCACACCGTGCGCGAGGTGTTCGGCCACGCGGCGCCGTCGCTCGACGCCGACACGATCGTGATCTCGGCGTCGAAGGGGATCGAGAACCAGACGCTCGAGACCATGGACGAGGTGCTCAAGGCGGTGCTGCCGGGACGCGTCGGCTCGCGCCTGGCGTTTCTCTCGGGGCCGAGCTTCGCCAAAGAGGTCGGGCTCGGTTTGCCGACGGCGGTGGTGATGGCCTCGCGCGATCGCGCGGTCGCCGAGCGCGCGGCGCAGCTCTTCCAGGCCGAGCGGTTTCGCGTCTACACCTCGGACGACGTGCCGGGCGTCGAGCTGGGCGGCGCGCTCAAGAACGTCATGGCGATCGCCGCCGGCGTCGCCGACGGGCTCGGCCTCGGCCACAACAGCCGCGCCGCGCTGATCACGCGCGGGCTCGCCGAGATCTCGCGCCTCGCCGTGCGCAAGGGCGCCAACCCGCTCACGCTCGCCGGGCTCGCCGGCATGGGCGATCTGGTGCTCACGTGCACCGGCGATCAATCGCGCAATCGCACCGTCGGCATCGGGCTCGGCAAAGGAAAAAAGCTCGCGGAGATCCTGGCCGAGATGAAGCAGGTCGCCGAGGGCGTCAAGACCACCAAGAGCGCGCACGATCTCGCCGCGCGGCTCGGCGTCGAGATGCCGATCACCCGGACGATGTATCGCGTGATCTACGAGGACGTTCCGGCGCGCGAAGCTGTGGCCGATCTATTGGGCCGCGCGCCCAAGCACGAGCTGGCGTAGCGCTAGAAGTTCACGCCGCCGTACCAGAGCAGCCGGTACGACACCGACGAGAAGTTCACGTTGTTCTGCGTGCCGAAGAAGATCGCGAGGCTGAACGGCTCGAAGCCGACGTTCCAGCGCTTGGAGAAGATGAACTTGCCGCCCGCCGCGATCTCGACGAAGCCGGCGTTCACCGTGTCGCCGCCGTTCGGCACCAGCGCCGCGTAGCCGAGCTCGATGCGCGGCGTGATGTACAGGCCCGGCACTTTGCGCGGCACCACTTCGATGTCGTACTGGAACCCGATCGGCAGCATCACGTACGAGATCAGATCGTGCACCTGGAACTGCGGCACCGGCAGGATGATGTACGCGTTGAACTTGGAGTCGACCGCGACGCCCATCTCGAGGACGATCGCGCCCATGGTCGGCTTGCACTCGGCGAAGCCGCAGTTGAAGAACGACTTGGCGGTGATCGCGGGGCCGAACTTCAAGTTGAACATCCAGCGGCCGGACTTGCCCGACTGCATCCAGGCGGGGAGCGCGTGCGCGGCGCCGGCGGAGGAGAGGGCGAGGGCGATCACGAGCGCGGACAGGAGTCTCTTCATGGTTCCTCCCGATGCGATGAATGGCCACTCATAATAGTCCGCCATCGCGGGCGCAATCCAATTTTATGGCGCGCGCGGATCGAGCGGCGCGAGCTCTTCGACGCCGTCGCCGAGCGGCACGCGGCGGCCGGGCGGCAGGAGCGCAGCGGCGTCGTCGCGCGTGACGCCGAATTGCGCGAGGTCCTTCCAGCCGAGCGGATCGGCGGTTTCGTCGCGGTTTAGACGTACCAGCAAGATCCGCGCGCCGCCGGCGCGGGCGCGCGCGGCGGTGTCGGCGAGCGCGCGGGCGAGCGGCTCGCGGCCGCCGAGCGCGCCGGCGAAGTAGACCAGCGGGAAGCGCTCGACGTCGACGCGATCGTAGAAGCCGACGTACTCATCCCAGCCGTGGCCGGGCGAGATCACGAGGTCGCCCGCGCGCGCGTGCGCGGCGGCGGCGTGGGCGCGCGCGCGAAACCGATCGTCGCGCGCGCGCGGCCACCACACCGCGACGTTGGCGATCGCCATCAGCGCGGCGACCGCGAGCGCGGCGCGCCGTCGCTCCCGCGGCGCCGCCGCGACGGTGAGCCACGCGAGCGGCAGGAGAAACACCCAGCGCTCCGAATCGGACGCGAAGAACGCCGCGCCGACGGCGGCGTAAGGGAGAAGCCACGCGGCGCTGGCGGCGCGGCCCAGCGGCAATTTGCCGCCGCGCGCCAGCACCACCAGCGCGATCAGCGCCGCCGCGCCGAGCGCGAAGTGCGCCAGCACGCTCGGCCACGACGCTTCGTACGGATAGGGCGAGAACACCAGCGCCTTGCACGCGCCGTAGAGCGCGATCGCAGGCGTGGCCGCGCGCAGCGGATAGTGGAAGCCGTGCGACGCGCCGCCGAGCCACGCCAGCCCGCGCGCGTGCATCGCCAGCGCGTAGGCGCCGCTGACGATCAGCATGACGCCGCCGGCGAGCGGCGCGCGATCGCGGCGCCGCAGCGCGAGCGCGGCCGGCAGCACGAACAGCAGGTTCTCGACGTGCAGCAGCGCCGCGCCCGCCACCGCCGTGGTCGCACCGGCGAGCCAGCCGATCCCGCCGCCGCCCTGCCGCCGCGCGATCGCCCACAGCGCGAGCGCGAGCGCCGCCAGCGCCGGCGCGTACGTCTCGACGTCGCTCGCCGCCGCGATCAACCCGAACGACGCCGCCAGCCCGGCCGCCGCCACCGTCGCCGAGGCGCCGAGCCTACGCGCCGCCGCCGCCAGCGCCAGCACCGCCACCGCGCCCGACGTGGCGCTGAGCGCGCGCGCGATCGCCAGCCCGTCGACCGGCGGCGCGCCCGACGCGAACAGCCAGCGCAGCCCGCGTAAAAGCGGCAGAAACGCCAAATGGCCTGGATAAAGCGCGTCGGTCGTCGAGGCGTCGAGGTAGCCGAGCCCGTCGCCGTTGACCACCGCCGGCGCCAGCGCGACCGACAGCGCGGCGCTCGCGGCGGCGATCCAGACGGCAGGCCACATGGCGCGACGGTACAGCGGTTCGGCTATCGGCAGAAGTGCAGCGTCGCGCCTTGCGTCGTGTTCACCGCCTGACACGGCGACGACGGCGGGCAGGGATGGGCGGAGTCGCACCACGCCACGCAGGTGCCGGCGTGCGGATCGCCGGTCGCCAGGCACGCGAGCCCGTCGCCGCACGACGGCAGCGTGTTGGTGATCGACTCGCAGGTGTCGCCGGCCCGGCCCGCGCCCGACGGCATGCACGACCAATTCTTGCCGTCGAGCGCCCAGCACGTCTGGCCCGCCGGGCAGTCGTACTCGACGTCGCACGGCGGCGGCGTGAGGCTGGAGCTGCCGCACGAGGCCAGCGCCGCGGCCAGCGCCATCATCGCGATCGAACGCATCGCGCGATTGTACCAAGGTGATAGTGAAATCACTTTCACTTTCTCGGCGGAAAGTGAAACGGGTTTCACTTTTGCGGGGGCGGGCGGGGGGAGGCGCGTGATATAGTGCCGCGCGTGAAAACCGGGCTGTGCACCGACGAGCGCTTTCACGCGCACGCGCCGCCGCGCGAGCATCCGGAGCGGCCCGAGCGGCTGGTGGCGATCGAGCGCGCGCTCGAGGCGGCCGGGCTTCACGCGCGCACGGTGCCGGTGGCGGCGCGGCCGGCGACGCGCGCCGAGCTGGAGCGGGTGCACGCGCGCGACTATCTCGAGACGCTCGAGGCGGAGATCGACGGCGCGGCCGGCTGGCTCGATCCCGACACCTACTTTTCGCCGGGGAGCTGGACCGCGGCGCTGCTCGCCGCCGGCGCGGTGGTCGAGCTCGCGCTGCGCGTGCACGCGGGCGAGCTCGCGAGCGGCGCGGCGTTCGTGCGGCCGCCGGGCCATCACGCCACGCGCGATCGCGCGATGGGCTTTTGCCTGATCAACCACGTCGCGGTGGCGGCGGCGGCGCTGCGCGAGCGCGGCGCGCGGCCGGCGATCTTCGACTGGGACGTGCACCACGGCAACGGCACCGAGGCGATCTTCGCCGAGGATCCCGACGTGCTCTACGCCTCGACGCACGAGTGGCCGCAATATCCCGGCACCGGCCCGGCCGACTACCGCGGGCGCGGGCGCGGCCTCGGCGCGACGGTGAACGTGCCGCTGCCCGCCGGCACCGACGGCGAATCGTACCTGGCGGCGTACCGCGCGCGCATCGCGCCGGCGCTCGAGGAGTTTCGCCCCGACGTGATCCTGCTGTCGGCGGGCTTCGACGCGCACCGCGACGATCCGCTCGGCGGGCTCGCGCTCACCGAGGAGACCTACGCCGCGGTCACGCGCGATCTCCTGCGCATCCAGCCGCGCCTGGTGCTGGTGCTGGAGGGCGGCTACGACCTCGGCGCTATCGCGCGCTCTTCGGTCCGCGTGCTAAAGACCATGCTCGGAGACGCGTGACCCCGTTGTGATGGAACGTTACGGCGACTATGAGCTCGTGAGGTACTTGACCGCCGGCGGGATGGCGGACTTGTACCTCGCGCGCCATCCGAGCCACGTGCGCGAGCTGGTCGTCAAAAAGATCCAGCCGCGCTACGTCGAGTTCACCCGCGTCGTGAAGATGTTCATCGACGAGGGGCGCATCGCGCAGGCGCTGCACCATCCCAACATCGTCGAGATCGTCGACGTCGGGCAGCGCGACGGCACGTACTTCATCGCCATGGAGTACATCCCGGGGCGCGACCTCCTGGCGGTGTGCCGGCGCGGCGTCGAGGTCGGCAACTTCATGGCGCGCCACGTGGCGGTGGCGATCCTCGAGCAGGCGCTGCGCGGGCTCTCGCACGCGCACGAGAAGCGCGCGCCCGACGGCACGCCGCTGCGCGTGGTCCACTGCGACGTCTCGCCCGGCAACATCGTGGTGTCGTGGGGCGGCACGGTGAAGATCGTCGACTTCGGCATCGCGCGCGCGACCATTCAGCTGCGCGCCGAGGACCACACGGTCGCGGGAAAATACAATTACATGGCGCCCGAGCAGATCCGCGGCGAGCCGGTGGACGCGCGCGCCGACCTGTTCGCGCTCGGCATCATCCTCTACGAGCTCACCGTCGGGAAGCGGCTGTTTCGCGGGCGGCCCGAGCAGGTGATGAAGCTGGTGCTCGAGGATCCGATCGTTCCGCCGACGGCGCTGCGCCCCGACTATCCGCCGCGCCTGGAGAAGATCGTGATGCGCGCGCTGGCGCGCGATCCGGCCGAGCGGCACCCGTCGGCGCGCGCGATGCGCGAGGATTTGCGCAACTGGCTGGCCGAGGAGGGGATGACCGTCGGCAAGCGGCAGCTCGCGGAGTACATGCGCGCGGTGTTCGGCGCGGAGAAGAAGCGCGAGGCGGACGAGTTCACGTCCGATCACGAGGACGAGGACCTGGTGCTCGAGCGCGCGCTGCCGGGCGCGAGCGACGAGCCGCTGCACGTCGATCCGGAAGATCCCGAGGACGACACCGCGCCGATCGCGATTCGCGTCGAGCCGGAAAAGCCGGCGCCGCAAGAATCGGCGCCGCAGAAAAAATCCGCGCCGCACAAGTCGGCGCCGCGCAAGATCGACGACACGCGCAAGACGCCGCCCGCCGACGAGATCACCCGCCCGAGCCCGCGCCCGCCGCCGCCCGCGGGCGCCTACGCGTACACGATTCCGCTCCTCATCGGCACGCTGGCGGTGCTGGCGCTGCTCGCGTTCTTTCTCCTGCGCCGGTAAGCTGCTATACTTGCGCCCGAATGCGCCGTCCGACCGTCGCCGATCAGCTCGGACCCTTCGAGGTCTTCGCCGGTCGTGAGCTCTCCATCGGACGGCCGCTGGTCGCCCGCCTGATCGGCCGCCGCTTCGACACGCTGCTCGACGACGCCGGCTACGAGAAGCCATACGACCCGCGCTTCGGCAAGGCGATGGTCAAGACGCTGAGCTACCTGTGCGCGACGCTGGGCGCGTCGTTCGGCTACGTCGAGCGCACCGAGTTGTCGCTGTACGCGGTGTCGGGCGGCGGCGACGCGCGCCGGCTGCTCTCGCGCATCGCCGGCGAAGCCGCCGCCAAGCTGTCGCTGCTCGTCGGCCAGGTGCTGACGTTCGAGGCGCGCCTCTACGAATTTCCCGATCACGACCTGGCGCTCGAGTATTTCCGCTGGCGCCAGGAGGACGCGCACGTGCACGCGATCGATCGCTACTGCACGCACGTGCTCGGCCTCTCGGGCGCCGACGCCACCGCGGTGCCGCGCATCCTCGACGGGCTCGGCCCCGACGAGAAGGTGGAGCTGCTGCGGCAAAATGCCCTGGAGTTCGCCACCGTCCCGGCGTGGCAGCGGCTCGGCGCGGTGGTGCGCGTGCGTCCTGCCGAGGGTTCGAACGGCGCCGTCACGCAAGGCCGCCTGCTGGTGGATCTCAACCTCCCCGGCGAAGACGAGTTCGGTGACTATCTCAAGCGCGCCCTTCAGCAGTAGATTGCGACTCCCATGATCACGATCCACGACATCGAGCGGGCGCGCGCGCGGATCAAGGATTCGATCTACGTCTCGCCGTGCGCGCACTCCGAGACGTTCTCGCAGCTCACCGGCAACAAAGTTTATTTCAAGCTCGACAACCTGCAGATGACCGGCTCCTTCAAGGAGCGCGGCGCGCTCAATAAAATTCTCACGCTCACCGACGAGGAGAAGCGGCGCGGCGTGATCGCGGCGTCGGCCGGCAACCACGCGCAGGGCGTCTCGTACCACGCCACGCGCAACCAACTCCGCGCGACCATCGTGATGCCGCAGGCGGCGCCGCTGTTCAAGGTGACGCGCACGCGCGAGTACGGCGCCGAGGTGGTGCTGCACGGCGCGAGCTACGACGAGGCGTACGAAGAGGCGTGGCGGCGGCGCGAGGCCGAGGGGCTCACGTTCATCCACGCCTTCGACGACGACGCCGTGATGGCGGGGCAGGGATCGATCGGCCTCGAGCTGCTCGAGCAGAATCCGTTTCTCGAGGCGGTGCTGGTGCCGATCGGCGGCGGCGGGCTCATCTCGGGCATCGCGGTGGCGATGAAGGAGACCAACCCGCGCATCCAGATCATCGGCGTGCAGACGGCACGCTTGCCGTCGATGCGGCGCGCGCTCGACGAGCAGGCGCCGGTGACGCTGCCGGCGGCGACGACGATCGCCGACGGGATCGCGGTGCGCAAAGCCGGCGCGCGCACGCTGCCGGTCGTCGCCAAGTACGTCGACGACGTGGTCACCGTCGACGAGGAGGAGATCGCCAACGCGATCCTGCTTTTGCTCGAGCGCGAGAAGACGGTGGCCGAAGGCGCGGGCGCGGTCGGGCTGGCGGCGCTGGTGCAGCACAAGACGCAGCTCCGCGGAAAAAAGGTCGCGGTGATCGTCGGCGGCGGCAACATCGACGTGAACCTGCTCTCGCGCATCATCGAGCGCGGCCTGGTCAAGGACGGCCGCCTGGTGCGCCTGCGCGTGCGCATCCCCGATCATCCGGGCGCGCTGCACAAATTGACCGGCCTCATCGCCACCGTGCGCGCCAACATCCTCGACGTGCACCACAACCGCGCCTTCTCGCGCGTCGATCTCGGCGAGACCTCGGTCGACGTCACGCTGGAGACGCGCGGGCCCGACCACATCGCCGACCTCAAGCGGCTGCTCGACGAGAATCAATACCAGCACGAGCGCCTTTTCTGAATTGGCCCTCGAATTTTTCAGCTATACTTGAGAGTCCCATGCAGCGCCTCCCAGTGCTCGGCCAACCGCCGCCAATCGCTCATCTACCGGTCGCGACGCCGCTCCGATCGACGGAGCTCGGCGCGTTCCGTTACGGGTCGAAGCTCGAGCGGCGCATCGTCGGCAAGGTCGGGCAGGCGGTGTGCGACTACAAGCTCCTGGAAGACGGCGACCGCGTCATGGTGTGCGTGTCGGGCGGAAAAGATTCGTACGCGCTGCTCGACACGCTGCTCCTGCTCAAGCGCAAGTCGCCGATCCGCTATGAGCTGATCGCGGTCAACGTCGATCAAGGTTGGCCGGGGTATCAGACCGAGGCGATCGAGGCGCACCTCGCGTCGCGAGGAGTCGAGCGGCGCATGGTGCGCGCGCACGAGATCGCCGGCATCGTCGAGCGCGTGCTGCGGCCGCACGAGACCGGCGCGACGCCGTGCTCGCTGTGCTCGCGCCTGCGCCGCGGCGTGCTCTACGGGCTCGCCGCCGAATTGGGCGCCACCAAGATCGCGCTCGGCCACCACCTCGACGACGCGGCCGAGACGCTGATGATGAACTTGTTCTTCTCGGGGAGCCTGCGCGCGATGGCGCCGCGCTTCACCTCCGACGACGGGCGCAACGTGGTCATCCGCCCGCTGGTGTTCGTCGAGGAGAAGGACCTGATCGAGTACGCCGAGGCGCGCCGGTACCCGGTGGTGCGCTGCTCGTGCCCGACGTGCGGGCTGCCCGATCAGCAGCGCCAGGTGGTCAAGCGCCTCCTGGCGTCGCTCGAGGCGGAGCACCCGGGCCTCAAGCCGCAGATGCTCGCCGCGATGAAGAACGTGCGCGCGCACCACCTGCTCGACCGCGAGTTGTTGGCACGCCTGGCATGAAGTTCGTCTGCGATAGCTGCAGCACCAAGTACTCGATCGCCGACGAGCGCGTGAAGGGCCGCGTGCTCAAGATCCGCTGCAAGACCTGCAACCACGTCATCACCGTCAAAGAGGACATGGCGCGGCCGCAGGTCGCCGTCGAGCTCAAGCGCGCGCCGAACCAGAGCCACACCATCGGCATCCCGCTGCTCGGCGAGGACGCCAACGAGAACACCGTCGTCGGCGGCATGCCGGGGATGGTCGGCGGCGCGCCGTCGCCGATGGCGGATCCCGACGAGTGGTACGTGTCGTTCGACGGCGAGCAGGAGGGGCCGCTCGCGTTCGACCGCGCGTCGGAGCGCGTGCGCGTCGAGGTGGGGCGCGGCAAAGAGGCGCACGCGTGGCGGCCGGGATTTTTCGTGTGGCTGCCGATCGAGGACGTGCCGGAGTTCGCGCGCGCGCTCGCGCTGGCCAAGGGACCGTCGCTGCCGCAGAAGGCGGCGCCCCGGCCGGCGCTGCGGGCGACCGGCGCGCGCGCGGTGATCAGCCCCGAGGCGCTCAAGGCGGAGCAGGCCAGGCGCGACACCGGGCCGAAGCCGATCCTCGCGGAGAAGAAGAACCCGACGGGGCGGCAGCCGGCGATCCCGGCCGACGCGGACGCGCGCAAGAAGGAGTCGACGACCGGGCCGCGGCCGCGAAAAGATCCGACCGGCCCGCGCGCGGCGCTGGTGGCGGTGACGCCGGGCGCGGCGTCGGCGAGCGGCGCGCCCGTCGAGAACGTGCCCGCGGCCGACTCCAAGCCGATGGCGCTGCCGCCGCCGCCGTCGCCGCTTCAGCCGCTCGCGCCCGACTCGATCGCGCCGCCGCCGCCGCGCAACGATCCCAGCGTGCCGATCCAGATCGAGGCGCAGGTGACGCGCCCCGAGAAGAAGGCGGCGCTGCCGGCGCCCTCGCACGCGCCGCCGCCGCCGGCCGACGACGTGTCGCCGTACCGCGCGGCGCTGCACTCGAACGCGCCCGACTCGCCGGTGCGCGCGCCCGACACCGGACCCGTGCCGCTGCCGCCGCCGCCCGTCGGGGACGATCTGCCGATCGACGAGCCGTCGTCGATCTTGAACCTGTCGCCCAACTCGCCGATCCCGGTGTCGCGCCCGACGTCGCGGCCGGTGATCGACACGTTCGGCGGCGCCGCGGTCACGCCCTCGTCGCAGAACGGCGCCGCGCAGCCCGCGCCGGTGGTGGTGGTGGCGGGGCCGGCGGGGCATCGCGCGCCGCCGTGGATGAAGTGGGCGGCGGCTGCCGGGCTCGTCGGATCGCTCGGGCTCGGCGCGGTGGTGATCTACTTGCTGGTGCGCCATCCGGCGCCGCAGCCCGCGCCGCCGCCGAAGCCGGAGGTGGCGCAGAAGCCGCCCATCGAGGACAAGCCGATCACGGTGGTCGATCCTGCGCCGCCGCCGCAGCAGCCGGCGCCCGCGCCCGTAGCGCAGGATCCCAAGCGCCCGCTCGCCGCCACCAAGCGCGCGCCGGTCGCGCACCCGCCGGCCAAGAACGACTCGCTGTCGAGCCAGCAAAAAAATCTCGCCGCGCTCTACAACGATCAAAACGATCACGCGCAGCACGCGCTGCCGCCGGTCGATCACGCGCAGCACGGCGGCAACGCGCAGGCGTCGCAGGCGGCGATCCTCGCGGTGGTGACGCAAAATCGGCGCGCGCTCAACCTCTGCTACGACCGCGTGCTCAAGCACGACCAATCGCTCAAGCGCGCGCGGCTGATGACGCACGTGAAGGTCGGCCTGTCGGGAACCGTCCTCGCGGTCACCGTTCCCGATCCGCAATTCTCCGGCTCCGAGATCGCCACGTGCATCACGCAATCGATCAAGCACTGGCACTTTCCGGCGGCCGACGGCGAATACGAAACCGAGTTCCCGATCATCCTGCAAGCCGACTGACGGCACGCGCGGGCTTGCGACTCGCGTTCTTTTTTTCGGCAGTCCTCAGGCGCTATATGGCTGACTTCCGACTCCTTGCCGCTCCGACGAGAACGGCTTACCCGAAGCCATAGGACTGATTGTGCTCCTTTGAACTGCGCGCCCTCCGGGCTGGCGAAAAAAAGAACGCGAGTCCGCCCGCGCTACTCGGCATTCTCTAAAGTCGACTTAACCGAAAAGCGTAATGAGCGGGTGGGCGCGAAAATCGTTTTTCGCCGGCGTTGAGGAGCGCTCCTCGCGTCTGCGCGAGGATGCCAGCGACGAATCGAGCGAAGCACGTGCCGCGCGCAGCCGCTGCTGCGCAGCAGCAGCGGCGAGCACGGCGTATGCGAGCGTCCGGCGAAAAACGAT
>Ga0070741_10014500_pt1 | contig 13615 bp, 14 predicted proteins | sample Coa_R1_4_FD_66440 | JGI IMG/M metagenome (GOLD analysis project Ga0070741, IMG submission 66440) | Surface soil microbial communities from Centralia Pennsylvania, which are recovering from an underground coalmine fire - Coalmine... | ecosystem: Environmental > Terrestrial > Soil > Unclassified ... | reverse complement strand
CTGCTCACCGGCGTATGCGGTGACGTCAGCCACCACGAGATCCCAGTTGTCCGGTCGCTCGCCGAAGAACGTCACGACGTTGCGCTCGGCGTGCTCGGCGTGGTCGTCGCGCAGTTCGTAGGAGATCACCCGGCCACCCGGCCCGACAGCGCGCAACAGCGAGCACGTCATCGCGCCCGACCCCGCACCGGCTTCGAGCACGCGCGCACCCGGGAAGATGTCGCCCTCGTGGACGATCTGCGCGGCGTCCTTCGGGTAGATCACCTGTGCGCCCCGCGGCATCGACATCACATAGTCGACGAGAAGCGGGCGCAGCACCAGAAACTGGTCGCCGCCGGTGCCTTTGACGACGCTGCCTTCCGGCCGGCCGATCACTGCGTCGTGGGCCACATAGCCGCGGTGTGTGTGAAACTCGGCGCCGGGCGTGAGCACCATCGTGTAGTGGCGGCCCTTGACATCGGTCAGCTGAACCCGATCACCGACGGCAAACGGCCCGCTGCGACGCACCCGTCAACCCTGCCAGCCGACGCGCCGCGGCGGGTGCCCGGGGTTGTCGGCGGGCGACCCTACGCTGCCCCTATGGGCGAGCAGAGTCCGCGGCCCGCGTTGTCGCCGTCGCGGGCGAGTGATTTCAAGCAGTGCCCGCTGCTGTACCGCTTCCGCGCCATCGACCGGCTTCCCGAGCCCACGTCCGCCGCGCAGTTGCGCGGGTCCGTCGTCCACGCCGCGCTCGAGCAGCTGTATGCGTTGCCCGCAGCCGAACGCGTGCCCGAGACTGCGCTGGCGCTTCTCGCGCCCGCGTGGGACCGCGTCGTCGCCGCCGACCCCGAACTTGCGCCCAGCGTCGCGCCCGAACAGCGGGCGGTCCTGCTCGAGGAGGCACGCGCGCTGCTGTCGGGCTACTACCGCCTGGAAGACCCCACGCGGTTCGACCCGCAAAGTTGCGAACAGCGCGTCGAAGTCGAATTGGCCGACGGCACCTTGCTGCGCGGTTTCATCGACCGCATCGACGTCGCCCCCACCGGCGAGCTGCGGGTCGTTGACTACAAAACCGGAAAGGCCCCACCGGAGGCGCGCGCACTCGCCGAGTTCAAAGCGATGTTCCAGATGAAGTTCTACGCGGTCGCATTGTTGCGTTCGCGCGGCGTGCTAGCCACCCGGCTGCGGCTGATCTACCTCGCCGACGGCCAGATCCTCGACTACTCCCCCGATCTCGACGAGCTTCTGCGGTTCGAGAAGACATTGACGGCCATCTGGCGGGCGATCCAATCTGCCGGGGCCACAGGCGATTTCCGGCCCAGCCCGTCGCGGCTGTGCGATTGGTGCGCACATCAGAAGCACTGCCCCGAGTTCGGCGGCACACCCCCGCCGTACCCGGGCTGGCCCGAGCGGCTTCAGGAGGGCGGCGAGGATGCGGTGCTGCGCAGTGGGTCAGAATCGGCGGCGTGACGAAGTGTTACTACCGGCGGCTCGGCCCCGACACGTTCGAATCCACCGACATCACCTGTAGCAACTGGGATCCGGCGATTCAGCACGGGTCGCCGCCGCTGGCGCTGCTCACGAAGGCGATCGAGGCGCAGCTCGTGGATTCCGGCTTGCGGATAGGCCGGCTGACTCTCGACATCCTCGGTGCGATTCCTGTTGCGCCGGTGCGGGTGCGCGCGTGGGTCGAGCGCCCGGGACGGCGAATCTCCTTGCGGGCCGCGGAGATGACGCCCGCGGATGACGATCGGCCGGTGGCTCGTGTCACCGCATGGGCGTTGGCCACTGATGACACCAGCGACGTCGCGTCCGATCGGTTTCCGCCGCTCGTGGAGGGTGCGGCCCGGCCGTTGCCGGCCCACTGGTGGGGACTCTCCGGATACCTCGGCAGTGTGGATTTCCGGCCCCAACTCGACGACCCGTCCGGAGCCGCCGTGTTCTGGCTCAGTCCGCGCGCTCAGCTCGTCGAGGGCGAGGGTGCGACGCCGCTGGAAAACCTGGCGTTGATTGTCGATTGCGTCAACGGCGTCGGGGCCACTCTCGACTTCACGCGGTTCACTTTCATGAACACCGACACAATCCTGCACTTGCACCGCCTGCCGGTCGGCAACGATTTCGCGATTCGCGCGCGCGCGTCGATCGGGCCCGACGGCGTTGGCGCGAACAGTTCCGAGATCTTTGACCGCTCAGGGTTTGTCGGGACGTGCGCACAAACACTGCTCGTGCAACAGCGCGGCTAGGCGGTAGCGCGGCCGACAATCTTCACCAATTGTCCGAGCGTTGCCAGCTGCTCCTCGTAGCGACCGTCGAGCTTGGCCAGCAACGTGGTGATTCCGGCGGCGCGGTATTTGGCCACCCGGTCAGCGATGTTTTCTTGTGTTCCAACAAGATTCGTGAGGCGGCCGAGGTCGAGAGGGACGGCCCGCCGGGCTTCGTCTCGTTCTCCGGCCTGCCACAGCGCGGCGACCTCATTGACTTGCTTGCCGTAGCCGAGCCGCGTGAACGCGTCGTTGTAGAAGTTGCGGCCCTTGGCGCCCATCGCACCGATGGTGAACGCGTACCCCTCGGCGTGACGGCGGACGGCCGCCTCGGCGGACGCGTCGTCGTCATGGATCTCCAGCGCGACGGGGGCGACAAGATCGAGATCCGCCAGCGTGCGACCCACTCGCTCTGCTCCTTCGCGCAGCGGACTGAGAAACACTTCGGCAGCTTCGGGAATGAACGCATTGCCTAGCCATCCGTCGGCCACTTCGCCGGTCAGTCGCAGGTTCTGCGGTCCCATGGCCGCCACATACACCGACACATGTCGCGGTCGCATCAAAGGCCGCAGCGCGGTCCCGCTGCTGTCGGGCAACGGCAACGGATAGATCTCGCCTCGATGTTCGAGCTTCTCCCCGCGGCTGAGGATGCGGACGATTTCGATGGTCTCGCGGGTGGTTTGTACCGGCTTGCGAAAACGGACACCGTGCCAGCCCTCCATCACGCCGGGGCCCGACGTTCCGACTCCCAACAGGAATCTGCCGTCCGACAGTTCCTGGAGACTCAGCGCCGAGCTGGCGAGCAACGCCGGGCTGCGCGAACCCAGTTGCACCACAAACGTTCCGAGCTTGATCAACGAAGTCTTGGCGGCGAGGTAGGCCAGCCCGGTGAGCGCGTCATAGCCCCACACCTCGGGCACCCACAACGAATCGACGCCGATCCTCTCGGCTGCCCCGGCGAAGTCTGCTGTGCCCGGCAATCGCGGCTCGACCACGGCGCCGACCTTCATTGGCAACCTCGCCTCCCTGGCATGCTGCAGTGATGCGCTATCGCGATCAGCCCACCATAGAAGTCACGCAGCGCGTTCGGTGCGATGTTTCCACGGCATGGAGATACGTCACGGATATCAACCTGCCGGCGAGGTGCTCGGCAGAGCTCCAATCGGTCGAGTGGCTCGACGATGTCGACGCCGTCAGGGTGGGTGCCCACTTTCGCGGCCACAGTCAACATGACGCGTTGGGTGAATGGCAGACCGTGTGTGAGGTCGTCGAGGTGGAAGATCAGCGCCGGTGGGTGTGGAACGTCATCGGGCCGGAGGGTGTCAGCGCGACGTGGGGGTTCGAAGTCGAACCCACCAACGACGGCACGCTGATTCGCCAGTGGGGCCGAATGGGGCCCGCACCGTCGGGGCTCAGCATTGGAATCGCGGCGCAGCCGGACAAAGAGGCCAGGATCATCTCGCGGCGGATCTCCGAGTGGCAGCAGAACATGCAAGCAAACCTCGACTGGATTCGCTCGCAAGCAGAGGGGTCGCACTAAGGAAGTGTATTCGTTTGCCTCTATATAGATGCTCTGCAATATTGGGGGCATGGACGTTTTCGAGGCGGTCGCCGAACCGAATCGGCGAGCCCTTCTCGACGTGCTCGCCGACGGAGAGCGAACGGCCGGCGAATTGGTGGCAAGCCTTCCGAGCTTGACGCAGCCATCGGTTTCGCGGCATCTCAAGGTCTTGCGCGAGGTCGGCCTTGTGGAAGTGCGGCCCGACGCCCAGCGACGGATCTACGCGCTGCGCGCCGATGGCCTCGTGCAGATCGACGAATGGATCGAGCGTTATCGCCGCTACTGGAGTGACCACCTCGACGCCCTGGAACGGCATCTCGCACGTAAGCAGAAGGGGTCCAAGTGAATTCACGGAATGGGCGGCTCACTGTCGACGGTGACCGTGCTGTCTTGAGCTTCGAACGACGACTGGCGTTTCCCATCGAGACGGTCTGGTCGGCGATCGCCGATCCGTCCGAACGCAAGCAGTGGATGGGTGAGATGACCATCGACGGCCGTGTCGGCGGTCAGATCGATCTCGTGGCCGCCGGTCCACCGGTGCCACCGGAACGGAAACGGATGACCGGCCGCATCCTGGTGTGGGACCCACCACACGTGCTCGAACACGAATGGCGCCAACCGATTGTCGAAGACGGCGTGGTCCGCTACGAACTGAGCCGCGACGGAGACGGCACCCTGCTTCGGTTCACCCACCGCGGGCTCGGGGTGCGCAACGCCACCGGATTCCTTTCCGGCACACACGCATTCCTGGATCGGCTCGAGGCGTACCTCGCCGGCGACGAACTACCCGACTGGACCGCCCGCCGTCTCGAAGTGGCTAAAGCATTGAATCTGGAGGTGGATTGACATGTCCGACAACGGTTCCCACACATTGCGGCCGCAATTGGCAGTCGTCTACCAATCCGGGTTCGGCCACACCGCGATGTTCGCGAACGCCGTGGCGGACGGCGCGCGAGAGGGCGGCGCCGTGACGACCGTGATCGCGGTGGATGCCGTCGGCGACGACGAGTGGGCGATCCTGGACACGGCTGACGGCATTGTGTTCGGCACGGCCACCTATATGGGCAATGTGTCGGCGGCCTTCCAGGCCTTCGCCGAGCGAACCGGCCGGCGCTGCATCGAAGGCAGGTGGCGCGACAAGGTCGCGGCCGGCTTCACCAACTCCGGCGCCAAGAGCGGCGACAAAATGCACACCCTGATGTCGTTGGCTGTGTTCGCCGCGCAACACCACATGCATTGGGTCAGCCTCGGACTGCCCGCCGGGTGGAACAGCGCGGGAGGCAGCGAGCACGACGTGAACCGGCTCGGATTCTGGCTTGGCGCAGGCGCTCAGACCGACGTGGACGCGAACCCGGACCAGGTGCACTCCGCCGACCTGCAGACGTGCCGGCATCTCGGGCGGCGCGTTGCGGAGGTTACCCGGCAGCTTGTCGCGGGCCGAATGGCTACGACAACGGCTGCATCTCCTGCAGCAGTGTCGGCAGCAATTCGCTGACGGTGGGGTGGATGTGCATCGTGCGTGCCAGCGTGTCGTAGGGCGCTTTCGCCGACATCACGTCGAGGATCGCGTGGATCACCTCGTCTCCCCCGACGCCCAGGATCGCGGCACCGAGGATTTCATGCGAGTCGGCATCGACGACTATCTTCATAAACCCTTGCGTCTCACCCTTTTCCACGGCGCGGCCCACCCGCGTCATCGGCCGCAAACCTATCAGCGCGTTGCGTCCCGACTCCCGCACCTGCGTGACCGTCAGCCCCGCTCGGCCCAACGGCGGATCGATGTACAACGCGTACGTGGGTATCCGGTCGCTCACCCGCCGCGGGTCGTCGTCGAGCAGGTTGGCCGCAACGACCTCATAGTCGTTGTACGAAGTGTGGGTGAAGGCGCCGCGCCCGTTGCAATCGCCCATCGCCCAGATGTGTTCCACGTTTGTGCGCAACTGGTCGTCGACGGCGATGAACCCGCGCTTGTCCGTCTGCACACCCGCACGATCGAGGCCGAGATCGTCGGTGTTGGGCTGGCGTCCGACCGCCACCAACAGGTGTGAGCCGACGATCGCGTTGGCATCGGAACGCGGGGTCACCTGGACGCCGCGGCCATCCGACGAGACACGAATGTCGTTGGCGCCGAGCTGAATCGCGATGCCCTCAGCTTCGAGGATATTCTTGATCGCTTCGGATACGTCCTCGTCCTCACGGGCGGCCAACCGGTCGCCGCGCTCGACGACGGTCACTTCGGCACCGAACCGTCGGTACATCTGAGCGAATTCCAGCGCGATGTAGCTGCCGCCGACGATCACAAGATGCTCTGGGACTTCGGCAAGTTCGAGTATCCCGACGTTCGTCATGTAGTCAACGTCATCGAGGCCGGGAATGTCGGGGGCCACCGCGCGGCCGCCGACGTTGAGGAAGATCCGGTCCGCGGCGATCAGTTCGTCGCCGACGCGCAATGTATGCGCACCTTCGAACCGAGCGTGGCCGCGAATGAGGGTGCAGCCGTTCATGTTGTCCAGCCATGACTCGACACCGGAGCGGTCGTCGAGCATGATGCCGTCCTTGCGGGCCTTGACTTTCGTCATGTCGACCGCGACAGAGCCTGTGCCGACGCCGAAGTCAGCGCCACGGCGCGCGAGGTGCGCGGCATGTGCGCTCGCGACGAGCGTCTTGGTCGGGATGCATCCGGTGTTCACACACGTTCCGCCGACGTGTTTGCGCTCGATTACCGCGACGGTCTGGCCCGCCGCGGTCAACCGGTTGGCCAGTGGCGGGCCGGCCTGGCCCGCGCCGACGACGATCGCGTCGAACCGCTGCGTCATACGGTGCTGGCAAGATAGGCGATGACAAAACCGCCGCCGACGGCAATCACATCCTCAAGCAAGGCAATTGGCAGATCCCGGTTTCCCGTCGCGGAGACCAACCGGCTGCGGAATTCGTAGAAGCAGAGCGTGCCGAACACCGCGCCGATCACACCGGCACCCAGCCCGGCGAACGTGTGATGCCAACCCGAGCCGAGGACGGCGCCCGCGAACGCACCGGTGAGCAGCCGAGCGGAGAACTGCGGGGTGGTCTTGCGGTTCGGCGTCTTCGGCAGTTGGTCGGTGACAAGTTCGACGAGCGCGAGCGCGGTGAGAATTCCGACGGTGATCCACGAGTTCATCCAGAACGACCACTTGTCGTCGACCGGAATCCAGTGCAGAACTGCTGCCCAGCTCATGACGGCCGGAGCCGTGAGAGCACGCGAGCCGGCGACGACACCGATCAACAGCGAAAGCCCAAGTACCGCAGCGGTCATCAGTGTCTCCTTAGAAGCGACAGAACCGGATATCGGACGCCAGAATGGCTTTGGCCCCGATTGCGGCCAACTCGTCCATGATCGTGTTGACGTCTTTGCGGGGCACCAATGCGCGCACCGCAACCCAGTCGGGATCGGCCAGCGGCGCGATCGTGGGCGACTCGAGGCCGGGTGTGATCGCGGCGGCCTGGTCCACGACCGACCGGGGGCAGTCGTAGTCGAGCATGAGGTACTGCTGCCCGAACACGACACCCTGCACGCGGGCGGCGAGTTGGTCGCGTGCGGCCGCGGTGGCGTCGTCGGCGTCTTCGCGTTCGATCAGCACTGCTTCCGAATCACACAGCGGCGCACCGAAAGCCGCTAAATTGTGGCTGCGCAGCGTGCGACCCGACCCGACGACATCGGCCACGGCGTCGGCCAGGCCTAGTTGCACGGAGATCTCGACGGCGCCGTCGAGACGGATGACGGTGGCCTCGATTCCGTTGTCGGCGAGGTCTTTTCGAACCAAATTCGGGTAGGCGGTGGCGATGCGTTTGCCGGCAAGGTCTTTGACGGTCCAGTCCCGACCTTCCGGTGCGGCGTAGCGGAAGCTCGACGATCCGAAGCCGAGCGCGAGGCGCTCACGCACGGGCGCCTGGGATTCTGCGGCGAGATCGCGGCCGGTGATGCCGAAGTCGAGGTCGCCGGAGCCGACATAGATCGCGATGTCCTTGGGCCGCAGGAAAAAGAACTCGACGTCGTTGGCCGGGTCGATGACGGTGAGGTCTTTGGGATCGCTGCGGCGCCGGTAGCCGGCCTCGGCGAGAATCTCGGTGGCGGGTTCGCTCAGTGCGCCCTTGTTGGGTACCGCGACTCGCAGCATCACAGCTTCCGATACACGTCGTCGAGGGAAAGGCCGCGGGCAATCATCAGCACCTGCGTCCAGTACAGCAGTTGGCTGATTTCTCCGGCGAGCTCGTCGTCGGTCTGGTGTTCGGCGGCCAGCCACACCTCGCCGGCCTCTTCGAGGATCTTCTTGCCCAGCTCGTGTGCACCGCGGTCGAGTGCTGCGACGGTGCCGCTTCCGGCGGGCCGGGTACGCGCTTTTTCGCTCAATTCGGCGAACAGCGCGTCGAAGGTCTTCACGGGTCGCGATTGTGTCATGCGACAGGTGATGCGGTCACGCCGGTTTCACGGCGGCCGCAACACTGATTCTGCACGGCGATCAGGTCGCCGCCGCCCGATCGTGGCGCCAAGCCTCCTGGTGCATGTCTTCCAAAGCTTTGCCCTTGGTCTCTTCCACCCACCGCCACACGAACAGCAACGACAGGAACGCGCAGACCGCATAGAACCCGTACGCGACGCCCAGCACGTCGCGCAGCGCCGGGAACGTCACGGTGATCAACCAGTTGGCCGCCCACTGCCCCGCGGCGGCCAAGCCCAATGCGGCCGCGCGGATGCGGTTCGGGAACATCTCACCGAGCAGCACCCACACCACGGGTCCCCACGACATGCCGAACGCCACGACGAAGAGGTTGGCGGCGATCAACGCGATCGGGCCCGCCACGCCACCGAGGTGCGGCTTGCCGTCGACCATCGACGCCGTTGCGAAAATCACCGCCATCGTGCCGAGCGTGACCGCCATGCCGGTCGAGCCGATCAGCAGCAGCGGCTTGCGCCCGATCTTGTCGATCAGCGCAATCGCGATCAGCGTCGTGACGATGTTGGTCACCGACGTGATCACCGTGATGGTGAACGACGATTCCTCGCCGAACCCGACGGCCTGCCACAGCACGTTGCTGTAGTAGAAGATCACGTTGATGCCGACGAACTGCTGGAAGATCGACAACCCGAGACCGACCCAGACGATGCCGTAAACCCCTCCGGTCGGCTTGCGCAGATCGCGCCAGGACGGCGGCTTCTCGGCATGCAGTGTCTCCTGGATCCGGTTGATCGTGAGCTCCAGGTTCTTCGCACCCAACAGCATGGTAAGTACGCGACGCGCCTCCGGAACCCGGTGTGTCGCAACGAGATAGCGCGGAGATTCCGGGATCGTGAACGCCAGCGTTCCGTACACGATCGCCGGCACTCCCATGACGATGAACATCCACCGCCACGCCTCCATGTTCAGCCACAGCTGGTGGTCGGCGCCGCCGGCGAGGTGGGCCAGCGCCCAGTCGATGGCCAACGACAGGAAGATTCCGGACACAATCGCCAACTGCTGAAGCGAGCCGAGTCGGCCGCGGATGCTCGGCGGCGACGTCTCCGCGATGTATGCCGGCGCGATCACCGACGCGATGCCGACGCCGATGCCGCCGATGACCCGGAACACGACGACGACCCACACGTTCGGCGCAAACCCGGTGCCGATCGCGCTGATAAAGAACAGCACCGCGGCGATTTTCATCACCGCGATCCGGCCGATCCGGTCCGCGATCCGCCCGGCGGTCACTGCACCGGCGGCCGCACCGAGCAGTGCCGACGCGACGGCGAAGCCGAGCACGGCATTGTCGACGCCGAACTGCTTCTGAATCGAGGCGACGGCACCGTTGATCACCGCGCTGTCGTAGCCGAACAGCAGACCGCCGAGCGCCGCGACCGACGCGATCCGCACAGCGCTGCGGCCGGACACGAACTCGTCATCTTCGAAGACTGATGCGGCATCACCGACGGGACCGTGGCCAGCCATCTGCTCATTCAAACACCGAGATGCATTAGCGGACGGACAATTGGGGTACCCGAGGACTCTTCCTGGCGAGGAGAAAGGACGACGCGATGAAATCGCTCGCTGTCGGCGGCGCTCTGGTATGCGCCGCTGTTTGTGTGGCCCCGGCCATGGGGACGGCGCATGCCGCACCCGGTGAATGGGCCGCGATCGCTTACGACCCGGACGGCAAGACCGGCTTTCCCGGGCCGGGCTTCGCGGTCTGGGTGAACCATGCCGGAAGCTCAGCGGAGGCCGTCGGCTCGGTTCTGTCCCAGTGCGTCTCCGGGCCCGGCATGGGCGGCAGTTCCGCCCCGTGCGAAGTCGTGGCTGTCGTGCACGACGGCTGCCTGGCCCTGGTATCGCTGGACGGCGTCGCGAACCCGGCCGCCGGCACTGGCCCGACGATCGACGCCGCGATCGCCTCCACCGCGGCGGGTCACCGCGTCACCGACGTTCAGTACGCCGACTGCACGTACTGATCCAGCTCCGCATAGATAATCCGAAGACCGGCCACGTCGAGGCCGGCAAGAGTCGCCACGTGTCGACGACGGGGGCTGCCTGGCACGTCGACGTCGTTGGGCACCACCAAGACTGGACATCCCGCGCTCTCCGCCGACGCCGTGCCCGTTGCGGAGTCTTCGATGGCTAGGCAGTCCGCCGGTGATTCACCCAGCAGCTCGGCAGCACGGCGGTACGGGTCTGGTGCCGGCTTGCCCGCAGCGACCTCATCCCCGCATACCACCGCCGAGAAGTACCGGCGCCCAATGGTTTTCAGTGCACGCTCGGTGAGGAATCGACGGGTGTTGGTGACCAGCGCCATCGGCACGCCTTCGACGGCCAACGCCTCGAGCAACTCCTGTGCGCCGTCACACCAAGGCAAGCCGTCGTCGAAGAGCTTCGCCGTGTAGTCGTGCAGCCATGCGTCGGTCACGGCCATCCGCTCGGGATCGGGCTCCAGGCCCAGGTCCGCATAGACGATTCGCATCGTGTTGTCTGCCGAGCCACCGACCGTCGCCGCGCGAACCTCGGGAGTCAGCGTGCCGCCGAGATGGTCGTAGAGCGCATACATCGCGACGTCCCAAAGCTTTTCGGAATCGACGAGCGTGCCGTCCATGTCCCACAGAACCGCACGCACGTCAAGCGCTCATCACACGTTGAAGTACTTGGCTTCGGGGTGGTGCAGCACGAACGCATCAGTCGACTGTTCCGGATGCAGCTGCAATTCCTCGGACAGCGTCACGCCGATGCGCTGCGGCTCGAGCAGCGCCACCATCTTCGTCCGGTCCTCCAGGTTCGGGCATGCGCCGTAGCCGAACGAGAACCGCGCCCCGCGGTATCCGAGTTTGAAGTACGCCTCCACCGAGTCTGGGTCTTCGGCGGCCATCGTGTGATCGTCGAACGTGAGCTCCTCACGCACCCGGCGGTGCCAGTACTCCGCCAGCGCCTCCGTCAGCTGCACACCGATCCCGTGCACCTCCAGGTAGTCCCGGTATGAGTTGGCCGCAAACAACTTCTGGGCGAAATCGGCGATCGGCGACCCCATTGTCACGAGTTGGAACGGCAGCACGTCGACCTGGCCGGACTTCGCCGCCTTCTCCCGCGACCGGACGAAGTCGGCGATGCAGAGGAACCGTCCGCGCTGCTGGCGGGGGAAGGTGAACCGGAACCATTCGGCCGCATCGGGGTTTGGTTCGTCGAGCACGATGACGTCGTCGCCGTCGGACACCGCCGGGAAGTAGCCGTAGACGACGGCGGAGTGCGCGAGAATACCGTCGGTCGATAGCCGGTCCAACCAGTAGCGCAGTCGCGGCCTGCCTTCAGTCTCAACGAGCTCCTCGTAGCTGGGTCCGTCACCGCCGCGCACACCGCGTAATCCCCACTGGCCCAAGAACAATGCCCGCTCGTCGAGCAGCCCGGTGTAGTCCGCGAGCGCGATACCTTTGACGACGCGGGTTCCCCAGAACGGCGGCGTCGGCACCGGGACGTCCTCGGCGACGTCGGACCGCGCCGGCACCTCTACGGGGGTCTCGGCCGCTTTGCGTTCGGCTGCAATGCGTTTCGACCGTTCGTGGCGGGCTTTGCGCTCGGCTTCCTTCTCTGCGGCGGCTGGGTCGAGCGCGACGGTCTCGCCCCGCTTGGCGCTCATGATCTGGTCCATGAGCCGTAGACCCTCGAATGCATCGCGCGCGTAATGCACTTCGCCCTCGTAGACCTCGGCCAGATCGTTCTCCACGTAGCTGCGCGTGAGCGCTGCGCCACCGAGCAGAACGGGATACTGGTCGGCGATACCTCGGTGGTTCATCTCCTCGAGATTTTCCTTCATCACCACGGTCGACTTGACGAGCAGGCCCGACATCCCGACGACGTCGGCGCTCTTGTCTTGCGCCACTTCGAGAATCGTGGTGATCGGCTGCTTGATGCCGATGTTGACAACCTCGTAGCCGTTGTTGCTCAAGATGATGTCGACGAGGTTCTTGCCGATGTCGTGCACGTCGCCCTTGACCGTCGCCAGCACGATGCGGCCCTTGCCGGCATCGTCCTCGGCCTTCTCCATGTGCGGCTCGAGGTATGCCACCGCCGTCTTCATCACCTCGGCGGACTGCAACACGAACGGAAGCTGCATCTGGCCCGAACCGAACAGCTCGCCAACGGTTTTCATGCCACTCAGCAGGTCGTCGTTGATGATGTCCAGCGGGGCTTTCTGTTTCATCGCTTCGTCGAGGTCGGCTTCCAGGCCGTTGCGCTCGCCGTCGACGATCCGCCGGGCCAGCCGCTCCAGCAGCGGCAGCGCGGCCAGTTCGGCGGCACGCGACTCCTTCGACGACGCCGCCGACACGCCCTCGAACATCGCCATCAACTCGGTTAGCGGGTCGTAGCCGTCGCGGCGCCGGTCGTAGACGAGGTCCAGCGCCACGTCGCGCTGCCGCTCTTCGATGCGGTTCATCGGCAGGATCTTGGACGCGTGCACGATCGCCGAGTCCAGCCCGGCCTCCTGGCACTCGTGCAAGAACACTGAATTCAGTACCTGCCGCGCGGCGGGGTTCAACCCGAACGAGATGTTCGAAAGGCCAAGCGTGGTTTGCACATCCGGATGCTTCTGCTTCAGCAGCCGGATCGCTTCGATGGTCTCTTCGCCGTCCTTGCGCGACTCCTCCTGCCCGGTGCAGATCGTGAATGTCAGGCAGTCGATCAGGATCGACGACTCGTCGACGCCCCAGTTGCCGGTGATGTCGTCGATCAGCCGCTCGGCGATCTCCACCTTCTTCCCGGCGGTGCGGGCCTGACCCTCCTCGTCGATCGTCAATGCGACCACAGCGGCGCCGTGCTCGGCTACCAACTCCATCGTCTTGTGGAACCGCGACTCCGGCCCGTCGCCGTCCTCGTAGTTCACCGAGTTGACCGCGCACCGGCCACCGAGATGCTCCAGACCCGCTCGCAACACCGGGGTTTCGGTGGAGTCCAGCATGATCGGCAGGGTCGACGCGGTGGCCAGCCTGCTCGCCAGGGCGGTCATGTCCGCGACCCCGTCGCGGCCGACGTAGTCCACGCACAGGTCGAGCAGGTGTGCGCCGTCACGCGTCTGCTCCTTGGCGATGTCGAGGCATTTCTGGTAGTCCTCGGCGATCATCGCCTCACGGAAAGCCTTGGAGCCGTTGGCATTCGTGCGCTCGCCGATCATCAGCACCGAGGCATCCTGAGCGAACGTCGTTGCGGAGTACAGCGACGACACCGCCGGCTCGTAGCTGATCGTGCGTTCGGCGCGCTGGACGCCGCGCACCGCTTCGGCGACCTGGCGGATGTGCTCGGGTGTGGTGCCGCAGCATCCGCCGACCATC